>Ga0134125_10005500_pt1 | contig 14373 bp, 15 predicted proteins | sample KB31751_FD_96464 | JGI IMG/M metagenome (GOLD analysis project Ga0134125, IMG submission 96464) | Terrestrial soil microbial communities with excess Nitrogen fertilizer from Kellogg Biological Station, Michigan, USA - KB3-175-1 | ecosystem: Environmental > Terrestrial > Soil > Unclassified ... | reverse complement strand
CTATCGACTCACGAAGTATGACGACGATGCGCGAGGCACGATCATCGCCGCCCTGTCACCACGCTTCACCGGTCACGTCTTCGTCCTGGTCGGCCCCACCGACAGCTCGGCGACGTTCCAGTTTGCCGGCATCGTGAAGTCGCAACACCTGGGCACACTGATCGGACAGCGGACAGGCGGCAATCGCCGCGGCATCAACGGTGGCGCATTCTTCTTCGTGCGGTTGCCGCATTCGGGGCTGGAAATGGATCTGCCCCTGATCGGCACGTTTCCCGTCGTTGCGCAGCCCGATGCCGGCATCGACCCGGATATCCGCGTGGCGATCACCATCGACGACATCAAGGAAGGACGCGATCCCGAGTTGGAAAAGGCGCTCAGCCTGGCGAGTGCGCAGCCGTAGGAATGGAATCCGCTGACCGAGCGGGGAAGGTTTGGATGCGTGGATTCCGACACGCCATGACCAGGAACATGCCGTGCAGGCGGCGATCAACGTAGCCAAGTTTGCCGCAATGCCTGCTGCAGCTTTTACAACCCCACAAGCGGCTGCAGCTTGCGAGCGAGCCAACCCGGGAAGCGCAAAGGCGCATCCATTGCCGCGACACAAATACACGGCGCGCCCGGCGCGGTGATCGGCTGATGCTCCGTTTCGTTGTCGAGGTCGGCCGCATCCCCGGGGCTGAAATGACCCAGTGCATCGTCGTAGGCACCTTGGAGGATCTGGGTCAACTCGGTGCCTTGATGGCTATGCACGGGCATGCTCTTGCCCGGCGCGATCTTGAGCAAAAGCAAGGTGTCGCCGCTGGTGTGCGCAGCCCGGATCATGTGCACGCCGGGCGCGACCCAGCGCCAGCGCAGTGCACTCCATGTGGGGCCGAAATAAGCCCGCAGCGGTTGCGGCAGGCCATCCGGATCGCCGGGGCTCACGTCAGGCGAGCGCGCCTGGATGGTTCCGTCGTGGCGGCTTTGCGTTGATTCGTCGAGGCGATCCAGCATTTCCCGGCGCAGGCGGCCGCGCTTGGCTGCATCCAGCTCGGCGGCCTGCTGCTGTCCCAGCAAGAGGCCACCGATGCGTTCGGCGTGGGCCAAGTTGTCGCGGCAATCGCGGCAGGCTTCGAGATGCGTGGCCGCCACCGCGGTCATCTCGGGCGACAAGGCGCCGGCAGCAAAGCTGACCAGGGTGGCTTCATTGAGATGATGACGCGGAGTCATGCGCCCCTCCTTACACCCAGCTGCAGGCGCAGGAATGCGCGGCGCAGGCAGGATTTCACCGTGCCCAGCGGCATGCCGAGCTCGTCGGCAATTTCCTGGTGGGACTTGGCTTCGAAATAGGACATGCGGATCAATCGGGCTTGGGTGGCCGGGAGCTGCTCGATGCGGTTCCTGAGGTCGACGTGCTCGGCGTAGCTCTCCGCCGGCGAGGGCCCGGCATCCTCAGGCTCGTCGAGTCGTTCCAGCGCGTCTTGTACCGGTACCCACTGCGGTTCCCTACGGACGCGGTCGATATGCAGATTCCGGGCGATCCGGAACAACCAGGTCGACAGGCCACTACGCGCCGCATCGTAGAGTTCGGCCCGCTGCCAGAGTCGCAGCAACGCTTCCTGGGTCAACTCCTCCGCGACGGCTTCAGGCGAACCCAGTCCCTTCAGGTAGAGCTGAACACGGGGCGCGAAGTGGTCGTAGATGCGCATGAAGCTATCCCGATCGCGCGTGCACGAGACGGCCACCATCTGACCGGCCCAGTAGCCCGCATCCTTCGCGTGGGTTTCGATGCTCGACATGGCTCGCGCCGCCTCGAACGGCGACAGGCTTCCGTGTGTGCGATGGGTAGCCATGGTAGGACAGAAAGCCTGGATTCCGAATGTTTGCTCTCCCTCATACGTGAAGCCACGCTCCTTGGATGCAGTCGCCGCTGCGAATCTGCGGGCAGGCAGGCGAACGCGCACAACCTCGTGCAATTGCCTTTTCGGTATTCAACCAAACAAGACCGCTCGCAACCGAAGCTTCCTTATTCATGCGAGCTCGCGACACGCCCGGGACGTTTGTGTCGATTCCGCTTGAAGAACCAAACGTGGCGCCGAACAGCCGCTTTCCCCGCCGCGCTGGACGCCCACCTCCGTACCCCCATCCATCACGCATCCGCACGCCTTCGCCAGCCGTATCTAGCTCGGCAGGCATTTGCCTGCGTCGAGCGGGTAGATACGCGATGAAAGCCTCGGTCCTGACCTGTTCGATCCTGCTGGGCGTGCTGTGCTTGCAGCCATCCCTGGCCACCGCGCAAACGCAGGTGCCACCTGCGGCCGACACCCAGCAGCGGCTGGTCGGCAGCCACGGAATGACGCTGTACACCTACGATCCGGACGGTAACAGCGGCCATAGCCAGTGCAACGGGACCTGCGCCGCGTTGTGGCCGCCGTATCTCGCCGCGACAGACGCCAAGGCGGCGGGTGGGTTCGGACTGGTTTCGCGTGCCGATCACAGCCTGCAGTGGAGCTATCGGGGGCGTCCGCTCTACCGCTACGCCGGCGATACCGCGCCCGGCACGGCACTGGGCAACGGGGTGAACGGCAACTGGCACGTGGCGCGAGTCCAATGAAAAACGCTCGCCGTGCATCCTTGGACGCATTTGCTCCGTACCTCCCTCATGGCGCAAGTGGTGCGCCAAAGAGGGAGGACATGGCAATGCACAAATTTCGCAGGCAAAAGCTGCTGCTGGTCGGCGCCTTGGCGCTGGCTGGCGGACTGGTTTCGCTCCAGGCGATCGCCGCCGACGGCGGCGATCCAGCTGACAACGTCAGCGGCAAGCTGCTGCTCACCGGCGGCGTGTCGCAGATCGAAGGTTCCGCCGGCGGCGGTCTCACCCCGTGGGCGCTGATCGGCAGCTACGGCACGCAGGGCCAGTTCGGCGCGAACGCGTTCTACACCCGGGTCAACGTGCAGGACTACCACCTCGACGATGCCGGCGCGATGTTCGGCATCGACAACCGCGTCGAGTTTTCGGTGGCACAGCAGCGTTTCGACACCGAGGACGTGGGCGCCGCGCTAGGGCTGGGTCGCGGCTTCAGCTTCCGGCAGAACGTGATCGGCGTGAAGGTGCGGCTGTTCGGCGATGCCGTACTCGACCAGGACAGCTGGATGCCGCAGGTGTCGGTGGGCGCGCAGTACAAGAGCAACAACCAGGGTGCGGTCCTGCATGCGATCGGCGCCAAGAGCGACCATGGCACCGACTACTACATCAGCGCGACCAAGCTGTTCCTGTCGCAGAGCCTGCTGCTGGACGCCACCGTGCGTTTCACCAAGGCCAACCAGATCGGCATCCTCGGCTTCGGCGGTGACAAGCACAACAGCTACCAGGCCGAATTCGAAGGCTCGGTCGCCTACCTGCTCAGCCGCAACTGGGCCATCGGCGCGGAATACCGCCAGAAGCCGAACAACCTCGGCATCGCCAAGGAGGACGACTGGTACGACGCCTTCGTCGCCTGGGCGCCGACCAAGCATGTCTCGCTGACGCTCGCCTATGCCGATCTCGGCAACATCGTCATCAAGGACAACCAGCACGGCCTGTATGCGTCCGTGCAGGTGGGCTTCTGACCCGATCACGCCACGAGGAATTGACCATGTACAAGATCCTGCCCTGCGCCCTGCTCCTCGCCGCCGGCCTGATGGCCGGCACCACTGTTTCGGCGCAAACCGCCATGCAACCGGCCGGTTCCAACGCCGGCGGCGATGCCTACCCGACCGCGCCGCGCGATCCTTCCCTCAAGCCGGTATTCGAGCAATTCGGCGGCAAGCCCGGCCTGGTCGCGCTGATGAACGATTTCATGGACAACCTGATGGCCGACCCGGTCACCCGCCCGTTCTTCCAGAACGCCGACCGCGAGCACATCAAGGTCGAACTGGTGGACCAGTTCTGCGTGATCCTGGATGGCCCGTGCAGCTACACCGGCAGGGACATGGCCTCGGTGCATCGTGGCATGAACGTCGACCGCGCCGATTTCAATGCGCTGGTCGAAGACCTGCAGAAGGCGATGAGCAAGCACGACATCCCGTTCCGCGCCCAGAACAAACTGCTGGCCAAACTCGCGCCGATGAACCGGCAGATCATCACCAAGCCATGAGGAAGTGATCTCTCACACGAACGTCGCGAGCCAACCGCGGCGTTCGCGTGGTGTCGCCTTCCATGAAAAAGCTGCGCCCGCAAAGGCGCAAGCACTTTGCTCACAACAGCCACAGGGGGCTGTCATGCTCGATAAACGACTTGTTCTGTTGTCTGCACTCGGCTTGTGCGCGTGCAATCCGGCACCCAGGGCAAATACACCTTCCACCTCGGCGCCGACGGTGGCGCCTTCGTCCGCCGCATCCGTTGCCGGTACGGCGCCTGCGCCTGCCCAGAGCGAACCCGCGGCGCCAGCCGCATCGGCGCAGGTGCCAGCTGCACCGTCGGCGTCGCCGGGGGTCGCCGCGCTCGCACCGGCGGCCGCGACCCCTCCGGCGACGCCATCCGCGCCGGTCGCCCCGGTGTCGCCGCTGCCGCACAGCACCCGCGTGGCGCATATCTCGCAACGCAGCGTCGCTGCGCGACCCGAAGCCGACTCGACCTCCGCCGAACTGAACGGACGAATCGAACTGATCGGCAAGTCCGGGCAGCCCATATCGGCCGGCGACATGGCCAACACCCTGGTCTATTTCGTACCCGCCTCGGGCACTTCCAGGGTCCACGCCGGGACATACACGGTCTATACCGTCAATCGCGACTTCAAGCCGGAGGCCATGGCCATCCCGCTCGGCAGCACGGTCAAGTTCGTGAATCTGGACCAGATCCGCCACAACGTGTTCTCGGTGACGCCCGGGGCCGCCTTCGACCTCGGCTTTCAGGCTGCGGGCCAGACCGCCACGCACAGCTTCGATCGTGCCGGCCTGATGCTGATCAGTTGCAACGTGCACCGCTCGATGGAACTGGACTTGCTGGTGGTGCCCAGCCCTTACCGCACTACCGCAAGCGCCGATGGCCATTTCAGCCTGCGCCATCTGCCACCGGGTCCGGGGGCGCTGTATGTGTGGAACCCGCGGGGCGAATTGCAGAAGCGATCAGTGACCGCGCCACTCGGCGACCTGCACGAACGCGTGGTCATCAGCAAACCGGCGATCGTCACGGACATCAATCCGGAGCCTGGCCCGTGAGCGCGGCCTATCGTTCCCTCGCGCTGGGCTTGCTGCTGGTGCTGGCCGGCACCGTGGCCGCGGCCGTCGGCACCATCCAGCTGTCGCGCCGGCAAGCCTTGGCCAACGCCGGCCACAACGTCGCCACCGGCGGCAAGCTGCTGGCGACACTGGAGCGGATGGACATGGACAACCTCGCCCTGCGTGCGCAGGCCCTCGCCAACGATTCCGCCTTCGTCGATTACATGGCGCAATCGCTGATCCCCAACCCGCAGCTTGGCGGCGCCATCGACAGCGCATCCATCATCGACCAGCTGAACGAACGCCGCCACGGCTACGACGTGGCCTTGGTGCTCGATCCTGCCGGCAAACCGGCGGGCATTTCGGGCCTGCTTGCGCGCGCGCCCGCCACCATCGCCAGCGATCCGCTGGTACGCAAAGCCATCGCCACTGACCAACCGGTGCAGGGATACTGGCTGGATGACGATCGCCTGCTGCGCGTGGCGATAGCCCCGTTGTTGCGCGGTCGCAGCCTGCAAGGCCTGGTGGTGACTGCTAGGCGCGTCGAAGCCGCTTTTGCGAATGAAGTACACGACACGAGCGGCGTGGATCTCGCCTTGCTGAGCGCGTCCAACCCGACCATCCCACTCGTGTACAGCGGCGCGGTGCCGCCATCGCCGACGGAATTGACCCGCTTGCGTGGAGTCGCGCTGTCGGCCAGCGATGGCCCACGGTCGCTGCCCGGCGCAGGTTCGGCGGTGGCTTATGCGCTCGCCGTACCGGTCTCCAACGGCCGGGCCGTCTGGTTGCTGCTGCCCTCGACCGGTGGCGCGCAGCGCATGGTTCCGCGCGAAGCGATACCGTTGCTGGCGGGCGTGGCTTGCCTGGGCCTGCTGGCCGTGCTCGGCACGGTCTGGCTATGGTGGCGCACCTGGTTGCCGCTGGAACGCATGTTGTACGCCATCGATCGTGCGGCGGCCGGCGACGATCACGTGACGCTGCGCACGGGTGGCAGCGCCGTGGTGCGCCAGTTGCGCGACCGTCTCAATCGGCTGATCCATCAGAACCGTACTTCGGCGGGAAGGAATGGGCCGACCCTGCCTGCTTCCTGCGACCGGTGACGGCCGCAACGGCTCCCGTGCCGTGGCAGGGCGGCAAACCCTGTCGCGGAAAAGCGGGTTCTTCCGTGCATCCGCCGACCGATGGCCTTCGTACCTGATGCGTACGCCCGAGACTCCCGCATCGGCGATGCGGGGCGAGAGGCGTACGCGAGGTATGGATCCCTGTAGGAGGGCACCATGAAACCCACGAAGCGTTCACTCCTGAAGCTCTTGCCGGCGGCCTTGCTTGCGGCGCTGTTTGCCGTCGGCGGCGCCAACGCCCAATCGCTACGACCCAACCAGACCGAGGGGTTTGCGCACGGCAAGCTGGTCAAGTTCACCTACCAGCAGAACTTTGCCTGTGTCGATCAGCCCGGCGATGATCTCGACTACAACGGCGTACTGGCGCAATCGGACCCGGGCGAATTCCAGACACCGATCTGCCAGGCCGGCACCCAGCCCACGATCGATCCGACCGGCGAAAACGCGAAGAGAACGGCCATTCTTTACGTGCTGGTGCCGATGTTCTCGCTGGACAAGGACCAGAACCCCAACGACGCCATCCCGTGCCCGACCGGGGTCAGGGCCGCCACGCTGTGCGGGCCCGCCCTCGGCAAGGTGCTGATCCAGCTGTTCGGAGCGGTGCCGGAGGCCTACAAGATCAAGCCGCTGGTGTTCACCGACTGTCCCGGGCCGGGCTCGATGCCGGGCACCTGCACGATGCACGCCTCCGCGGTCGACCTCGGCAAGGTGCTGGTCGCGCTCGGGAAGCTGCCGGCACCGGCGACGAATGTGTTCCTGCCCACGCCGAACCACAGCCACGTGATCGCCAATGCGCTCGCAAATACGGAAAAGGCGATCTGGTGGGAAGTGGAGCCGGTGCTGGTCACCGACCCGGCTGATTGGCCAGACCAGAATGGCGGCTTCGGCATCACCTCGGTGGCGAAACTGCGCAAGGCCGAGAGGCAGGGTCAGGCCGTCGAGGTGCCTTCCAACTTCTACCTGTTCTTCAGCTCGAAGCCGATGCAAGGCATGTCGGGCATGCGTGATCCGGATTAGACCGGAACGCCGCGCTTCGCCTGCATGGAGCGAAGCCGGCCTTACCGCATTGCCATGAGGCAGTGAACAGGGGGATGGCCTGATGCCGGTCTGCGAAAATAGCAGTACAAGTTTCGCGGCGGTAGGCGACGACGCAACACCACCGCCGCGCTTTTTTCGCGAGCAGCAGCATGGAAAAGTTCGCAGGTCATTCCTGCCGCAGGCCGCACATCGCGCAGCCCGGTCCATGGCTCGCCATCCCGTCCTCCGACAAGCTAGCGCAGCAACGCTTCCAGCATCTGCAGGATCCCCCACAGGCTGGCGATCCAGATAGCCGTACGCAGATAGGGAATGCCGAGGACATAGACCGGCAGGTACGCCACGCGTGCCCAGAAATAGATCTGCGCACCGGTCGCGGTTTGCGCGCCGGCTTTGTGCATCGCCACCACCGCCAAGGTGGCGGCGGCGAAGAACGCAAAGGTTTCGAGGAAATTGCGGTTGGCGCGGTCCGCGCGGGCGGCGTACTTGGCTAGCGGGTCCGCCTCTCCGTCGCGGTTGCCCGCATTCCACCGCAAGCCGCGTTGCCAGGTGCCGAAGCCCGCCGCCACCAGTACATACACCAGACCAAGCACGACCGACCAGCCCAGCATTTGCAGTTCAACGCTCATATCGACACCTCCGATGGGTTGGGCACCCGCAAGTGTCCTTGCGCGGCCAGACCGAAACGCACGCAAAGCCCATGAACCAGGTTTCCGGGCGTTTCCACGAATTCACTGCGAAGGCCTTGCGGATACCACCCGGTCGCAGGCGTCAGCTCCCTTCGCCACGCTCCCGGAAACCTCCGAACCCGCTTGATGATCCGCTTCGTGTTCATGAATGAAGCGCAGAGTGGCATCCAGGGCCGTCGAACTGTTGCGTAGCGGATGGGAAAACGACAACAGCAAGCGGACATGGCCCATGCCAGGATAAAGATGCACCTCGACCGGTTCGCCGTGCGCGCGCATTCGGCTCGCCAGCGCACGCGCATTCTTCGGCGCCACATAGCGGTCCGTCATCCCCTGCAAAAGCAGCATCGGCGGCTCGTCGCCATCGACAAAGTTGACGGGTTGCGAGCGCGCCTGCGCTTGTGGCGAAGCACCGAACATGCCGACGTAGGCTGGCTCGGTCAGCGGCAGGAAATCATACGGGCCAGCCAACCCGATGAATCCGGCCAGCCGATCGGGACGCAGGCCGACACTTTCCAACCAGTGCCCGTCGGTGGCGAGCAGCGCGGCGATATGCGCCCCCGCCGAATGCCCCATCAGGAACAGCGCTCGCGGATCACCGCCATGGTCGACGGCATGGGCATGCACCCACGCCACGGCATGGCTCGCATCGGACATGAAACCCGCCATGCGCACCTGCGGGTACTTGCGGTAATCGGGAATCGCCACCACCAACCCGTGCCGCGCCAACGCCTCGCCCATCCAGCGGTACCACTGGCGTTCGCCGTCCTGCCAGCTGCCACCATGAAAAAACACCACGACCGGCAGATCGTGCGCGCCGCGCGGCGCATAGATGTCCAATGCCAGATGGAGCTCGGGATCAAACACGATGTCCGGTTGCACGCTGAGCCCGCTGCCACCGGTCGTGGCATTGAGGGCGTGAAACAGGCTCGCCTGGCAGCCGCTCAACAGCAAGGTCTGCAGCAAGGCCAACAGCGTCATCGCGCAACGTCGTAGCGAACGTGCCCCTGCCGAAATGCCCATGAGTCCCGCCTGGCCGAAGAAGACAGGATAGGTACGCGGCAGGCTGCCCACTGGATGCACCGCGATCCGGCTGAACCCGCCGACCGCGGGATGGATTCGGCCGCCACGCCGGGGCCAGCCGTGCCATCGTGTGCATCCAAGGCGCCATTTCGTTCGTACCTGTCATTGAATCGTCGACAGGCACCTTAATGACACGCTCGCGCCTCCCGCTGAATCCGTCGTCCCCACCGACTGCCCATCCTGCGGCCGGCGACACCGTCGTCATGCAGTCGCGCCGGCCGCGACTGCTGCGCGAAGTGCGCCACTGGATCGACAGCACCCCCGACGGGGCACTCGACGAGTCCCGTGCCGACCGTATCGACTGGGTCCGCGGCGCACCGTTCGTTGCGTTGCACCTGGCTTGCCTCGGCGTGATCTGGGTGGGAGTGTCTCCCATTGCGTTGGCCGTGGCCGCCGCGCTGTACGCAGTGCGCATGTTCGCGCTGACCGGTTTCTACCATCGCTACTTCTCGCACCGCACCTTCCGCACGTCGCGCACGGTGCAGTTCGTGTTCGCGCTGATCGGCGCCGCCTGCGTGCAGCGCGGCCCGCTGTGGTGGGCGGCGCATCACCGCAACCATCATCGCCACGCCGACACCGTGCTCGATCCGCATTCCCCGGGCGTGCACGGCTTCCTGTGGAGCCACATGGGCTGGTTCCTCACGCCGCGCGCGTTCCGCACCGAGCTGGAACGGGTGCCGGACCTGGCGAAATATCCCGAACTGCGCTGGCTGGACCGCTACGACATCGCCGTGCCGGTGCTGCTGGCGGTAGCGCTGTACCTACTCGGCGTGCTGCTGCATCACGTCGCGCCGCAGCTGCACACCGGCGGCGGGCAAATGCTGGTGTGGGGCTTCTTCGTCTCCACCGTGGTGCTGTTCCACGCCACCGTGACGATCAACTCGCTGGCGCACCGCTACGGCTCGCGCCGCTACGCCACCCGCGACGACAGCCGCAACAACGTTTGGCTGGCCCTGCTCACGTTCGGCGAAGGCTGGCACAACAACCACCACTTCTTTCCCGGCAGCGCACGCCAGGGTTTTCGCTGGTGGGAGGTCGACCTGACCTGGTACGGCCTCAGGCTGATGGCGTTGCTGGGGCTGGTGCAGGACCTGAAACCGGTGCCCGCCTGGGTGCTCGCCAAGGCGGAGCGCTGACATGCGCATCGCCGTGGTCGGATCGGGCATCGCGGGGCTGGCCTCGGCCTGGCTGCTGTCGCGCGGCCACGAGGTGACGCTGTACGAGGCGAACGACTACCTCGGTGGCCACACGCACACGCACGCGATCGAGCTCGCCGGCCGGCAGTACGCGGTGGACACCGGCTTCATCGTGCACAACCCGGTGCATTACCCCTTGCTGACCCAGCTGTTCGACGAGCTGGGCGTGGCCTCGCAGCCCACCACGATGAGCTTCTCGGTGCACAACGCCGCCAGCGGACTGGAATACAACGCCGCCTCGCTGGACAGCTTGTTCTGCCAGCGCCGCAACCTGCTGTCGCCGCGCTTCCTCGGCATGGTGCGCGACCTGTTCCGCTTCTACCGCGAGGCGCCGGCCCTGCTCGACGGGCCGCGCAACGGCCCCGCGCTGGGCGACTGGCTGGCGGAACACCGCTACGGCACCGCCTTCCGCGACGAACACCTGGTGCCGATGGCTTCGGCGCTGTGGTCGGCGCCGCCCGCGCAGATCCTGGCGTTCCCCGCGCGCTACCTGGTGCAGTTCATGGCGAACCACCAGATGCTGCAGGTGGCCGGCCGGCCCGAATGGCGCGTGGTGCGCGGCGGTTCGGCCAGCTACGTGCACGCGTTGCGCCACCGCTGGAATGTGCACGAACACCTGAACAGCCCGGTGCGTGCGATCCGCCGCGACGGGCTCGGCGCCATCGTGGCGAGCGACACCGGCAGCGAGCGCTACGACCAGGTCGTGCTGGCCTGCCACAGCGACCAGGCCCTGGCCCTGCTGGCGGACGCCAGCGAACGCGAACACGCGATCCTCGGTGCGATCCCCTACCAGTCCAACGACGTCGTGCTGCACACCGACGCCACGCTGCTGCCGCGCCGGCGCAAGGCGTGGGCCGCGTGGAACGCCTACCTGCCGCGCGAAGCCGGCGCGCCATGCACGGTGAGTTATTGCATGAACCTGCTGCAGGGCCTCGACGCGCCCGCGCCGTTCGTGGTCACGCTCAACCGCAGCGAGGCGATAGCCCCGGCCAAGGTGTTGCGGCGCATGCACTACCGCCATCCCGTGTACACGCAGGCCTCGGTGGCCGCGCAGCGGCGCAAGCACGAGATCCAGGGCGTCAACCGCACCTGGTTCGCCGGCGCCTACTGGGGCTGGGGCTTCCACGAGGACGGCATGCGCAGCGCGGTGGAGGTGGCGGCCGCGTTCGACGTGCGCTGGCCGGCGTACAAGTCCACCGCCTTGCGGCGCGCCGCCGGAGCGGCCGCATGACCGAGTCGCTGCGCAGCGCGGTGTACGAAGGCGCGGTGTGGCATCGCCGCCGGGCGCCGCATCCGCACGCCTTCTCCTACCGCATGGCGCAGCTTTACCTGGACCTGGACGAGCTGGACCGCGTGTTCGCGGGCCGCTGGCTGTGGTCGAACGGGCGCCGCAACCTCGCCGAGTTCCGCCGCGGCGACTACCTCGGGCCCGCCGAGCTGCCGCTGGCCGAGGCGGTGCGCCAACGCGTGGAGCAGGCCATCGGACGCCGCCCCGGTGGCCCGATCCGCCTGCTCACCCATCTGCGCTATGGCGGCATGGTCTTCAACCCGGTGAGCTTCTACTACTGCTATGCCGGCGATGGCGAAACGCTGGACTGCATCGTCGCCGAGATCACCAACACGCCGTGGCGCGAGCGCCATGCCTACGTGCTGCCGTGCGAAACCGCGCATGCCCACGGGCGCCTGCTGCGCTGGGACTTCCCGAAGACCTTCCACGTCTCGCCGTTCATGCCGATGGAGCGCCAGTACGAATGGTGCTTCAGCCTGCCGGGCGACGAACTGCAGGTGCAGATGAACGTGCTGCGCGACGGCGAGCGCGAATTCGACGCGCACCTGCGGCTGGAACACCTGCCGCTCACCGGCGCCTCGCTGGCGCGGGTGCTGTGGCGCTATCCGCTGATGACGACGCAGGTGGTGGGCGCGATCTACTGGAACGCGCTGCGCCTGTGGCTGAAACGCAATCCCTTCCACGACCACCCGCAACTTTCCTGAGGCCTGCCATGAACGCCATCGTCCAACGCGACATCGACACGCCGATCGGCGGCCTCGACCGCTTCCTGCGCGGGCGCCTGCTGCAGCAACTGGCCGGCTTCGGCCACGGCCGGCTGACCCTGCGCGATGCACTGGGTACAGTGGCGATCGGCACACCGGCCGGGGAAGCGACGGATCTGGCCGTGGAGATCGAGGTGCTCGACCCGGCCTTCTACCGCGCCGTCGCCGCCAACGGCAGCGTGGGCGCCGGCGAGTCCTGGATGGACGGCCAGTGGCACTGCAACGACCTGGTCGGCCTGATCCGCCTGCTGCTGCGCAACCGCGACCTGCTCGACGGCATGGAAACCGGCCTGGCGCGGCTCGGCGGCATGGCGATGCGCGCGGTGCATGCCTGCCGGCGCAACACCCGCCACGGCAGCCGGCGCAACATCGCCGCGCACTACGACCTCGGCAACGATTTCTTCCGGCTGTTCCTGTCGAGCGACCTGATGTACTCCTCGGCGTACTGGTCCGGCGCGGACGACACGCTGGAGGCCGCCTCCACCCGCAAGCTCGACCTGATCTGCCGCAAGCTGGCACTCAAACCCGGCGATCGCGTGGTGGAGATCGGCACCGGCTGGGGCGGCTTCGCGCTGCATGCGGCGCGGCACTACGGCTGCCACGTCACCACCACCACGATCTCGCGGGAGCAGCACGCGCTGGCGCGCGAGCGCGTGGCCGCCGCGGGCCTGGGCGAGCGCGTCCACGTGCTGCTGCAGGACTACCGCGACCTGGACGGCCAGTTCGACAAGCTGGTATCGATCGAGATGGTCGAGGCGATCGGCGCCGAATTCCTGGACGCGTATTTCCACCAGCTCGGCCGCCTGCTCAAGCCCGACGGCCTGGCCCTGCTGCAGGCGATCACCATCGAGGACCACCGCTACGCGCAGGCGCTGAAGTCGGTGGACTTCATCAAGCGCCACGTGTTTCCCGGCAGCTTCATTCCCTCGCTCGGCGCGCTGCTGGCGGCCAAGGCCCGCAGCAGCGACCTCGGCCTGATCGCGCAGGAGGATTTCGGCGACTCCTACGCGCGCACGCTGCACGCCTGGCGCGAACGCTTCATGGCGAGGCTGCCGGAGGTGCGCACCCAAGGTTTCGACGAGCGCTTCATCCGCATGTGGGAGTTCTACCTCGCGTACTGCGAGGGCGGCTTCCGCGAACGCTCGATCGGCGTGTCGCACCTGCTGATGGCGCGCCCACGCTGGCAGCGCAGCAGTGCCGCGACCGAGCGCGGCGCGGCATGAATTTCTGGCTCACCCTGATCGCCTACGAAGCGGTGTGGTTCGCCGCCGTGATCGGCGCGGGCCACGGGCACTGGTGGCCGGGCGTGGTCGGCACGCTGGCCTTCGCCGCCTGGCGCGTGGCGACCTCGGCGCATCGCGGCGTGGAACTGCGGCTGGTCGCCATGGCCTTGTTGCTGGGCCTGGTCCTGGAAGGCGTGTGGGTGCGCGCCGGACTGGTGGGCTACGCGTCGCCGTGGCCGCTGGCCGAGGCGCCGGCCTGGCTGATGGCCTTGTGGGTGGCCTTTGCGCTGACCATCGTGCCCTTGTTCGCCTACCTGCACGCACGGCCCGTGCTGGCCGCGCTGTTCGGTGCGATCGGCGGTCCGCTGGCCTACCTCGGTGCCGCGCGCGGCTGGCACGCGGTGCTGTTGCCCACGCCGGCATGGCCGACGCTGCTGGCCCTGGCAGCGGGCTGGGCCATCGCGCTGCCCCTGCTCACCAGCTTGGCGCGGCGCTGGTTGCAAGCCGACTCCGTACGGAGCACGCCATGAACGCGTGGCTGGCCTTGCTGCTGGTATGGGTGCTGGCGGCAACGGTGATGGCACTGGGCTGGCGCTGGCAGCGACGCCATGCCAACACGGGCATCGTCGACGTGCTGTGGGCCGCCGGCCTGGGCGGCGCGGCGGTGCTGCTGGCGTTGCTTGGCTCCGGGGCGCCGGCGCCGCGCGTATCGCTCGCGCTGCTGGGCGGACTGTGGGGCTGGCGGCTGGCGTGGCATTTGTGGCGCCGCGTGCGGCACGAGGCGGAGGACGGCCGCTAT
>Ga0134125_10005499_pt1 | contig 14375 bp, 15 predicted proteins | sample KB31751_FD_96464 | JGI IMG/M metagenome (GOLD analysis project Ga0134125, IMG submission 96464) | Terrestrial soil microbial communities with excess Nitrogen fertilizer from Kellogg Biological Station, Michigan, USA - KB3-175-1 | ecosystem: Environmental > Terrestrial > Soil > Unclassified ... | reverse complement strand
TCGGGCGTGCCCGATCACCGCGACCTGATCCTGACCAAGCAGGAACACGAAAGCGGCAAAATCTTCACGCCCTGCGTCTCGCGGGCGCTGTCGGATATTTTGGTGATCGACGTCTGACCGAAGTTGCCGTCACCCGCGGGCTTGACCCGCGGGTCTCAAGCAAGCGATGGATCGATCCTTGCAGTTGGCCGGAGATGGTCGGGTCAAGCCCGGCCACGACGCAACGGGAACTTAGAACGCCGCGACGATCAGCAGGATGATTCCCACCGTGCCGATGAACCACACCAGCGTGCGCACATACTTCACGCCGAAGGCATAGAGCGGAATATAGACGATGCGCGCCACGACATAGAGCAGCGCGCCCCAATGGGAGAGCCCGCCCGATTTATTCTGGAGCACCACCGCGATCAGCGCCGCCGCGAAAAGCGGGAACGTCTCCATGAAATTGCGATAGGCGCGATCGATGCGCGCCGCGATGCCTTGCGGTGGCATCGGCGTGTCGCGCGGGCCGAAACCCCAATCCGGCGTGCGATATTTCTGGGCCATCTGCGCGGCGACGCCGAGATGCAGCATTCCGACGATCACCGCGATCACCAACCACACAAGATCCGACATGCGTTCCCCTACGCGTTAGTGGCGCGATTCTAGCGTTTCCGGCGGGGACGCGGTAGCCGCGCCGGCGCCCGCTAGCGGTAAATGAACCGTGAACGCCGATCCCTTGCCCAGCTCGCTTTCGATCTCGAGCAGGCCGCGATGGTGGTTGACGATGTGCTTGACGATGGCAAGACCAAGGCCGGTGCCGCCCAACTCGCGGGACCGCGCGGTGTCGACCCGATAGAACCGCTCGGTCAGGCGGGCAAGATGATCACGCGGAATCCCCTCGCCTTGGTCGCGGATCGTCACCGCGAGCGACGCCGCGCGTTTGGTGGAAGGCGCGGCCTCGACCGAAATCGCGGTGCCGGCCCGGGCATATTTGATGGCGTTGTCGATCAGATTCTGAAACACCTGGGTCAGCTCTTCGGAATCACCCAGCACCGGCGGTTGGCCGGACGGCACCGCGACCTCGATCGTCATGCTGCGCGCCGCGGCGCGCTGATCGAGGGCGCTGGCGACGCGGCCCAGCAGTGCCGCTAGATCGACCCGATCGGTCGGCGTCTGGTGCTCGTTCATTTCGATCTTGGCGAGCGACAGCAGGTCCTCGACCAGCCGTCCCATGCGCGCCGACTGTTCCGCCATGATGCCGAGGAACTTGTCGTGCGCGGCAAGATCGTCGCGCGCCGGACCGCGCAGCGTCTCGATGAACCCGATCAGCGAGGCGAGCGGCGTGCGCAATTCGTGGCTGGCGTTGGCGGCGAAGTCGGCGCGGAGCCGCTCGCTGCGCTTCAGAACCGTGACGTCGTGCAGGATCAGCACGGCGCTGCCATCGGCGCGCACGGGCGTCAGCGGCGCGATCCGGGCGGAAAAATGTCGCTCCACCGGCTCGGTCAGATCGAATTCGACCAGTCGGTCGCCCTCGCGCCGCAGCACTGCGTCGGCGGCGGCGAGCAGCGCCGGTTGGCGCAGCGCGACGGCAAGATCGCGCTCGATCAGGTTGGGACCGAGCAAGCGGTCGGCCGCCTCGTTGGTCCGCACAATGCGCCGTGTCTCGTCGAGCACCAGCAGCGGATCCGGCAGATGATGGAGTACGAGCTGCGCCGTGCCGATCTCGATCTCACGCGCCTGCGCCTTGGCGCGCGATGCCCGCTCCCAGCGCATGATGGCAAGCCACAGATCGCGGATCGCCGGCGACGTCGTCTCGACCTCGGGTCGCGCGTCGCTGTTTTCCGCCATCAGGTCGATGGCGCGGCGCAGCCGGATCAAGCCGAGATAGAGCGGGCTCGACAGGAGAACGATTGCCGCCGCGACGGCGACCGCTGCGACCGCGGCATCGCCCGGCGCCAGCGCGCCGGTCACCGCCAACACGACGAAGGCGAGCAGTGCCGGCGCGGCGAGCAGCAGCGCCGCCAGCACCCAGCTTGCGTTCATCCAATCGCTTCGTGCGCCGCCAGCGCGGCGAGATTTACGTAGTCCGACACGGTCGCCCCCATTTCGATGATCTGCGCCGGTTTATCTAGCCCCATCAACAGTGGGCCGACATGACGTCCGCCGCCCATCTGCTCCAGGAGCTGCGAGGCAATGTTCGCGGTATGCAGGCCGGGCATGATCAACACGTTGGCCGGCCCCGTAAGGCGGCAGAACGGATAGCGGTCGCGCATCAGCGGATAGTTGAGCGCGACCTCGACGCTCATCTCGCCGTCATATTCGAAATCGGGCTTGCGCTTGTCGAGGATCGCGACCGCGTCGCGCACCCGGTCAGCGTCGGCGCGGATCGGGTTGCCGAAGGTCGAATAGGACAGGAGCGCGACGCGCGGTTCCTGCCCGATCATGCCGCGCGCTCGTTCGGCCGATTGCATCGCGATCGCCGCCAGCTCTTCGCCGTTCGGCGTTGGATGCGCGGTGGTGTCGGCAACCAGTACCGAACGCTCGCGCGAGATCAGCAACGAATAGCCGCAGACGCGCTGACCCGGTTTCGGCCCCAGCACGCGCGTCACTTCCTCGAACGCGGTGAAATAATTCCGCGTCGCACCCGTCACCAGCGCGTCGGCGTCGCCGCACGCCACCATGCAAGCGGCGAAAATATTCCGATCCTGATTCACCATGCGCTGGCAGTCGCGATAGAGCGCGCCATTCCGCTGCAGCTTTTGATAAAGGAAATCGGTATAGCCGCGATTGGCGTTGGACAGCGCCGCATTGTGGATTTCCAAAGGCTGGATCGGCGCCAGTCCCATGCCCTGCATCGTCGCCGCAATCCGGTCCTCGCGGCCGATCAGCACCGGCGTGCCGTAACCCGCCGAGCGGAACGCCAGCGCGGAGCGGATGGTGCGTTCGTCCTCGCCTTCCGCAAACACGACGCGCCGCGGATTCGCGCGCACCTTGGCGAAGGCGAGCTGGAGATACGCGGCGGTGGGGTCGAGCCGGCCCTTGAGGCTGGTGCGATACGCGTCGAGATCGGCGATCGGCTTGCGCGCGACGCCGGAATCCATCGCCGCTTTCGCCACCGCCGGCGCCACCGACCAGATGAGACGCGGATCGAACGGCGTCGGCACGATATATTCGGGACCATAACGCAGCCGTTGTCCGGCATAGGCGGCGGCGACTTCGTCGGGCACGTCCTCGCGCGCCAGCGCAGCCAATGCCTCGGCGGCGGCGATCTTCATCGCCTCGTTGATGGTCGAGGCGCGGACATCGAGCGCGCCGCGGAAGATGTAGGGAAAGCCCAGGACATTATTGATCTGATTGGCGTAGTCGGAACGCCCCGTCGCGACGATGGCGTCGGGCCGCACCGCTTTCACATCCTCGGGCGTGATCTCGGGATCGGGGTTGGCCATCGCCGCGATGATCGGCCGCGCCGCCATCGACTTGACCATGTCCCGCGTCACCGCGCCCTTGGCCGAGAGGCCTAAGAACACGTCGGCGCCGATCATCGCATCGGCCAGCGTGCGCGCCTCGGTGTCGACGGCATGCGCCGATTTCCACTGGTTCATGCCGGAGGTTCGGCCGCGATAGACCACGCCCTTGGTGTCGCACAGGATCACATTGTCGTTGGGCACGCCCATCGACTTGACCAGATCGACGCAAGCGATTGCCGCCGCGCCGGCGCCGTTCACGACGAGACGGATGTCGGCGAGCTTGCGCCCCGTGAGGTCGATCGCGTTGATCAGCGCCGCCGCCGCGATGATCGCGGTGCCATGCTGGTCGTCGTGGAACACCGGAATGTCGAGCAGTTCGCGCAAGCGCTCCTCGATGACGAAACAATCGGGGGCTTTGATGTCCTCCAGATTGATGCCGCCGAACGCGGGATGGAGATAGCGCACGCAATTGACGAACTGGTCGACGTCCTTGGTGTCGATTTCGAGATCGACCGCATCGATCCCGGCGAAGCGCTTGAACAGCACCGCCTTGCCTTCCATCACCGGCTTCGCCGCCAATGCACCCAGATCGCCGAGGCCGAGCACCGCGGTGCCGTTGGAGATCACCGCGACCATGTTGCCCTTCGCCGTGTAGTCGTAAGCGGCCGCCGGATCGCGCTCGATCGACAGACACGGAAACGCCACGCCCGGCGAATAGGCGAGCGACAGATCGTGCTGCGTCGTCAGCGGCTTGGTCGGCGCGATTTCGAGCTTGCCGGGCGTCCCGCGCCGATGGAATTGCAGCGCTTCTTCTTCGGTGATCCGAACGATGGTCTGATCCATGAGAGCTGCCGCCCCAGTAATTAGGCGGCAATCTTAGGAGGCGCACGCCGCCGCGTCAAAGCGCCGGCGGCGGAGAGATGGCTAGGCGGCGCCTTTACGGGTCCGTTTGACGAGGCGCGGGACCGCGGATGCCGCTTCCTGCGCCGCGGTTTCGCGATCCGCGGCTTCCTTGGCTAGACGCATCGCCTTGAGCTTCGCGGTCTTGGCGGCGTCGAGTTGGTGAAGCCGTTCGCGCTCGCGGACAAAGTCCGCGTCGCGCTGCGCCGCCTTGGCGAATTTGTCGGCGGCGTTCCGCGTCGCGTTCAGAATTTTATCCCGTTTCGATGCCAGCATCGGAATACCTCTCCTGACCCTACCGAGAACGTAAGATCGACTTGATCGGTCCGCGCGGCGGCCGGCCGGAAGCGGTGGCGATCTCGCGGTCCTGGGCCTCGACCACGGCCTTGGCCGCTTCGTCGCCGTCGAGCCCGCCAAGCGCCGTCGCGGGTACGCGCCGGTTCGAAGTGCGCGACCCGTCCTCGTATAGAACGTCGAACGCGACAAAGCTGGTTTCGGTTCGTTTCTTCATCGCCATGATCGTTCTCACTCTCGTTCGTCGGTATCGATGGGTTTGTCGTCGTCGGGAGACGGTTGTCCCGCGGCCTCGGCGGCGGCACGAGCGGCGCGGCGGCGGGCCGTCGCTTCCTGCTGTTCCTTCAGCTTCTGCTCCTGCTTCGCCTGCTGGGCGCGACGGCGCTCGGCGCGAGCCTGACTGTAATTGGGCTTGAACATCGATTACCTCCCCGCCCGAGATTCACCCGCCGGGGACATGGTGCCGGGTTGGCGTCATGGCGCAGGGAGCGATGAATGAGTGCAAACGCCGAACGCCGGGCGCGAACGGCCTTAGTTTATAAGGTTATTACCGGTCCCGATTACAAGGGGCGCGCGCTTACCTTGACTTTCGCGGCGCAGCATCGTATATGAACTTCGCTTTATCTTTCTCGCGATTGCGCGATGTGCGCCGCAACATCGAAAGTCGGCGCGCCAAGTTTCGAGATTTAACCCGATAAACAACGGCATCCGCCCGCGCGCGGACAAGCCAGAACCAGGCGGCGGTCATCGACCGTGCCGCCGATATTGAAAGTGTAATTCCCTTATGACTGTTTCGTTTTCCTCGCTCGGGCTAGCCGAGCCGATCCTGCGTGCGCTCGCCGCCGAAAACTATGTCGTGCCGACGCCGATCCAGGCGGAAGCCATCCCTTACCTCCTCGCCGGCCGCGATCTCCTCGGCATCGCGCAGACCGGCACCGGCAAGACAGCGGCATTCGCCCTGCCAATTCTGCAACAGCTCGCCGCGAACCCTCAGCCGCCACGCCGCAACGAGCCGCGCGCGCTGATCCTGACGCCGACGCGCGAACTCGCCATCCAGATCGACGACTCGGTTCGCGCCTATGGCCGGCATCTCGGTCTGCGCTCCGCCGTGATCTTCGGCGGCGTCAATCAGCACCGCCAGGTCGAAGCGCTGCGCCGCGGCCTCGACATCGTCGTGGCGACGCCCGGCCGCCTGCTCGATCTCATGGAGCAGAACCATATCCGGCTCGATCGCGCTTCGGTGCTGGTGCTCGACGAGGCCGACCGGATGCTCGATCTCGGCTTCATCCACCCGATCCGCAAAATCGTCGCGCGGCTGCCGAAGGATCGGCAATCGCTGCTGTTCTCGGCGACCATGCCGCGCGAGATCGAGCAACTGGCGCAATTCATCCTGCGCGATCCGGCGCGCGTCGAGGTGACGCCGCAAGCCACCACCGTCGAGCGCATCGAGCAGCGCGTGCTGTTCGTCGCCACCGCGGACAAACGCGACGCGCTCGCCAACCTACTCAAGGATCCCGCGATCGTTCGCGCCCTTGTCTTCACCCGCACCAAGCACGGTGCCGATCGTGTCGCGCATCATCTCGACCGCGCCGGCGTCCGGAGCGGCGCGATCCACGGCAACAAATCGCAGAACGCGCGCCAGCGCGCGCTCGCCGACTTCCGCGACGGGCATATCCGCGTGCTGGTCGCGACCGACATCGCGGCGCGCGGCATCGACATCGATGGCATCACCCATGTCGTCAATTTCGAGTTGCCGAACGTGCCCGAATCCTATGTCCACCGCATCGGCCGCACCGCACGGGCGGGCGCGGAGGGCGTCGCCATCTCGCTGTGCGACCCCTCAGAGCGGGTCTTTCTGCGCGACATCGAGAAACTGACGCGCCAGCGGCTGACGCCGGACGGCACGGTGCCGGCGGTGGAACCTGCCGACCGGCCGGCAAGTCCGCAGCCGCATCACCACCGGCCGACTCGGCACAAGGCCAACCGGCGTTTCCAGGGCGGGCCCCAAAAGCAGCACCGGCACGCTCATAACGGGCAAGATCGCCAGCGGGCGGTGTAGCTTTTCCGGACTTACCCACAGGCCAGCAGCAGGGCTGTCATATAGCTGTAACACTGCATTGTTACAGCTTGGCCTGGGCGTTAAGGAAGGCACCCCGCTTTATGGCGATCGCCACGGTTTCCGCGCAACTCGACCGCCAGCGCGTGTTCGACGTGCTGTTCCGCGGCGCGACGCGAGCCTTCGCCATTCTGGTCCTGGTCTTGCTGGGCGGCGTTATGGTCGCGTTGGGCGTCGGTGCCTGGCCGGCCTTTTCCCATTTTGGTTTAGGATTTCTTGTCAGCAGCGCCTGGAACCCGGTCGAAGATCAGTTCGGCGCGTTGCCGGCGATTTTCGGCACGCTGGTGACGTCAGCGCTCGCGATGCTGATCGGGGTGCCGCTGGCGCTCGGCGTTGCCGTGTTCCTGACGGAATTGTGCCCCCCGTTCCTGCGCCGGCCGATCGGCACCATGATCGAGCTGCTCGCGGCGGTGCCGAGCATCATTTATGGCATCTGGGGCTTGTTCGTGCTGGCGCCGTTCCTGCAACTGACAGTGCAGCCGATCCTGATCGACATTTTCGGCAACATTCCGATCATCGGCCTTTTGTTCGAAGGGCCACCGCTCGGCCTCGGCATCCTAACCGCCGGTTTCATCCTGGCAATGATGGTGCTGCCGTTCATCGCGTCGGTGATGCGCGACGTGTTCCAGACGGTGCCGCCGATGTTACGCGAAAGCGCCTACGGTATCGGCGCCACCACCACCGAGGTGGTGCGCGACATCATCGTGCCCTACACCCGCACCGGGATCATCGGCGGCGTCATGCTGGGTCTCGGCCGTGCGCTGGGCGAGACCATGGCGGTGACCTTCGTCATCGGCAACGCGCATGAAATTCACGCCTCGCTGCTGGCACCCGGCACGACGATTTCGGCGACGCTCGCCAACGAATTCACCGAGGCGGTGACCAAACTCTATATCTCGTCGCTGTTCGCACTCGGCTTCATCCTGTTCGTGATCACCTTCCTGGTGCTTGCGGCGGCGAAAATCATGTTGATCCGTCTGCAACAGCAGGCCGGGAGCTGAGCGCGCCATGAGCCGCTACGCCCGCCGTCAAATTGCCAATCGTATCTATCTGGCGCTGTCCTTCGCCGCGACTGCGATCGGGCTGATCTTCCTTATCCTGGTGCTCTATGCCTTGCTGCGGAACGGTATCCCCGCGCTCAGCGGCACCCTCTTCACCGCCGCCACCCCGCCGCCGGGAAATTCCGGCGGCCTTGCCAACGCGATCTACGGCAGCGTGGTAATGACCATCGTCGCCACGCTGGTCGGCACGCCGATCGGGGTGCTGACCGGCACGTTCCTCGCCGAGTTCGGCAGGGGAAGCCACCTCGCCGCCGTGGTCCGATTCGTCAACGACATCCTGCTGTCGGCGCCGTCCATCATCATCGGCTTGTTCGTCTATCAGATCGTCGTCGTGCCGATGGGCCATTTCTCGGCCTGGGCCGGCAGCATCGCGCTCGCCTTGATTGTGATTCCGGTCGTAGTGCGGACCACCGAGAACATGCTGGAGTTGGTGCCGAACAGCCTGCGCGAGGCGGCCTCCGCCCTTGGCACGCCGCAATGGCGCGTCATCGTGCAGGTGATCTACCGCGCGGCGCTCCAAGGCATGTTGACCGGCGTCATGCTGGCGGTGGCGCGGATCGCGGGCGAGACCGCGCCGCTGCTTTTCACCGCGCTCAACAACCAGTTCTGGGCAACCAACATGAACGCCCCGATGGCCAATCTGCCCGTGGTCATCTTCCAGTTCGCGCTCAGCCCCTACAACGACTGGCAGATGCTCGCTTGGGGCGGCGCGATGCTCATCACGTTGACCATCCTCATCCTTAACATTCTGGCCCGCGTTCTTGCCAACTGGAGCAACCAGACGCCATGACCATGGATTATTCCAAAGCAACGAGCTCGACGCCCTTGCCGCCGTCATTGAAGCCCGTCATACCCGTGTCCGTGTCGATGCCGCTGATCCGCCCGTCGAACGGTTCCGCCGCGCAAACCGCTCCCGCGCAGGGCGTGGCGCCGAAACTTGCGGTCAAATGCGAAATCAAGGATCTGCGCTTCTACTACAAGCAGTATGAGGCGCTGAAAGGCATCAATCTCAAGCTGCACGACAAGCGTGTCACCGCGTTCATCGGCCCATCGGGCTGCGGCAAGTCCACGCTGCTTCGTATTCTCAACCGGATTTACGAGCTCTATCCGGATCAGCGTGCCACCGGCGAGGTGCTGGTCGACGGCAGCAACATTCTCGATCCGGGCCAGGATTTGAACAGGCTGCGCGCCAAGATCGGCATGGTGTTCCAGAAGCCGACGCCCTTTCCGATGTCGATCTATGACAATGTCGCGTTCGGCATCCGACTCTATGAGACGCTGCGTTCGCGCGAACTCGACGAGCGCGTCGAGGAAGCGCTCACCCGTGCCGCCTTGTGGAACGAGGTCAAGGACAAGCTGCGCCAGTCCGGCCTGTCGCTGTCGGGCGGCCAACAGCAGCGCCTCTGTATCGCGCGCGCCATTGCGGTCAAACCGGAGATTCTGCTGCTCGACGAGCCGGCTTCCGCGCTCGACCCAATCTCGACGCAGCGTATCGAGGAGTTGATTGCAGAACTGAAGTCCGACTACTGCATCGTTATCGTCACTCATAATATGCAGCAGGCGGCGCGCAGTTCGGACTACACCGCGTTCATGTATCTTGGCGCGCTGGTCGAGTTTGACGAGACAGAGGCGATCTTCACCCATCCGAGCCAGAAGCAGACCGAGGACTACATCACCGGGCGCTTCGGCTGAGGCAGGGCACGATGGCATCCGAGCATATCATCAAAAGCTACGACGAAGAGCTGCGGCGGCTCGACAACACCATCACGCAGATGGGCGGCCTTGCCGAAAGCCAGCTCACGACCGCGATCGAGGCGGTGGCGAAACGCGACACGCAACTCGCCACCCGTGTCGTCGAGGGCGACGTCGAGATCGACGAGCTCGACCGCGAGGTCGAGACTCTGGTGGTGCGGCTTCTCGCGTTGCGCCAGCCGATGGCTCGCGACCTGCGCCAGATCGTCGCGTCACTTAAGATCTCGGCCGACCTCGAGCGCATCGGCGACTACGCCGCCAACGTGGCAAAGCGCTCGCTCGCCTTGTCGTTGACTCCGCCGGTGCGGCCGGTGCACGCGATCGCGCGCATGGGTGCGTTCGGCCAACGCATGGTGAAAGACATCCTCGACGCTTATGTTGCGCGCGACGCTGAAAAGGCGTTGGCGGTGTGGCTTCGCGACGAAGAGCTCGACGAAATGTATACGAGCCTGTTTCGCGAGCTCCTGACTTACATGATCGAGGATCCGCGCAACATCACCGCGTGCACACATCTTCTGTTCATGGCAAAGAATCTCGAACGCGTCGGCGACCTCACCACCAATATCGCCGAGACGATCTATTTCTTCGTCCACGGCGTGCCGTTGAATCAGATGCGCCCGAAACGCGACCGCACCAGCTCGCAGACCGAGCCCGGCGGCGACGATCTGGAGGAGCCGGCGTGATGCAGCATCCCAGCGTGCTGGTGGTCGAAGACGAAGCAGCGTTGCTGACGCTGCTGCGCTACAATCTGGAAAAAGAAGGGTTCGCCGTCACCGAGGCCCATGACGGCGAGGAAGCGCTGATGCATCTGCGCGAAGGCGCGCCCGACGCGGTGCTGCTCGACTGGATGCTGCCGCGCGTCTCGGGCCTCGAAGTCTGCCGCCAAATCCGCCGCATCCCGGCGTGGCGCGACCTGCCGGTGATCATCCTCACCGCGCGCGGCGAGGAAGGCGACCGGGTGCGCGGCCTCGACAGCGGCGCCGATGATTACGTGGTCAAGCCGTTTAGTCCGTCGGAACTGATCGCGCGGCTGCGCGCCGTGATGCGTCGCGCTCGTCCCGCCTCGGCGGCCGAGACGCTTGGTTTCTCCGATCTGGTGATGGACCTGACGGCGCACCGGGTGCAGCGCTCGGGCGCGCCGGTGCGGCTGGGCCCGACCGAGTTTCGCCTCCTGCGGTTCGTCATGGAACGGCCAGGCCGGGTGTTCTCGCGGGAGCAGCTGCTCGACGGCGTGTGGGGCCGCGACGCCGAGGTCGAGCTGCGCACCGTCGACGTTCACATCCGCCGCCTGCGCAAGGCGCTCAACGAAGGCGGGCGACCCGACCTGATCCGCACCGTGCGCGCCGCGGGCTACGCGCTCGACACCGCGCCGAACTGATCCGCCCTTGCCGCGCCGCTGACGCGCGGGCATTCTCGCGCGTCTTCAAGGTGGACGATGGATGGCCAAGGGGGAAAAGCCGCGCAAGCTCACGGTCGGCACGATGGTGCGGTTCGCCTATCGCAGCGTTTTCGGCCGGCTTGAACTGATTCCCGAACTGGGCTGGATCGTTCTGCTGGCGCTGCTGGCGGTGTCGATCGTGCCGGATCTGCTGATACCGGGCCGCCATCTTGGCGAACAATTCCGTCTCGACCCGCTGGACTTCGCCCATGCGGCGGTCGCGCTTCTGGCGCTTTCCGCCTTCGCGGTGCGCTGGCACCAATCGATCCTGGTCGGCGATCCGCGCCGCCAGCCACCTGCGCTGTTCTTCCACGGCTGGGCACGGTTCCTGATCTACGGCTGCGCGGTCTATGCCATGCTGGGCGCAATCGTCGCCGTCGCCGTGCTGATGCTCGGCTGGAGCACGCCAAACCAGGCGGTGCAGGGCCTGGTGCTGCTGGTCGCGGCGGCCGCGTGCTGGCTTGCATTGCTTGCCACGGTGCGCTGCGCCCTGGTGTTTCCGGCGGCCGCGTGCGGCAAACCGATCGGCATCGGCGAATCCTGGCACCTCATGCGGGGCAATGTCTGGCGGCTGATCGGCGCATCGATTCTCGCGACCTTGCCGGTCAAGCTCGCCGCGTTCGGATTAATGGCACTTCTCGTCGCGACCGCCTTGCCGGGCGGCAACAGCGAGGTCGCGCCGCCGCTCGGCGTGGTCATTCTCGCGGGGGTGATCGAAGCGATCTCGGACATGCTACTGGCGGCGCTAGGCGCCAGCCTGCTCTCGGGCTTCTATCGCGAACTGGTGGCGTGGCGCGGTAACGGCGCCGGCGCGCAAGCTGCTTAGCGATACCGCGCCGGCGGCACATAGACCGGCGCCGACCCATCGTTGCGCGCGGCGTCCCTGCCGTTTCCGAAAATCCGGTCGAGCAAGCCGTCAAGACCCCCGCGCGGCGGCACGGTATCCGACGCGAGCCGCGGCTGCGCCGAGGACGGCGGCGCGTTCGGTGCGTGGGACGGACCCGGCAGCGACTTCATCGCCACACCCGCCATCGCCGCCATCATGAAATTGTGCCAAGTCCGCGCCGGCAGCGTGCCGCCGGTGATGTGCTTCATCGGCGAATTATCGTCGTTGCCCAACCACACGCCGGCGACGAGTTGTGCGGTATAGCCGACGAACAGCGCGTCGCGGAAATCCTGCGTGGTGCCGGTCTTGCCGGCGGCGGGCCGGTCGAGCCGCGCGGCGCGGCCGGTGCCGCGGTCGATCACGCCCGCCAGAAGCTGGTTCATCTCGCCCGCGATATCGGCCGACAGCACGCGGCCCGGCCCGGAGCCGCCGCGGCGATAGACGATCTTGCCGTTGCTATCCTTGATCTCGACGATGCCGTAGGGCCACGCGCCGATACCCCCCGAGGCAAAGGTCGCATAGGCCGAGGTCAGCTCGATCAGAGTCACCTCGTTGGTGCCGAGTGCGAGGCTGGCATCGCGTTGCAAATCGGTGGTGATGCCAAGCCGCCGCGCCATGTCGATGGTGTTGGCGACGCCGGTGCGCTCGATGACCTGCGCGGCGACGGTGTTGATCGAGAACGCGACCGCATCGGCAACGCTGACATCGCCGCGATATTCGTTCTCGTAGTTGCGCGGCTGCCACTTGCCGATGGTGATACGGTGGTCGTTGAAATGGTCGCCGGGGTTCAGGCCGTGATCGAGCGCCGCGGCGTAGACGATGGCTTTGAAGGCCGAGCCGGGCTGGCGCAGCGCCTGAGTGGCGCGGTTGAACTGGCTTCCCTGATAATTGCGGCCGCCGACCATCGCGCGAACCGCGCCGTCCGGCGACATCGCCACCAAGGCGCCCTGGCCGACATGGTCCTTGTCGCCGCTGGTATCGAGCGTCGCCGCGATCGCCGCCTCCGCGGCCTGCTGCATCTTGGGATCGAGCGTCGTCTCGATCACCAGGTCGCGGTCGCCGAGCCCGGCGAATTCCGGGATTTGCTCGTAGATCCAGTCGGCGAAATAGCGGTTGCTCGGCCGCACGCGCTGCGCCACGACCAACTGTTTTTCCTGCTCGAACGCGGCTTTCTCCTGCGCCTCGGTGATGTAGCCTTCGTCGCGCATGGCATCGAGCACGTGGCTCGCCCGTTCCGCCGCCGCCTGCTGGTCGCGCGCCGGGCTGAAACGCGTCGGCGCCTTGAGGAGGCCGGCGATAGTGGCGGCCTCGTAGAGCGAGACCTCGCGCGCCGACTTGTCAAAATAGCGATGCGCCGCCGCATCGACGCCGTAAGCGCCGGCGCCGAAATAGACGCGGTTGAGATATATTTCGAGAATCTCGTCCTTGGTGAAGCGCTGCTCCAGCCACACCGCCAGCAGCGCCTCCTGGATCTTGCGGGTCATGGTGCGGTCGGGCGAAAGAAACAGGTTCTTGGCGAGCTGCTGCGTCAGGGTCGAGCCGCCCTGCACGACATGACCGGCGCGCAGATTGGCGACCGCGGCGCGCACCAGCCCCACGAGGTCGATGCCGAAGTGATGATAAAAGCGGTGATCCTCGGTCGCGATCACCGCCTCCGGCATGTAAGGCGGCAAATCCTTGAGCTTCACCGGCTGGCCGAACAGGTCGCCGAAGGTGGCGATCACCTTGCCGTCGTCGCCGAGCAGCGTGACCGACGGGCGCCGGGTCGTCGCCGCCAGATCGTCGATCGGCGGCAGCGTCATCCAGAAATAGGCCAGCACGCCGAGAAACAGCACGAAGCCCCAGACCACCACAAACGCCGCCCAGTGCCACCAGCGCTGGCCAAGCCGCCGGGATTTCCGCGACGGCGGTTTGCGCCCGCCGCCGGCCGCCGCCTCGGCGCGCCGCGTTTTCGGCACCGGCACCGAACGGCGCGGCCGGTCGTCGGGATCGGCATGAAGGCCCCGGCGGCGTTTATCGCTCATGGCCAAGTCTTAGCACGTTTTGCCGACCCCCGAGGCAACGGATGAAGAACACACGCAGCAATTTACGATAGCGCCTTGAAATCTACGCGGTTCGCGTTGCTATCATCCCCTCATGTCAGAAGCTTGGGACGATCGCCGCCACTTCGACGCCCGCCACGGTGGCAAGCCTGGCGCGCGACCTCGCGGCATTGGGTTTGCCGCCAGGCGGCACCGTGCGGAAAAGCGGGCCGATCCGCCGCGACGGCAGGCGCGTTTCGCTGACGTATGATGACATGGAATTCGACACCGGGGATTTCGCGGCGCTGGGCGCGGTGTCCGCGGCGAACGCGGCGGCACCGTCGGCCAGGCGCGGGCGCGGCTGATGCGCCAGCGCGACTTGGTCGATTTCGCGGTACGCTGGATGGAAGTCAACCACCGGCCGCTATGATCCTCACCATCGTCATTTTCGCCGCGAC
>Ga0134125_10005498_pt1 | contig 14377 bp, 16 predicted proteins | sample KB31751_FD_96464 | JGI IMG/M metagenome (GOLD analysis project Ga0134125, IMG submission 96464) | Terrestrial soil microbial communities with excess Nitrogen fertilizer from Kellogg Biological Station, Michigan, USA - KB3-175-1 | ecosystem: Environmental > Terrestrial > Soil > Unclassified ... | reverse complement strand
CGTCGGCCGCCTGCGTTCGTGTCCCATCCTCGACTACAAGTTCGTCGCGCTCGGCCACAACACCATTCGCGGCGCCGCGGGCGCGGCGATTCTGAACGCCGAGCTGATGCGCGAAGAAGGGATGCTGTGAACGGCGTCGTCATGAAATTCGGCGGCACGTCCGTCGCCGACGCCGGCGCGATGACGCGCGTCGTCGACATCGTGCGGCGCCAGTGGGAGTCGCAGCCGAAGGGCAGCCGCCCGCCGGTCGTGGTCGTGTCGGCGCTCTCGAAGGTCACCGACGCCCTCATCCGGGCGACGGATGCGGCGCGTGCCGGCGACGCCGAAAAGACGGCATCGATTCTCGGCGAGATCCTCGGCCGGCACATCGGCATCGCGCTGGCGCTCACGGGACATCAGCGGACCGAGACGCTTGTAAAAGCGTTGAAGGCGCAAACCGACGAACTCGGGACGCGGCTGATGCAGTGCGCCGCGAAGCGCGTGGTCACGCCGGCCGATCACGACGGCGTCGTCGCCATGGGCGAGGTCCTGAGCAGCGCCATCGTCGCCGCGGCGTTCCAGGAACAGGGTCTTCCGGCCGTCTGGGTCGACTCGCGTGAAGTGCTGGTGACGGACGCCGAACACATGATCGCCGTGCCCGACATGGACGCGACGTGCCGAAAAGCGCAGCGGAACCTCGCGCCGGTCACGGCCGCGCAGCAGATTCCGGTGATGGGCGGGTTCATCGCGGCGACGAAGGACGGCGTGACGACAACGCTCGGCCGAGGCGGATCGGACTATTCGGCGGCGATTTTCGGCGCGTGCCTCGACGTCGCCGAGATTCAGATCTGGACCGACGTCGACGGCATGCTCACGGCGGACCCGCGGATCGTGCCGTCGCCGCGCGTCGTGCCGCACTTGTCGTTTGCCGAGGCGTCCGAGCTCGCGTATTTCGGCGCCAAAGTCCTCCATCCCGCCACCATTCTCCCGGCCGTTTCGAAGAACATCCCTGTCAGAATTCTCAATTCCCGGCAGCCCGCCAATCCGGGTACGCTGATCACGTCGGAGGCGCGCCGGGAAGGTCATCTGGCGGCGCTGGCCTGCAAGCGCGACGTGACCGTCATCGACATCACGTCGACGCGCATGTTCATGGCGCACGGCTTTCTGCGGCGGCTCTTCGAGGTGTTCGAGCGCTACAGGACGGCGGTGGACGTCGTCACGACGTCGGAGGTCAGCGTCTCGGTGACGGTCGACGACACGCGGAAGCTGGACGACGTCATCGAGGCGCTGAGCGCGTTCGCGGACGTCGAGGCCGAGCCGAAGATGGCGATCGTCTCGGTGGTCGGCGATCGGCTGCACGACGATCCCGGGGTGTTCGCGCATGCGATCGTCGCGCTGAAGGGCATCCCGCTGCGGCTGGTGTCGCAGGCGTCCTCGCGGCGGACGTTCACGTTCGTGCTCGCGGACTCGCAGGTGCCCGACGCGATGACGCGGTTACACGAGGCCTTTTTCGGGCACGCCTAGATATGCGAATACTGCTGGTCGGCTACGGGAAGATGGGAAGGATGATCGAGAGCCTGGCGCCGGAGTCCGGCTTCGAGGTCGCCGGATTCATCGATCCGACCAATCCCCAGGGCAAGGACGGCCCCGCGTCCGACCGGTGGAGCGGCGTCGATGTCGCGATAGACTTCTCCACGCCCGACTCGGTCGCGAAGAACGTCCCGGTGCTGGCCGGCCGCGGCATCAACGTGGTCATCGGCACGACGGGCTGGGCGAAGGACGAAGCGCAGATCCGGCGCGCGGTCGCGGACACGGGCGTCGGCATCGTCGCCGCGCCGAACTTCTCGACGGGCGTGATTCTCTTCGAGGCGATCGTGGCGCACACCGCGAAGCTCTTCAGCGTGCACCAGGAGTTCGGCGCGTGGCTGAACGAGGCGCATCACAGTACCAAGAAGGATGCGCCGTCGGGCACCGCGCTGATGCTGAAGCAGGCAATGGAGAAGGCGGGCTTCCCGCGGCCGATCGACGTCTCGTCGATTCGCGCGGGGTTCATTCCCGGCGTGCACACGGTCGGCTTCGACGGTCCGGCGGACACGATCACGCTGACGCATTCGGCGCGCGATCGATCGGCGTTCGCGCGCGGCGCGCTGCTGGCCGCGAAGTGGGTGAAGGGCAGGCGCGGCTGGTTCAACATGCACGACGTGCTCGGTCTCGACAACGTGGACTGGCGGGAGACTGACGAAGTCAGAAGTAAGAAGTCAGAACTATGAGAACAAAATTCACGGGATTGGGCACGGCGCTCGTGACGCCGTTCACCAAGAGCGGCGAGATGGACGAGAAGGCCGTTCGCCGCCTGGGCCGCCGGCAGATCGACAACGGGACGCATTTTCTCGTGCCGGTCGGAACGACGGGCGAGAATCCGACGCTCGAGGTGTCCGAGCGTCTGCGCATGATCGAGATCCTCGTCGACGAAGCCAGAGGCCAGGTGCCGGTGCTCGCCGGCTGCGGCGGCTACAACACGAAAGAGATCGTGCATCTCGCGAAGGACATGCAGAAGGCCGGCGCCGACGGCCTGCTGTCGGTGACGCCGTACTACAACAAGCCGACGCAGGACGGGATCGTCCAGCACTTCAAGGCGATCGCGGACGCGACGCCGCTGCCGATCGTCCTCTACAACATCGCCGGCCGCACGGGCGTGAACATCGAGACGCCGACGGTCGCGGCGCTCGCGCAGGTGCCGAACATCGTCGGCGTCAAGGAAGCGTCGGGCAGCCTGTCGCAGATGTGCGACGTGCTCCGCACGGTGCCGCCGGACTTCCTCGTCCTGTCGGGAGACGACGCGCTGACGCTGCCGCTGATGGCGGTCGGCGGCCGCGGCGTGATCTCGGTGGTGTCGAACCAGATTCCGAAAGAGATGTCGCAGATGGTCGAAGCCGCCGAGCGCAACGACTTCGCGGCGGCGCGCGCGATCCACAGCCGCGTCATCAACCTGATGCAGATCAACTTCGTCGAGAGCAATCCCGGGCCGGTGAAGTACGCGATGGCGCAGATGGGGCTGCTCGAAGAGAGCTACCGCCTGCCGATCGTCCCGCCGAAGCCGGAGTCGAAGGCGAAAATCGACGTGGTGCTGAAGGAACTCGGCTTGATGAAAGCCGCTCTCGTCTGAGCTCTCTATGACGCTGCGTGACGAAGTCCAGAGCCTGATCGATGCCGGTGCGTCCGCGGACAGAGAAGCGGCGCGCGCCATGTTCGAGAAGCTGCGTGCGGCGCTGTCGGCGGGGGAAGTCCGCGCGGCGGAGCCCGACGCCTCGTCGCCGATCGGCTGGCACGTGAACACCTGGGTGAAGCAGGGCATCCTGCTCGGCTTCAAGTTCGGCGACAACAAAGACGTGTCGATGGATCACGGCAAGTGGCCGTTCTTCGACAAGGACACGCTGCCGATGAAGAAGTACGCGGCGGGCGCCAACGTCCGGATCGTCCCCGGCGGTTCGTCGGTGCGCGACGGCGCCTACATCGCTCCGGGCGTCATCTGCATGCCGCCGATGTACGTGAACATCGGCGCCTACATCGGCGAAGGCTCCCTCATCGACTCGCACGCGCTCGTCGGATCGTGCGCGCAGGTCGGCGCCCGCGTGCACGTCAGCGCCGCCGCGCAGATCGGCGGCGTCATCGAGCCCGTCGGCGCGCTGCCGGTCATCGTCGAGGACGAAGCGCTCGTCGGCGGCAACACCGGGCTGTACGAAGGCGTCCTCGTGAGGTCGAAGGCCGTCATCGGCGCCGGCACGGTGCTGACCGGATCGACGCCCGTGTACGACCTCGTCAAAGGCGACATCATCAGGCCGACGGCGGATCGTCCGCTCGTGATCCCCGAAGGCGCAGTCGTCGTGCCGGGCGCCCGCGCGGTGACCGCGGGCAAAGGCCCCGAGTGGCAGTTGTCCCTCGCGACGCCCGTCATCGTGAAGTATCGCGACTCGCGCACCGACACCCGCACCGAGCTCGAGGCATGGATCCGGTAGCGTTCGCGCGTGAGCTGATCGACATCGACTCGACCACCGGCCGTGAAGGCGAGGCCGGCCGCTGGATCGCCCGCCAGCTCAGGGAGCTCAAGTTTTCCGTCATCGAGCAGCGCGTCGACGGCGATCGCATCAACGTGATCGCGACGACGGACCCGGGCGCGATGCCGGCCGTGGTGCTGTCCACGCACTTCGATTGCGTCCCGCCGTTTTTCCCGAGCCGGATCGACGGCGATCGCCTCTACGGGCGCGGCGCGTGCGACGCGAAAGGCATCCTGGCCGCGCAGGTGGCCGCGGTCGATCGGCTGCGGAACGACGGTGAAACGCGCGCCGGCCTGGTGTTCGTCGTGGGCGAAGAGCGCGGCAGCGACGGCGCGAAGCTCGCGAACGAAGCGGGCCGCGCGAAGTTTCTCGTCAACGGCGAGCCGACCGACAGCCGGCTCGGTTCAGCCACGCGCGGCATTCTGCGCGTCCGGCTGCTTGCGGAAGGCCGCGCGGCGCATTCCTCCTTTCCCGAGCTCGGAGTGTCGGCGATCGACAAGCTGCTCGACGTGCTGATCGATCTCCGGCGGTTGCCGCTGCCCGACGATCCGGCGCTCGGCAGGACGTATTACACGGTGGGTCTGATCAGCGGCGGCGTCGCGCCCAACGTCGTGTCGCCGTCGGCCGACGCGGAGATCATGTTCCGCACGGTCGGTCCTGGAGACGACGTGCGGACGGCGATTGCGTCGCTCGAATCGCGCGTGCGGATCGAGCACGTGCTCGAAGTGCCGCCGATCAGGATGAAGGTCGTGCCGGGATTCGAGACCGCCGTGTTTCCGTACACGACCGACATTCCGTTTCTGCCGGCGTGGGGCCAGCCGCTGCTGTTCGGTCCCGGATCGATCCACGTCGCCCACACGGCGGACGAGTACGTGTCGATCGCCGAATTGAACGCGGCCGTCGACAGCTACGTCTCGATTGCGCGCGGACTGTTGTCCGCCTGAAGGCGGACTCTACGAAAGTGGCGGCACGTCCGCGTTGTCGGGCACGGCGGTTCTCGCCGTGTTCATCATCATCGACAGAAACGAGTAGTAGCCGGCGACGCCGACGATGTCGATGACGCCGGCCTCGGTGAATCGCTCCCGGGCTTTCGCGTACGTCTCGTCGCTGACGTTCTGCAGCCGCAGCAGCTCGGTGACGAAGTCATAGACGATCGTCTCATCCGCCGACATCCTGTCCGGCCGCTGAGCTCTCGCGATGGAGCTGACGATGGCCTCGCTCAGGCCTTCTTTCAGCGCCATCGGCTGGTGCGCGTACCACTCGAACTGCTGGCTCCAGTGTCGCGCCGTCAGCAGGATGATCATCTCGTTGAGCGCGCGCGGCAGCGACGTGCGGTAGCGCATGTAGTCGCCCATCGCCGCGGCCCGCAGCATCACATCAGGATTCCGGAGCATCAGTGCGAACGGACCGAAGGGCGCCTGACCGCGCATGCGCTCGAACTCCGCAGCCGCTTGCGTCTGCGTCTCGGTCCACTCGCTCCGCGGGATCGGCGGCATGCGGTCAGTCATTTCAACAATCCTTCGCACGTTAGCGCGACGCGGACGAGCGCGTCCGTCCGGCCGTGGTTTCCGACGAGCTGCAGGCCGACCGGCAGCCCGTCGCGGGTCTTGCCGCAGGGAATGGAGATCGCCGGGTGGCCCGTCAGGTTGAACAACTGCGTCAGCCGCAGCATCATCGGACGGACCTGTTCTTCCGAGTCGCCCACGCGCACGGTCGTCGCTCCGAGCGTCGGCGCCGGAATCGGCATCGTCGGCAGCACGAGCGCGTCGCAGTTGGACAGCGCCTGGTCGACGTCCTCGCGCAGATCGGACTGGATGTTGAGGGCCTCGAGGAAGTCATGGTGCGAGACCGATCGGCCGAGCTCCAGTCGCTGGCGGACCGCCGGCGTGTATTTGTCCGCCATCGTGTCGAGGGTCTGCTGATGCTGGAGGAACGACTCGCGCGGAGCGATGTGCAGGTACACGCGGGCCGTGACGTGCGCGTGCTTGAGCGCGTGATCGCTCGCATGAAGTCCGCCGCTGCGGAGTTTCTCGAGCGCGGTCTCGAACACGCTCCGCACCTGGTCATCCAGCCGATCGCAGAAGTACGACCGCAGCGCTTTCAGCCGGAACGGCGGCGGCTGCGGCGCGAGCGGCGCCGGATGCAGATCGCCGGCGAGCACGCGGAACATCGTCCAGGCGTCGGCGACCGACGCCGTCAGCGGGCCGACGTGATCGAGCCGCGGCGACAGAGGGATGACGCCGTCGGTCGAAATTTCTCCGTACGACGGCTTCAGGCCGACGATGCCGCAGGCGGCGGCGGGAATTCTGATCGAGCCGCCGGTGTCGGTGCCGACGCCCGCCAGCGCCATTCCCGTGACGATGCTGACCGCCGATCCGCCGCTCGAGCCGCCGGCGGATCGCGCCGGGTCGAGCGGATTTCTGACCGCGCCGAACGCCGAGTCCTCACTCGTCGTGCCGAGCGCGAACTCATGAAGATTGGTCTTGCCGACGAACACGGCGCCCGCGTCGCGGAGGTGCGCGATCGACGGGGCGTCTTCGGCGGCCGCCGGCGCGCCGGCGCGCACGGCCGAGGCGGCGCTGGTGACCGCGCCTTTCAGGTCGATCAGATCCTTGATGGAGATGGGCGCTCCATGCAGCGGTCCGCGGTCGCGGCCCTGCGCGAGCTCACGATCGGCCTGCCGCGCCTGGTCGAGCGCCTGCCCGGCGAGTACGAGCGTGAACGCCCGCAGCTCGCTGTTCCTCCTGTCGATCTGCGCGAGACAACGCGCGGTCGCGTCTTCGCTCGTGATTTCACGCGCCCGCCACGCGCGCGCGAATTCTGTGAGCGTCATCGTTTGACGGAAATCGCGACGCCGTCGCGGAGCGGAACGATGGACGTCAGCAGCTGCGGATGCGAATGAATCTGCTCGTTGTACGAGACGATGGCTTTCGTTTCGTCGAGGAGGTCCGCGTGGTGCGGCGTCTTGTTGAAGCCGGGAACGACGTCGCCGCTCCACAGCACGTTGTCGGTCACCAGCAGGCCGCCGGTCCGCATCAGACCGACGAGCGGGTCGAGCATCGGTCCGTACTGTCTCTTGTCGCCGTCCTGGAAAATGAGATCGAACGGTCCCGCGATCTTGTGCAGCATGCGCGCGGCGTTGCCGACGACGACGTTGACGCGATCGGCGAGCCGGGCCTTTGCGAAATTCTCACGCGCGGTCTTCGCGCGCTGCTCGTCGATCTCCATCGTGATGAGCATGCCGTCCTTCGGCAGCACGCCCGCCATCCAGATGCCCGAGTATCCGATTGCCGTGCCGATTTCGAGGACGCGCGTCGCGCGCGTGGAGAGCGTCAGCACGCGAAGGAGGGCGCCGACCTCGGCGTCGACCAGCAGGCTGCCGAGCGATTGCCCGGCGCGCGCGATCCCGCTCAGCACGGGATCGCTCTGATGATTGAGCGACGCCAGGTACTGCTCGACGGCGTCGGGTACGACTTGACCCATAATGAATGGATTGTACATGCGGCGCACGAAGATCATCGCGACGGTCGGCCCCGCCAGCGACGACGATCACACGCTCGACGGTCTGATCGCCGCCGGCGTCGACATCTTCCGGCTCAACTTCTCTCACGGCACGCACGAGTCGCAGTCGGCGACGTTCCACCGCGTGCGCGCCGCCAGCCTTCGCGCACAGCGCTCCGGCCGGCACGCCGCGCGAGACATCGCGATCCTTCAGGATCTCGGCGGGCCGAAGATCCGCACCGGCGCGACGATCGACGGCCGTCCCATCAACGTCAGGACGGGCGATCGCCTGCGCATCGTCACCGGCGACACTCCGTGCCGTCCGGGCGTCATCTCGACGACGTTCGAAGGACTGGCGAAGGCCGTGAAGCCCGGAGATCCGCTGCTGATCGCGGATGGATTCGTCGAACTGAAGGTCGAGTCGACCGACGGCCGGACGATCGAGACCACCGTCGTCGAAGGCGGAGCGATCGGCGACCACAAGGGCATCAACGCGCCCGGCGTGCCGCTGCCGGCGTCGGCCATCACGCCGAAAGACGTCGCGGACCTCGCGCTCGGGCTCTCGCTGGGCGTCGACATGATCGCGCTGAGTTTCGTGCAGTCGGCGAAGGACATTCACGAGGCGAAACGTCTCGTTCGAGACGATGTGCCCATCATCGCGAAGCTGGAACGTCCGCAGGCGCTCGACGTCCTGCCGGAGATTCTCGAAGCGTGCGACGGCGTCATGGTGGCGAGGGGAGATCTCGGCCTCGAGATGCCGCTCGAAAAGGTCCCGACGGCGCAGAAGGAGATCACGAGGCTCGCGCGCCTGCACGGCGTGCCGGTGATCGTGGCGACGCAGGTGCTCGAGTCGATGACCGTCGAGCCCCGTCCCACTCGCGCCGAAGTCAGCGACGCGGCGAACGCCGTAGACGACGGCGTGGATTCGATCATGCTGGCGGGTGAAACCGCCGCGGGCGCGTTTCCGGTCAGGGCCGTTCACGTCCTCGATTCGATCATCCGCGAGGCGGAATCGGCTCACGGTGTGGGTCCGGCGGTGACGATCGGCGTCAGCGGCGATCAGGCGCAGGCGTTGTGCGAAGCGGCGGTGACGCTGGCGAGCCGCGGCGATGCCGCCGCGATCGTCGCGATTACTCGCGGCGGCGGGACGGCGCGGCGGCTTGCGGCGCTGCGGCCGCGCGTGCCGATCATCGCCGCGTGCAGCCGCGACGAGGTCGCCCGGCGGTTGATGCTGCACTGGGGCGTCCTGCCGATGTGCACCGACATCGGGGAAAATGTCGACGCCGCCGGGACGCTGGTGGGCCGCGAACTCGTGTCGCGCGGCCTCGTGAGCGCAGGCGCGTCGGTGGTGCTCGTCAGCATCAGCGCCGACCTCGCGCGCACCGACGCCAACTACCTGAAGGTGCAGAAGCTGTGAGGATTGCCGTCGCCGAGTGGTTCGTCGTTCACGGCATCAGGGTCGTCGTCATCGCCGTCGGCGCGGTGATTGTGATCCGGCTCTTCCACACGGCCATCAGGCAGCTCCAGCAGAAGATCAGCAGCCGCCACGTCACGGGCGACCTCGAGTGGCAGCGGCGCACCGCGACGATCGGCGGCCTGCTCGACAACGCGGTGACCGTCGTCATCGGCTTCGTCGCGGTCCTGATGGTGCTGCGCGAGCTGTCGGTCGACATCATGCCGATTCTCACTGGAGCCGGCATCGCGGGTCTCGCGATCGGCTTCGGCGCGCAGAACCTGGTCCGCGACGTCATCTCCGGCTTCTTCCTGATTCTCGAGGACCAGGTTCGCGTCGGCGACCTGGCGAAGATCAACGGCGTCGCCGGGATCGTCGAGCAGATCAATCTCCGGACGATCGTGCTGCGCGACGGAGAAGGCGCCGTGCAGGTGTTTCCGAACGGCACCGTCGGGACGCTGGCGAATCTCAGCAAGCATTTCGCCTACGCGGTCGTCGACGTGCGCGTGGCCTACAGCGAGCACCTCGATCGCGTGCTCGCGACGATCCGCGACGTGGGCGCGGCGCTGGAGGCCGACCCCGAGTGGAATCCGCTGCTGCTGGCGCCGATCGACATCCCAGGTGTCGAGTCGATCGCGGACGGATTTTCCACGATCCGCGTACGCTTCAAGACGCAGCCGCTCAATCAGAACAAAGTCGCGAACGAACTGCGCCGGCGTCTCGTGACGCTGTTCGTCGCGCGCGGCATCCGCCCGTATGCAGGCTAACCGTTCCAACGACTATCACTTCGTCACGCGATGGAAAGTCGCGGGCACGTGCGAAGAGGTGTCGGACGTCCTCGGCGATCCGCTCGATCTTCCGCGCTGGTGGCCGATGGTGTATCTGCAGGTCGAGGAGTTACGGCCGGGCGGGAGGAGCGGCATCGGACGCCGCGTGCGGCTGCTCACGAAAGGGAAGCTCCCGTACCGGTTGCGATGGGAGTTCGAGGTCGTCGAGTCGCGTTACCCGCACGGCTTCGCGATCGAGGCGGAAGGCGACTTCGAAGGCGCCGGCGCGTGGACGTTCACGCAGCACGGACCCGACGTCGACATCCTGTTCGACTGGCGAATCCGCGCCGAGAAGCCGCTGCTGCGGTGGCTGTCGTTCGTGATGAAGCCGATCTTCGCGGCGAACCACCGATGGGCGATGGCGCGCGGCGAAGAGTGCCTGGCGCGCGAGCTCAGTCGTCGACGCGGGCAACCGCTCCGCCCGACGTCCACCGCAGAAACGACGACCCGATAAGGACGTCGATCACGCGGCGGCACGATCCCTCGTCGAGCCCCCACAGGCGCGACGCCTGCGTCACGGTCAGCCTCAGGCCGGGCATTTCCAGAAACTCCGAACGGATTCGGCCAACCAGCTCGTTCATACAACCTGCTTTCGCGGATGTGGAGAGCAAAATGCAGTCCACTCGCGGCGGCGGGACTGAATTCGCGTCTGACAGGCGGTTTTCCCCGGGTTTTCGCGCGATTGGCGACGCGGGAACGGGATGCCCTCAGACAAATAGGTCCGTGATTTCAGGCGATCGGACAAATGTGTCCGGCTGAAGGCCTTGACGCGGGTACGGCGAAAAACAAAGATAGACAATTATGTTGTCGGCAGAACTTCATTCCACAAGATTGTACGAGGGGACGGAGACCATCGGATGAAGGCGAGCACGGCCGCGATCGCGGCGTCGCAGGGGCGGGAACACCGCCGCCTGTCGACGCTGCTCGAAGTCAGTCAGGCCCTGTCGGGCACCCTGAACATCAAGTCGGCGTTTCACCGCGTGCTGGAGATTCTGGGCAAGCATCACGGCGCGGTGCGGAGCATGATCGTGCTGCTGCGGGACGGAGGCGAGCTGCTCGTCGAGGCGTCGGACGGGCTCGATCGGCCCTCCCAGGCCGTGCAGTACCGTCTCGGCGAGGGCATCACCGGGCGGGTCGTCGAAACCGGGAAGCCGATCGTCGTGCCGCGCGTGAGCCGCGAGCCGGCGATGCTCAACCGCGCGGCGAAGCGGGCGGACAGCGACGAGCAGGAGCTGAGCTTCGTCTGCGTGCCGATCCTGCTGAACCGGCGCGCGGTCGGCGCCCTCGGCGTCGATCTCCGCTACAAGGCGGAGCGCGACTTCGAAAGCAGCGTCAAGTTCATGGGCGTTGTCGCGTCGATGCTCGCGCAGGCGGTGAAGATTCAGCGGCTCATCGAGGAAGACAAGCGGCGTCTCGTCGACGAGAACGAGCACCTGCGGCAGGAGCTGCGCGACAAGTACGACTTCTCCAACATCATCGGCACCAGCGGACCGGTCCGGCAGGTGTACGAACAGGTCGCGCAGGTCGCGGCCACCAACACCACGGTCCTCATCCGCGGCGAGTCGGGGACCGGCAAGGAGCTGATCGCGCACGCGATTCACTACAACTCGCTGCGCGCGAAGAAGCCGTTCGTGAAGGTGAGCTGCGCGGCGCTGCCGGAGAGCCTGATCGAAGCCGAGCTGTTCGGCCACGAGAAGGGCGCGTTCACCGGGGCCGAGCAGCGGAAGAAAGGGCGCTTCGAGCTCGCCGAAGGCGGCACGCTGTTTCTCGACGAGATCGGCGACATCAACCTGTCCACGCAGGTGAAGCTGCTGCGCGTCCTGCAGGAGCGCGAGTTCGAGCGCGTCGGCGGCACGGAGACCATCAAGGTCAACGTCCGGCTGATCGCGGCCACGAACAAGGACATGGAAGACGCGATCGCGAAGGGCACGTTCCGCGAGGACCTCTACTACCGCCTGAACGTCTTCACGATCTTCGTCCCGCCGCTGCGCGACCGGAAGGCGGACCTGCTGCTCCTCGCCGATCACTTCCTCGAGAAGTTCTCGCGTGAGCACGGCAAGAGCATCAAGCGGATCTCGACGCCGGCGATCGACATGCTCGTCAGCTATCACTGGCCCGGCAACGTCCGCGAGATGGAGAACGCGCTCGAGCGGGCCGTTTTGATGTGCGAAGGCCAGGTGATCCACGCGCACCATCTGCCGCCGTCGCTGCAGACGGCCGAGGCGTCCGGCACGGTCACCCGCGTGTCGCTCGAGGATGCGGTGATCGCCTACGAGAAGGACCTGATTCAGGACGCGTTGAAGACGACGAGAGGGAATCGCGCGAAAGCCGCGAGGCTGCTCGACGCGACCGAGCGGATTCTGAACTACAAGATCAAGAAGTACTCGATCGACGTCCGGCGCTTCAAAGCGTAGCGGCGGCGAGGGACGCCCATCCGGCGAGGAACGCCACGCCGCCGATGGGCGTGATCGCACCGAGGATCGTCACGCCCGTGACCGCGAGCAGATAGAGGCTGCCCGAGAACAGCACGATGCCGGCGACGAACAGCCAGCCGGCGGCGGCGATCGCCTTCCCCGGAAATCGCGGCGCCAGCGCCGCGGTCAGCAGCAGCGCCAGCGCGTGATACATCTGGTAGCGGACGCCGGTCTCGAAGACCGCGAGCATGTCGGGCGACAGGCGTCCGCGAAGGCCGTGCGCGCCGAACGCGCCGAAGCCGACCGCGATGAGCCCGGCGACGGCGCCGGCGAGCACGAACGTGCGATCCATTTATCTCTCCAGCAGTCCTTTGAGCGCGTGCAGCGCGCGCTCCCATCCCGGGCTGATCACTTCGTAGTAGCGGCGCCAGCGCGCGCCTTCTTCGAATCCGCGCTGGCTGACGTGCACGTGCGTCGACGCGCCGTCCGGCGTGCACGTCACCTCGAACGCCATCGGCCCGATCGGATCGCCGTCGGGCGGCAGGAAGTACACGTCGGCGACGAAGAAGCCGTGCGCGGGCTGGTAATGCATGATGGTGCCGCGGAACACGCCGCCGAGCCGGCCGAGCGTCTCGTCGCGGAATTCGGTCGGCGGCCACGCCAGCGCGTACGGACCGAGCACGCGGGGCGCGGTGACCGCGTGCGCCACCTGCAGCCACGCGTTGAGCGCCTCCGCCTCGAAAAACGCTTTCATGATGCGCGCGACGGGCGCGTTGACGACGACGGCGACGTCGAGCGCAGGCGGCGGCGCGGCTGCGGCTTTAGCCATGAGGCACACTCATGAGGAGCGGTTTCATCATACCCCGGTGATAAAGTGGCGGTTATGTCGCAGCAGCCGCTCGCATACCTGGACGGCGAGTTCCTCGAGAGCTCGGAAGGCCGTCCGATCCGCATTCTCTCGGAGTACCTCGAACCCCTCCGTCGTTTCAGAGAGCAGAAGATTCAGGACACCGTCGTCTTTTTCGGATCGGCCCGCGTCGACTCGCGCGAGCGCGCGGAACGCGCGCTCAAGACGCTGCGCGCGCGCGGCGTCAACGAAACCGACGCGCAGTTCCAGGCCGAGCTCAACCGGTCGAAGAAGCACGTCGAGTGGGCGCGGTACTACGAAGACGCGCGGGAAGTGGCGCGCCGCCTCACCGCGTGGAGCGTCTCGCTCCGCGCCGAACATCATCGCTTCGTCGTCACCTCGGGCGGCGGCCCCGGCATCATGGAGGCGGCCAATCGCGGCGCGACCGAAGCCGGCGGCAAGACCGTCGGCCTGAACATCCGGCTGCCGTTCGAGCAGGGCGCCAACGACTACATCACCGAAGGCCTGCACTTCGAATTCCACTACTTCTTCATGCGCAAGTTCTGGTTCGCGTACCTCGCCAAGGCGCTGGTGATATTTCCGGGCGGGTTCGGGACGATGGACGAGATGTTCGAGATCCTCACGCTCGCCCAGACCGACAAGCTGTCGAAGCGGATCGCGACGATTCTCTACGGACGCGAGTACTGGGAGAAGGTCATCAACTTCGATCCGATGGCCGAATGGGGCGCCATCGCGGAGCAGGACAAGGAGCTGATCAAATGGGCCGACACGCCCGACGAGGCGTTCGGGCAGCTTCGATCGCATCTCGAAGCGCATCACCTCGAGCCCAAGACGCGGCAGGAAAAAGCGGCGCCGGGAATCGCGAAGACCAGGGGCTAGGGGCTGGGGGCTGGGCTAGGGTTAGGGACTGGGGATTAGGGATTAGGGATTGGCCATGGATCTGCCGACCAGACAATCGCTCGTCGCGCGGTACAAGGATGGGTATCGCGCGGTCACCGACGCGCTGCAGGGCGCGACCGAGGCGGAGCTCGACGCGCGCCCGGCGCCGGAGAAGTGGACGGCCCGCGAGATCGTGCATCACCTCGCCGACAGCGAGATGCAGTCCGCGTTCAGGCTGCGGCACATGCTCGCGTCGGAAAAGCCGGCGATTGCGGCGTACGATCAGGACGAATTCGCACGGAAGCTGCATTACGACCGGCCGATCGCCGCGTCGCTGTCGGCGTTCAAAGCCGCGCGCGAGACGACCGCGGAGCTGCTCGATCGCATGGGCGACGCCGACT
>Ga0134125_10005496_pt1 | contig 14379 bp, 11 predicted proteins | sample KB31751_FD_96464 | JGI IMG/M metagenome (GOLD analysis project Ga0134125, IMG submission 96464) | Terrestrial soil microbial communities with excess Nitrogen fertilizer from Kellogg Biological Station, Michigan, USA - KB3-175-1 | ecosystem: Environmental > Terrestrial > Soil > Unclassified ... | reverse complement strand
GCAATGCATTGACTCTGACTGCAGTCGACCCGTTTATCCGTGGTGATCTGATCACCGCAATCTGCACGGCGGCGGTCCGTCTTCTTCTATTTCTGGAAGAAGCCTCAGGGAGCGATCTGGATCGCGGCAGCCAATGTGTTGACGCTGATGGCTTACAAGCTGTTCTTCATGTGAAGACTCTTGCCATGCGCACGATGGGCAGGGTAAGGCCATCAGCCAGAGGGACTTCCAGCGTCTCCAGCGGTTCGTAACCTTTGCGGTGGTAAAAAGGAACTCCAGTCAGCGTGGCGCCCATTTCCAGCCGGGTGAACCCCGCCGACCGGGCGGCGGCTTCACAGGCCTTGAGGATCATGCTGCCAATTCCATGCCGCGCCCAGCCGGGATGAACGAAAAATGCACGGATCCTGGCTGCGTCTGTGCGCGGATCTAGAAGAGAATCTTCTCTTCCACTCCAAACATCGCCGCCAAAGAGAGTCTTTCGCTTGCTCCAGCCGCCACAGCCGACGATCAGGGCACCGGCGCCGTGCCCTTCATCAGAAGCGCTCTCCACCGCAAAGTACGTTCCGTCGGCAATCAACTGGCTGTCGACCCCATACACCGTTTTGAGCGCAGCCTCCAGTTGCGCGGGCGTGTAATCCTGCGCCTGGAGCCCGCGAACCGAAGCGTCAATCAGCCGACGAAGCACGGGAACGTCGTCGGCGACCGCAAGACGGAGATGGAAGAGGCTGCTCATCCGAGATGATTCATTCTATTCTCAGCTCCATATTTATTAATGGAGGTGATCTCCGGCGGGACGATTCTGCGTATTGTCTATTTACCAGCGCGGTACCAACCCTTTCGTAACCCTTGTTAAGCTGCTACTCTGGTTTCGCTCTGGAGTTCGCGCCACGTCCGATTTGGCCGACCCACTGGTTACAAGCAGACCTCCTTTACTCGCGTCCCAGATCCTGGCCGAACTGGGACCAGTGCTGACGGGCGAGCGCGACCTTGCGCACACCGCCGCGGCGGCACTGGAGATTGTAATGGCGGCCGTACGCGCCGCCTCGGGCGCTCTCTTCCGCTTCCAGGAACAACCCGCCATGCTCAGCTCGATCGCGTCATCGGGCTTCGTGGTATTTCCCAAAACCGCTGTTTTTCCGCTGCAGCAGAAGCACGTTCATGCGTTGACCACCGTGCCCTCGCCGCAGAGGATCGTTCGCGAGCGCAGCGACATCTTCCTCAGCTCGTCCGGCAACATCTCCAGCGTATGGTTTCGCGCCATTGCCCCGCTGAAGGTCCGCGGCAAATTGATTGGCGCGTTGATGCTGGGAGAACGCGAGGGAAGCATCGAGTACACGCCGGAAACACTCAAGCAGCTTGGCGATCTGGCGCCGTTTATCGCTCTGGCTATTTATAACCACCAGCTCATGATGTCTCTGGAGCAGCGTACGGCGGAAAATCTGAAGCTGATTGCGTCCGTGCACTCGTTCTGGGATGATGCGCTGGCTGCATTCGCCGCCACAATTGACGTGAAATCAAAAGAAATGCAGGGCCATTCGCTGCGTGTGGGGCGCTACGCTGCCGGGATTGCCGAGGCACTGGGGATGGGCACAGGCGAGGTTGGCGAATTGCGTGCCGCGGGCTACCTGCATGACATCGGCAAAGTGACAGTAGACAAGCACATCTTCACCAAGCCGGGAGCGCTGGAACCGCTGGAGTTCCAGGAGATGGCAGACCACACAGTGCTCGGGCATCGCATTGTCTCCACGGTTCAGTTCCCCTGGCCTACCGTGCCCGAGGTGGTCCGTTCGCACCACGAACGCGCGGATGGCTCCGGGTATCCGGATAAGCTGCACAATGAAGATGTGTCCATGCCCGTGCGGATCGTCGCTGTGGCGGACACGTTTGACGCCATGCTGAGCGAGCGCCCATATCGCAACAGAATGTCGCTGGGCGAGGCTGCGGCGCAAGTGAGCTGGCTGGCTCCAGCGAAGCTGGATGCGGATGTGGTGCATGCGTTGCTGGTACAGCTCCGCCGCGATGCGGTAGCCATGATGTCGCCGCCCCGCCCCTGGGCGCCACAACCCGAGCGCGGACGCAAACCATTCCTTGATCCTGTGCATCCGTGCAACATTTCTCCCACCGACATCGACCACCTGGTTTCCGACCTGAACCATAGAACAAACCGAGGCAAGATCAGTCTCACGTAATCTTTCGCCGCACACAACTTTTGCTTAACCTCGGGTTATTGTTCTCTGGAATCTGAGAGCACCTGGAGCCGTCTCATGCCCGCCACTCGCAAAGCATTGGCACTGCTGGGCCCTGTGTTGCTGATATTCACTGTTGCGCCGGCCGCGAAGGATGAAACCAAGCCGGCCCCTATGGCCCAGAACAAACAGATCATTCACGCGCTGAACCGATTTACGTTTGGCGTCAGGCCCGGAGACGTGGAGCGTGCGCGTGCCATGGGGCTGGACAACTGGTTCGAGCAGCAGCTTCATCCTGAACGCATGAACGATGACGCGATTGAGGGGCGCCTTGCTCCGCTGCGTACGATCAAGATGAGTCCGAAGCAAATGGCGGAGAACTTCCCACCGCCGCAGGCACTCAAAGCTGTTGAGAATGGCCGGCAGCCTATGCCGCGCGATCCTGCCAAACGCGCCATCTATGAATCGCGCATCGCTGCCTATGAGGCGCGACAGCAGAAAAAACAAGAGACCGCGAATGACGGCGCGGAAATGAAAGCCGCAGATAAAACAAGCCCACCAGCCAACTTGAAGCTGGACGCAAACGATGCCTCGATGAGTGATGGCCAGCCCAAGGCGCAGCAGCAGAATGAGGAAGAGGCGATGTATGCCGATCGCGAAGACGCTCTGCTCCAACTCCAGCCGGACGACCGCTACAAGAAAATTCTCAAGATGGATTCCAGCGAACTGCTGGATCTGTCCAGAACCTATCGCGGACAGCGCTTATTCAAACTCACCAACGGTATGGGGCCGGAGCAGCAGGAAACCGTGGAGGCCATCGTTAACCCAAATCTGGTCGTGGTGGGAGAAGTCTCGCAGGCCAAGCTGCTGCGCGACATCTACAGCCAGCGCCAGCTTGAAGAGGTGATGACCGACTTCTGGTACAACCACTTCAACGTTTTCGTCGGCAAAGGCCTCGACCGCTACATGGTGACCAGCTATGAGCGAGATGTGATCCGCCCGCGTGCGCTGGGAAAATTCAAAGATCTGCTGGTGGCCACAGCCAAAAGCCCTGCCATGCTGTTCTACCTTGACAACTGGCAGAGCGTGGGCCCGGACTCTGATCTAGCTATTTATGGCCCGCGTGCGAACATGCGTCGGCAAAGGCGTTTTGCCCGGCCGCGTCCGCAGGCGAAGAAGCGCCCAACCGGACTGAATGAAAACTACGCGCGCGAAATCATGGAACTGCACACTCTCGGCGTGGACGGCGGTTACACCCAGAAGGACGTAACGGAACTGGCCAAGCTGCTGACCGGCTGGGGTATCGAGAAGCTGCAGCAGGGGGGAGAGTTCAGGTTCCGCGAGATTGCGCACGAGCCGGGAACCAAGTACTTCCTCGGGCACAAGATTCAAGAAAACGGAGAAGCCGAAGGCATGGAGGCACTGGATATCCTGGCGCACCATCCTTCTACGGCCAGGTTCATTTCACGCAAGCTGGCGACGCGCTTTGTTTCCGACAATCCGCCGCAAGCCCTGGTGGACCGCATGGCTGACACGTTCCTGAGGAAAGACGGCGACATTCGCGAAGTGCTGCGCACCATGTTCAAGTCGCCCGAGTTCTGGTCGGCAGACGCATATCGGGCCAAGGTGAAGACGCCACTTGAATTCGTCGCCTCAGCGGCGCGCGTATCCGGAGTGGACGTGAAGAATGCGTTGCCGCTGGTGCAGGCCCTGATCCGCATGGGCATGCCGCTTTATGGCATGCAGCCGCCGACCGGGTATTCGATGAAAGCGGATGCGTGGGTGAACTCGTCCGCTCTGCTGAACCGCATGAACTTTGCCCTGGCGCTGTGCTCAGGAAGGATGCCGGGGATGGTTGTGGACCAGCAGGCATTGCTTCATGGGGCAACACCCACCGATGCGCAAGATGTACTCGCAGATTTGGAGAAGGACATTCTGGTCGGCGATGTTTCCGCACAGACACACGCTGTCCTGCTCAAACAGTTAAACGATCCTGAGGTGACGCGGCGCAAACTGGATGATTCGAGACGGCCGCCAAACGTTGGGGCGATTGCGGGATTGATTATCGGCTCGCCGGAGTTTCAGAGACGGTGATGGTGCTGGCGGGCAACTGAAAGGAGTTGACGAACCTAGATGAGCATCACTCGAAGAGTCTTTTTGAAAAATGGCGCCCTGGCGATTGTTGGAACCAGCATCGTCCCGAGCTTTCTCACACGCGCAGTGTATGCAGCGGAAAACGCCGCCGGCGCCGGAGCGAAACGTCTGGTGGTGCTCTTCCAGCGTGGCGCGGCAGATGGCCTGAACGTCGTGGTGCCGCACGGCGAAGAGGCGTATTACTCGATGCGGCCAAACATCGCTATTCCGCGGCCGCGCAGCGGTACTGAATGTGTGATTGACCTCGATGGATTGTTCGGGCTGCATCCCTCCATGTCGGCATTCAAGCCACTGTGGGACCAGAAGCATCTTGCTATCGTGCATGCGGCCGGCTCGCCGGACAACACGCGCTCGCATTTTGACGCGCAGGACTATATGGAGTCCGGTACGCCAGGGGTCAAATCCACGGAAGATGGCTGGCTCAATCGCGCGTTGGCCGGAGTGAATGATCCGGACAAGTCTCCTTTCCGCGCTGTGGCCATGGGGGGTACGTTGCCGCGCACCCTGGCCGGTTCGATTCCCGCCGTCGCCATGAGCGATATACGCAGCTTCGGAGTGGGCGCGGGCGGACCCGGCGCTCAGATCGCGAGCAACACCTTTGAAGCCATGTACGAGCAATCCGTGGACGCGGTGCTGCACGGCAGCGGCAATGAAACCTTTGAAGCCGTGAAGATGCTGCGCTCGGCCGATCCGGAAAAATACCAGCCCGCGCCGGGCGCCGACTACCCGCGAGGCCGATTTGGCGATAGTTTGCTCCAGGTTGTTCAACTGATTAAAGCCAATCTCGGAGTGCAAGTGGCGTTTGCCGACATCGGCGGCTGGGACCATCACGTGAACGAAGGCAGCGTGCAAGGCCAGATTGCCAACGTGACGCGCGAGTTCTCGCAGGGCATTGCCGCGTTCTGGAATGACCTGGGCGATCTGGGTGAAGACACCGTGATCGTCACCATGTCAGAGTTCGGGCGCACTGCGCGAGAAAACGGCAACCGCGGCACCGATCACGGCCACGCCAACGTCATGTTCGTGTTGGGTGGACCGGTGAAGGGCGGCAAGGTGTATGGTCGCTGGCCCGGACTTGCGCCAGAACAACTCCACGAAGGCCGTGACCTCGCGCTCACCACGGACTTCCGTCAGGTTCTGGGCGAAGCCGTAATCCGGCATCTGGGGAATGAGAATCTGGAGAGGGTGTTTCCGGGATTTGAGAGCCGCGGGTTTTTGAAGTTCTTGGGCTGAAATCCACCACGGAGACACGGAGGCACGGAGAAAAGCAAAAGTTCGACGCAGATTTACGCAGATGAACGCTGATCACGTCTTGATCGTAGAGCTGTATCACACGGAGTCGTACGAATTGGCTGATCCAGTCTTCAGTGATACTTGTCCTGTTTTTCTCCGCGCCTCCGTGTCTCCGTGGTGAAGACTACGCATTTTTCTTCTCGACCTTGGTCCACGTGTCCTTCAGCGCAACCGTGCGATTGAAGACCAGTTTTTCAGGAGTCGTATCCGGGTCCACGCAAAAGTAGCCCAGGCGTTCGAACTGGAAACGGTCGCCTGCTCGGGCGTTCTTCAACGACGGCTCCAGCTTCGCATTCGCAACAATCTCCAGGGAATTTGGATTCAGATTGGCCGTGAAATCCTTGCCTTCCGGAACGTCGTTGGGATTGGGGTTGGAGAACAGGTTGTCGTACAGCCGCACTTCGGCATCCATGGCGTGCGCTGCGGAAACCCAGTGAATGGTTGACTTAACTTTACGACCATCGGGTGCATTGCCACCGCGCGTGCCTGGGTCGTACGTCGCGTGCACTTCCACCACTTCGCCCTGCGCGTTCTTGACCACGCTTTGCGCCGTAACAAAGTATCCGTAGCGCAGCCGGACTTCTTTGCCCGGCGACAGGCGGAAATAGCCTTTGGGCGGAACCTCACGGAAATCGTCTTGTTCGATGTATAGCACGCGGCTGAAAGGAACTTTCCGCGTACCGGCGGATGGATTTTCAGGATTATTGATCGCATCCATTTCTTCCGCCTGCCCTTCAGGATAGTTATCGATGACCAGCTTCAACGGCTTGAGCACGGCCATAACACGCAAAGCGCGCTCGTTCAGATCGTCGCGCACAAAGTGCTCCAGCATCGCGAGCTCAAGGGTGCCTTGGGTTTTGCTCACGCCAATATTCGCTACGAACGTCCGGAGCGCCTCCGGCGTGTAGCCGCGCCGGCGAATGCCGGAAATGGTGGGCATGCGCGGATCGTCCCAGCCGCGCACGTGCCTGTCACGTACGAGTTGCAGCAGCTTGCGCTTGCTCAGCAGCGTGTAGGTGAGGCTGAGACGGTCGAACTCAAACTGCTGCGATGGGAAGATGTCCAGCTCTTTGATGAACCAGTTATAGAGCGGGCGATGGTCCTCAAACTCCAGCGTACACATGGAGTGGGTGATCTGCTCCAGCGAGTCGCTCTGGCCGTGGGCGTAATCGTACAGCGGGTAAATGCACCACTTGTCACCGGTGCGATGATGAGGCTTGCGCAGGATGCGGTACATCACGGGATCGCGCATGTTCAGATTGGGCGAGGCCATGTCAATCTTGGCGCGCAGGCAGCGGGAGCCGTCAGGGAACTCGCCCGCCTTCATGCGCGCAAACAGGTCAAGGTTTTCTTCCACTGAGCGGTTCCGGTGCGGGCTTTCCTTGCCGGGCTCAGTAAGGGTTCCGCGATATTGACGGATCTCGTCCGCCGAGAGATCGTCCACGTACGCTTTGCCCTTCTTGATCAGTTGAACAGCCCATTCGTAGAGCTGATCGAAGTAATCAGAGGCGTAAAGCAGGTTTTCCCATTCAAATCCGAGCCAGCGCACATCTTCCTGGATGGATTCGACATACTCCGTTTCTTCTTTTTCGGGATTCGTGTCGTCAAAGCGCAGGTTAGTGCCGCCGCCGAACTCGTCGGCCAAACCGAAATCCAAGCAGATGGCCTTGGCATGCCCGATGTGCAGATAGCCGTTCGGCTCGGGAGGAAAGCGCGTCCAGATGCGTCCGCCGTGCTTGTTGGTCTTCAGGTCTTCGATCATGTGATCGCGAATGAAGTTGGACTGCGTAGGCGCGGCGGGTGCGGGTTCCGGATTGATCTTGGAAATGCTCATGGCTTCAATGTGGTGTGGCGAATCTTTTATCTTAAACTGCGCTGCGGGAGGGGGCAATTTTGGGCCACGCTAAACCCGATTAGCCAAATTCTATTTGATCTTTTTGTGCTGGAATTTGTTTCGACCTGAGGCGTAGTCGGCAACGGTGTGCCCGCTGCCTTTCAGCTTGTACTTGTAGGTCAACAGCCCTTCCAGGCCCACGGGGCCGCGAGCATGCAGCTTGCTGTTGCTGATGCCGATTTCTGCTCCAAGGCCATAACGGAACCCATCCGCAAAACGCGTTGAAGCGTTGTGAAACACGCTGGCTGCATCAACTTCATCCAGGAACTGTGCGGCTGCTGCATTGTTTTCAGTAAGAATGGACTCCGTGTGGCGCGAACCGTACCTCTCAATGTGGTCAATCGCGCATTGCAGATCGTCAACCACTTTCACAGTAATTTTTAGATCGGAGTACTCGGTGCTCCAGTCTTCTTCCGTTGCGGGCACAATATTCAGCCCGGGACAAAGCTCAAGTGTGCGTTCGCACCCGCGGACCTCCACGCCGGCGGATTGCAGGCTGCGCACCACCACAGGCATGAACTCGGCTGCGATTGTCTGATGAACCAGGACTTTTTCTACTGAATTACACGCTGCGGGATACTGCACCTTGGCATCGACAATGACCCGCGTCGCCATCTCCATGTCGGCCGCGCGGTCCACGTAGATGTGGCAGATGCCACTGCCGTGTCCAAGGACGGGAATGCGGCTGTGCGCAAAAACAAAGTTGACGAATTCAGTTGAGCCCCGCGGCACCACCAGATCAATTTCGCGCTCCATCTCGAGGACCTGCATGACTTCAGCGCGTTCTTCCAGCAGGCAAATCGCTTGCGCCAAACCGGGATTGTGGGAGGCAAGAGCTTCACGCCAGATATCCACCAGCACTCGATTGGTGCGTTTCGCTTCTGCGCCTCCCTTGAGCACCAGGCCATTGCCGGTTTTTATTGCCAGCGAGCCTACCTGCGGCACCACATCAGGACGCGATTCAAAAATGACGGCAATCACGCCCAGAGGACAAGGGACTTTGTAGAGCGTGAGACCGTCATCCAGCTCCGTGGTGGCCAGCGTGTGGCTAAGCGGATCTCCGAGCGAGGCTACGTCACGGACACGCATAGCCATTTCCCCCACGCCCGCGTCGCTGGTTTTCAATCGCCTCATCAACGCCTGAGGTGTCTGCTGTCCGGAGGCAGCCAGGATTTCGCAATCCTCGCGGTTGGCCGACAAAATTTCGGCCGTGCGACTTTCAATGCCGTCAGCGGCAGCCAGCAGTATGCGATTGCGATCTTCGCCAGAAAGGCGAGCCAGGGAGCGAGCCGCTCGCCGCGTGTTCATCACCTGTTGTTTCAGCGAAGCGGGAGGGATTTTAGTCCTGCTGGCCATTACCTTTCTCCTCTCCGCTCAGGATAATGAAATTGTCACGCCGCACCAGCACACCACGAAGCGGACCGTCGTTTGAGGAAAGCATTTGAGAAAGCTCCTGGCTGCCACACTCCGCAATCCCACGTCCTATAGCCCGCCCGTCCGCGTCGACGACCGAGATCACCTGACCCGATGAAAACTCGCCTTTGCAGCCGGTCACCCCGGAAATTAACAGGCTGGCATGGCCGTGCAGGATAGCCTTGGCGGCATTAGCATTGATGGAGACGCGCCCGCGTGCGCTGGTAGCAAAGGCAAGCCAGCGTTTTTTGCCTGTCATGCGAGAGCCGGGCAGAAACATTGTGCCGACGTTCTCGCCGGAAAAAATCTGGTTCAGGATTCCCGGCGTTTGCCCGTTGGCGATAATCACCATACCTCCAGCATGCATTGCAATCTGTGCCGCATCGAGCTTGGCTGCCATCCCACCCCGCCCGACGGCGGACTTGCCCTGTGCGCTTTCCCTTATTTTCGGGGAAAGGACGGTCACCAGAGGGATAACGTTGTCTGGCTCCGCTCCCCGTTCCGGATCGCGCAGAAGGCCCTCGACGTTTGAGAGCAGGATGAGCAGATCCGCGTCCAGCTTGCTTAAGACTAATGCGGCCAGCCGGTCGTTATCGCGGAAAATCGCCGGCTGTTCCGTCCAGATGTTGGTGACGGTATCGTTTTCGTTGACCACTGGAACAGACCCGACCTTGAGCAGTTTTTCGAAGGTTTGGCGCAGGATCCTGTAGCGGTTGAGGTCAGTAAAGTCATCTTCCGTAACCAGAACCTGGGCAGGCGTGAGCCTATTCGGCTGCAGAGCTTCGGCCCAGGCTTGCATCAGCTTGCATTGGCCAACGGCGGCACAGGCGCGTGTCATGGCGGCATCGCGGAGACGGCTACGGTGCAGTTTGAGCTGGGCTGCTCCCAGAGTCACTGCTCCGGAGCTGACCACCACGACTTGGCGCCCATGCTTTACCAGTCCGGCAATTCCGTCAGCCAGCGCGCGCACCCGCTGCAGATCAAATTCGCCATTTCGGTCGCACACCACGGCGGTGCCAACCTTTACCACCACCCGCCGCGTGTTCTTAAGCAGAGCATTACGGTCGGAAGCGGCTGGAAGTCCCTGTCCTGCTGGAGGCATTTGCTCTCGATTCTATCCGGAAACAAAAACCCCGCTGCTCAGGCAGCGGGGAATACGTTTGCTATTTGCCCTAAAGTGAGATCGCTCTGGCCCGTAATGCCCGCACATTCCGCTCGACAGGTTGTGGGGGACAAAACCGTGCCACGGCCGGGCTGGCAATCTCTGCTCGCGCCAATATATCCAACTGCTTAGCCCGATGCAACACGAGAAAAAGGCCATCCCCAGAGCCCGGCTGAAGGCCAGTCCGGGTTTATGCTGTAAGAGGGCCGTCCACTCGAACTTGTAAGGGTTTAACAAGAAGAAAATGACAAGCCCAGTTCTTACCATTGCACGCGACCTCAGTCGCTATTACCAGGAGAGGTATGACACGATCATGGTGCTGGTCGAGCCTCTAACGGTCGACGAGATCTGGAGCCGGCCTTATCCCTACGGGAACAGCATCGGCCACTTGCTCCTCCACCTTGCCGGGAATTTGAACTACTATATCGGCGCGGAAATCGCCGGGACAGGATATGTTCGGAACCGGCCGCTCGAGTTCGGCGATCCCGGAGGCCATTCCAAGGAATCACTCCTCAATGGCTTGCGCGATGCCATCAGAATCGTCCGCACCACGCTGGAAAGGCAGCAGGAAAAAGACTGGGCTGCTCCTTACTCAGCTAAAGGAATGGAACAGGCCGGCGACCGCTTTTACGCCTTCCTGACCTGCGCAGCTCACCTTTCCCACCATACCGGCCAAATCATCTATCTCTGCAAGCAGCTTGAACAGCGACGTTCGCGCTCTGCCGGTTCGTGAACTGGATGAATTCGATCGGCGGCTCGGCGGGAAGGCGGTGTGACCGTACTCACAGCCAGCCCAGCTCTAGGAACGCTATGTTCATGGAACAGTAACGTTATCCAGGTAACGTTACCGGGCTACAGCAACAAAGGAGGGGTTCTAAGGTCTTTGAGCGATTCGTGAAACGCTTGGGGGCTATAAGAATCATCAGCCATGAACACGATCGTAAATAAATTTGTAGAAGCTCATGACCGCTACATGGAGCTCGACCGGGTCCGCACTCAGTGCTCAAGCCCCGCGGAGCGCGAATCTCTCCACATCGCCATCCTCAAGGCTTACCTGGAAGTGCAATTCCACGCGCGGCAGATTGCCGGGCTGCAGTTTGCTGACGGCATGGATTTTGCCGAAGTGAACTGAACCCTCCGAATTCCCGCCGAAAGCCAGCCTAGCAAACCCCCAAGAACCTCACTCTGTTATTGCATTGGCCACCTCCGTGCGTATAATCTGCGTCTAAATACAAACGCCACTCCTGTCATGGCACAGGACACATCAATGACCGGTTGAAGACCGATTCGATGTTCGTCTTATAAATTTGGTCACGCGGAGCTGGTTTATGCCCCTGGCACGAATTCTTACCCGTTTCCCGGAGCAGGCAAACGCTCTTTCCCAGGAGCTGCGGCAACACGGATATACCGTTGAATTCTCGAAACCCGAAGCGGCCGGAACGCTTCCCGCTGACCTGGAAATTGACTTTGAAATCTGCGCTGAACCTGATGCGCTGGAGCGCGCAACCGAGTTGGCTGACGAGTTCCATGCCGACGTGGCCATTTCTCCCGGAGTCCTGAAGGAGTTCCCAGTCGCCCGCCAAGCAGCGAGCGAGGTGGGGGAGCCGGTCTTGCCGGCTTCCGCCCAGGAAACAAACTTAGAGCCCGCCGCCATCAGTTCACTCGATATCCCCCGACAAGAAGAAGATCATATTCACGAAGCGGCTATTGAATTATCACAACAGGGCGCGGAGCCGGAGCCGCTCCCTCCGAATGTGATTTCAATGCCGGTGGATTTGCTGGCCGAACCCGCCATGCCGCCTCAGTTTTCGGCTTTGCAACCTGAACAGGCTCAGCAGAACACACCCCTTGATGATGAAATTGATCTCATGCGCGCCGCTCCGGCATCTGAAGCGCGGGACCAAAGTGCAACCGAGCTTCTGGCTGAATTGGGAAAGAGATCTGCAACGCTCAAGCACGCTGCCACCGAAGCGGGACAGCAGATCTGGCACAGGCTCGAGAAGTGGACTCGCACCGGATGGATCTCCGCGCAGCGTATTGCCGAGCAAGGCCGTGAGCAACTGAACCGTCGCAAAGAACAATTCAAGGTGCAGCGTCAGCAGAAGGTGCTGGAATTCGAGAGGAAGCAGGCGCTGGCTCAAAAACGGGCCGCCGAACTGGAGGCCGCCCGCGAGGCAGCCGCCACCCGCCTGCAGCAGTTGCTGCGCGAACGTGGTGGACTCACGGACTCGCAGCCTGTGCCTCCGCAAAAAACAGTGGAACCGGCTCCAATGCCGGCTCCTGTGGTCCCGAGTGAACAAAAGGTCTTCGTCCCAAGATTCAGGATCCCTTTCAGCCAGACTCACCGGCCACAGGTTGAAGCGGTAGCCATGGGTGTTGCTGCAGCATGCGCGCTGTTTGTTGTGGGGCTGGTGGTGGCTTCATTCCACGCGCGGCCGGCGATTTCGGGTACGGTGCAGACGTCAAGCAGCACGCAGCCTGCTTCTCCCGGAGTTACGGTTAAAGGTGGAGGAGTAACGTTGAAGGCGGGTGAACCCGCATCCTCCGGCGTCACCTTGCGGCCGAGTGCGCCGGTATCCGGCGTAGCGCCGCAGAAACCCACACCAACGCAGAGTGCTCGCGTAACTGACGTGACGATACGAAACGTTGCGGCTGCCCATAAGCCGACTCCACATCGGGCTGGTAACAGCGAACGGATTGGCGATGATGTGGTCATCCGCCATTTCGGAACGCCCGTAAGCGCGCCGACCCAATCAGCGCCGCGAGCGCAATTGAAGCATTATTCTGATCTGGACAACTAGGATTCTGAAATCGCGACACAGCTCAGTTGATCCTGTGACCTGTCATCGTGAGCGCTGACCCAGTGCCGCGCCAGCGGCATGAGGGCGAGTCGAAGGATCTATGCAAGTTTTCGATGTTTGCAAGAATGTTTGTCGACGTGTTTCGAGAATCGGCGCGAACCATAACAAGTACATAGATCCTTCGACTGCGCGCCTCACTTCAGTCGGCGCTCCGCTCAGGATGACAAGCGCTAGCCCTTGAGGCAAAAGACGCGGCCCGCCGCGTCTTTTTTGTTTCGCTATTTTTTATCCCGCTATTCCGGCCCAGACCTATTTCGCTGACGCGATTTTTGACACCAGCTCGGAATAGTCCGTCTTCTCTATCCCGTAGACCTGCTTGTTAAATTCATCCACCTTCTGCGAATAATTCATGGAGCAGAATTTGGGTCCGCACATGGAACAGAACTTGGCTTCCTTATAGTAGTCGTCAGCCAGCGTCTCATCGTGCATGGAACGCGCGGTGTCAGGATCCAGAGAGAGCTGGAACTGTTTTTCCCAATCGAAGGTGTAGCGGGCGTAGCTGAGAGCGTCATCGCGGTCGCGAGCGCCGGGACGATGGCGCGCGACATCGGCGGCATGGGCGGCAATCTTGTAGGCGATGATGCCGTCCTTCACGTCTTTTTCATTCGGCAGTCCGAGATGCTCTTTGGGCGTGACGTAGCACAGCATGGAAGCGCCGTGCCATCCAATGAGGGCCGCGCCGATGGCCGACGTGATGTGATCATATCCGGGCGCGATATCCGTGACCAAGGGGCCGAGCGTGTAGAACGGAGCGCCGTGGCACCATTCCACTTCCTTATCCACCTGCTCCTTAATTTTATCGAGAGGAACATGGCCGGGGCCTTCGATCATGACCTGCACGTCGTGCTCCCATGCTTTTTTCGTCAGCTCGCCCAGTGTGCGAAGCTCAGCGAACTGAGCCTCGTCACTGGCATCGGCGATGCATCCGGGGCGCAGGCCGTCTCCCAGCGAGTAGGAGACGTCATACTTCTTCATGATCCTGCTGATGTCGTCAAAACGCTCGTAAAGAAAATTCTGCTTGTGGTGGTGGGCCATCCACTGCGCCAGAATGGCTCCGCCGCGGCTCACGATGCCGGTGATGCGCTTGGAAATCAGCGGAAGATATTGCACCAGAACGCCGGCATGGATTGTCATGTAATCCACGCCCTGGGCGGCCTGCTCTTCAATTACTTCCAGCATCAGATCGGCGCTGAGGTCTTCAATCCTCTTCACACGTGAAACTGCCTCGTAAATTGGCACGGTGCCAATCGGCACGGGAGAGTGGCGCAAAATTTCTTCGCGAATCTCGTGAATGCCGCCGCCGGTGGAGAGGTCCATCACCGTGTCGGCGCCGAAGTGGACGGCTGTGTGCAGCTTGCGCAGCTCCTCGTCCACATTGGAAGTGATGGCGGAGTTGCCGATGTTGGCGTTGATCTT
>Ga0134125_10005495_pt1 | contig 14382 bp, 20 predicted proteins | sample KB31751_FD_96464 | JGI IMG/M metagenome (GOLD analysis project Ga0134125, IMG submission 96464) | Terrestrial soil microbial communities with excess Nitrogen fertilizer from Kellogg Biological Station, Michigan, USA - KB3-175-1 | ecosystem: Environmental > Terrestrial > Soil > Unclassified ... | reverse complement strand
GGCCGATCGGGGCTGGCGGAAGGGCATCAAAAGGGTAGCGTCCCCTTTTGGGAATTCCTCAGCAACGGATCGAGAGGGAGGCCGCCGGCGCCGCTAGAAAGGCGCCGATGAGGTGTCCGCGTACCGGGGAGCGCACTCACTGGTCATCAGAAACTGGGCATTGCGGGCGCCCGCTTTCCTTGCGTTCTGCTCCGTCTCGGCGCGGCTCGCTTCGAAGCTGTCGCGCGATGAGTCCAGTGCCTTCTGGCATTCGGGTTGGGTCGCGAAATCACCGTTGCCGCGCTCGTAGCGGGGCGGCATGTCGGGCGGGCCACTGATGACCGACCAGGTCGTCACCAACCGCCAAACGATCTTGCGGTCATCGGCTTGCACGGCCACGGAGGAGGCGAGATAGGCGAGACAGACGAATGCCGCAACCGTTGCCGTCCAGGTGACAGATTTCGACGTGTCCATATTCGGAGTCTCCGTTGCTGACGTGCGCGTGCGCCACGCGGGATCGCGATCCAGCAGCATGTCGGAGTAGAAACAAACGGCAGCCCCTAAGGTTCCGCCAGCATTCCGCGGCTAGCGCACTCCAGAACAGTGAAAGCCGGCACGACGTCCCCTCATGCCGGCGCGGGACTGCGGCGCTGCTACGGCGCTTCGAGCTTGGCTTTCAGCGAGGAGAGCCCGGCGTCGTAGATGCCGGCGATGACCTTGCTGGCGTCGGCTTCCGAAGCACCCTTGGGATCGAAAGTCGAGGACCAGGTAATGGCGACCGTGCCGGCCTCGGCGCCATCCTTGACGGCGATGGTCGAGACGTAGTTGGCGACCGGCAGCGGGCTATCCAGGATCGCGTAGCCATAGGCGTGGCCGGCGTCGTCCCATTGCGTTTGCTTCTCGACGAGCACGGCGCCGTCCTTGGTGGTCAGCGTGCGGATCTTGGCGCCGTCCTTTTCCGAGGGCACGCAGGTGGCGATGGCGGGATGCCAGTCCTTGATGCCGCAGAAGTCGCCGAGTGCCGCCCAGGCCTTGTCGACCGTGGTCTTGATCTGGACTGCGTTGCTGACCTCGGTGGCCGACGCCGCGCCCGTGAACGTGAGGGCGAGCAGCGCCGCGCCCGCCGGAATCGTGAATCGCATCAGATGATCCTCCCCTCGGATTGTCTATTCTTGCTTCGAGCCGCAGGGATCGTAGGGGCGGGCGCCGGGGGAGGCAAGCGGGCGGGAAAAGCGGCGGCCGCGTCCAATGCGGTCATAGCGTTCAACACACACCCGGAGGACACGGGGGAAGCCAGCGCCGTTGTTAACCGTCTTCCAAGACCGCCACGAGTTCGCCACAGGCGACCGCTAACCTGCTCTCAACGGTTATCGACGAAGATTGCGATCCAGTCCGTAGACAGGTGAACGATGTCGCTCGTGAGATCCGCCGCGGCCCTGGTGGCGGCAGCTTTGCTGGTCCTATCGACCTTGGGGGCGGGCAACGCCGACGAGCTCGATCCAGCCGCTCAGCAGCAGCGGATCCTGGACGGGCAACTCAAGGCGCTGAGCGACGTGATGTCGCCGGATCTGCAGCAGGCATTGGCGGCGGCGCAGGCTGTCTGGGCCGCCAATCGCGACCAGACTTGCGCGTTCCAGGGGAAATTCGCCGCATCCTATTCCGCGACTTCCTCGGGCGCCTACCCCTCCGCGGCCGCGCAATGCCTGGCCCGCATGAACGAGCAGCGTCTGCAGGAGCTGCAGGGCTACCTCAGCCGATTGATGAAGTATCAGCAGATGGTGGCCGCGCGGACGCCCTCCGCGGTCGAGAACGTCACGCCACCGCAAGGTGCTTCGGACAGTCGCGTCCTGCGCGAAGGGCTCTATCTCGTCACCGGAAGGAACCCGAGCGGCGGCTCCTATTCCGGCACCTGCAGGATCACGGCCATGGGCGACAACAGATACCGGTTCGAATGGAAGGTCGGACCCGGCTATGTCGGCAGCGGCGTCCTGCGAGGCGATACGATATCGGTCGAGTGGGGCAGCGACTCGCCGGCGATCTACAAGATCCAGCCGGACGGATCGCTGTCGGGAACCTGGGCAAACGGTCGCGGCACCGAATTTCTGCGGCCGGCGTCCTAGGCCGGCCGTGCGCCGCGGGCGCGGAATTGCGCCGGCAATGTACCGATGCGATGGATCTCACGCCGGCGCATTTTCCCGGAACGTCCGCAGCTGGGCGGCCATGGCGCGGCCGAACGCCGGGCGGGCTTCGCAGCGCCGGCGATAGGCGTCGAGGGTCGGGAAGCGTGCCAGGGCGCCGCCCTCGACCAGCTCGCGCAGCACCGTGGTCATCATCAGGTCGCCGGCCGTGAAGCGGCCCTCTAGATAGTCCTTGCTGCCGAGCCAGCTGCCGAGCGCAGCCAGCCGCTGGTCGAGCATCGCCGCGGCCTGCGGGCGGCGCTCTTTCGTCCAGGCGTCGCCGGCAGGGACGGCGTCGAGCTGGATGAGATTCTGCGCGTGCGGCTCGATCGAATTCAGCGCCGCGATCACCCAGGTCATCACCCGCGCCCGGCGGGCCTCGTCACGCGGCGCCAGCGCCTCGCACCTGGCGGCGATGTGCAGCACGATGGCGCCGGATTCGAACAGCTCGACCGTGTCGTCCCGGTAGGCCGGCACCTGGCCGAAGGGCTGCCAGCGGCGGTAGTTCGCGGAGGCCTGCACCTCCGGGTCGACCAGGTCCACCTCATAGGGCAGCCCGGCCTCCTCCAGCGCCCAACGGACCCTGAGGTCGCGGACGTAGCCTTGCGCGAACGGCGGCACCCAGCGGAAGGCCGTCAGCCGGATCGTCATGGGTGTCCTCCTGGCAATCGCAAAACGTCGGGGCGCGGCGCACGCGCCGGTATCACCCAAGCCTATCAATGGTCGTTCGGCGGCCGCTGATCTCGACATGAGCGGCTGGACCGCCTTACTGATTGTTGTGAAACCCGCAGGCAGGCGGATTCTTCAAGGCGGCGGTTCAGCGCCGCACAGCGCCGTGAGCGCCCTGAGCGTTACGCTCGGCATCTCGTAGCGGCGCTCCTCGGCATGCTGCCGGAGGTAGTCGCTCAACAGTCCGGCCAGCTCGGCGTCGTTCTTGCTGCCCAGACACGCATTCAGCTGCGCCGCCCGGGCGAGCGGCGCACCGAGATAGGGCGCCATCAAGAGGCCGTCGAGGATTCCCGTCGCGTAGCTCTCGCGCCCGGCAGGAGAGAAGGCCAGAAAGGCTTCGCCGGTGACGAACGGCCGGTGGGCATAGCGCGCTGCGCTCGCCGGGCAGACCAGCGCCAGCATGCACAGCAGGCTGATGATCGTCAGCGGTCGCATGAAACCCCCGGCGCGTTCCTGAAAAACGAGCCGGGCCTCCCCTTTCGGGAAGGCCCGGCCGCGTGATGATGGCAGCCGCCGTTACGGGGTGGAGACCGTGACGGACGGGTTCACGGAGGAGGACGAGTTGGCGGTGTTGTCGTCGATGCCCGCCTCCGAGGCAGCGTCGCCGGTGCCGCTGGCGCTCGCCGAGGTGCCCGCGCCGTCATTGTCGGCCGTGGCATTGCCTTCGGCGAAGCTGTTGGTGGTCGCGGTGCGGTTGCCGGTGTCGACGGTACCGTCGGAGTTGGAGTCGATATGGGCAGACGCCGATGCCGAGCCGTCACCGGCCGAGGCGGCCGAAACGTCGATGCTCGCCGAGGACGATGCCGAGGCGGCGCCGTCGGTGCCGTTGGTGGCTGCCGAATTGGCGGCGTCGGCGCTGGCCGTGCCGCTGATCGAACCGCCGCCCACCGTCGAGACTTCGACGTCGCCGTCGGCCGTGGAGGCCGAGTACGCCGAGGTGTCGTCGGAGAACGTGTCGGTCGAGCCGTCCGCGAAGGCGTGGCCGTGGGCTTCGCCGGTGCCAATGGACGAGCCTACGAGCCCGGCGGCGGCAGTCGTGCCGTCAGCGGTCGCGGAGGTCGCGCTGGCAGAGCCCGACGCCGAGGCGCCCGTCCCAGCGGTGGTGAGATCGACGCCCGCGGTCACCTCACCGTCGGCGTTGAAGGTGGCGGCGTTCTCGCCGTCGGCGGTGGCGGTATCGGCGGCCGTGTCATTGCCGGTGACGCCGGCATGGGTGGTGACCGAGGAATCGGCGGCATTGCCGGCCGTCCCGGCGCTGTGGGCAGCGGCATGGCCATCGGACGAGGCCGATGCGCCGGCGCCATTGGCCGTTCCATCGGAGTGCGACGACGAGCTCGAGAGTCCGCCGCCGGCGGTCGAGTGGCTGTCCGAGCTGGCGCTGGCCGAGGCCGCCCAGCTTGACGACATCGGGGCGGTCGCGAGCATGAGCGCGAACGCACTCGTTGAAAGCACCAGACTTAACTTCGTTCGGCTAAGCATATAATCCTCCTACGCGGTTCAACTTATGCCTGCCGACGTCGGCAGAGCTTCAAGTGGACGGTGCGGCTGCTGTGTCAGAGATGTGGCAAGTAGCTGCGGGTTGTGGCATCCGTTAGCGCACATCATCCAGCGAACGCAGCGGCCGCAGGTTCCTAACCGGCAGATCGGCGGTGGGTTCCGTGACCATGGAGTATTCTTGCACGGGCCGTTTGAGGAAGGCGTCGAGCGCCATGAGCGACTGCGGCGCCGAGTTGGCGGTCTGCAGCAGCCAGCCGAGAAGCAACTGTCTCTGGAGCGGATCGGCGCCGTTCAATACCGCTTCGGCGGCAGCGCGGATGCCGTAAAAGCCGACCACGGCCTCGCACAGCTCGAGCGGCAGGAGGCCGAGGCGATCGGCATTCGCCTCGAAGATCGTGGCCGGAGGAACGCCGAACGCCCGGCCGACCTCAAAGGCGCCGGCCGGCGCGCCTGAGCTTTGCCCCAGCAAACCGAACAGCCGCGCCGCCTTAGCGCGAATGGCACCGATCTCGGCATGGAGCGCGACGGCGAGCGAGCGCGCGGCGGTGCGCTCCCGTTCCTGCTCGCGCCGGCGATCGAGTGCGTGCGTCACCAGAGTGCCGTCGAAGAAGCCGAGCAGGGCCGCGGCGGCGGCAACCACGACTTGCCAAAACTGCCAGTCCTGCCAATAAGCAACCTGCTGCATGGCCTCTCGTCGATCGCACGACGACCTCCTGCGCCCCCGCGTGCAGCGACAGCGCACGGCCTTGCGATACGAACACGGCCGGAGCGGAGCCGTTCCCCTCGCACGATCGGATGCTGTTTACGACGGTTGAAGGGATGCGCGATTCAACCCGCGCTCTACGGTGGCAACGACAGGCACATTTTGTAGCTGGTTGTACGGTCGCCCGGGCGCTGAACGCGCCCGCTATCAGCGGCCGAACGGTGTCATGATGGATTGCAGTTCGTGGAAGGGAAGGCCAGGAACCCGGGATGAAGCCCCGAAAATGGGCCGCCAGCCCGGAGCGCTAGTCCAGTTGCGCCCAGCCCTGGCTGTCCCGGCCGATCTGCAAGACACCGTAGAGGACGGCAACCCCGATGAGGCCGATCGCGGCCGTCATGAAGCCGACGCCGATCATCAGGTTGACGAGGAAGGTGACCGCGCCCGAGGCGCAGAGACCCCAGAAGCCCCATCTCTTCCATTTGAACAAGGCGACGGCGCAAGCGAGGTTGAAGAGGGCGATCGCGATCAGCACGGGCGTCGCCCATGCCGGCATGCCCGGACTCGCGGCGCGAATGCTGTCTCCCGAGAACAGATAGACGAGAATTGTGCCGGTGTTGGCGACAATCATCAGAATGAGGAATGCCGTCAGCCATCCGTTTCGCTGCTTCGACTCCTGCATTGCTTTCCTCGTGCGTTGTGCGTCCCGCCTGCCGGGCGGCGCCGCTCCCCGAAAGCACCCGATCAAGACCAGCGTCGGCGCGTTCGGTGCCACGCGGCCGCCTGGCGATGTCGCGTAAGAGCGGACGCTGCCGGCTAGTGCGATTTCCGCCGGCGCCGATACTCGACCGCCTTCCAGATACCGACGCCGATCACGACCACGGGGATCCAGAACAGCAGATGGTTGCTGATGGCATCGGCGATGGTCTGCACGATCCAGCCGAGCAGACCGAGGATTCCGGCGACGAGATTCATGAGGCGGCCTTCTCCGAGGTTCGAAGCAGCCGCAGCGGGCGAGCGCGGCGCAGCAACTCTATGGCGAAATGCGGGCCATTGATGTGCGCCGCATCACAGGTTGGTGCGCCGCGCCGGCCGTGGCCTAGTAGCGGTGGCGGCCGAGCGGGATGACGAGGCTGAAGGACGGTCCCGGCGCGTAGTAGGCCGGCGGCGGATAGTAGGCCGGCGGCGGGTAGTAGTAGCGGGGCGGCGGGTAATAGTAGTAGCTCTGCGGCGCGTAGTAATAGCCCGGGGTCCCGAACTGGAACGAGAAGAAGCCGTTGTTGTGGTGATGGCGATGGTGATGATTCCAGTCATCGGCGGCGGCCGGGCCGGACGTGGACGCGATCAACACCAGCGCTGCGAGCGCCAGGCCGAGACGGGCCAAGCGCCCGCCGATGGGCGTGAATGCCCTCATGATTTTCCTCCAACTGCGATGCTGAGCGCGCTGCGCGCTTGCGATGAGGTGCATATGGGCGGCGGCCGTGCCGATCTCGGTGACGGCTGTCACATCCGCTGCGGATTCCCGCTCGCGCCGGGCAGTCTTCTCGCCACCCTCACGATTAGCTAGAATGCCCGCGAGCAGGGAGGGAGCCATGGAGAATCGGACGCCGGGCCGCCGGCTGGCTATCTCGGGATATGAGACGGTGATGGAGGGAGCCGACATGCGCGTCGTGCTGCTGACGCTCGGCGCCGGCGAAGCCGTGCCGTGGCACTATCATTCGGAGATCACGGACCGCTTCTTCTGCCTGAGCGGGCCGATGGTGGTGGAGACGCGCGCCCCGCGTGCCGTCAACGAGCTGCAGAGTGGCCAGAGCTGCACCGTGCCGCCGAAGACGGCGCACTACGTCCATGGCAAGGACGACGGTCCCTGCCGCTTCCTGGTCCTGCAGGGCGTGGGAACCTACGACAATATGCCGGTCGGCGGCTGATACGGCTGCGCCGCCGGCAGCTGCTCGCGCTCGCACGGCTCTTGAGCCGGTGACGCGGCGCGCCGCACCGGTGCGATCTGCTGGCACCCCATGCACATGACGTAGCGGCTGCCGTGGGTGCCGGTCAGGATCTGCACGACGTTGCTGCCGCAGGTCGGACAGTTGCTCTCCATGCTGAGCCCTCCGGTTGGCGAGAGCGCGGGGCGCGCGCGAGATCAACCCTCGAGTCAGGATGATGTTCCGCGGCGCCGGCGCGAGAAAGCCACCGGTCGCGGCCGCAAGAGGGTTGATCGCCGGCAGCGCGGCCCCGAGAATGCGGCCGCGTCGCGGCGGCCTGGCCGTCGCGTTGCGCCGAATTCCGTGAATATCCCGGGGGCCCGATGGACCACGATACGCTCACCGCGCTGATCCTCGGCGCCATCGAGGGCTTCACCGAATTCCTGCCGATCTCCTCCACCGGGCACCTGATCCTGGCGGGCGATCTGCTGGGCTTCCAGAGCGACCTCGGCAAGCTGTTCGAGATCGTCATCCAGCTCGGCGCCATCCTGGCGGTGGTCGTGCTGTTCTTCCCGCGCCTGTGGCGCGTGCTCGTCGGACTGCCCCGCGATCCGGCGGCGCGGCGCTTTGCCTATGCGGTCGTCCTGGCCTTTCTGCCGGCGGCGGTGCTGGGCGCGCTGTTGCACAATTTCATCAAGTCGGTGCTGTTCTCGCCGTGGGTCGTGGTGACGACGCTAGTGGTGGGCGGCATCGCCATCCTCGCGATCGAACGGCTGGCGCCGAAGCCGCGGCATCGCGAGATCGAGACCATGCCGATGACGACGGCGCTCGGCATCGGCCTCTGCCAGGCGGTCGCGCTGATCCCGGGCGTGTCGCGGGCCGGCGCCACCATCCTGGGGGCGGAGCTGCTGGGCGTCGATCGCCGGATCGCGACCGAGTTCTCGTTCTACCTGGCCATCCCCACCATGCTGGGCGCCACCGTGTTCGAGCTCTGGAAGGCCCGGGACACGCTCTCCGACAACGGCATCGACCTGATCGCGATCGGCTTCGTGACGGCGTTCGTGGTCGCGCTGCCGGTGGTGCGCGGGCTGATCGGATTTGTCGGGCGGCACGGGCTGGTGCCGTTCGCGTGGTATCGCATCGTGCTCGGCCTCGGCTGGGCGGTGTGGCTGTTCTACCGCGGATAGGCGCCGGGCGGGCGCGAGCGTTCAACCGCCGCAGCTGCCGGCTGCCGTCATCGGCAGCCCGCCGGGATTTCCGGGCCTGACCATTTCGGCGATGAACTCGGCATCGGAATCGCCGCCTTCGTCGGGAACGAACTCGATCTGGCCGTTGCTGCGGAACAGCAGAAAGCAGGAGACCTCGCCGTTCTCGAAGGACGGGTAGGCGAAACAGGCGCCCTTCTCGCTGACGCGCCAGTCGCCCGGGGTGATGCAGTCGTTCTGCTTGTAGGAGGAGCGGCCATCGGGCCGGTAATATTCCATCCACGGCACGCCCTCGCCGGTATGGCCGTAGAAGGTGTGGTCGACGAAGAGCTGGCGCAGGGCGGCCTCGCCGGTGATCGGCTCGCCATCCCCAGCGGCCGCGCCAGCGACGCTCACGGTGCCGCAGAGCGCGGCGAGAAATAGACAGGTGATGATCGATGCGGCTCTCATCGCGACCTCGCTGTCTTCGCCCGTGAACGAGAAGAGTCGCGGCGGCGCGCCGGGATGGCAAGCGCGAGCTTCACGGGACGTTCGCGCGAACGTGAGCAAAGGTGACGATCCGATGGCTCCGCGCGGTGCTAGCGTGCCGACCTTCATCGCTGAGCCCGCAGGAGACTCGAACCATGAAGACAGCCTTACTCACCGCATCGGCCATCGCCGTCGCTCTTTCCTTCGCCGTCATGGGCGCCGCCAAGGCCAGTCCGGCGGCCGAACCGAAATTCGACCATGAGAAATGCTACGGCGTCGCCCAGGCCGGCAAGAACGACTGCGCGACCGCCACTCACTCCTGCGCCGGAACGGCGACCAAGGCCGGCGATCCCGCGTCGTGGATCTACGTCCCGGTGGGCACCTGCGACAAGATCGCCGGCGGCCATATGGAACCGATGTGATCCTTCGCGCTGGTCGAAAGCCGAACTGATCGTCGTCAGGCGGCGGCCCGCGCTCTTCAATCGGCGAGCGCGACCTCGACCGCCGCGTTGACGATGCAGATGTTGCCGTCGCCGAGGCCGTTCGCGGTCAACATGCCGCCGGGCACGACCTCGGTCGTCACCTCGCCGTGCGGCAGGACGGCGCGCACCGCCGCCGGGTCGGGCTGGCCGGCGCCCTCGGGCACGGCCAGCCGCACCAGAATCACGATCCGTTTCGCGCTGTCGGTCATGAACGCGCGCAGGCCCGGCAGATAGATGCGGCCGACCGCATCGCGCACGGCGCGCACCGCCGCCTTCGTCGCATCCTGCCCCTGCAGGTCGACGCCCATGCCCATCTCGATCAACACGATCTGCCGCATCGCTCGCTCCCCTATCTCCGGATCCAGCGACATGCTGACGGCCGCAGCCCCGCCGAGCAATCCCCGGCATGTCGCGCCGTTGCGGCAAGGCTGGTGATCCCGATCACAGAACCGGCGCGCCCGCCGCGCTAAGATGGCATCGCCCGATTCCGGAGGCCGCCATGCCCGATCCGCAGCCGACGCCCAGCACCAACGGCTACAAGCCGCGCAAATTCCTCGATTACCAGCTGACGCCGCCGTTCCTGTCGAGCCGCCTCGGCTGGGCGGGGCAGACGGATACCGGGCAGGTCTTCAATCTCGGCCTCACCCTGCAGGACGACAGCGTGGAGGACAACTTCGCGCGCTCCTGCGCCGCCATCGCCCGCAGCTTCGGCACCAAGACCTGCTTCGATCCCAACATCGTGGCGGCGCAGCACCTCACTCTGCTGAAGCCGGAAACGTGGGACACGCTCTACGGCCTGGTCCGCGGCGCGGGCCCCGCGCTCTGGCCGGACGTGGCGGGCAGCCAGACCAACATCGTCACCGGCAAGCCGGCGACCATCGGCAAGCTCGATCCCTTCGGCATCTTCCGCCCCACCGCCGCCAAGGACGTCATCGCCGGCACCGGCCTGCCGCTGATTCCGCCCAGCGGCATCTCGCTCGGCAAGCGCTTCGCGTTCGTGGGCGACCCGCATGTGCAGTTCTACCTGCATCTCGACAAGGACGCCGTGGAGAAGCGGGCCAACCTGCTGATCTCCGGCGGCGGCGTCGGCATCGAGGGCAAGACCAGTTCCGGCAATCCGCTCAAGCTGCGCGTCGGCGCCGGCCGCGACCAGACCGGCCGCGGCGCCGGCTTCATCACCATTCAGATCGGCCCGGACTTCGTGGCGGCGTCGCCGCAACCCTGAGGAAAGCGCCATTTCCCGCCCGCCGCGCCGCAAATGGCGGGGGGCCGGGGGCCGGCGACAGCCGGACAATCTGACCCAAGTGTGACGGCCATCAACGCCCGGCTGTGCGCCGCGTCACAGCGCGTGATGAGACAACGGTTCATACGAGCGCCATGGTTAATCAGTGGACCGTGGAGGCGGGAATGTTGATTCGCACGTTCTTGCGCCTGACGACCGCGAGCATCGTCGTTGCCATCGCGCTGCTGCTGGCGATTCCTTTCTTTCTCGCGCTGTCCTTGCCGTTCATCGGCAGATAGACAAGCGGCTGCCGTTTCGCGCCTGCCCGTGGATGTCGTCGAGCCCGGTGCAGGACGATCGGCGGGATGATCCGGACGACTCCAACCGCTGGCCATTCTCGGGACCGTGACGCCCGGCGACAGCGCCGATCGGCGGGAATCCGGCGCTTGCCGGCGGTGGCAAGGGGCTTGATCGGGAGGCGGCGTTCCCTTATTGAAGGGCGTTCGCCTCACGATGTCCCCATCGTCTAGAGGCCCAGGACGGCGCCCTCTCACGGCGCAAACCGGGGTTCGAATCCCCGTGGGGACGCCATCTTTGGTCATCTCCGCAAGCATCGCGCCAGCGTCGGGGATGGCGCAAACCCGCGCGGCCGACCTCAAGCCCGCCTCTGGGCGTCCTTCATCGCGTAATTCGCGGCCGGCAAGCCGGCGAGGGCCGGCAGATCGCGGTTGCGCTGGTCGGGGACGACTTGGAATGCCAGCTCGCGGAAGGTCACAACCAGGGCGCGGTTCCAGGTCAGCTGCTGCACGGCCCAGCGTCGCTCGTCGGCAATCAGACGCTTGGTTGACTTGCTCCTATCCTGCGGCGTCTCGCTCGGCTCGCGATAGCGAATGACCGGATCGTCCGGTTCGTTGCGCAGGCGGAACGCGGGCGCGTAGTAGTCGACCTCCTGCTCCAAGGCGAAACAGATCACCTGCGGCTTGCTGTCGCCCAGCATCAGCAGATCGTGCAGCATCCGCGCGCCGGGCAGCTCGTCCTCGTCGCAGCCTTGCGGCACGCCGATCTGGCCCCAGCCCTCGCCCTCGATCGTCTTGCGCGCGCCCTTGATGTGCACCTGCCGGATGAAGGGCGCCAGGATGCGGAGCGCGGCCAGCGGCTCCTCGCAGGCGTTCAGCGAGTTGGAATAGTCGAACAGCGCGTTCATGCGGCGGTCGCCGAGGCGCTGGAGGATCGCGGCGATCTCCGCAGCCTTCAAATCCTCATGCTGCTCGTAGTCGAATTGCAGATCGAGCTGATTGGCGCGCTCGCAGGCATAGGCGAGATCGGCATAAACGCGCTCCATCACCTCGCTGAGCGGGCCTTGGTGGCGCGCATAGAGCCGGATGTTGTGGACGTCCAGGGCCAGAGCGCAGTTGATGGCCCGGTCGACCTCCTTCCGGTCGGTCGAGCTGATCTCCAGATGAAGCGCCAGGCCCAGGTCTTCGAGGTGGCGCTGGAGGACCTCCCGCTCCTCGCCCGACATTCTCCCGACCGACGTGTCGCCGCCGTCGTTCAGGTGCAGGCAGGCGCCGTGCAGATCGTGGACGTACACGAAGTCCAGGAGGTCGCGGGGCGCGAACCCGTGCTCCATGCTGCGATAGAACGAATAGCTGTGGGCGAAGAACGGCACGTTCGCCGTGCGCTCCAGCAGGCGCGCGGCGTGCGACGCATCCAGGGGCGGCGGATCGATCGGCGGCGTCGCATGTTTCAGCATCAGTCCCCTGAAGCGCGCTTCGGCTGCGTGATCCATCATGGCTCCTCAGACGGCACCGGCTTCGACGATCCGCACGTTGGCCTGCACCAGCCTGGCCACCGCCGGATGCCGCACGTTGTCGGTCACGACGACGTCGAGGTCCGATGCCGGGACGCCGGAGATCCGCGCCCGACGGTCGAACTTCGTGCCGGTGATGACGGCAATGGTCTCGGCCGCACGGTCGGTCATCTTGCGGGCGATGGCGGCGTCCTCGGCATGGTTCCAGCACATGCCGTCGCGCATCGAGAATGCATCGCAGGAGATGACGGCGAGATCGGCGCTGATCATCTCCAGCATCGACTCCGTGAAGGGGCCTCCCGTGGCCAGCGACGTGCGCCGGACGTAGCCGCCGAGCAGGCACACGGTGAGCTTCGGGTTCATCACGAGGATGTTGGCGATGTTGACGGCCGGCGTGACGATATAGATCTCGAGCTCGGACGCGGCGATCTGCTGGGCGAGAATGGTGATCGTGGAGCCGTCATTGAGGAACACCGTGCTGCCCGACTTGATGAACTGCATCGTGGCGATCGCGATCGCGCGCTTTGCCTCGACGTCCTGCTGCTCGCGGATGGCCAGATCCTCTTCCGCGGGCCGGATCGTGCGGATCGTGGCCCCGCCATAGCCGCGCTCGATGACGCCCTCCTGCTCGAGCGCCAGCAGATCGCGGCGGATGGTGGCGGGGGAGGCGCCAAGCTCCTCGCAGAGCTCCTCCACCGTCGCCGTACCGCGCACGGTCATCACCCGGCGCAGCGAGTTTCGCCGCGAGATTGGCTGACGCTTCTGGCCTGTCGTCATCGTCCACGCATTCCGTTTGCGATTCTCGATCATTATGTGACAGATCAATGATCGATTTACAAAGACATTTTGGCATTACAGCCAAGATGTGATCAAAATCGATCACAAAGTGATTGTGCAGTGAAAAGTTCCTGGCTAGGATGCGGCGCGTTGCCTCGGCAAAAACAGCAACCAAGGGGAGGGGGCGTTCCATGGTCCCAAAATACTGCCTACGCATCTCGGCTATCACTGCGGCGGTCCTCAGCGCGCTTTGGCCGGCAGACGGCGCAAACGCCGCGGGCCGCGACCTCGTCATCGGCGTCACCACGGTGTCCAAGGCGCTCGATCCCATGGGCTCGAACGCCAATGTCAACGAGCGCATCTCGAATAACCTGATCGAAACGCTGCTTCGCATCGATCCGAAGACGGCCAAGATCGGCCCGGGCCTGGCGGAGAGCTGGACTCTGGAGAGCGACGGCGCGCTGACGTTGAAAATTCGTCAGGGCGTGAAATGCCATAACGGCGAGGACTTCAACGCCGAGGATGTCGCCTACATGTTCGGTCCGGCGCGCTACATGGGCAAGGAGGCACCGGGGAACGCGCTGGCCAAGCAGTTCCTGGGCCCGCTCTCGGCGGTCAAGGCGCTCGACTCCTACACCGTGCGCGTCGAGGTCGAAACGCCCGACCCGCTGCTGGAAATCCGGCTGGCGAGCTGGATGAGCCAGGTCCCGTGCGCCGACGCCTTCAAGGCGGCGGAGAGCTGGGAGAAGTGGGGCCAGAACGTCATCGGCACCGGGCCCTATCAGCTCGTCGAGTTCAAGCCCGGCGAGCACCAGAAGTACAAGCGGTTCGACGGCTACTGGGGCGACAAGGCTCCCGCCGACACGCTCACCTTCAAGGTGGTGCCGGAGCTGGCCGCGCGCATCGCCGGACTGCTGACCGGCGAATACGACATCATCTCGGAGGTCACGCCAGACCAGATCGAGGCCATCAACGGCGATGCGAACGCCGAGGTGGTGGGCGGCCCGATTCTCAATATCCGCGTCATCCTGTTCGACACGCGCAATCCCGTGCTGAAGGATCCGCGAATGCGCCAAGCTCTGGCGGCCGCGATCGACCGGCAGCTCATCGTCGACACGCTCTATGGCGGCAAGACCAAGGTGCCGCAGGGGATGCAGATGGATGTGTTCGGCGACATGTACGTTCCCGAGCACAAGGCCATCGCCTACGATCCGGAGAAGGCCAAGGCGCTCCTGAAGGAGGCCGGGTACAAGGGCGAGCCGATCTCCTATCGCTATCTCCAGGACTACTACACGGCGGAAGTCTCGACCGCGCAGGTCCTGGCGGCCATGTGGAAAGAGGTGGGCGTGAACATCCAGCTCGAGCTCAAGGAGAACTGGGGCCAGATCGAGGACAAGGAATCCGACGCGGG
>Ga0134125_10005494_pt1 | contig 14382 bp, 13 predicted proteins | sample KB31751_FD_96464 | JGI IMG/M metagenome (GOLD analysis project Ga0134125, IMG submission 96464) | Terrestrial soil microbial communities with excess Nitrogen fertilizer from Kellogg Biological Station, Michigan, USA - KB3-175-1 | ecosystem: Environmental > Terrestrial > Soil > Unclassified ... | reverse complement strand
TCGCGATCGGGCTCGTGTTCGTCGCGAATCTCTCCCAAAATCTCCTCCACCAGGTCTTCCATAGTTGCAAGCCCGGCGGTGTTACCATACTCGTCAATTACTGCCGCCAAGTGCGCGCCATCTTGCTGCATCTCGCGCAGCAGTTCGCTCACCAGCTTTGTTTCCGGAACCAGCCGGATCGGCCGGATCAGCCCGCGTACCGTCCTGTCCTTCCGCTGCTCCGGATCCAACTCGAACATGTCTCTCACGTGAATGAAGCCGATTACCTGGTCGATTGTGTTCTCATATACCGGTATTCGCGAGTACTGTTCGTGAATTACAAGCTGCCGCAGGTCTTCGAGCGAACGATCGGCTTCGATCGCGACAATATTCGGCCGCGGCGTCATCACCTCACGCACGGTCTTGTCACCGAAAGCAACCACTTGTTGAATTAAAAGCCGGTCGCCTTCCTCAAGAATGCCCTCTTCGGCTCCGGCGTCGATCAGCGCCCCAATATGTTCCGAAGCATTCTCGCTTGTTGCTGTGGCCTTCTGCTCGTTGCCAAGATCGAAAACCGTTTGCACGAATCCGATAGTCGCCGCCAAGGGCGCAATTGCCGTGCCCAGTAGCCGCGCCATCGGAAACAGATGCAAAAGCCATTTGCTCGAAAGGCGCCGGTATAAAAATTGCGGAATGAGGTAGGTCGTAACCAGCATGATGGCGACGCTGAACGCGGCCGCCTCCAATCCGATTTGCCAGACCGGTGCCTTGGGCCGGTCCACGGCGCAATACGTTAAAACGCCCGTCACGGGAAGAGAGAGGTGCTTAATCAACGAGAATCTCATCGCACCGCGCTCGGCATCATATCCGAACTTTGGCTGAATCGTTTCTCTAAAGTAGCTTAGTGCCGGCGTTTCATGCTTAATCAACCGCAGTGATTCCAGGTACAGCAATTGCAGGTACGATCCAAATACCAACAGGACCGAGAGTGCGGCCAGGAGACCAAGATAAACGCAAATCATTGGCTGGCCCTCGCAATCAAGCCCACCGGTAGACCGAGATCTGAACGAAGCTTGCGCTCCGCGCGCGCCATTTCGCCGCGATCGGTTTCGTGGTCCATGCCCGCCAGATGAAGCACGCCGTGCACCATCAGGATTCGGACCTCGTCCAATAATGCGTGACCATATTGCCGCGCTTGTTCGGCTGCCCTCTCTATCGAAATCGCAAGTTCGCCCAGTTCGCTCGACGGCGAGATAGCGGGAAAAGACAGCACATCCGTGGTGTAATCTTTTTTTCTGAATTCTCGATTGAGCCCGCGCAGTGTTTCGTCATCCGCCAGCAGGCAGCAAAACGGTCGTCCACCGCCGGCACGTCGCGATAATTCGTTTGCGAACGTTTTCAGCTTTGCCTTGTCGCCTGCGGCAAGCCGCAACGATTTCGGAACTGCGCGGAAAACCAGACTACTGCCTTCGGGAGACATAACTAGCGGTTACGCGAGCGACGGAAGCTCCGGTATTTCAAGTTTGGTTTGGGGCGGCATCTCCGCCGGGGTCTCCGGGGTTCTGTCCGGGTGTAGTTTCAACGCAAGCTGGCGGCCTGCTCCCGTCATCTCGTTGTAACGCTCGTAAGCTTTCACAATTCGCTGCACCAGCGGGTGGCGCACCACATCGCGTTCGTCAAAATTGACGAATGCGATTCCTTCGACGCCGCGAAGCACTTCCGAAGCCTCCAATAGTCCGCTTCGCTTGCCGGGCGGCAAGTCGATCTGCGTCAGGTCTCCTGTTACAACCATTTTTGAGTTGAAGCCTTGCCGCGTCAGAACCATCTTCATTTGTTCGACGGTCGTGTTTTGCGCTTCGTCCAGGATGATGAAGCAGTCGTTCAGCGTGCGCCCTCGCATAAATGCCAGGGGCGCAATTTCTATAGTGTTGCGCTCTACCAGCTTTTCCACGCGTTCGGCGTCCATCATGTCAAACAACGCGTCATAAAGCGGCCGCAAATACGGATCCACTTTCTCCTGAAGCGTTCCCGGCAGAAATCCCAGCCGTTCTCCCGCTTCCACCGCCGGCCGCGTCAACACAATCCGCCCCACGCGCTTGTTCAAGAACGCCGAAACCGCCATCGCTACTGCCAGGTACGTCTTACCGGTCCCTGCCGGGCCGATTCCGAACGTCATATCGTTGTGCTCGATGGCATCCACATAGTGGCGCTGATTTATTGTCTTCGGCGCCAGCACCTTTTTCCCAAACGAGCGCGATTTCCCGCTTTCCACCAGCCTTCGCAGTGAAACCTCGGGATCGGAAGTCACCACACGCATGTAGTTGTTCAAATCGCCGTTGTTAAACGCGTAGCCTTCCTTCACTAAATCGACATAGTCTTCCAGGATGTTCTCCGCGCGCTTTACCTGCGGCTCTTCGCCTTCGAGTTCCAGCGAATTGCCGTCTACCAACCTGGTTTGTACTCCAAGCCCGGACTCAAGCAGCCGGATATTTTCATCACGAGTTCCGAACAGGGATTCAATGCCGCGAGTAATCTGAACGCTTGTCTTCATCGAGAAGTAGGGAAGCCGGAAGCAACCACAGGAGGGGAAGCAGACGCACACACGGTACCGCATTGTTTTCTCAATGGGTCACAATTCCGCAGGAGCGGAACGTTCACGTGCATCCGGTATCTATTATAGCAGATTCCGAAGAGTTTTCAGATCTGTAGCCGAGACGTCAGATACCGCCCAATACGTCATTGACCCGTCGGTCCAATGCAGCAGGTTATAGCCATTCTGCGTAATGAGCGCTTCGTTGCCACGCGTACGGCCTGCCTCACCCGCTGCCGGCCACGTGAAAACGTTAATCACGTGTTTCCGCCGGTAGTACACGAGCGCAGCCACCCTCCGGCCGGAAATGTATTCAATGCGGCCGCCCGCTAACGGGAACCCCTCCGCGCTGAAGTCTTTCACCACCGGTGAAAAATCAAGCTTGCCGGCGAACCACGGCTTCACGGTGTGTTGGTCCGTCGAGACCACGTCCATCAAATGCGTTCCAATCAGCGATCGGATGTGATCGGCAAAAATATTTTCCGCGACGCGGTCTTCCCCCGGCCGCGGCCGCAACTGGACGATGTTCCAAGCAACCGAGGCGACCAGAAGTATCGAAGCCGCAATGGCCGCCCATCGCCAATACGCTTCTCTGCGCGGAGCGGTTGCTTCTCCTTGCCGCGCGCGCAGCCCGGCGCGAATCGACTGGCGCAGTTGAGGAGGCGCGCCGTAATAAGGAGCCGCTCGCCGGATGCTTTCCTTCTGCCGCTGCAGCCGCGCATATCTGTCCGAACATGCCACGCACGAGGCTAGGTGCTCTTCCACCGCAGTGTGCTGCGCCGCATCGAGCTCTTCGTCGAGGTACGCTTCGAGCAAATCGGGCGAGCAGTTCATCCCGCCGCCTCCGCTTTGCTGCCTATAGCGCACTCTTCCAGCCGTTTTCGCGCTCGCGAAAGCCGCGACATCACCGTGCCCAGCGCAAGGCCTGTGGCATCGGCGATCTCCCGGTACGACATCTCTTCCAACTCTCGCATAACCAACACTTCTCGAAAATCGGTCGGAAGCCTTTCGATACAAACGCGCAGCGCATCCATCTGCTCGCCTCGCGCAGTCGTTTGTTCCTGATTCTGGACATAGCGGCTATCGCCATGCTCGGCTTCATCAAACGGAATAGCCTCGCCCTTCTGGCGGCTGCGCCAGCTCCGGCATGTGTTGCGCACAATAGCGAGGAGCCAAGCTTTCGCATCGCCGCCTCGATAGCCATCGAAAAACCGCAAAGCCCTTAGATACGATTCCTGAACCACATCTTGCGCGTCTACGTCATTCCGCATCAGCCATCGCGCCAGATTATAGGCTGCATCCAGGTGCGGCAATACAGTCTCTTCGAAAAGCGCAACTTGCGCTTCCGCCTTTTTCACGCCGGGCTTATGCCAGAAGGTCAAAGTCCATAATAGGGGCGTCGGGATGCCTTCTGCATGACCTTTCATCGCTTACTTGGCTGATATTTGTTTCAGATACGTAATAATTTCTCGCCGCTCGTCCCCGTTCTCAAGATGAAACGCCATGTTGTTATCGGGGATAAGCTGGTCGGGGTCCGTAAGCCACTTTTCTAGTAGCTCATCGTTCCATGTGAATTTGGCGGCCTTGAGGGCATCGGAATATTGAAACGAGGGCACCGACCCCGCTGGACGTCCGTACACGCCGCCAAGGCGCGGTCCCTCCTTGTCGCGGTCAGTCGCATGGCAGCCGCCGCAGCGCTTCCCGAATAACTCCTTTCCATTGACAGGCGCAGCCGTTTGTCCGGAGAGTGGCGGGATTAATCCGGCCATCACGACGGCCAGGGCTGCGACAACGAGCGCGCCAAACAATTGCGGTTTCTCTCGCAGCATGGCGTTACCCTTCCGCCAAGGTGGAATCGACTAATGCCAGGCTGTGCCCTTTCATCACCGATTTCACGTCCGCGATGCCAAGTATGCCCTTCAACTTTTCATCCGGTACTTTCATCGGGCCGGGGCTCTTCGCCGTTCCTGGCGCAGGCTGGGGAAATGCCGTCGACATCGCGGTGTGAAACGTTACGCTGCCTTCCACCTTTTGCATCACCTGGTGAATATGCCCGTTCAGCACCGTGACCGATCCGAATCTCTTCAGAAAGCGCAGCGCCCGGCCGCTGTCTTCTGTCGCCCATCCCCACTCCGGATACACAGACCACAACGGAATGTGCGCAAAAACCACAACGGGCCTGCTCGCCGGTTGGCCTCGAAGGTCGGATTCCAGCCAGCTCAATTGCTCGTCTCCTAGCTTGCCCATGCCTTCGAGCACCACCGAGTTGTTCAGGCCAACGAAGTGAACATCCTTGTGATTAAAGCTGTACCAGCCGTTCCCTTTCGCGCCTAAAGCCTTGCCATACCGCTCCAGATATTGCTTGCCATCGTCGATGGACGTGTCGTGCTCGCCCGGCACATAGTAAATCTGCTTCGCATTTGCCCCTTTCAGCACCTGGTCCATGGCGTCGAATTCGGCGGCTTTCGATGTATGGCTCAGATCGCCGGTATGAATGATGAAATCCGCTGGATGAGGCAGCGCGTTGATCTTATTTACCGCTGCCTGTAGCGTGCCCACTACGTCCGGGTTTGCCGGCTTTTTAAACCCAATATGGCTGTCGCTGATTTGAACAAAGTGAAGCGCTCCGGCTGAGCTTTTTGTTGTTTTGCCGAACGCCTCAGAACTTAAGACGCCGCCGCTCACGGTCCATACAACGCCCGTGCCGGCCCATGCCATGCACTCCAAAAATCCTCGACGGTCAATACCGTCCTTGTTGTGGTTATGTTTGATGGTTTTGGCCATTGAACTCCGTCCTCGGAGTTCATGACTTGGCTCCCCTGCGTTTTATTCCCGATTCGGGAATAATTCCATTCGCATGTCGGTCCTGCTATCCGGGGACTTATTCGAATGGTGCGCGCCGTTGCTTATTTCTGGATGTTGCTATTCCTAACCTTGCCCGTGTCCGCTCAATATGCGGAGCCGATATTTACCAGAACAGCGGTGCCGAATCCTGCAGGGACGGTAAGTCTCAAGATGGATTTTGTTACGCCTATCGCCCAAGACACGGGAGTGCAAGCGCAAGCGCTTCCGGTCACTAGACTCGAAATCGGCTTGGGGCGTAAATTCGAAACCATATTTCAGATCCCGGTGTTACGGCTCTCCCAACCCAATGGCAGCAGCGTGCTCGGAGTGGGCCAGTTTTCCGTGGCGCTTCAGTATTTGCTTGCCGGTTCTCCGGATGGAAAATTTGCCGTTGCGGTCGCGGGACGCTTAGAAGTTCCAAGCGGCGACTCGGCGATTGTGGGAAACAACACCCAGCTCATGCCCGCTGTTCTCACCGAATGGCGCGCGGCGCGTCGCGTCATCGTGCGCTCCAACATCGCGTGGAACACCGTTGTCGCCGGCACAACCCCGCCATTCGCCAACTTCGAACAATCGCATTCGGTGGCTTGGCTGATGAGCCGCCATTTCACTCCCGTATTCGAATTTGTCGGCAGCACCAACACGCGCAACGGGAATACCCAGCTTGTTGTCCAGCCGGAAATCATCTTCACGTATACGAGATTGCTTGAACTAAAAGCCGGAATATCGTCGCAATTCTATCCAGAGCCGCACTACGACCTCCGCATGCAAATGGCTTGGTTTTTCGGCAAACGGCAGTAGGTCTACTACTCTGATGGAATGCGCGCGACCGTTATCCAATAGTTCACCGTCTCGCGAATGACGGACAAAAACGCGTCGAGTTCCACGGGTTTTCGCAAATAACAGTTGGCGTATAGCTCATACGCTTCGCGTATATCTCGCTCGGCATCGGAACTGGTCAGCACGGCGACCGGAATCATTCTGAGATCCGGGTTTGTCTTAAGGAATCGCAGAATGTCTTTCGACGTTCCCCTAGGCAGGTTCAAATCCAGAAAAATGAGACTTGGGCGTTGCGCGTTTTCATGGCCGTTTTCGCGCTTCAAAAATTGCATGGCCTGCTCGCCATCTTGCGCGGCTTCGAGAACCACATCCAAACCACAATCCCGTATCGCTTCCTTCACCAAGCGGATGTCCGCAGGATTGTCTTCAATTACTAAGATCAGTCGTGAATGTGCCACAAAGGTGAAGGTATTGGCGATCCCGGCGTGACTCGAACACGCAACCCCCGGCTTAGAAGGCCGGTGCTCTATCCGGTTGAGCTACGGGACCTTCCGTCCAACCGTCCTGTTTCTATTGTAAGAGACGCCGTTTATTCGATGGTTAACAACAAATCGTGCGCCTCTACGTTGTCGTACGCATTCACCGAAATTTTCTTCACTGTGCCATCGAGAGGAGCATAGACGGTGCTCTGCATTTTCATCGCTTCCATCACTAGCAAGCGCTCGCCCTTCTTTACCTGCTGGCCCGATTTTACGTACAACACGGTAACGGCACCAGGGATCGGCGCGCCTACTTCACCGGGTTTCGTTATGTCGGCCTTATGCCGGGCGCCCGCCACCGCCTTCAAGGATTTGTCGCGGATCTCCACTTCACGCGGCTGTCCATTCAGTTCAAAGAACACCGTTCGAAAGCCGTCCGGCCTCGCATCGCCCACCGTCAATAGACGCACGAAGAGCGTCTTGCCCGGCTCCAACTCGATCGTGATTTCCTCACCCTTTTCGAGGCCGAAGAAAAATTGCGGGGTTGGCAGCACATCGAGATCGCCCCATGTGTCCCGCGCCTTCGCGAATTTCAAGAAGACGTTAGGGTACATCAAGTAGCTCATCAGATCGGTATGGCTCTCTGACCCGGTTTGCTCTTTTACCGTTTGTGCTACCTTTTCCAGATTCACTGCCGGAAGGCTTTCTCCCGGCCGGCCCTTCATCGGCTCCTTGCCGTGCAGAACTACGCGTTGCAGCTTCGGCGGCCAGCCGCCTTCCGGCTCGCCCAATGAGCCCATGAACATATCGACCACCGAATTCGGCAGCGTCAAATTATGGTCTACCGGCGCGTTCTCCAAATCGCGCACCGTCATGTCATGGCTCACCAGGTAAATGGCCAGATCGCCGACCACTTTGCTCGAAGGCGTCACCTTCACAATATCTCCGAATGCCATGTTGACATCGGCATACATGCGCCCAATCTCCGGCCACTTCGAGCCCAGCCCCATTGCCTCGGCTTGCTCCCGCAGGTTTGTGTATTGACCGCCCGGCATTTCGTGCACGTATACTTCGCCGGTTCCGGATTTGGGCGCATTGTCGAATGGCGCATAATACATTCGCACTGTTTCCCAATAATCCGAGTACAAGTTCAGTGCGTCAAAATCGAGATCCGTATCGCGTTCGGTATGCGCCAGCGCCGCCACAAGCGAGTTGAGATTTGGCTGGCTGGTTGCGCCGCTCATCGAGGATGCCGCCGCGTCGGCTATATCCACTCCCGCCTCGCTCGCCTTCAATATTGTTGCCGCATTCACTCCGCTCGTGTCGTGGGTATGCAAATGAATCGGCACGCCTACTTCTTCCCGCAGCGCCTTTATCAATTTGTAAGCGGCAAACGGGCGCAGTACTCCTGCCATATCCTTCACGCCGAGAATATGCGTTCCCATCCGCTCCAACTCCTTTGCGATCTTCACGTAATATCTGAGGGAGTATTTGTCGCGCTTCGGATCGAGAATATCGCCGGTATAGCAAACAGAAGCTTCACAGACGCGGCCCGTTTCGAGCACCGTCTCCACTGCGACTTTCATATTCGGCAGCCAGTTCAACGAATCAAAAATACGGAAGATGTCGATGCCCTGCGCCGCCGCCTCTTTTACGAACTCGCGAACCACGTTGTCCGGATACGCGGTGTACCCGACAGCATTCGAAGCGCGCAGCAGCATCTGGAAGCAGATATTCGGTATCGCTTCCCGCAGCATTTGTAAACGCCGCCACGGATCCTCATGCAGGAAGCGCATCGAAACATCGAATGTTGCGCCGCCCCACATTTCGAGGCTATATAAGCCTGACAACTTCTTCGCAACGAATTCGGAAATGCGCAGCAAATCGAACGTGCGCACCCGCGTCGCCATCAGCGATTGATGTGCGTCGCGGAACGTTGTGTCCGTCATCAGCAACTTCGATTGGCTGCGTGTCCATTCCGCAAACTGCTTAGGCCCAACCCGGTTAAGCAACGTTCGTGTTCCGTCCGTTATCTTTAACTCGTCCACTTGCGGGACGCGCGGCTCGCGAATCACCGCCGGCCGCGGTTTCTTCGCCACTTCCGGATTGCCATTTACAATTACGTCGGCCATGTATGTGAGCAGCTTCGTTGCGCGGTCCCGCCGCGGCGTGAATTGAAATAGCTCCGGGTTCTGGTCCAGGAACGACGTGGTTACCTGGCCGGCCTCGAATGCCGGATGGTTCACCACGTTTTCTAAAAATGGAATATTCGTCTTTACGCCGCGAATGCGAAACTCACGCAAGGCGCGATCCATTCGCTGACAGGCTTGTGGAAAGTTCTGGCCCCACGCCGTCACCTTCACCAGCAACGAATCGTAGAACGGCGAGATCACCGCGCCGCCATAGGCCGACGCGCCGTCGAGACGAATGCCGAAACCTGCAGGCGACCGGTAGGTGTGAATGCGGCCGTAGTCGGGAACAAAGTTGTTGGCGGGGTCTTCCGTCGTGACACGGCACTGTAATGCGGTGCCGTGTAACGGAATTTCCGCCTGCGGCGGTAGCCCGATCTCCGGGCCGTGCAGGCTCAAGCCCTGCGCCACTTGAATCTGCGTCCGCACGATATCGATGCCGGTTACAACTTCGGTGACCGTGTGCTCCACTTGTACGCGCGGATTTACTTCAATAAAAAACCATTCGTAGGTCTCCGCATCCACCAGAAATTCCACCGTGCCCGCGTTGTAATACTTCGCTTCTTTAGCTAGCGCTACCGCCGCATCGGCAAGTTCGCGCCGCACTTTGTCCGGCAGCCCGATCGCCGGAGCCACTTCAACCACCTTCTGATGGCGGCGCTGCACGGAGCAATCGCGTTCATAGAGGTGCAAGATATTGCCATGGCGATCGCCGATGATCTGCATTTCGACGTGCTTTGCCCGCCGGATGAAGCGCTCGATGAAAACCGATGGATTGCCGAATGCCGCGCCCGCTTCTGCTGCCGCTTCCTCTACCCTCGACTGAAGCTCATTGGGTGAATTCACCACACGCATACCGCGGCCGCCGCCTCCGAAGGCCGCTTTGACGATCATCGGGAAGCCGATCTGCTCGCCGAGTCTCTTTAAATCGGTACTAGCCGGATCGATGGGGTTTTCCGTGCCGGGTACTACCGGAATGCCCGCCCGCTGCGCCAGCCGCCGCGCCGCTGTTTTATCGCCGAGCATTTCGAGTAGTTCCGCGCTCGGTCCCACAAAAGTAATTCCTGCGCGTTCGCAAGCTTGGGGCAATGCCGGGTTCTCCGCCAGAAAGCCATAGCCCGGATGGATCGCATCTACTTCCTTTTCCGCCGCCAGCGCCACAATGGAGTCAATATCCAGATAGGCCTGCACTGGCCCTTTGCCCTGGCCCACCAGATACGCCTCGTCCGCTTTGAAGCGATGCAAGCTCAGCCGATCTTCTTGCGAATAGACGGCGACTGTGCGCAGCTTCAACTCATTAGCAGCTCTCAATATGCGGATTGCGATCTCACCGCGATTTAATGCAAGCAGTTTTTTCATCGGTAAAGCTATCAAGGAGGGGGTAAACCGCCAGCGTAACATGCTCAGGCCCTCCATTTGCCCGTATCTACGCTTGAAAACAGTACAATGTGCGATGTGAGGCTACTCGCCCTAATACTGTGCATTTCCGGACTCTTGTTCGCCGCGAAGGACGTGGAGGGCAACTTCTCCATCCGTTTCGAAACTAACGCCAAGCTGCAAACTGGCGTCGAGGTGCCGTTCACCGTGCATGTCACCGATGACCGCCAGAGGCCGCTCGAGCAGAACGCCCATGTGGAGATGTCGATTGCCCCGGAAAATCGCGAACCCATCAAGACAATAAAGGCGTGGTATGTTGGGCCGGGCGAGTTCATCGCAAAGCCGGTGTTCCCCTCCGAAGGCCAGTGGGCGCTTACCGTCACTGCTCGCCGCGCCAATCAAGTTACCAGCCGCACCATTACGTTTTCCGTTAGTCAATGAGTCCATCTAAGGAGAGGCTCCGTTGCCCGATCCACTGCTGATTGCGAAATCGACCGACGACCTTTATCTATTGCCGGGTATGGCGAACCGTCACGGCTTAGTGGCCGGCGCCACCGGAACCGGTAAAACGGTTACGCTGCAAGTTGCCGCCGAAGCCTTCAGCCGCATCGGCGTGCCGGTATTTGCGGCAGATGTGAAAGGCGATCTCTCGGGCATCAGCGTTCCCGGAAGAGAATCGCCTAAATTAAAACAGCGCATCGAGCAACTGAAGCTCGAAGATTTCCGATTCGAAGGCTGTCCGGTCACGTTCTGGGACGTGTTCGGGGAACAGGGTCATCCCATTCGCGCCACCGTCTCCGAAATGGGGCCGTTGCTGCTGAGCCGGATTTTGAACCTGAACGATACACAATCGGGCGTGTTATCGCTGGTGTTTAAAATCGCGGACGACAATGGCTTGCTCCTGCTCGACTTGAAAGACTTGCAGGCCATGCTGCAGTATGCCGGCGAAGGCGCAAAGCAATTTAAAAACGAATACGGCAATATTTCTTCCGCCAGCATCGGAGCGATTCAACGCGGTCTGGTCACGCTCGAAAGTCAGGGCGGCAATATGTTCCTGGGCGAGCCGGCGCTGAACATTGATGATCTGCTGCAGACCGATGGCAACGGCCGCGGCGTTGTGAATCTGCTCGCCGCGGATAAACTAATGCAATCGCCGCAACTCTATGCCACGTTTCTGTTGTGGCTACTTTCGGAGCTGTTCGAAAAATTGCCGGAAGTAGGCGATCCCGAAAGACCGAAGCTGGTCTTCTTTTTCGATGAAGCGCATTTGCTATTTCGCGACCAACCCTCCGTGCTGATGACAAAGATTGAGCAAGTCGTTCGCCTCATCCGCTCGAAAGGCGTCGGTGTCTATTTCGTAACGCAAAATCCGCTCGATGTGCCCGACGCTGTGCTGGGGCAACTCGGCAACCGAGTGCAACACGCGTTGCGGGCGTTCACGCCGCGTGATCAGAAAGCGGTAAAGGCGGCGGCCGAGACGTTTCGCAGCAATCCCAAGCTCGATGTCGCCGAGGTTATCACGCAGCTGGGTGTTGGCGAAGCGCTCATCTCCTTTCTTGATTACAAAGGGATGCCGGGCATCGTCGATCGCGCCTTGGTTTGTCCGCCTCGTGGACAAATTGGTCCGATCACGCTGGAGCAGCGGCAGAACCTGATGAAGTCTTCTTTGGTGGCCGGAGTTTATGACCAAGCGGTGGACCGCGAGTCGGCCTACGAACGGCTGAAAGGCCGCGCGCAACAACAGCCAGCAACAGCACCGGTTCAAACGCAAGCGGCAGCCGGAGGCAATTCGAATACGGGCGGCGGTCTGCTCGGAAGCCTGGAAGGACTATTCATCGGCACCACCGGGCCGCGCGGCGGACATCACGATTCCGTTATGGAAGCGATGCTCAAAAGCGGAGCTCGTTCGGTTGGCTCGCAACTCGGCCGCCAGATCGTTCGCGGCGTGCTCGGTTCCCTCTTAGGCGGTTCCCGCCGGTAGGTTTGGTGATGAGAATTGTAGCGCCGGTGCTATCTGTGGGACCGGCACAAGCAGCACTCTGCTGATTACAGTAGTTAGCCCGTCGATTACATCCATAAATCCGGCCGCGAGAATTGCTGGCTGGCCCCAGAGACTCTGGGCGTTGTTCCATGCTTTCTCGCGCGCTGCCGCCAAATTCCAGGCTGCAATCGTATCTTCAAGTTGTGACATGGCCGGCAACGGATCGCCCGGAAGGCGCACGTTAAGGGCGTGTTTCGCCATGTCAATAAGACTGTCGAGTGTTGTATTCAGCGACGTGTAGTCATTGTATTGCGACGTTTTATGCTGCGGCGCTGTGTTACAGGCCCTTCCCGCCGCAACGATTGCTGTTGGCAGGTCGTGATTGATATGGGCATTCATGCCCGACAGCGCAAATTGAATCCGGGCAAGGCTGGTTTGCTTTCGTGCCGCAAAAAGCGCTCTCCAACAGCCCGGGCAGGATGCTCCGGTTAATGCACCATGTAGGGCGTCGAAATATAAGGCGGCAAATCGAACGTCGAGATCCGACAGCCATGCGGCGTCGCTAAATCCCCCCGCAGCGAGTTTTTCTTCGACAGCCCGGGTAACTTGGAGATAAATCCAGTTGAACCACTTCAGACCGTCCTCGTCAGCACACGCGTTGTCAATGGCCTGCATCATCTGAATTACGTCGCCAACCGTCTTCGGTAGCGGGCGCGTTGCAGCAGCTAGCTCACCGTCATAGGGAAACATGTGTTTCATTATCTGTTTAAGCCGCAGTGCTCGCCGCAATATTTGTTAGGCTATCCGCTGTGAGAAATGTCAAAGCGAGTCACTTGCTGGCCGCATTCGCCGTATTTGGGCTTGCGTCCACAGCCGCGTTCGCGCAGTTGAACAAGGAACGTGGGGATGGGCCTGGCGGTATTCCCCAAAACGTCTATTTCGTTCACCGGCTGGGCACCGATCATGCCGAAGGCATCACGACCCTCGATATGAACGGCGATGGCAAGCCCGACATTTTGAGTGGTGCTTATTGGTACGAAAATCCTGGTGCCGGCGGCGGTATATGGAAACGCCACCAATACCGAACGGTCCAGATTGTGGGCGAATTCGTTTCCGATTGCGGCGAATGGGCGGTGGATGTGAACCATGATGGCGCCCCCGACGTGGTCACGACTGGTTGGATGACGGATGGCGTCTATTGGTACGAAAATCCGAAGAAAGATGGCGTGATGTGGAAGCGCCATTTCATCACCAGCTCGCTTGAAACCGAGGGTGGGTGGATGAGCGACCTAAACGGCGACGGAAAGCCCGACCTGGCGCTAGCGCACTATGGGCGTTCGGGCGTCATTTGGATCGATTTCTCCGGCACACAACCGAAGACACATCACGCGGGCGGTCACGATCAGGACGGCCACGGCGTCGGCATGGCAGATGTTGACGGTGACGGGAAAGTCGATCTCTTGACGCCGTACGGCTGGTTCAAAAACATCGATGCAAATCAGGATAAATGGGAGTGGCGCGGCGAATGGAACCTCGGTGAAACAGGATTTCCGATCATCGGCTACGACGTGAATAACGACGGCAAGACGGATCTTATCTATGGGCGCGGCCACAGCTATGGAGTGTACTGGTTAGAGCAAAAAGCGAACCATCAATGGACGAAGCACACGATTGATGAATCGTTCTCCCAGGTGCATGTGCTGCGCTTGGCAGATATCGATAGCGACGGTCAGATGGAATTGCTCGCGGGCAAGCGCTATCGCGGCCACAACGGAAACGATCCCGGGTCATACGACCCGCTGGTCGTCTACTACTACAAGATCGATCGTCAGACTGGCAAGTTCACACGCTACCCGATCTCCGTCAACGGCACTGCCGCCGGCGGTACCCAGTTTGTTCTTGAGGATTTTGACGGCGATGGCGATCTGGATTTGGCAACCGCCGGAAAAACCGGCGTTCACTTTTATGAAAACTTAAAAATAAGTCACGTCCCCAAAGCCCAGCGCGAAAATGAATTGATCTTGGACAAGAACTGGCCGTTCCCCGGCGAAGGCGATGCCGTCAAATGGCAGCACTAGCTTTGGGGCGCACGCGTCAACGTACGAACGCATGGCCCAGATCGCGTGTGATGCATATTCATGTACACTTGAGTGACGAGGTTTC
>Ga0134125_10005493_pt1 | contig 14385 bp, 10 predicted proteins | sample KB31751_FD_96464 | JGI IMG/M metagenome (GOLD analysis project Ga0134125, IMG submission 96464) | Terrestrial soil microbial communities with excess Nitrogen fertilizer from Kellogg Biological Station, Michigan, USA - KB3-175-1 | ecosystem: Environmental > Terrestrial > Soil > Unclassified ... | reverse complement strand
AGAAGGTCCGCGGGATGATCGACGCCATCGCCGAACGCATGGCCACCCTCGGCGTCTCCCCCAACGGCCTCGCCGGGGCCCTGGTCAAGGCCCGCCCGTGGGACGATTACGACATCCAGCGCGCCGGAACCGCCGAGCACCTTTCCGCCCTGGACGTGGTCTACAACGGCGTTGTGGAGAGCCACCGCGAGGCCCGCGCCACCGTCGAGGAGCTCGACCCGGTCACCGAGGACATGTTGATCGGCCAGATCGCCGAGCTGGAGCTCTTCCAATGGTTCATGCGCTCGCATCTGGAGAACAGCCAGGGACAACTCGACGACGCTGCCGCCGGCACCGAGAAGGGTGCTGCCTCGTCGACGAAGTCCGGATCGAAGCCCTCCTCGAAGGGCTCTTCGCAGAAGTAGCCCCCCATGACGTGCTCCCGATGTGGGGGTAGGAGCACGATGGCGGTCCATGGGCCCGGTGCCCATGGACCGTTTCCATGTGGCCATCCCTTTCCCTGACACTGGCCTGCCGAATACGGCAGGCCAGTGTCAGGGAAACACGAACTCCCACGGCTTCAGGAGGCAGGGTGTCTCCTGGCGGTGGGATGCCTTTGCCGTGCCGCGCCAACTGCCGGTCAGGCAGGCCTGCACGGTCGCCTTCGCCAGGCCCATCTCCTGTGCAATGCAAATCAGCGTGCGCCCCTTGGCCGCGAGGTCCGCCATTGCGTGAATGGCCCCACGAACCCGCCTCGGGAGACGGACCTCCGGAGGCGGCCAAGGATCGGCTCCACGTGGATCACGGCCTCTGAGCGCGCCACCTACCAGCCCGCCAAGCCCCGGGAGCGCGTGATCGTGTCACTGAATCCGGCGTACCCAGCCCGTCCTCCGGCGAACTGGAAGAGGAACGGCTCGCCAGGCAGAGGTCCAAGATCGCCCCCCGCGGCGTCTGGGGCCATGCGGACACGGCCGATCCCGCACACATCCTCGGCCGCTTCCCAACCGTCAGCGGCGAACGGTTGGAGAGTGGGCTCCTCCTGAAGGCGTCCAGAATCCCGGTTCCCTTGATTTTGCGGGCTCGAACGGCGGCTCTGCGACCACAGAAACCGCTCTCAGGGTGATTTTCGGGTGATGCGTTTCTGTGCCTATCCGGGGATGCGTTGCGTGTGGATGTCCACTGCCTCATGCAGCAGGCGGGCCACCTGGATGACCTCGCCATGTGACGATAGGCCACGAAGTGACGCGGGTTGGCGATGCGTCGGGCCGTCGGGCTGACCTCGTTGCGGCAGGTTCTCAGATGCAGCGTGCGGATTCCGTGTCCGAGGTCTTGCCGATCACGCGACCCTGGGCACTCGGGATCGCGTACGATGCTGACGAACGCCGCGTGGATGAGCGCTTCATATCCGTCTCTTACGGCTTCACCGAAGCGCATCACCGACCATTCGAGGATGTCATCGATGTCCGCTTCAGCATCTTCAGCGAGGTCGAGCTGGAAGGTCACGCGCTCGTTGCGGCTGCTCGCTCGGTCGCCAGCCGTCCGCGCTCACGCAGGTAGTCGTCGAGGTCATCGACGGAGACGCGAGTACTGCGACCGGCGTCAAGGCTGGCTATTCCCTGGTTCACTGCAGCACGGAGTTCGCCGTCGCGAGCCTCATCGAACTCGTCGGTCGATTCGAGCGACGCGATCAGCTCCTGTGCGACTTCGGCGCGCTCGGCACGAGACAGCGCACGGGCCGCGTCAAGCACTTCAGTCAGGGTCGAGTTCATGTAGGTAGTTTACGGCGTGAACCGTGAAATCGGCAGGTGCACGGAGCGGCTTACAACCCCCTGTCAGGGCCACTGTTCCGTGAGCTCTTGGCGGAACAGCAACCTGATCCTGAGTTGCTGCCCGCGGAGAACCTCGGCTATCGGCAATGCCCGGTAGCGTGAGACCGTGAACGTCCTCCGTACTGCCCGTGCCGCCTCCCGGCTGCGGGCATCCCATCCTGCCTGGACGATGCTCCGTGCCCGAAATGCGGACACCGCGGTCGCGATCCTGGGGAACCATCTGGCCGGGGAGGAACGCCGGCTGGTAGCCCCCGTGCTCTTCGAAAAGGTCGACGCGGACCTCGAGGAACTCCGCGCCGAGGGATTCGATCTGCCGCAGACCGCGCAGGCATACTGCACCGAGTGGCGGAACCAACAGATCCTCATCCGTCGCTCCGCCGAGGAATCACGCGAGGAGACGTTCGAACTCTCCCCGGGCGCGCTCACGGCCATCCGCTTCGTCACCGACCTGGCCGAGCCACGCCAGAGCGTCACCGAGTCCCGGCTGGCCACCATCCAGGACCGGCTGCGCGAACTCGCCCGCGATACCGACCCGGATGCGGCTTCCCGATTGCAGGCCCTGTACACCGAGCGGGACCGCATCCAGGCGGAGATCGACCGGGTGGAATCAGGCGAGATCGACGTGCTCGCCCCGGACCGTGCACTGGAACGCATCCGGGACATCCTGGGATTGGTCGAAGAGGTCCCGGCCGATTTCGCCCGGGTCCGCAGCCAGCTCGAGCAGCTCAACCGGACCCTGCGCGAACGACTGGTCGAGCAGGAAGGCCCCCGCGCCTCCGTCCTCGAGGACATCTTCCGCGGGGTGGACCTGCTGGCCGAGTCCGATGCCGGACGCAGCTTCGCCGGGTTCTACGCCCTGCTGCTCGACCCGGAACGCGGACTCGAATTCGAGGAGAGCCTGGCCCGGGTCATGGACCGGGGCTTCATCGACCGGCTCTCCCCCGCCCAGGTCCGCACGCTGCGCCGGCTGATGCCCTCCCTGCAGGACCGCGGTTCCGAAATCCATACGGTCCTGACCACGTTCAGCCGCAGCCTGCGCCGCTTCGTCCAGAGCCAGGAACTACAACGGGAGCGGCAGATCAGCCGCCAGTTGCGGGCCGGCCTGCGCGAGGCGCTGCAGGCCTCGGAAGCCGTCAGGCCCTGGGCGCGTACCGGGCTGCACCTGGACCTGACCAGCATGCAACTCTCCTCCGTCGACGCCCTGAAACTGCACAACCCCGGTGACTTCGAAGCCGGGGACGTGGCGGTCTCCCACGAGGTCGACGCCGTGGACATCGGGGAGCTGCTGGCCCTGGCCCGCGCGTCGGACATCGACATGGCGGAGCTGGAGGGCAACGTCAACGACGTGGTCGACGCCCACGGCGCGGCCACCATCGCCGACGTGCTGGAGGTGCACCCGGCGTCGCAGGGCGTGGCCAGCGTCGTCGGCCTGCTGGTCCTGGCCCAGGAGCACGGGCAACCGCTCGGCGGCCGGGAGGACGTCCACTGGGACGGCCGCCGCGGCACCTTGGACCGATACCTGTTCACCGGAAGGATCATCCCATGAGCGGCAACGAGCCGATGACCGGCACGGCCCCCGACGGACCGGCTGGGGACGACGCGCGGCCCCGTGGACTGTGGGACGGCGACGGCGGGAGCCTGCGCGAACCCTCGCGCCGTGCCCTGGTCCAGCTGCTGCGCGGACCTTACCTCTCCGCCGCCCGCCACGCGAACCTCTGGGCTGCGCTGCTGGCGGACGAGGAACAGATCCGATCCCGGCTGGCCGACCTGTTCCTGGACCTGGTGGCCGACCACGAATCGCAGGTCGCGTTCGTGCGCAATGTCCAGGCCGCCACGGATGCTCCCAAGGCCATGCGCACCGCCCCGCTGACGTTCCTGGACACGGCCATGCTGCTGCATCTGCGCCAGCAGCTGTTGCACGATGCCCACGGCACGCGCACGATTGTCGGCGCCGACGAGGTCGCCGACCAGCTGCAGGTCTACCGCGGCAAGGACAACGCCGATCCCGCCGGGTTCTCCAAGCGCATCGAGACCTCGTGGAACAAGATGGTCAAGTTCGGCCTGCTGGCCAAGACCACCACGGAGGGCCGGTTCGAGGTCTCCCCCGTGCTGCGGCTGGTGTTCGGGGCCGAGGAGATCGCCGCCGTTCGCGCCGAATACCACCGCCTGGCCGCCCCCGCCGGCTTCGGGACCGAGGGGCCCGGCGGGGATGACGGGGACCCGGGCACCGCCGTCGTGCCCGATGACGAGGAGGACGCATGAGTTCCATCCACCCCGGCCAGTGGCGGCTGGAGGAGATCGAGCTGCTGAACTGGGGCACCTTCCAGGGGCACTGGTCCGTACCCGTGGCCCGCCGCGGCTTCCTGGTCACCGGGCCCTCGGGCTCGGGGAAGTCCTCGCTGCTCGACGCGGTCGCCGCGGTGCTCACCCCGCGCGGAAAGCTGCGCTTCAATGCCGCCGCGAACGACGGCGGTGCGCGCGGCGAGGACCGCAGCCTGGTCAGCTACATCCGGGGTGCCTGGCGGCGCAGCGCGGACGCGGAAACGGGCGAGGTGGCCAGCGAGTACCTGCGCCCCGCGGCCACGTACAGCGGCATCCTGCTGCGCTACGCGGACGGGACCGGCGGCAAGCCGGTGGCCCTGGTCAAGCTGTACCACCTGCGCCGGGGGACCAACACGCCCGCCGACATCCAGGAGCTGTCGCTGATCCTGCAGGACGGCACGTCGCTGGCCGACTTCGTCCCGCATCTGGGCAACGGGGTCGACGTCCGCCGGATCAAGGCCGCTTGGCCGGACGCCGTCGAGGCCACCGACAAGCACTCCCGCTTCGCCGCCCGGTTCAGCCGGATGCTGGGGATCTCCGGCGAGAACGCCGTGCTGCTGCTGCACAAGACCCAGGCCGCCAAGTCGCTCGGGAACCTCGACGAGCTCTTCCGCAGCTTCATGCTCGACGAGCCCAAGACCTTCGCCCAGGCGGAGAACGCGGTGGCCCAGTTCGCCGAGCTCTCGCAGGCCCACACCGCCGTGGTCGAGGCCCGCCGCCAGCGCGACCACCTGCAGGGGATGGCCGGACCGGCCCGCGACTACGAGGCCGGTGCCGCGGCGGCCACGGAAGCCGGAACCCTGGCCGCCGCCGTGCCCGCCTTCAAGGACGCCTGGAAACTGCGCCTGGCCGAGGACGCCCGCGTGGCCGCCGGCGAACGCCTGCTAGCGGTCGAACACGCCGCAGGGCAGGCGACCGAGTCGGTGCGCGACCTCTACGATGCCCTCGCCGTGGCCCGGCAGCGGGTCGCCGAGAGCGGCGGTGCCGCGATCCAGACGCAGCGCGAATGGATCCGCCTGGCCGAAGGCAAGCTCGCCGACATCACCGCACGCCGCAGCCGGCTCGCCGGACGATTGGAGGACGTCGGGCTGGCCCTGCCCGCCTCGTTCACCGACTTCGAGGAGCTGCGCACGGCCGCCGGCCGCGAACGCGAGGCCTGGGCCGCCGGCGAGGAGGCGGCCAGGAGCCGGCTGCTGGAGCTGCACGACCTGCGGGCCGCCGCCCGCCACGAGCACGAGTCCCTCGAGAAGGACATCACCGCGCTGCGCCGGCAGCGCTCCAACCTGGATCGCCGCCTGCTCGAGGCGCGGACACGGGTCGCGGCCGCGGCCGGGTTGCCGGAACAGGCGCTGCCGTTCGCCGGCGAGCTGCTGGAGGTCGATGCCGGATACGCCGAGTGGACCGGGGCGATCGAGCGCGTGCTGCGGCCGCTGGCCACCCTGATGCTGGTCCCCCAATCGCACCTTCCCGCCGTCCGCGCCGCCGTCGACGGGCAGCACCTGGGCGCGCGACTGGTGTTCGTGGAGGTCCCGCCGCGTCCCGAGGCACCGCATCCGGCGGCCTCCGAGGTGTCGCTGGTGCACCGGGTCACCGTCGCCGACGGTCCCCTGGCCGCGTGGCTGCATCTGGAACTCTCCCGGCGCTACGACTTCGCGTGCGTCGAATCCCCGGCGGAACTCGCCGGGCACGAACGCGCCGTGACCCGTTCCGGGCAGGTCAAGCGCTCCCGGACTCTCTACGAGAAGGACGACAGGTCCCGCATCGATGACCGCCGCAACTGGTACCTGGGCTTCAGCACCGAAGCCAAGCTCGATGACCTGCTGGACCGGCTCCGCGCCGCAGCCGCCACACTGGAAGAAGCCGTGCGGCAGGTCGATTCCTTTGCCGGCGAACGCGACCGGTCCCGCCGCCGCCTCGACGCGCTGGAAGAAGTGCACGCGTTGCAGTGGAGCGGGCTCGACGAAACCGCCGCCACGGACGCGCTGAACGATCAGCGCCAGCGGCTCGAGGCCCTGCTGGGGGCCAACGACGATCTGCGCGCGGCCCAGCAGGAGGCCCGCGAGGCCGAGGAACGCCACGCCTCCGCCCGCACCCGGGAAAACGAGCGGCGGCGCGAGGCCGCCGAGGCCGCCGCCGCGGTCAACACCTTGGACCGCACCATCGAAGCGCTGCGCGGCGCAGGGCCTGCGGAAGCCGTCCCCGACGAGGCGGCCTCCCGGCTGGAACGGCTGTTCACCTCCCACGCCCAACGACGGCGGATCTCGCACGAGATCATCGACGACGTCGCCCTCGCCGTGAATTCCGCCCTCTCGGCCGACGAACGCCGGCATGCCGAGGACGCCCAGCGGGCCGCCCGGGACTTCGGCGCCGCCGCCCACGTCTTCCGCACTACGTGGCCGGCACCGGCGGCCGACCTCGGTCCGGACATCGAGGACCGTGACGGGTACCTGGGCCTGCTCGAGCGGCTGGTCGCCGACGGGCTGCCGCAGTTCGAGACGCGCTTCTTCGACCTGCTGGAGAGCCAGTCCCAGCAGAATGTCGCCCAGCTGGCTGCCGAGATCCGCCGGGCCCCCGGCGAGGTGCGCGACCGCATCGACCCGGTCAACCGGTCGCTGGCCCGTTCGGCCTTCGATGAGGGGCGCTTCCTGAAGATCCAGGTCAAGGAGAACCGCGGGGAACTGGGCCGGCAGTTCCTGGCCGACCTGCAGACGATCGCCGCCGGCTCCTGGGTCGCGGAGGACCGGGCAGACGCCGAGCATCGGTTCGAGACGATGCGGCGGCTGATGCAGCGCCTGGCCTCCAGCGAGGCGGCGGATGCCTCGTGGCGCCGGCAGTGCCTGGATACCCGCCTGCATGTGCGCTTCACCGCCCTCGAGGTGGATCCGGAGGGCAACACGGTGAACATCCATGACACCAGCGCCGGGCTCTCGGGTGGCCAGCAGCAGAAGCTCGTGACGTTCTGCCTCGCGGCGGCGCTGCGCTACCAGCTCACCCGCGACGACGAGCTGGTGCCGCGCTACGGGACGGTCATGATGGACGAGGCCTTCGACAAGGCGGATGCGAAGTTCACCCGGATGGCCATGGATGTCTTCCACGAGTTCGGCTTCCACATGGTGCTGGCGACCCCGCTGAAGCTGCTGCAGACACTCTCGGGGTACATCGGCGGGACCGCCGTCATCCGGTGCGTGGACTTCAAGGACTCCCGCATCGTCACGCTGGACTACGACGACGCGGACGATGACCCGGATGATGACGATGACGCGGATGATGTGACAGGCGGCAAGGCCGCGACCGACGGGCAGGATCAGGGCCGGCCGGAGTTGCCGGGACTCCAGGGTCCCGAGCGCGACGGGGCGGGGACGCTCTGGTGAGCCCGGCACCGGTCACCCCGGAGACCGCCCGGGCCATGGTCCGCAAGCGCTACGACCGGCACGCCGGAACCTGGGCGGCGGCCACAACGGGCGCATCGTTCGCTGCCGCTGCGACTCCCGGGGTGCCCACCGCGGTGGTGGCCCTGCACCCGCCCACCGAACGCGCCGCCCTGGCCGACCAGGCCGCCGCCATCGCGTGGGCCAGGTCCTGGCAGGGGTTCGACGACGTCACCGGGGCCGTTTCCTGGGGCGAACGCCGGTGGGCGAACCTGGGAACCCAGCGCGTGCCCGAACGGCTCGTCCTGGCTACCCCGGCGGACACCGCGCGCGTGGCCGGCCGGACGGCCCATTGGAGCCGGCTCTCCACCCGCTTCGCCCGGCTGGCCACCGAGGTGCCGGGCAACCGCGCGGCGCTCACGGCGGCATTGCCCGGGACCGCGAGCGAGGTCGCCGCCTGGGACGACGGCGACTTCGAGCGGCTCGTCCTGGTGCTGGCGTGGCTGGCCGAACACCCCGACTCCGGGTTGTACATCCGCCAATTGCCCATCCGCGGAGTTGACTCCAAATGGGTCGGCACCCACCGTCGGCTGGTGCAACGGCTGCACCTGGCAGCCAGCGGCCGCGCCGATCTGGGCCTGGCCATCCGCCCCGACCTGGTCAGGGTCCGGTTCCTGGACCCTGACCTGGCCCCCGGCGGCCTGGGCGATGTCTCGGCACCGGTGGCCGACCTGGCTGGACTGGACATCACCCCGCGGACGGTCCTTGTGGTGGAGAACCTGGAGACCATCCTGGCCGTCCCCGCCCTGGAGGGCACCGTCGTCGTGCACGGGTCCGGCTACGCGGTGGAGCGCCTCGACCGGATCCCCTGGGTACGTGGCGCCGGGGTCGTGTATTGGGGCGATCTGGACAGCCACGGTTTCGCCATCCTGAACCGGTTGCGCGCCCACGGCATCGCGGCGCGCTCGGTGCTCATGGACACCGCGACCCTGGAGGCGTACGCGGACCTCTGCGTGCCCGAACCCAAACCGTCGACCGCGACGCTGGAGTACCTGACCACAGGCGAGCACGATGCCCTGCGGCTCCTCGCCGAACGCGGCAACATGCGCCTGGAGCAGGAACGCATCGACTGGGCCCACGCGGTGGATGTGCTGACCCGGGCCGCCATCGGTCCCGCCGGGTAACCGGGCATCCGGCTACCGGCCGAGTTGCAGGCGCACCGTGACCTCGTCGTCGAGCTCGATGTCCTCGGCCCGCCGGACCGCGTCCTTCAATGGGACCAGGTAGCCGCCGTGGCGGGGGAACAGCGAGGTGGTGAAGCGCGTGGCCCCGACGGTGGCGGTCACCGGGATCACGCCCCACCCGTAGCTGACCTGGGAGGCGACGTCGTGGATGTAGGCCGCGACGTCGTCGGGCACGCGCAGGTAGTAGAACGGCGCCGGGCCCCGCCAGTAGAAGACCACGCCCGTGGCGTGCAGGGTGCCGACGTCATCCTCGGGGTCCATGCCACCTGCTTTCCTGCGCGTCCCACCGGTTAGGCGCGACGCGCGGCCGCGGAATGTGTTGCTGAACAGCTTGCACCCGATGGCGGACGTTCGCCACATTAGGGCTGCCTTTCCTGCGGTTCCTGAACTAGAATGAAATGCACGAACTGCAGGAAGAAGGCCGTCATGAGCATCGCTCCCCGGGAAGAAGAAGTGCTGCAGCAGATCCGGGCCCTCGACCACGATGGTCTGGGCTTGGATGCCCTCGTACTCGTCCGCGATCAGTTGCAGGCGGCGCACTCCCTCAAATCAACGCTCACGGCCCTGGCGAGGGAAAGCACTCCCGAGCAGGCCCTCCGAGCCCAGGCCACGGAAAACGCGTGGCGGACCATGGACCGGGAATTCGGGTTGCTTCCGGCGGCCGAAGTCGCACGCCGCTGTGGGTCCACAGCCGCCGGCCGCAGCAGCTATGCCTCGGATGCCCGCCGCAGCGGACGGCTCATGGCCGTCAAGCGCCTCAACCGGTACCTCTACCCCGCGTTCCAACTCGGCACGGATGGGCCTCTGGGCCTCATGAAGGACCTGAAGGGCAAAGCCGATGCCTTGGACGTCGGCGAAGAGGCAACTCTTCTGTGGTTGGCTTCCCCCACCACCTGGTGGGATGACGAATCACGCCCGGTCGACCACCTCGACGATCCGGACGGCGTCCTCGATGCCTTCACCGCGCACTATGGCGCCACATGGTGATGCATGCTCCCGACGGCCGACGCGTGGCACCCCGCGAGGAGTCCCTTCCCGCGGGAACCACCCTGTACCGGGTCCACTGGAGTCGGTACGGCCCCACGGAATACAATCCGGGACCTACGCCTGCCGCAGTCACCACTCGTTTCGCCTCTTTCGGGGCTCCGACGGTGCCCACGCTCTATGCAGCCGAAACGGAGGACGCCGCCCTTGCGGAGGTGCTGCTGCACGATGTCCCGGTCACCGGCGGCCAACTCGACCAACGGCTGGTCCGAAGTCGGGTCCTCTCGGGCATCACGTCGACCCGGGAACTTCGGCTGGTTGCCTTCCATGGCGACGGCTTCCGGAGGATCGGACGGGACGCCGCGGATATCACCAGGACTTCCCCCCGACGTTATCCGGAAACGGTTCCCTGGGCCCAAGCCGTGCATGCCGCCGGGTTCGACGGCATCGTCTGGATGAGCCTGAGACACGATTCCGCGAAGTCATACGTCTTCTTCGGCCGCCACGGGAAAGAGTCGGACTTCACGGCGGCGGCCGGAGTGGCCCGTGCCTTCGCCTTCCAACAAGACATGGATTGGCTGACGCGGAAGCTGCTGCCGCTGAACGTCCTCATCACGACCGCCAGCTAGCCATCCTTGCCCCGCAGCCGGCTCAGGACGCGGGTGCCGCATCCGGGGATGCATCGCGGGCCCCTACCGAGACGGAGAGGTCCCCCACGGGAGCGAAGGCCCCGCGGTAGGCAGCTGCCGGGTGCCGCTCGTTGAGCCGGTCGGAGCCGAACAGCTTGGCCCGCAGCGTTCCGGGCGTGTACTCGCGCTGGGCCAGCCCGCGCTCGCGCAGCACCGGCAGGACCTGGTCGGCGAACTCGGCGAACGAGCCGGGGATCACCCAGTTGATGACGTTGATCCCGTCGACGCCGGCATCCTGCCATTCCTGCAGCCGGTCGGCGATCTGTTCCGGGGTGCCGACGATCCTGGAGTTGCGTGCCTGCAGCCACGCCAGGTCCTCGACCAGCGGCTCCCGGTCGGTGATGTGCCTGGACACCCATTCGGTGAAGCCCTTGCGGGTGTTGGTGTCGACCTGGCTCAGCGGGGTCTCCGGCGGGTAGACGCGGCCGGTCTTGTCCACGAGGGCCGCGTGGGCGAGGTAGCCGTCGACGGAGACGTAGGCGTCGTATTCGCGTTCCTTGGCCCGGGCCTGCTCCTCGGTGTCGCCGATGACGAACGAGAGCCCGATGAAGAACTTCAGGTCCTCGCCGCGGCGGCCGAGCTCGACGGCCTGGCGGCGCGTGTCCGCGATCTGCTGGCGCGCCACCTCGGGGCTGGGGGCGATGATGAACACGGCCTCCGCATTGCGCGCGGCGAACGCGCGGCCGGAGGCGGAGCTGCCGGCCTGGAACAGCAGCGGGGTGCGCTGCGGTGACGGCGAGGGCAGGTGGGGTCCCTCGACCCGGTAGCGCGGCCCCGCGTGGTGGATCTTGTGGACCTTGGCCGGGTCGGCGTGCCGGCTGCCGTCCCGGTCGGCCAGCACGGCGCCCTCGTCCCACGAGCCCTCCCAGAGCTTGTAGGCGACGTCCACGTACTCCTCGGCCCAGGCATAGCGTTCGGCATGGTCGGTCAGCTGCGGCAGGCCGAAGTTCCGGGCGCCGTTGTCCTGCATGCCGGTCACGATGTTCCAGGCGATGCGCCCGCGCGAGATGTGGTCGAGGGTGGAGATCTGGCGGGCGAAGTTGAACGGATGGTTCTGCACCACGTTGGAGGTGGTGGCCAAGCCGAGGTGCTCGGTGTGCACGGCGAGCGCGGCGAGCAGGACGGTCGGGTCGTTGGAGGGGATCTGCAGCCCTTCCTCGACGTAGACGTCGAAGTCGGCGTCGGAGTCGCCGTAGAGGCCGGACACGTCGGCGAAGAACATCGCGTCGAACTTCGCCTCCTCGAGCAGCTTCGCCAGCCCGATCCAGGTGTCCACGTCGTTGAACCGGGTCTGCCCGGCATCGGGGCGGCGCCACTGCCCGTGGTGGATGTGGCTGGCGGTGTTCATGACGAAGGCGTTGAAGTGCAGGGGCTGTGCCATGGGGTCCTCCTGGACGGGACGGCGGGGATCGATGGGATCGCTGGGATCGGTGGCGTGCAGACCATGCTGGCACCCGGGTGGAGCCGCGTCGACGGGGCCGACATCCGCCGTCGTGCCGGGTCTTGTGGCGTCACGAAAGCGGCCCGGATGACGCGATGTGACGCGCCGGGGGCCCGGGAACGCGCGGATCGGGAGCGGATGCGACGTGGTGTGACGCGCCGCGACCGGTCGTGAAGCGGCCGTGGTGCGCGTCGGCGGGCGGGGCGTAGAACTGTCGGCAACCCCCATCCGCCATGCCGAACCAGGAGAACCCCGTGACCCATCGTCCGCCGGGCAGCGCCCCGACACCGGATTCCCGACGCCGTCCCCGGCGGCCGCAGCGCCGCCCCGTCCACGGGACCGCGGCCGCGCTGGCCGCCGCCTCGATGCTGCTGCTCTCGGCGTGCGGGGGCAGTGCCTCCGGGGCCGGCGGGCCTGCCGCGACGGCGACCGGATCGGGCGGACGCCTCGAGGGCGGCACGATCCGCTATGCCCACCTGCAGGAGGTCCCGTGCGTGTACGGCGGCTGGGTCCAGCAGGCCTACCTCTCTCGCCAGGTGCTCGATTCGCTGGTCTCGCAGACCGACGAGGGCACGATCGTGCCGTGGCTGGCGAGGTCCTGGAAGGTCTCCGCCGACCGGAAGACCTGGACGTTCCAGCTCAAGCCCGGGGTCCGGTTCACCGACGGGACCCCGCTGGACGCCCGGGCCGTCGCGGCGAACTTCGAGTACTGGATGGACGGCGGCAACGGCACCGTCCAGGCGCATCTGGGCGGCTACTACGACTCGGCCCGCGCCCTGGACGCCACCACCGTCCAGGTCCGGCTGACGGCGCCGTACTCCCCGCTGCTCTCGGCGCTGAGCCAGGCCTACTTCGGCATCCAGTCCCCCACCGCGCTGCGGACACGCACCGAGCAGCAGAACTGCGAGGCGCCCATCGGCTCCGGCCCGTTCACCGTCGGGGAATGGAAGCGCGGCGAATCGATCACCCTGCACCGCAACCCCGGCTACGACTCCGCCCCGGCGAACGCCCGGCACCAGGGACCGGCCTACGTCGACGAGGTCATCTGGTCGTTCGTCCCGGACAACACCTCGCGCTACGGCTCGCTGGTCAGCGACGAGTCCGACGCCATCGGCGAGGTCCCCACCGTGGATTTCGCGGACGCGCGCCGGGACTTCGCGGTCCAGCAGTACGTGACGCCGGGGCGGCCGGTGACATTGTCGCTGAACACCGCGCAGGGCCCCTTCACCGACCGGCGGGTCCGCCAGGCGTTCGCCTACGCCTCCGACCGCAAGGCCAACGTCGACTCGGCCTTCCTCGGTGTCGTCCCCTTCGAGGGCAACGGCTACGTCAGCCAGACCACCCCGGGGTACAACGCCTCCGTCGCCGCGGACTACCCGCACGACCCCGCGAAGGCCGCCGCCCTGCTCGATGCCGCCGGCTGGACCGGCCGCTCCCCCGACGGGACCCGGACCAGGGACGGGAAGGAACTGGCGGTCGACATCGTCTTCGGGTTGAACTCGATCGTCACGCAGGAGGGCGCCACGGCCCTGCAGAACCTCCAGGCCCAGGTCAAGGAATCCGGCATCAAGGTCCGGCTGCACCCGGTGACCCAGTCCGAGCTGTTCTCCGGGGCGTACTCCACCCCGGGCAGCTACGACGCGCAGCTGGGCTACTGGACCAGCCCGCACGCCGGCATCCTCTACATCAACTACCGTCCCACCACGCCGGCGCACCCGAACAACGCCAACACCACGTTCTACAACAACACCGCCATCGTCGGGACCATCCGCCACGCCCTCTCCGCCGCCACGACCGCCGAGGCCAACCGCTCCTACCGGCGCGCCCAGCAGCAGCTCAGCGACCAGGCGGTCGCCGTCGGGCTCTACGCGCAGACCTCCACGATCGCCAGCCAACCGGACCTGAAGGGCCTCTGGCTGGAGGCCTCGCAGGGCGAGCCGGTGTTCCACGACGCCTACTTCACGGAGCAGCCATGACCACCACGACCACCCTGCCCGACGCGCCGGATGCGCCGGATGCGCCGAGCGTAACCGGTTCCCGCACCCAGGCCCTCCTGCGCCGTACCGGGACCCGCGTCCTGTCAGCGCTCGGGGTCGTCTGGGCCGCGGCATCGCTGACCTTCCTCATCCAGGCGCTGCTGCCCGGGGACCGCGCCACGCTGCTGCTGAACCAGCTCACCGGCCAGGTCCAGGAACGCAGCGCCGCCGAACTGGCGCCCATCAACGCCCGCTACGGGTTCGACGACCCGCTGCCGGTGCAGTACCTCCACTTCCTGGCGGGCCTGCTGCACGGGGACCTGGGACGGTCCTACCAGCTGTACCAGCCGGTCACCGAGGTCATCGGCGACCAGGTCCTGCCCACGCTGGTGCTCACGTTCTCCGCGCTGGCCGTCGCCTGGGCGGTCGCCACCGTGTTCACGATCGCCACGGTCAAGCGCGTGCCCTGGCTCTCCTCGCTGGCCGCCGGGATCGAGGCGGTCGCCGCCGGCCTGCCGCAGTACTGGCTGGGCGTGATCCTGCTGGTGGTCTT
>Ga0134125_10005492_pt1 | contig 14388 bp, 14 predicted proteins | sample KB31751_FD_96464 | JGI IMG/M metagenome (GOLD analysis project Ga0134125, IMG submission 96464) | Terrestrial soil microbial communities with excess Nitrogen fertilizer from Kellogg Biological Station, Michigan, USA - KB3-175-1 | ecosystem: Environmental > Terrestrial > Soil > Unclassified ... | reverse complement strand
GACGCTCAGGTCTTGAGTCTCATGTTGCTCGAGCGATTGACGGTAGTGAGTTTTTGATGGAATGCTGAACGCAGACTGAAGTCTACGCTACTTCGGGCTCGGCCAATATCTGGTTCGTCACAGAAAGACGTCGGCTGCGTAAGATAGTGTGGTGATGGGAAAGTTGTCGCGCCGGACTTGTCGCAAAATGGATTCGCTAGGTGATCGGGGTGGATTGTCGCTAAGTGAAAGGAACACAGACTGAAGTCTGTGCTACATGATATGAGTTGGCTTTGGATTCCATGGGTGGTGCTTGGCCTGATATTGATCGTGGCCGAGGTGTTTACGCCGGGCTTCGTGCTGCTGTGGTTTGGTATTGGCGCCCTGGCAGCCGGCCTCGCGAGCATAATCGGCATTGATAGCCTGGCGATTCAGTTTCTCATCTTTGCCGGAGTCTCAGTCAGTCTCACCGCCGCATCGCGCACAATCTTCGTCAACTATTTTTCTCGAGAGAAGACTGGAGATTCGCTTCGCACCGGCGCTGATTCGTTGCCCGGAAAAGTAGGCACCGTAGTCTCGTCCAGCCGAGGCGCGCTCAACGAAGGCGCTGTTAAAGTCTTTGGTTCAACGTGGACCGCTTATCCTGCCGAGGGAGAAGAGCCTCTCGAAGCGGGCGAACGAGTGCGCGTCGAACGAATGGAAGGCGCCTCATTGTATGTTCGACGGGTTGAGCTGGAAGCTGATTGGCGTGGGGCCGAGCTGCCTCCAGCTAACAAGACCTAGAGATTTTGGCAGTCTAATGAGGTTGAGTGTCTGCGTCGAAGGTGTCTTCGAGAGTTTTGTCTTCTTCTAAAGCGGGAAGCTCGATTGTTATTCGATCCGTGGTTGGTTCCTGCAAATCTTCGCCCTCAAATCGAGCCAGCACAACCGTAATATTATCTTCACCGCCTCGATTATTGGCTTCTGCGATTAGCTCGTCACAAGCGGTCGAGAGATTGCCGGCGTTACTGTTGACGATGTTCTGAATATCTTCCGCGCGCAGCTTGCCTGAAAGGCCGTCACTACAAAGCAGAATCATGTCGCCGCGTTTCAGGTTTACCCGGCCAGTGGCTGGAGTCACATCACTTTGCGCGCCCAGTGCCTGAAGGATCACGTTGCGGAACATATGGGTTTCGGCTTCTGCCTCGCTGATTTGTCCCACGTCCACCAGCTGCTGGACCAAAGATTGATCTTTAGTCGCGAGCCGAATCTGTTCCTTGCGGATGATGTAAGCTCGGCTATCACCAACCTGAACGAGATCTAATCCTCCATCCCGGATTGCTGCGCCGGTGAAGGTAGCTCCCATGCCTGCGCACCGAGCGTCCTCCTGACTGCGGTTGTGAATAGCCAGGTTGGCATAAACCGTCGCGTTCTTCAGACAATCGACGAGCGGTACTTCCTGATCGCAGCCGCCGCCATCAGCTTCACTTCCGAGTAACATTTCGCGGACGGACTCGACGGCCATGCGACTGGCTACGTCGCCTGCCAGCGCGCCGCCCATGCCGTCCGAGACCACGAGGACTACACCCTTTTGTCCAAGCTCAAACCGCGAGAGTTCCTTGGGTGTGTCGGTCTTATCGTGGCCGGTCCAGGTTTTTTGGCTGGTCAGATCGAGAACGAGGAAGTTGTCCTCATTACCACGGCGAACTCGGCCGACGTCTGACTTGGCGTGCAACTCAACAATCATACGGAGGTTTTATGAACGATGGCGATTTGATAAAAAGACCGAAAGATTCTAACCCGTCTATTGATTTCGTGTCGATTAGCTATCAGCCGTCAGCTCTTCAGCTGTGAGTAATCAGCCTTCAGCTGGATTTGCAAAACAAAAACCAGGTACAAGATACAAAGAACGAATGGCCACAGTTCCGAGAATGCAATAGCTGACTACTGATGGCTGATTACTGACAACTAATTGCTAATTTGCTTGAGCGCTTGATCGAGGTCGGCGACGATGTCATCGGTATCTTCGATCCCGACGGAGATGCGAACCAGTCCGTCTGTTATTCCCAATCGATTACGCTTTTCCTGATCGACCGAGGCATGAGTCATCGTCGCTGGATGGCAAATCAGGGTTTCCACACCCCCCAGGCTCTCGGCAAGGGTGCAAAGCTTAACAGATTCCAGGACAATTTTGGCAGCCTCAAGCGAGCCAACGTCGAAAGCGACCATTCCACCAAAGCCATTTTGCTGTCGCTTGGCCAATTCATGCTGGGGGTGCGAAGCAGAGCCCGGGTAGTAAACCTTGAGTACTTTTGGATGTTCTTCCAAAAATGCAGCCACGGCCCTTCCGGATTTATCGTGCTGTTCCATCCGCAACGCGAGCGTCTTTGTGCCGCGAATAATCAGCCAGGAATCAAATGGCGAAAGAATCGCTCCGGCGCTGTTCTGCACAAAGCCAATCCAGTTTGCGTCGGTTTCATCGTTCAATACCACAATTCCGCCGATGCCATCGGAGTGTCCGTTCAAGTACTTCGTCGTTGAGTGAACTACAATATCAACGCCGAATTCGAGAGGCCGCTGGAGATAGGGAGACATGAAAGTGTTGTCGCAAACGACTCGAGCGCCCGCGCGATGAGCAATCTCGGCTACAGCTTTCAGGTCCGTCACGATCATTACCGGATTGGTTGGCGTTTCCAGGAAGACCATTTTCGTGTTCGGCTTCAGAGCAGCTTCTACATTCAGAGGCTCTGAAGTGTCCACGAAATCAAATTCAATGTTGTAGTTCGCAAGGATCTTCGTGAACAGCCTCGCGGTGCCGCCATAAGTGTTGTCGGAAACGATAACGTGATCTCCGGCTTTGACTAGCCGCAAGGTCGCGTCGATCGCTGCCATCCCGGACGCGAAAGCAAAACCGAAGCGCGCTCCTTCCAGCGCCGCAATGTTAGCTTCCACTGCGGAACGTGTCGGATTCTGGGTCCGCGCGTATTCAAAGCCTTTGTGCTTTCCAAGGCCCTCTTGCGCATAAGTTGAGGTTTGATAAATAGGAACCGTCACCGCACCCGTTGTCGGATCCGGATCCTGTCCCGCATGAATAGCCGTAGTTGCAAAGCCCATAATTTAGTAGTCAGCAATCATTAATCAGTTTTCAAAAAGCATTTGCGCCTTAATTGAGAATCGCATGCCAGCTAAGCGATGTTCAGCGAAAATTGAACCGCTCAATTCGCCGGGCACGCAACAGCTGACGGCTGATAACTGATTACTGATAGCTTTCAGTCGAATATCCCCTGACTCAAGTATCGTTCCGAGCCGTCTGGAAAAACTGTAACGATGCGTTTCCCTTGTCCAAGCCGCTTAGCGATGTGATAAGCGCCCGCAGCGGCAGCTCCCGATGACCAACCTCCCAGGACGCCTTCGGTGCGGGCGAGTGTTTTGACAGCCGCGCAAGTTTCTTCGTTCGTCACCATTAAGACTTCATTTGCCAAAGACGTGTCGTAAATCTTCGGGATGAACTGTGTCTGGCCAATCCCTTCGATCTGTTTCTTTCCCGGAGGACCGCCGCCGTAAATCGATCCTTCGGGTTCAATCAGCACGCAAAGCACGTCCGGATTTATCTTTCTCACCGCCCGCGACACGCCCACAAAGGTACCAGAAGTGCCCGCGCCAATCACGACCGCGTCGATGCGCGAGTCCATCTGCTCAATAATCTCTCGGCCGGTGGTGATCTCGTGATACGAGGGATTTGCGGGATTCTCAAACTGCTGAGGAATGAAGCTATTCGCAATTTGCTCGGCAAGCTCTTTTGCTTTTGCTACAGCCGCGGTCATTCCTGCTGCCTTAGGAACATATTCGATTTCACCGCCAAGCGCTTCCATTAACTTCATTTTCTCAGCCGCGAACCCTTCCGGAACGCAAAGAATAACACGATAGCCGCGCGCAACGCCGACGAGCGCGAGACCGATACCCGTATTTCCTGCAGTTGGCTCAATAATCGTTGCCCCGGGCTTCAGACTACCATTGCGTTCCGCCTCCAGAATCATGCCCAGTGCGGCTCGGTCTTTAACGGAGCCTCCAGGACCAAAGAATTCGAGCTTCGCGTAAATGTCGGCTAAAGGCGGCTGCGCAAACCGTGACAGGTGGAGCAGAGGAGTGTGACCGACAAGATCGAGAATGCTTTCGGCTGGACCCGGGTTCATTGAATTAGCGTAGCTCACCTTCGTCGTTGTCTGGGATCAAGATACTCCCGCAAGCCATCGCCAATAAAGTTAAAAGCTAAGACTGTTAGAGCGATTGCGATTCCCGGAAAGATCAAAGCATGTGGCGCTGCCTGCAGAGTTGAGAGGTCGCGCGCTTCTTCGATCATGACTCCCCAGGACGGCGCCGGGGGCGGCACACCCAAACCAAGAAACGACAACGACGCTTCTGACAAAACTGCGCCCGCCATTCCCAGACTCGCCTGAACGATCAATGGCTGAATCGCGTTAGGAAGAATGTGAATCAGGAGAATGCGCCCATCACTCGCTCCCAATGCTCGCGCAGCTTGAACAAAATCGTATTCGCGGACCTTCAAGACTTGTCCCCGAATTAAGCGCGCATATCCAACCCAGCCGATGATGCAGAGCGCGAGGATCAGTTTGTTCAGTCCAGCGCCGAGAAACGCAACCATAGCAATCGCCAGCAGCAAACCGGGGAAGGCCAGAAAGACATTGAAGATGTAACCGGAGACGATGCGATCGATCCAACCGCCGTAATAACCTGCGAGCGCCCCGAGAATCGTGCCGACGACCGCCGATACACCGACCACAATCAATCCCACTTGAAGTGAAATGCGGGCGCCGAACACGACTCGAGAAAAAATGTCTCGGCCCGTAGAGTCGGTTCCGAACCAGAAGTCGTGTGACGGCGGCAGGTAACGCATGGAAAGGTTGGTAGCGCCCACGTCATGCGGAGCTATCCATGGCGCCAGAAGTGCGATCAGCACCAATGCCGCGACGATGATAAGTCCTATGATCGTTAGTCGGTTCATTAATATTTCATGTTCTTTGTACTTTGTTCGTGGTTCTTTGAAGACGCGTCGATTGAAAGTCGAGCTGCTCAACTCGACGTAGAGGCTGGTACAAAGAACAAAGTACAAAGAACTAAGAACAAATTAGGAAACTCTGATCCTGGGATCCAGCCAGCGATAGACCATGTCAGTTAATGAATTCGCGAAAATGTACGTGACGCTAATCACCAGCACGCAGCCCTGGACGACCCGATAGTCGCGTTTGCCGATTCCATCCTCGACCAGCAACAGGCCCAGGCCCGGCCAGCTGAAAATCTTTTCGGTAATAATCGCCCCGGCGAGCAGCACACCCAGCTGCAACCCCAGAATCGTTACGACCGGAATGAGCCCATTCTTAAGGACGTGCTTGTAGACAACTTTCCGCTCGCTTAGTCCTTTCGCCCTGGCGGTTCGAACGTAATCCTCTCCTAACTCTTCCATTACGGATGAACGAACCATGCGCGTCAGAATGGCTGAAAGAGCAGCTCCCAAAGTGAAGGCCGGCAAAATTATGTCGGTCCATTCAAACCGTCCCGACGGCGCTAGCCAGCCCAACTTCACCGCAAACACATAGACGAGCATTGGGCCAATCACAAAACTGGGCAGACTTATTCCCAGCAGAGCAATGACTGAGGCGCCATTGTCGATCAAACTCCCGCGATGAGTACCCGCAATTACACCGAGAGGGATTGCGATGGCTACAGCGAACAAAAGCGCTGCAATCGCTAACTCAATCGTCGCCGGGTAACGCTCCATCACAAGGTCGACGACGGGACGGTCGGTGCGAAAAGACGAGCCAAGATCGCCGTGAAGGACACCAATCCAATAGTCAGTGTATCGATTGTCCACTCCGTGCCATTGAAAGTGCCTGGAGCCCTCAGCGTCACGCGGGAAAGAAAAGAAGAAGGGAGGTCGGTCCAAGCCATGCTTCTGTCGGAACTGGAGGAATTGTTCGGGAGTCGCCTGCTCACCCAGGACTGAAACTGCGGGATCGCCGGGAACCAGCTCAATCAGGATGGTGACCAGGGAGACGACGGTCCAAACAACCAGCAGCAGCATGGCCACACGTCGCAGGCCATTAAGAAGCGTGTATTTGAAGGATGACCGCACAGAGCGCGCATGATAACACGACGTAGAACAGACTTCAGTCTGTTCCCGATTATCGGTAGATACTGGTTAGTGTTAGCAACTGCCTTGTGTTATGCGCAAGACGAAAGACGCTTCCATGTGTTTAATTGTCGCTTTGGACTTGTTGCGAGGGATACTGACGCTGGTATGGGAGCGTGTATTTCCTCGCGATTTGAACACAGACTGAAGTCTGTGCTACCACGTAGAACAGACTTCAGTCTGTTCACGATTATCGGTAGGTACTGGCTAGTGTTAGCAACTGCCTTGTGTTATGCGCAAGACGAAAGACGCTTCCATGTGTTTAATTGTCGCTTTGGACTTGTTGCCAGGGATACTGACGCTGGTATGGGAGCGTGTATTTCCTGGCGATTTGAACACAGACTGAAGTCTGTGCTACCACGTAGAACAGACTTCAGTCTGTTCACGATTATCGGTAGATACTGGTTAGTGTTAGAAACTGCCTCGTGTTATGCGCAAGACCAAAGACGCTCCCATGTGTTTAATTGTCGCTTTGGACTTGTTGCGAGGGATACTGACGCTGGGATGGGAGCGTATATTTCCTGGATACTCGAACACAGACTGAAGTCTGTGCTACCAAGACGTATGTAGCCCGCGAAACTGACCTCATCGACCTCGCACAGCCCCGACAACCGTACGCTGCCATTGAAAGCCAATCCGCGGGCTACAGCCGGTGGTCACAACGTTTCCATTGCAACCAAGCTTTATGACCCAGGCTTCGTGCCGAAATGAATAGCGGCCACGCCTCCGGTCAAATTCGAATACTCAACCTTTTCAAAACCCACTTCTCGCAACATTGCTGCGAGTTCATTCTGGTCCGGAAAGCGGCTAACCGAATCCGGCAGATACTCGTAAGCGCTTTTCGATCCGCTCACCGCGCCGCCCAACAGGGGTAATACGCAATGAAAGTAGAACTGAAAGAGCGCTCGAAACCCTGGAACCGTTGGTTTCGAGAATTCCAGGATTACAACACTCCCGCCCGGCCTGGTTACCCGAAACAACTCTCTCAGGCCACCCGCAAAGTTCGCGAGATTTCGCAGCCCGAAAGCGATCGTCACGCCGTCGAAGGAATCGCTCGCGAAAGGCAGACTCAATGCATCGCCTTCCACAAAAGGAACTGCGGCGCTTTGCTTTGCTGCTTTTCGCTGAGCCACGCCGAGCATTGGACGACAAAAGTCAGTTCCAAAAACTCGCGCCTTTGTGGCGTCTAACAAAGCAAAGGACAGATCTCCAGTCCCGCAAGCTACGTCGAGGATCAGACCGTCCGAGCCAACGTACCCAGCCAACTGCCGGGCGACCCTGTGTCGCCACCTCTTATCCAGGCTTCCAGACAGAAGATGATTTAAAAGATCGTAACGAGCCGAAATGTTCGCAAACATCGAGCGAACGCGAGTCGCATGTTCCTTTTCGGCTGCGCTTCTACTCGTAGACACAGTTAAGCTGAGAAACCTTGGTTTATGGTTGCAGTCGGATTGCGAAACATTTGTAATTAATCAGGGCTGTGGTGTGGGCTTCTGACTTTTGAGTAACGGACTAGGCTTGGGAGTGAAAACAAATGTGCGTCGCTTTGGCGGCGTAGGAGGCGGTGTGCTTGTAGTCGCTGCCTCAGCTGTTTTGGGAGGAGCTTCTCCCATGACTTCAAAGGTTGTGGCAGCCATTTGGGCCTTTAAGTCGTCGACATTGCCGACTACTACCGATGCGTTTGTCGGGTTCTTAAACAGCCTGGCAGCTACTCGCTGCAGATCGGCAGCCGTCAGAGTGGACCAATTGCGCAACTGCTCAGCAGGTGTTGGTAAGGTGTAAGACTCGATATTGAGCCAGTCATTTGCCAGCTTATCGTTGCCGCTTACCTTGTTTTCCCATGAGAGGTACTGACTCTTGGCGGTTTCTAATTCCGCGGCAGTTACCGGCGATTCAGCCAGAGATTTCATAACGATTTTGGCAGCTTCAATGGTCTTGGAGGCGCTGGCGGTCGGCACTGACGCTCCCATCACGAACAAACCGGGTAATGTATGGGCCTCATGCCGCACGAACACTTTGCCGTCGCCCACTGCTTGTTGCCAGCGATCTTTTGCGATCAACGAAAGCAGCGTTGCCGTAATGCAATCGCGATCTCCACGAGCCAGGCCACGTGTCGCCAATCTCACTTCCGCAGTCTGCGCGCCTGGAAAGCTGGCGATAAGAGTACGAGCGTCGGGCTGGGTTGGTTGACGAAAGCTGGCCGGAACCACTTCTTCCGCCTTGCGCCAGCCACCGAGGAGTTGTCGCAGCGCTCGCATCGCGCGACGCTGATCGACTCCGCCAATGATGACGAGGGTGGCGTTGTTAGGACTTAGGAAGCGATCACGAGCGAGCATCACATCAGCTCGCTCAATATGGCCAACACTTTCCGCTGTTCCCTGGGCCAAATTTGCGTATGGGTAGGTTCCCAGCAGCCTTACCGCTATGGCTTGATCGGCGAGTTCGGCTGCGGTTGGCTTGTGCTCGGCAAGTGCTTTGACCCTGGCGTCTCGAATCTTGCTCACATTCTCAGGAGAAAGCGGCGTTGTTACCAGCGCCACGCGCAACGTATCAACGATGCGGTCATATTCCGCAGCCCGGCCCTCCATGGTTATGTCAATCGCATCGTGATTTGTTTCCACAAGCAGGCGTCCGTCTATTTCCTCCTTGAAGTACTCGAATGTCACCGGATCTGGAAACAGTAAGTCGGCAAGCAATGCCATCGTCCCGGTTTTGCCGGCGGTGTCGAAGGCTGCTCCGCTGTGAAGTCTCAGCTTGAGCATGACCTTTGGGTCACCGGGGCGGGATACGAGCAGGATTTTTAGCCCGTTCAAGAGCTGCTCTCGCACCGGCTCCGCTGATTGGGCGGTCGTCCGACTGGGAGCGATGGAAAGCAGAAAGGCGAATAAGACGGGGAAAATCAGTAAAGTTTTCTTTTGATTTAGGAATGGGAACATATGACAAAACTCTTTGGCCGACCTCAGTCCCGTTCAAGAGAAACGGACAGCGGATGCGTGGCTTTGAAACTTTCGGAACTGTGACCGGTTAATCGTCAGCACCATCTCAAGTGGAAAGGGAGCAAAAACATCTTAGTTGCCGATAATTAGCTCGTCAACCGTTTACGTAATAAGTGCATCAAAGCGTTCGATTCCAGGGGACATTCTGCCGTCCCTTAACGCGGAAACGGTAGTATAATCGACGGCCAGAGCGGTATTTGATAGTTAACCCGGAGCCCGACCACAGAAAAAGTTCAGTGGAAGGCCGTATCTTTTAACTGTTTGGCGGTAATAGAGGGTAGGAGACGCTCCTACAGGATCGAGTGAGTGATTGCCAGATAGGACGACAGACGAGCTTTTGGTTGAAAGGGCGAGGGGCGGTGAGGAGTCAGCTTTCCTTCTCCTATACGAGAGACACCGAGATGCGATTTTTCGCTTTGCGTATCGACTCCTTGGCTCGATTGAATTGGCAGAGGACATCACGCACGATTGCTTTTTGAGTTTGATACGCAGGCCTGAAGGGTTTGACCCGCAACGCGCCCCGTTGCGCTCGTATTTATATGCGGCGGCGCGGAACCTGGCGATGAAGCACTTTCGAAGCCAGGGCCGCGAGACTGCTCTTGATGACTTGACCGAGCATCCAACGATTCCGCGGCGTGAAGAACCGCTGCGCAGATTGCTCGAAAGTGAATTGATAACAAAGATTCAGCAGGCGGTCGCCGATTTACCGCCGCTTCAACGCGAAGCGCTGGTGTTATTTGAATACGAGGGTTTGGCCCTGAATGAGATTGCTGAGGTGGTAGGTACTGACGTGGGTGCTGTGAAGAGCCGGCTTCACCGGGCCCGCGCGCGACTCCGAGATTCGTTGTCGCAATATTTGAATACTGATCCGGAAATTGTTACTTTGGAGCAGGCTTGAAATGAGCACAATCGAGCCAGATGACAGATTCGTATCGGAAGAAGAGTTGAGGGTGTTGCTGGATAAATGGCAATCGCCTCAGCCTTCTGCGGCATTAAATGAACGAATCACTTCCAGCTATCTCAGGGAGATCAGCCAGGCAAGCGTTTTGTCCGATTCAATCCAGCTTCCGAAAACGGATAATGAGGTAGTCAAGATGAAGTTTTGTTCTGAGTGTCAGGAAGAGTTCGCGGAGAAGTTTAGTTTCTGTCCCGTGGACGCCACACCGCTGACTCCCATGGTTCGCGCCGAAGAACCGAGCGTGACCGCGGTCCCCAGCAACGGCGGCGCGGTGATCCTTAGCAGCGAACCGGAGCTGGAAGCTGAAATGACAGCTGCAGCCGCTGCGAGTTCAAGAGCCCTCGTTCCGCGTGGCGAGTACCACCTGACAATCATGAGTGATGCCGGACTTGCCAGCCGATTGGGCGGGGAAATCAAGGACGTCGCTCACGAATATGAACTAACCTGGCCCGAATTCAAGCGGGATCCTATCGGCTTCACTAAAAGGTCGATCATCGGCTACGGACAGGTGGCTAAGCGATTTCTCGCGAACCGAAACGTTGTCCTGGCGATGAGTGTGTCGGTGATCGCGCTAATCGCCCTCGCGGGAATCGTCTTGTTGCTCGATAAGTCGAATTCAGCGAAGACTGGCAAGATTGGCATAATTGCTTTTGCGATCATGGCTTTTGGCGTGCTTGTAGCGATGTTTGCAACGTGGTTGGGCAAAGACCGCGGCGCCGCCGTGATGGGTGCTCAAGCATCGGACTCCCGTAGCGTTGCGTTTGGCATGGTTGCGGCTTTTGCGTTCATCTTCCTGATTTTGGGCGGCCTCTTCTTTATGCAGGTAAAGCCCCGGAATCCAGACGCTCAGATTGCTGAAAACCAGGAAGTAGTGGACCAGATTATTGATATTCCGCAGGAGCAGCCGACTCCGGATCCGGGTACCGCGGGTTTTAATAAAGGCTCCGGCGGCGGCAGCAAGCCCAAACAGGAAAAGCCGGGTGGTGGCGGCGGTGGCGGTCGACAGGAAGCGACACCTGCATCTGCAGGCAAGTTACCCCAGGCATCTTTGGATGTTCCGCAGATCTTGCCTCCGGATCCCAAGCCTCCCGTCGTGAAGAACCCGGCATTGCCGGTGGCGGCGACCGTTAACGCTGATCCATTGTTAGTTCCACCCGATGCTCGAGTACTTCCGTACGGCGATCCACGATCGAGAAGTACAACTCCTTCCTCGGGACCTGGCACCGGCAACGGTATTGGTAACGGCACCGGAACGGGTGTTGGTTCGGGAGATGGCAATGGTGTTGGCCCAGGCCGTGGCGGCAACATCGGCGGCGGTGATTACAATCGCGGCGGCGGTGGCGCAGGCGGTGGCGGTGGTGGCGGAGACTACAATCGAATCTTCAGTGGTAAAGAAGTCACTTCGAAGGCTCGAGTTCTCTCGAAACCTGAACCGCAATACACCGAAGAAGCTCGCAAGAACCAGATTGTCGGGACTGTACTGCTACAGGCGGTCTTCTCGGCGTCAGGTGAAGTTACTCAGATTCGAGCTCTCCGGCCTTTGCCGTACGGCTTGACTGAAAAGGCAATTGCCGCAGCTAGACAGATCAAGTTCGTTCCCGCAATGAAGGATGGACATGCAGTGTCGATGTACATGCACCTTGAATATAACTTCAATCTTTACTAGTTAGCGGTGGCACGGGCGTCCCGCCCGTGAAGTCTCCGTGGCACGGGCGTCCCCGCCCGTGAAGTTACGAAACAGTCAATCTTGAGTGCACTGAAAACTGGCTTGAGTGCCCTGGAGACTTCACGGGCGGGACGCCCGTGCCACGTCACTGCAGGCGAGATACGAACCGCTTGATTCTTGCCAGTCCTTCCTCGAGTTGACTCATCGAAGTCGCGTAGGAAATTCTGAGGAAACCTTCAGCTCCAAATCCAGTTCCGTCGGTCACAACAGTTTGCTCTTCATCTAAGAGCCGTTGCGCAAATTCTTCCGAAGTCTTCACCAAGCCAGACAAGCAACCACGCACATCCGGAAAGGCGTAAAAAGCCCCCTCGGGTTCGTTGCAGGTAATGCCCGGAATTTCCCGCAGCGCAGCCAGCAACCAGGCACGACGCCGAGTGTATTCCGCCAGCATCGTGGCGACAGAATCTTGCGGGCCGGTTAATGCCTCGATTGCTGCCCATTGCGCAATAGATGTCGGGTTACTGGTGCTATGGCTCTGCACTTTCAGCATCGCTCTGGTCCAGTCAGTGGGTGCCAGGGCATAGCCGATACGCCAGCCCGTCATTGCATACGTTTTCGAAAACGACCCGGCGATGCACAACCGGTTCCTCAGCTCCGCCGGCAACTTCGCAGCACTGAAAACCTCGGCCGGTGGGTAAACAAAGCGGAGATAGCATTCGTCTGTGACAGCATAGATCGCCTGATCGGCAAGCAACTCCATGATTCGCTGAAATTCTTCCGGCGGAATAACTCGTCCTGAAGGATTACTCGGCGAATTCAGAATCACAGCTTTTGTTTTTGGAGTGATGGCTTGCTTCACCATCTCAGCAGTCAGCACAAAACCGTTGTGTTCGGTATCGATGAATACCGGAGTGCCGCCGGCAAAGACCACGATCTCAGGGAAGGTAACCCAGTAAGGCTTGGCTATGATGACTTCATCGCCGGGGCTGACTAGCGACACCAAAGCATTAAACAAAGCCTGCTTGCCGCCCGACGTGGCCATCACTTCAGAACGCTCGTAGCTGGCTCCAAAAAACTGTTGATAAAAGTCGATGATTGCGGCTGGCAGTTCGCGAGTGCCCGCAGTTGGTGTGTACTTAGTCTTACCAGCGCGCATCGCTTCTGCGGCGGCATCCTTGATGTTCTGGGGGGTATCGAAGTCTGGTTCTCCGGCGCCGAAATCCACGACGTTGGCTCCGGAGGCGCGCAACGCTTCGGCAGCTTGCATTGCCGCGAGCGTCGATGATGGTTTCATCTTGCCTACACCAGGAGACACTGGAAAGGGAGAAATTACAGGTTGAGTCATCATTCACTACCGATCCTTTTTCGGTTACGACCTATCCGCAGATTGCCAGCTGGGAGCGCAGGCATCCCTGCCTGCATCATCTTCCGCTAATCGAGCCTTAGTAGGAAAATTGCCTCCCACCTAAGGAATGCTGGCAGGGATGCCTGCGCTCCCGGCGACTTTTCTTTTCATTCGTTGTTCGACCACCGGCGGCACCAGGCCATCGAGCACGCCGCCCAGCACAAAGACTTCCTTCACGAGTCTCGAGCTTACATACGAATAAGCCTCGGCCGGCATCATGAAGACGGTCTCAATTGTTGGTTCGAGCCGGCGGTTCATTAAGGCCATCTGCAACTCATACTCGTAATCAGAAATGGCGCGAATGCCGCGCACGATTGCCTCCGCTTCCTGAACGACCGCGTAATGGACCAGCAGACCTTCAAAAGAATCTACGCGCAGGTTACAGGAGCCTCGGTTGAGGTCCTTCAATACTTCAGCGAGCATCTCCCGGCGTTCGTCCACCGTAAAGAAAGGTTTCTTTTCAGGATTGACGAGAATGGCGATGATGATCTCGTCGAAGAGTTTGCACCCACGAGCGATGATATCGAGATGGCCGTTGGTGACGGGGTCGAACGAGCCGGGGTAGATTGCGCGACGCATGAAGCTGAATGGTAAAGGCGGTTCAAGTAAAAAGGCAAAAGTAAAAAGCTAAAACCGTTCGATCCATCTGAATTAGTTTTGGCGCCGAGACTTTGTTTCTCACGGCGAGCCCGGTCTGAGACGCCACCGGAGTAGTTGAGCACATCTCATGACGGGCGTAAACTGCGTTAATGATGCGGCCTCGAACAATGCGGCGTACGGCAATCCTGGTAGTTCTGTTAATCGGACTTGCGGGTGCGCTGGGAAACGATTTTGTAAGCGATCAGAGTATTCTAACGGTGGAGAAACGTATGTTGGTTTGCTTTTAAAGAGCTCCAACCGAGGACAGGGCGCCAAGAAAAACCAGGTAAAGTATAAATGGTGAACTGAGTAGTCGATACCACAGGCTGGCCCTGTGGTGTTTCATGTTCACAGCTACAAAAACAGGCTGATCCACCGGTCCGCAAGAGGCCACGGGCTGGCCCCGTGGTGTTTCACGTTGCCGCCCGCCACAGTATGAAGCGTGAACACTCCACGGGACGAGCCCGTGGCATCACCAAAAATCTCGGCCCGCCTCTGTTAGCGGCCAACGTGAGTGACCACGGCGCCAGGCCGTGGCCTCAGTTTTAGCGACTACCT
>Ga0134125_10005491_pt1 | contig 14389 bp, 10 predicted proteins | sample KB31751_FD_96464 | JGI IMG/M metagenome (GOLD analysis project Ga0134125, IMG submission 96464) | Terrestrial soil microbial communities with excess Nitrogen fertilizer from Kellogg Biological Station, Michigan, USA - KB3-175-1 | ecosystem: Environmental > Terrestrial > Soil > Unclassified ... | reverse complement strand
GCGGCTCGACGCGGCGGCGGCGCTGGGGCTCACCCGCCTCGGCGACGCGGAGAAGCCGCTGCGCGCGCGGCTGGCCGTCGAGACCGATCCCGGCGTCAAGCGGCAGATCGAAGCCGCCCTCAAGGCCGTGACGGCGGCGCGCTGACGTCAGTCGAGCTCGGCGAGATCGGTCTCGACCAGGATGTAGAGGGCGCGCAGGAAGGTCAGGCGCTCGTCGGGGTCGGTGAACTGATCGAGCCAGGCCTGAACGGTCCGCTCACCGTCGAGCATGTCCATCACTTCGCGCGGTGTGGGGCCGATCTTGAACGCCTCGGGATAGACGCGCCCGCGGCCGGTGGCCAGGGGACGGAGCTCGTCGAGCGGCTCGAAGCGGTGCGCGAGCTGATCTTCCGGCAGGCTGACCACCCCGGCGCCCAGGATCTCGAAGGTGTCGAGCCCGAGCGGGAAGCTCTCCTGGCGGTTGGTCACGCCCCGGTAGAAGGCGAAAGTGCCCTCGGTCCAGGCGAACACGTCGATCACCCGGTCGCGCACCTGTTCGGACAGCAGGCGGAACACGTCGAGCGGGCGCAGCATCCCCAGCGCCACCAGCGTGTCGCCCACCTTGCCGTTGTAGTGCGGCAGCATGCCGAGCGCCAGCTCGAGGTCCGGCGGACCGAGGACACCGCGGCCGACCAGATACTCGCCGAAGCGCTCGCCGGCCTCGCTGGAGCTGACGGACTCGGGCGCGCCTGCGACGAGGAAGATCTCCTTCTGCACGCCGTCGAGGGAGAACAACAGGAGACCCGTTTCGCCGGCCAGCGCCAGATCGCAGAACAGCCGCATCGGCGTGATGACGCTGATCTCGCCGGCGCTGTCGGGGGGGCGCTTGGGGGCGGCCGAGACGAAGCGTCCGATGTCGCTCTTGGTGTGACCGGGGCGCACCCCGGTGCGGACAGCCGACCCGGTGTTGTCGCCGGGGCGCGAGACGGGCGTGAATCGTCGGGCGGAGGAGTGCTCGTTCTCCTGCCAGGCCTCGTCCGTCGCCGCCGCTGGACCGCCGGCGATGGGCTGCGCCGGCGGCGCCGAGACGGTGGGGACACCCGCGGGCGCGGCGGCGGTGGGCGATCCCTCGGGGGGTGTCGGCGCGCCGGTGCGCGCATCACGCGGCGCGGGCGCGGCGGCGGGGCGTCCCTTTTCCGCGCGGCGCGCGTCCTGGAGCAGCCGCGCGGCCGTCTCGGGATCGGCGCTGAGCAACGTCCCGCTGAATAGGCGGAGATCGGCCGGCCCCACGCGCTCGCCGGCGGAGAAGAGGTAGTCGCCGAGCTCTTCGTGCAGCTCGGCGGCCGTCTGCGGCCGCTCGTTGGGGTCCTTCTTGAGCGCTCGCCGCACGATCCGGTCGAGCTCGCGCGGCAGATCGGCGCCGTACTTGTCGAGACGCTCGAGGTGGACGTCGCGGACCTTGAGCAGCACGTCGAGATCGGCCGGCGCCGAGAAGAGCCGCCGCCCGGTGAGCAGCTCCGCCAGCACGACGCCGACGGCGAACAGATCGCTGCGCGCGTCGATCGGCCGGCCGACGACCTGTTCGGGCGACATGTAGCCGTACTTCCCCTTCAGGGTTCCAGCCTGGGTCTTCGATTCGCGCCGCTTGGCGTGCGCGATCCCGAAGTCGCCCAGCTTCACGTCGCCGCGCTTGGAGATGAAGATGTTCGACGGCGAGATGTCCCGGTGGACGATCTGCATCGGCTTGCCTTCCATGTCGCGCGCGTTGTGGGCGTAGTCGAGCGCTTCCAGCATCTCCTGGACGATGAACACCGCCAGCGCCGGCGGGATCCGCACGCGCTTGGCGGCGGCGGTGCGCAGGAGCCCCAGCGCGTCGAAGCCGTCGATGAACTCCAGGGCGGTGAAGTACTGGCCGTTCACCTCGCCGAAGTCGAGGATCTGGACGATCTTCGGGTGGGTCAGCTGGGCGGTCAGCTTGGCTTCGTCGATGAACATGGCGACGAAGCCCGGGTCGGCTGCGAGATGAGGGAGGATCCGCTTGACGACCAGAACCTTCTCGAACCCGTGCGAGGAGGTGATTTTCGCGCGGAAGACCTCGGCCATGCCCCCGACCGCCAGCCGCTCGAGCAACGTGTAACGGCCGAACGCCACCGGCCCGGCCGGCGCTGCCTCTCTCGACATACAGATTCGACTATAACGTTTCGGGGGGCGGTGCGGGATCCTTGAGGATCCCGATTACCGTCGTTTGCCCAGCGTCTTGCGGAGCGCCAGCGGTTCGACCGTCTCGCCGGCCAGCTCCATCGTTCGGTAGGCGGCGCGTCGCGCGCGCGCCTGGCTCTCCTCGGTGGCGGTGGCGGCGATGAGGAGGCGGGTCCCATCCTCGTAGTAGCGCCGCTCTTCGGCGACGAGCTCCGCGCCCAGCAGGCGCGCGCTCTCGGCGTCCCCCTTCTCGGCGCAGAACGCGCTGAGCGCGCCGAGGCGCGCCATCGACAGCGCCTTGCCTGTGACGTACCCGGCTGACGAGCGCTCTTCGGGGGTCTGCAGCGCGCGGAGAAACGCGAACAGCTTCGAGTAGCCACCGTTGCGGGGGTCGTAGTCCGGGATGCCCAGCGCGGCGAGCCGACCCGACAGCCGCCGGCATTGGCGCGCGCCGTCACCGCACTGCTCGGCCAGCGAGAGCTTCATCTCGAGAACGTCGCAGTCGGTCACCCAGAGCGCGGCCACCTCGGCCAGCTCGATCGCCGCCTTGAGGGCCATCCGCAAGGCGTCCGCCACCTCGACCCCTTCCTTCGCGAGCCCCTCGTTCAGAGCGGCGATGACCCGCTGGATCGAAGGCTGGTTCTTCGCGTCAAGCTCGCTGACGAAGGTTTCCGCGGCGACCATGTGTGGTTTTCTCAGGCAAAAAAATCTGTACGCTGGACCATAAAGTGTCGGCCGAACCGGCCGATGTACAGATCTGCAGACCCTGCCACAGGTCGGCGTGCGCCGCTAGCGTGGTGCGAGCGGTGACCGGCGATCGGTGGCGCGTCCGCGGAGGCGTTTTCTTGTTCCCGATGCTGGTCCGTTCGTTGAAAGCGCTCGGCGCGTCGGCGTTCGCGTTCACTCTCGTCTGGTCGGCCGCGGGGTGTGGCGAGGAGCCCGACCTGACGATCGCACCCGGCGCGCCGCACCCGGCCTCGGCGCTGAGCGGCGATCTCGTCGCCGCGCCGGCCCCCCTCGGCATCGCCGCCGAGACCGCGCCCGTCGTGGCCAGCGACAAGATCGCGCCGGCGCCGAAGGTGATCTACCTGGTCTATGCCGACGGCAAGACGCCGCTGCCGGCGACCAACTACAACGCCTGCAGCGGCGTGGCGCCCAAGTTCGAGTGCTCGTTCGGGACGACGCTGCTCGACTGCCAGCAGCAGGTGCAGGCCTATCTCGATCGCTGGTACGCCGACTTCAACGTCATCTTCACGCTGACCCGGCCGACGAGCGGTAGCTTCTACACCGAGGTGGTCTCCTCGGGCGGCGGTGCCTGGTGCAGCGTCGACAGCTCGGTGGCCGGTGTGGCGCCGTTCCTCTGTCAGGACCTGCACGGCGGCGTGGCCTACACTCTCGACGGAGGCGCCAATGCGCACGACACGGCGGTCATCATCGCGCAGGAGCAGGCGCACCTTCTGGGACTCGAACACGTCGCCGACACCAACGACATCATGTACCCGTTCATCTGTCAGGGGTGTGACGGGTTCGAGAATCAGGCGGTGACGACCAGCGGCGACCGCTGCGATCGGCAAACCCAGAACTCGTACCAGATGATGATGGCCGCGCTCGGTAGCTGGGGCGGCGGGCCCAAGCCGTCGGCGTTCGGCTGCATCAACGACAGCGCGCCACCCACCGTGAGCTTCCTCTCGCCTGGCAATGGCGAGCGGATGGGCCACGACTTCTCCGTGAAGCTCGAGGTCCGCGACGACTGCGACCTGGCGGGGGTGACGATCAACGTCGAGCCGCAAGGGCTCTCGGCGACGGCCAACAAGGGTCCCTACGAATGGGACCTGACCGGGATCGACGGCAACCAGACCATCACCGTCACGGCGGCAGACAGCGCCGGCCACTCGACCACGGCGACGCTGGCGGTGTTCGCGCCCGCCGCCGGGCAGGCCAGCGAGAGTGGGTCGCCATCGTCGGGCGCCGTCGGTTGCACGATGGCGAGCGGCGCGTTCGGGGCCGCCGGGTCGATCCCGGGCCTGGCGATGCTGCTCCTCTTCATCGGTCGCTCCGGTCGCGCGGGCCGGTCGCGCCGTTCCGGCGGGCGGCCGCGCGTCGTGCCCGGCGCGCTGGCCGATTCGTTCAAGCCGCCTCAGGCGTGACCCGAGCGGCGGCGGAGCGTCCACTCGAGCGTCAAGAGCGCCAGGCCGAGCAGCAGCAGGGGCGGGCGCGACCAGACCTCGACCGTCTCTTGCCGGCCGACGCGCACCTCGCGTGAAGGGCGAACCGAGAGCCGCGGCAGCTCCTCGAAGTGGTAGTCGCCGCCGCTCGCCTGGGCCAGCTCCTTGAGGACGCGATCGCGCGCCGCCACGTCGTCGAGCTCGGGGCCGCCCGCGCGGACGACGAAGGTCTCGTCCACCGTCACGGCCCGGCCGTCGATGGTGGCGCGACCGGTTAGCCGGTAGGCGCCGGTGGGAAGAACGCCGATCGCGGCCTCGGCCTCGCCGTCATCGTCCGTGGTGGCCTGCAGGCTGCGAATCGGCTTGCCCGCCGCGTCGCCTCCGGCGGGGACGACGTCGACGCTCACCTCGACGTTCTTGGCCGGCGTGTAGTCGGCATGCACCGCGCGGACGCGCGCGCTGACCGGCTGGTTGCGCCGGAACTCCTGGCGCTCGAGATCGACGCGCAGGAGGGTCAGCGCCGGGTCGCGCACCAGCCAATGGATGGCGTTCTCCCAGAAGCGCTGGAAGGCGCGCCCGTCGTCCCCTTCGCCCGCGGCGAGGAATCCCCAGTGCCAGACGCTGTCGGTCAGGAGCGCCAGCGAGCGACCCTTGCCGGCGTCGGCCGCCACCAGGACCGGCGCCGGCTTGCCATCCGATCCTTTGAGCGTCGGGTGCGCCAGCAGCGTGGTGGCGTTCGGCTTGGCCCGGAGCACCCGGTTGATTCCCTCCAGCGGCGGCAGCTTGGCCCAGCGCGCCTCGTTCTCGTGCCCGTCGAGCGACAGCGAGGTGACCGGGTGGGTGTGTCCCTCGGCGGTCAGCTTCGGCCTGAAGGCGTCGGTGGTGAGGTTGGGATCGTTTTCCCCCTCCAGCGTCGGCGGGATCGGCGGCAGCTCGACGGGGAGCACGTCCCGGAGCGAGGTCAGCCCATAGCCGCCGCTGGCGAACGACAGATCGCCGCCGATCATGGCCACGGCGCCCCCCTCCTCGACGTAGTCGCGCACGTTGGGGAGAAATGGCTCGACCCCGTACGGCGCGTAGTTGAAGTTCTGGAAGATCACCAGGTCGAACGAACGGAGCTGCTCCTCGAAGATCTCGAAGGTGGGGAACGGGATCAGCGACAGGTCGTCGTGGTTCCAGGGTTGCTCGTCGGTCTCGGTGCGCAGGATGAAGAACGACACCAGGTCGACGTTGGGGTCGCGCCGCAGCATGGAGCGCAGGAAGCGTTCGTCCCACGACGGGCGCCCCGCCAGGTGCAGGATGCGCACGCGATCGCGGATCACCTTGAGCGTGAACGACTGCTGGTTGTTGCCGGCCAGCGCCTCGCCGGCGAGGACGGGCGTGGAGATCCGGAACACGAAGTTGCCCGGGTGGTCGGGGAGCCAGTCGAACGAGATCTTCTCTTCCGAGCGGTCGCCGTGCAGGACGACGCCGCGGGTGGCGACGGGCCGTCCGTCGCGCTCCAGCGTCACCGCGACCTGGCGATCGGGCAGGCCCGTCTGTCGGACGACCGCTTCGATGGTGACCGGGGTGCGCACGAAGGCGAGCTCGTCGGCCAGCACGGCGGCGATCGAGAGATCGCGCAGGGACTTCTCGCCGAGGCCGACGCTGTGGATGGGTGCCCCCAGCGCCTCCACGGCGGCGCGGGTGGTGGCGTCGAGCGGCCCCTCGCCGATGCGGCCGGTGTCGACGCCGTCCGAGATCAGCAGCACGGCGCCGAGATCGCGGCCGGCGTAGCGGGCGCGCAGCTCTCCCAGCGCCTCGCCGATGCGGGTGGCGTCCGCGGCGGGCGGCTGATGGAGTGACGCCGCCGTGGCGGGCGAGACGGTCTCGCCGAAGGTGTAGAGATCGACGTCGTGCCCTTCGCGCTGCAGGGCTGCGAGCTCCGGCGCGGCGCGATCGAGGAGCGCGGCCGCCCGCTCGGCGCGCGAGGGGCCGCCGTCGGGCGGGCGGACGTCCATCGAGCGCGAGGCGTCGACCAGGACGGCGACGCGGTTGGGGACGCGGGTCACCTGACGCAGCTCCACCGTCGGCTCGAGCGCGGTCAGAAGACAGGCCAGCACGCCGGCGATCCGGAGCCCGAGCAGGAACAGGCCCCGCCCCGGCCGTTCGTCGGTGAGCGTCAGCGCCGAGAGCGCCACCGCCACCACGGCGGCGGCCACCAGCAGCGCCACGCCGCCGCGGCCGTAGTGGCTGGCGGCGCCCAGCCCGAAGCGCCAGTCGTTGAATCCGCCGGGGAGGTGGCCGAGGAGTGTCATCGGGCGTGTCGACTCATCTCGCGTAGCGTCGCGTGCGGAGGATGTAGTCGATGTGCGCCTGCTCGGTCTTGTAGTCGAGGCAGAGGGCGTACATCACCAGGTTCACGCCGAGCCGGAACGCCTCCTCGCGCTGGTCTTCGCCGCCGGGGACCACCTCGTGCTCCCAGCGGCCGAACCCGTCGCGCGCCCAGGCGCCCCCCAGATCGTTCTGGGTGTAGACGACGGCCAGCCGCCGGTCCCGCTCGACCCCCTCGAGGTAGGGCGCGGCCACGATCCGCCCCGGCGCGCCGTGCAGCACGTAGAACGACTTCCAGAGCACGTGCCCCTCGGGGATCCGGATGGGCAGCTCGCCCGGCAGCGTCTGCGCCAGGAGGCGCCGCACCGACTCGTCGAACGCGCCGCCGGCACGCCCCTCGCACGAATCGATGAGCAGAAAGCCGCCGTAGGTGAGGTAGCGGCGCAGCCGCGCCACGTCGGCCTCCGACGGCAGCGCGAACCCGCGGTCACCCGAGAGGACCAGGAACGGGTAGCGGAAAAGGTTCGGATCGGCGAGCCGCAGGTCGATGGCGTCCGCGGCCGTCTGCACACTGGTCCGGCGCACGATCTCCCAGGCCAGCCGCTTGAGCGCCGTCGGACGCGGATCGGGCAGCCCGGGGAGCGCGAGGCGGGCGAACCGGAACAGCGAACGGTCGCCGATGGCGTGGGCGTCCCGGGCGCCCAAGGTGGACAAGGTGGACAAGGTGGATAGGAAGCCGACCAGCCCGGGCGCCCCGGCGGCGGCCGCCAGCAGGCGTTCGAGCAGCCGGCGCCGCGTCAGACGAGAAGATTGTGCGCTCACCGTGCGGTGGCCCTCTTCGCCCGCGCGGCGGTTTGCACTACACTGGCTCGTCGATGCGGCTCGCGCCTCCGTCCGTGGCCCTGCTGTTCGCGGCCAACTTGTTGGTGGTCAACCTGGGTCTCGCCGGCGGGGGGGTGGCCCGCGCGGCCGCCGATTCGCCCGACACCGCCGGCCTCGCCGAGCCGGCGTCGGCCACGCCCGCCCCCGCCCCCGCGCCCGGCGACGACGCCAGCGCGCCCGATCCGAAGAAGCGCTTCCCCCGCCTGCAGCCGCCGTCGCTGCTGCACAAAGATCAGTTCGGGATCGCGCTCTTGCCGGGGTCGGGCTTCCGGATCATCGCGCCTTACAAGGAAGGGATCTCCTGCGGGCAGCTGCAGAACCGGGTCTGCACCGGTCGCATTCCCTTTTTCATCGACGCCCAGCCGTCGTTCGGGTTCGCGCGCCACTGGGACGTGATCGTCGACCTGCGGTTCGGCGTGGAGGCCGACTTCAACGGATCGCACGACTTTTCGGTGGCGCCCGGCCTCCGCTACTGGGTGGACCCCGAGCTCGCGACGAAGTTCTTCGCCACCATCCAGGGTGTCTATGATCTCAACCCACAGCACGATCCGCGCATCAAAGACTACGACTTCGGTGTGCGCAACGCGAACGGGTTCATGTTCGAGGTGATGCGGAATCTCGGCTTCTATCTGCAGTTCGGCGAGACGGTGGGGTTCGTCCGCTGGCTGCGCTTCGAGGTGGACGGTGGCGTCGGCGTCCAGGCCCGATTCCCCTAGCCCGGGCGGGCCTCCACCCCGCATGATCAGTCGCGGTTGCTCATGATCCAGGTCGGTCGCATGGAGAAGGGCGATGTCGATGCGGCGTCGGAGATCCTCTTCGACGCCTTCGGCGCCGTCTACCGGCAGAGGGGGCACATCCCGCCTTTTCCGACCCGAGACAGCGCGGCCTGGCTCTGCCGCGCCTACCTGGATCTCGATCCCGAAGGGTGCGCGATGGCCTGGTCGGGCAACGAGGCGGTGGGCGTCGGGTTCGCCCACCCGCGGGGCGAGGTCACCAGCATCGGCCCGCTGGCCGCCCGTCCGGGGGGACCGCCCGGCGTGGCCCGGGCGCTCATGGCCGAGCTCGGGCGGGTGGCGGCGCAATCGGGCAGCCTGCGGTTGTTTCAGGACAGCTTCAACCCGGACTCGTTCGGGCTCTACGCGCGGCTCGGCTATGTGGTGGCCGACGTGGCCCCCTACCTGCTGACCGAAAGGTTGATCCCGCCGGCCGCTCCCGCGCCCGCGATTCGCGCCCTCCGACCGGACGACATCCCGCTCATCGAGCGCTACGATCGCGCGCGCACGGTCGCGGACCGGCGGCGCGACCTGGCGCTGCTGGCGTCGACCGGGAGCGCGCTCATCGCCACCGGCCCGCCGGGAGGAATCGCCGGGCCGATTCGCGGCTACCTCTTCTATCGACCGCTGCCGGCGCGGGTGGTGATCGGACCCGGAATCGCCGAGTCGGCCGAGACGATGGCGGAGCTGGTCGACGGGGTCGCCGCCGCGCTTCCGGGGCGCGCGGCGGTCATCCGCGCGTCGGCGGCGGCGCCGGCCGTGCTGTTGCGAGCGTTCGCGCGCGGCTTCCGAGTCGACCACCTCGGCAACCTGATGGTGGCCGGTCCCTACACGCCGCCACCGGCGCAGCTCTACGCGCTTTTCCCGGAGAGCCTTTAACGGGGATGACTTCCCCCTCCGGGGCGGACGTCCACGCCCGGCATGGTATCTTTTCCGCCAACCGTGGCGGGGGAGCGTCCCGCAAGTCGGGTCCCCGCTAAATGGACGTACGCTGCGATCGTTGCCAGACCGAATACGAGCTCGATGACGCGAGCGTGACGGACAGTGGCGCCTCAGTGCAGTGCACGACGTGCGGGCACACCTTCGTCGTGACGCCGCCTCGTCCCGCCGGCACGCCGCCCCCGCTGACCCCAGGACCCGCCGGAAACCCCACGCCCTCGTGGATGCTCACCACGGAAGAGGGCAAGACGCATCGATTTCGAGATTCGCAGACGCTCCAGAAGTGGGTGGTCGAGCGGCGCGTGACCCGTGGCGATCGCGTCTGTCCGCCGGGGGGAACCTGGCGGCGTCTCGGCGATCTCGACGAGCTGCGCCCGTTTTTCGACGTGGTGGCGCAAGCGGATCGCGCCGCCGCGACCGCGCGCGGGGCGCGCCCCACCCGGCCGGAGACGCCGCGGGGCTCGGCGCAGCAGGCGCGCCCGTACGTCACGGCGGATCTCGACGACGACGACGTGCTCACGGGCGGCAGGACACGACGGCCGGCGGTGAGCGCTTCTTTCCCCAGCATGTCCGGCGACGAGCTGGCGGCGGCGGGGCTGGGCAGCCGTCATGTCGGCCGCAAGCTCCTGATCGCCCTCGTCGTGGTGCTCGTCCCGCTGGCCGCCTACCTCAGCTTCAAATGGAGCGGTCGGCTCCAGCCGCCGGCGCCGGTCGCGGCGGCGCCGGCCCCGCCGGCGGTCGTTCCCCCGCCGGCGCCCGCCGCCCCGCCCCCGCCCGCGCCCGCCGCAGCGCCGGCCGCTTCCGCCGCGGCACCCGCGCCCGCTCCCACCCCACCGCCGCCGGCGCCCGCCGCGCCGCCGCCTGCGCGGCCTCCCGTCGCCGTCTCGCCGCCGCCGGCGCCCGCCGCGACCCCGGCGCCCGCTCCCGAGGCCGCGCCCAGCGCCGAATCGCGGCCGAAGAGCTACGAGCATCTCGTGGCCGACGCCGACCACGCGCTCGAGAACGGCTCGACGGCCAAGGCCCAGAAGCTTTACGAGGAGGCGCTGCGGATGAAGCCGAGCGGCGTCGAGGCGATCGCCGGCTCGGCCTACGTGCTCCTCGACAAGGAGAAGCCGCTCGCCGCCATCGACACCTTCCGGCGGGCGCTCTCGATCGCGCCCTCGTTCGCGCCGGCGCTGTTCGGCCTCGGCGAGGCCTACCGGCACGAGGGCGAGCCGGCGCAGGCGATCGCGGCCTACAAGAAATACCTGGAATCCTCGCCGGGAGGGGCCTACGCACCGGCCGCGCGCGCGCAGATTCGCGAGCTCGAGAGCAAGGCACCTCCGCCTCCGCCGCAGCGGCCGTCCGATCTGCCGCCGCCGGCAGGGACGCAGCCACCGCCGCCGTAATCGGGCGTGCCGCCTAGCCAGCGCTCGGCGTCGAGGCCTCGATCAGATCGGCCAGCGTGTCGACGATCGAGACCAAGCCGTCGACGGGCTCGGCGCCGGCCACCTGACCGCTGAAGGCCGGCGGCGCTTCGGCGATCGACGACGGGTGGGCGAGCAGATAGCGGGCCGCGCTGCCGGTCCAGAGCGTCAGGACGCCGTCCCCCTGCTGGCGCGCGACGCGGTTGCGCAGCTCGGTGTCCGCCAGTGGCGCCGCGCCGTGCACGCTGAACTTCTGGTCGAACACGGCGTCGCCCGTCTTCATGCGCGCGAGCTTGAGCCGATGGTCGGGGCTGCGCGCCAGCCAGCGGCGATGCCGTTCGATGCTGGCCTGGGGCAGCTCGCGCCCGAGGGGGCCCGCCGTGGCCTCGAGCTCGATCAAGGTTCCTCGCCGGCGCAGGAGCTTCATGGCGACGGGGTAGCCGCGCCGGTGGGTCTGGATCCGGCTGACCTCCAACTCCTCCTCCTCGGCGATCACCGCTTGCGGCGGCGTTCCGTCGGGCTCGGTGCCGTCGCCAAGCGCGGTCGCCAGGCGTCCCACGAAGCTGCGCCAGTCCGCCGGCGTGATCCGAGGGGAGGGCAGGTCGGCGTAGGGGGCGGCGCGCAACTCACCGACGGCGACGGCGCAGAGGCCGAGGAGAGAGAGCGTCAGCTCCACCGGCGATCCGGCGTCGTAGCCGCCGAGCGCCAGGAGCCCGAGGCCGTACCCGACCAGCCGCATCCCCCCCTTGTCCGCGACGAGCTGGACCGTCGCGTACGACCACCCGAAGAACGCGATGACGTAGGCGACCCCCGCCACCGAACCGAGCGGAGGAAGATCCATGCGTAAGCCGTAGAGGGCGCTCGCCTGCATGAGGTCGTAGCGGGCCGAAAGGCCGGCCACGAACAGGGACGTGAGGACCGCCGCCGTCGCGAGCGGCAGCCGCCAGGCGCGCTCCGCCCAGGCGCGCGGCGGCAGCAGGAACGGCGCCCCGGCGGCGGCCGCGATCAGCGCCGCCTCGCCGACGCCCGCCATCAGCGTGGCCCAATCGTTCCCCTGTCCCCAGCCAGCGCCCAGGATGGCGGTGGCGTGCAGCAGCCCCGGCAGGGCCAGCAAAGCGACGCCGATCTTCACCCGGACCCGCGTTGCGGTGCTGGCGAAGGCGATGGCCGTCAGCAGCGAAAGAAAACCGAAGCTGGTCTCGAGCCAGAGGAAGTACCTGGGCGGCAGCTGGCCGCGCAGCAGCGCTTGCCCCGAGAGGACCGCGAAGACCAGCGCGATGACGGCGACCGAAAAGCGCATCGCTCGCGGATAGAGCTCGCCTCGCCGCAGGAGGCCGGTGAACGCCGCGACCAGAACCACCCACCCGAGCACCGCCGTCAGCTGGAAGAGAAAGGGACCCGAGGCGGCCAGGAAACCGCTGGCCCGCGAGCCCCCGCCCACCGCCAGCGTGGCGTGGGGCACAAACAGCTGTCCCGCCAGCCGATTGAGCCCGAGCTCGAGCAGCGCCACGATGACCAGCGCGGCCGTCAGGTTCCCAGCGCGGACGCGCGGTCTCGCCGTTTCCATAGGGAGCGCGGCATTATACAGGAACGATCGGGCGAGAACCCCCGGGAGCGTTCCCTGGGGTCGGGGCGGGTGGTCAAGTTGGGGACGAAACCGTCGAAGTCCCTCTGTGGAGCTCCCTGCGGAACGGCCGCCCGACCCCGGACGGCAATCCGCGTGCGTCGATTTCTCACCGATTGTGGTAACCTTCTAACTGGGATCTCTCGTGGTCAGCGTCACCGCCAGAAAAATCCGCGATCACGGTCGGGAGCGTGCTTCTCTCGGCATCGGCAGGACGTATGCCGGTTACCTCATCAGCTATCCGAGCGTCGGGCGCGGCATGGTGATCTTCCGCGACCCCAACGGCCACCGCATGGTCACCACGCCGGTGCGGCGCGTGCTGGGTGACGCCGGCGGCGACCAGATCTATGTCGAAACCGAGAACTCGGTCTACCTGCTGACGTTCCGGGCTGAGCCGTTGCGCCAGATGCCGCACGCGTTCGCGGCCATCACGGGCAGCCGCCAGCGCAAGAACTAGCGCGGCCGCGTCGCGGCGCCGCTGCGCGAAACGAACCGCGCGCGGGGCCGGAAATGCTTGTAGGCTAGCCCCTCTGGATCGGCAATTGCTGTTGTCTGCTGCATGATCACACGCGCCCTCATTCTGGCCGCCGGCAAGGGGACCCCGATCGGCGAGGAAGGCGTCCCGAACTGCCTGGCGACGGTCGGGGGGCAGAGCCTCCTCGAACGGACGCTGGCGCTCCTCGAGACGGTCGGGATCCAGAAGATCGGCATCACGGTCGGCTACGGCCGCGCAGCGGTCCGGCGACACGTCGCGCGCTCGGCGCGCCTGGCGCCGGGGCTGCAGCGCCGGGTCAGTTTTTTCGAGAACCCCGAGTGGGACGGCCCGAACGGGCTCTCGGTGCTGGCGGCGCGCGCCTTCGTGACCGAGCGGACGCTGCTGGTGATGGCCGATCAGATCGCCGCGCCCGCGCTGGTGCGGGAGATGTGCGCGCTGCCGGCCGCCGCCGGCCCGACGGTGCTGGCGGTCGATCGCGATCTGCCGCGCGTGTTCGACATCGACGACGCGACGAAGGTGAAGCTCGCCGGCGCGCAGCTCGCCGATATCGGCAAGGGCCTCGGGACCTACGAGGCGGTCAGCGCGGGGCTGTTCGTGATGGCGCCGTCGCTCGGCGCCGTGCTCGAGCGGTTACCGCGTCCGTCGCTGACCGAAGGGGTGGCGGCCGCCGCGCGGCAGGGGCTGGTGGTGGCGCACGACGTCGGCGCCAAGCTCTGGCAGGATCTCGACTCGCCCCAGATGCTGCTGCACGCCGAGTGGTTGCTGCGGGTCTACGGCGACGAGCTGGCCCGACCGACGATGCAGGCGGGTCCCGCCGGTGACGCCGGCGCCGCCGGGACGCTGGCGCTCATCGAGCGGCTGCTCGCGGAGAAGGATCAACCGGGCTACGTCCTTTTCAGCCCGGGGCCGGTGATGACCTCGGCGCGGGTCAAGGCGGCGCTGGTCCACCACGACGTCTGCCACCGCGACGGCGACTATTCGGCCGTCGTCGGCCGCCTACAGGAGAAGCTCCGCCCGGTGTTCGGCGCCACGCCCGCGCACGAGATGATCCTGCTGACCGGCTCCGGGACCTCGGCGATGGAGATGGCGATCGCCTCGGTGGTCCCGCCGGGGAAGAAGATCCTGGTCATCGCCAACGGCGCGTTCGGCGATCGGCTGGACGAGATCGCGGGGCTGCACGGCATCCCGCGCGTCACGCTGCGCTACGCCTGGGGCCAGCTGCCGAACGTGCGCGACGTGGCGCGGGCGCTGGAGCGCGAGCCTGACATCGCCGCGGCGGTGATGATCCAGCACGAGACCTCGGTCGGGCTCCTGAACCCGATCGGCGAGCTCGGCCGGCTCTGCCGGCAGCACGGCGTGACGTCGATCGTCGACGCGGTCTCGGCGCTGGGCGTGGAGGACGTCGACGTCGTGCGCGACGCCGTCGACCTCTGCTACTCGTCGGCGAACAAGTGCCTCCACTCGACGTCGGGCGTGTCGTTCCTCTGCGTCGCGCCCGAGGTCTGGCCGCGCATCGCCGCCGTCGAGCCGCGCGTCTACTACCTGGACCTCAAGCGCCACCGCCGTTACCTCGACGAGCTGTCGCAGACGCCGTTCACGCCGGCCGTGTCGTC
>Ga0134125_10005489_pt1 | contig 14394 bp, 11 predicted proteins | sample KB31751_FD_96464 | JGI IMG/M metagenome (GOLD analysis project Ga0134125, IMG submission 96464) | Terrestrial soil microbial communities with excess Nitrogen fertilizer from Kellogg Biological Station, Michigan, USA - KB3-175-1 | ecosystem: Environmental > Terrestrial > Soil > Unclassified ... | reverse complement strand
GAAGTTCAGGGGGTCGTTCAGGATCTGGTCGACGCCGGCGTACGACAGCACCATGAAGTGCGGCGGTGCTCCGTCACCGTCGAGCGCGGGGATGCCGATGACCGCTCGGTAGTCGGCAGGATGCACCGGCGCCTGCGCCCGCAGGTCGGCGATGCACGGGTACGGGTCGTCGACGTCGCCGAACACGAGCTCGTCACTCAGGTAGGGGTCGAACGTCGGGTCGGCCAGATCCTCGATCCGTGTGAGCGACGCCATGCGCCGACAGTACGGCGCCGGCCCTCGGCCGCGCCCCGGGCCGCAGATGGACGCGTCGCTCGGGCCGTCAGCGCACCTGCCGGACCGCGGCCGCCACCGCCTGCCACCGTTCGGCGAGCTCGGGCGTGTCGATCCACGTCTGCGCCGGCTCGTACGTGAAGATGCGGTCGGCGAGGCCCTGGTACCGGCCCAGCAACGTCGAAGCGAGATCGTCCCACGTGGCAGTGACCGCGTACTCGTCGAGCATCTCGTCGGTGATGATGCCCGCCATCGCCTCGGTGTCGCCGAGGGCCATCAGGCGGTGGAGCTGCTCGCTCGCGTCGCCCCAACCGTGGAGCTCGAAGACTCCGCGATAGGTGCGCGTGGAGCCGTAGAACGAGAGCTGGCGCCGCACCGACTCGCGTTGCGCCACCCGCTCCGCCTCCGAGTCGCCCACGATCACGAACACGGGGCAGTAGAGCTCGCACGTACCTGCGGCCCGGCCGGCGGCGTCGGCTCCGGCGGCGAGTGCGGGCCGGATGACCTCACTGAGGTACCGGGGCGAGTGGAACGGGTGCGCGTGGAACCCGTCGCACACCTCGCCCGCCAGTCGTGCCATGCCGGCGTTGACACCTGCGACCGCGACGGGGATGTCTGGGTAGTCGCTCGGTCCGGGCGAGAAGAAGTCGGTCAGCAGCGAGAAGGAGTAGTACTCGCCCTCGAACCGGAGCCGCTCCTCGCCCTGGAACGCGCGCCAGATGGCGCGGAGCGCCAGTACGTACTCGCGTAGCTTCGGCCCCGGGTGTTCGAAGGGCATCGAGAACCGGCGTTCGATGTGCGCCTTGACCTGGCTGCCGAGGCCGAGCAGGAAGCGTCCGTTACTGGACCGGGCGAGCTCCCACGCGTTCTGCGCGGTGACCATCGGGCTGCGTGGGAACGCGACCGCGATGGCCGTGCCGATGTCGATCGACGACGTGACCGTGGTCGCGACCGCGCAGGCGAGGTACGGCGGGCGCTGCGACTCGGTGAACCACAAGCCCGAGAAGCCGAGCTCCTCGACCCGGCGGGCAACGGGGGCGGTGTCCTCGAGGCGAAGGCTGGCGGCGTAGGCGTCGAGCTCCACGCTCAGTACGACTTCAGGCCGAGGTCGCGGGCGATCGCGTTGCGCTGGATCTGGCTGGTTCCACCCGAGATGGTGGCCACGATCGACTCACGGTATCGGTGGCTCATCACGCTCTCGCTTGCGAAGCCGTGCCCGGCGAGGATCTGCATTCCCCAACGCGCCGCCTGGACGTAGGTCTCGGATCCCTTGAGCTTGGCCATCGCCGCCTCCCGGTGGCACGGCGTGCCCTGGCCGCGCAGCCAGGCGGCACGGTAGGTGAGCAGACGCGCCGAGTCGACGTCGGTCTGGAGGTCGGCGATCACGTGCGCGAGCGACTGGAAGGTCCCGATCGGGCGGTCGAACTGTGTCCGGGTCTTGGCGTACTCGACGGCGATGTCGAGTGTGGACTGCGCCGCGCCGACGTATCCCGCGCTCAGGAGGATGCGCTCGAGCTCGAGGTTCGAGAGCATGACGCGCCAACCATCGTTGAGGGGACCGACGAGATCGTCCTTCGGGACGCGCACGTCGTCGAGGAAGACCTCGTACGTGCCGAGGATGTGGCGCGCGATGGTGGGGATGCGTCGCAGGGTGACTCCCGGCGCGTCGGGGTCGATGAGCAGCGCGCTGAGCCCACGGTGCTTGGGGGAGTGCGGGTCGGTGCGGACGTACATGAGGATGGTGGTGTCGGGGAGCCCGGCGCCGGTGCACCACATCTTCTGCCCGTTGACGACGAAGTGGCCCCCGCGTTCCTCGGCGGTGGTGCGCAACGCCGCGGCATCGGACCCGGCGTCGGGCTCGCTGATCGCCACCGCGTAGTTGCGGTGCCCGCTCACGATCTCGGGAGCGAGACGGGCGCGTTGCTCGTCGGTCCCCCACTCGTAGATCCCGAGCGTGGGGATCAGACGCCCCGAGTAGCACATCGCCACGTCGAGGCTGGCGTGTCCCAGCTGCTCGGCCACGATCACGAGCTCGGTCGGCGTCGCGCCCGAACCTCCGAACTCCTCCGGGAACGGCAGCCCGAACAGGTCCAGCCCGGCGAGCACGCGTTGCAGCTCGGCGGGCGGGGTCGCGTCGTCGTCCCACGCCTTCGCCACCTCCGGTGGGCAGGTGCGCGCCACGAGCTCGCGCACCGTGTCCCGCAGCAGCACCTGCTCCTCGGTCAGCCCGAACTCCACCGTCCCCCTTCCCCGTCGCCTGGTGGCGGCGGTCGCGGTCCCGACCGGCGGCCGGGGCCCTCCCGCGAATGCCTACAATAAACACACTGATTCCGCGCCGAAAGGGCACCGCATGCACGGCATCGATCTGGAAGGCCGGGTTGCGCTGGTGACCGGCGCGGCCCGGGGACTCGGCCAGGGGATCTGCTGCGCACTTGCCGATGCGGGCGCCGACGTGGTGGCGACCGACCTGTCCGACCTCGAGGCGACCGCGGCGGCGGTGAAGGACCGCGGGCGCCGGATCGTGGCCCGGCCCGCAGACGTCCGCGACCAGGGTTCGCTCGACGAGGTCGTCCGCGAAGGGGTCGAGGCCCTCGGCGGGCTCGATGTCGTCGTCGCCAACGCGGGCATCTCGACGTGGTCGAAGTTCTGGGAGATGCCGGAACAGCAGTGGCAGACGATGATCGACGTCAATCTCACCGGGGTGTGGCGGACGTTCAAGGCGGCGACGCCGGTACTCCTCGAACAGGGCCGCGGCGGGTCGCTCGTCGCGATCAGCTCGGTCGCTGGATTGAAGGCGCTCCCGGGTCAGGCGCACTACACCTCGGCGAAGCACGGCGTCGTCGGCCTGGTCCGTTCGGCCGCGATCGAGCTCGGGCCGCACCACATCCGGGTGAACTCGGTACACCCGTGGGGTATCAACACACGTCTCGCGGAGGACCCCGCGGTCTACGAGATGCTCGAAGCCAACCCCACGTACGCAGGGTCGTTCGGGTCGATCCTCCCCGCACCGCATCCGGCCGAGCCAAGCGACATCGCGAATGCAGTCGTGTGGCTGGCGTCGGATGCCGCCCGGTGCGTCACCGGGATCCAACTTCCCGTCGACATGGGTGCCACGACGGTCTGACCACAAGCGCGTTCACCAGTTCGGGCGCGCGTACCATCACCGAAACCGGCGAAGGACACACCGATGAACGAGAGGGCCAGCCTGGCGGACGTGGGGACCGAGCTGCGCGTCCCGAAGACCGCCGAGCTCGTGGCCACGCACCTCCGCCGCCAGATCGTGCGCGGCGAGCTCAAAGAGGGCGACGCGCTGCCGCCCGAGACCGCGCTCATGGAGCACTTCGGGATCTCGCGGCCGACACTGCGCGAGGCGTTCCGGGTGCTCGAGTCCGAGGCGCTGATCAGCGTCCGGCGGGGCGCGCGCGGCGGCGCCCGCGTCCACACTCCGGACGGTGACGTCGCGGCCGGGTATGCCGGGCTGGTCCTGCAGTTCCGGGGTGCGACGCTCGCCGATGTGTACGCGGCGCGCCAGGCGATCGAGCTGGCCGCCATCGGGCTGCTCGCGCAGCGGCGGTCCGACTCCGTCTTGAAGCCGTTGCTGGCGAACGTCGAGGAGAGCGAGGCGGCCGAGGACGGCGCCCGCATCGTCATCCTCCAGGAGCAGTTCCACCGGCTGATCGTCGAGGCGGCCGGGAACCAGACGCTCACCATCTTCGAGGAGATGATCCACCGCATCATCGAGCTCCACGGCTCCGCGTACGTCGCCCAGAAGCGCAACGACCCGTTCGCGGCGAAAGCGGCGACGATCGGCACGCGAGCCCACCGGCGATTCCTCGACCTCGTGATCGAGCAGCGCCACGACGAAGCCGCCGCCTTGTGGGAACGGCACCTGGTGGAGGCGTCCGACGTCGTGCTCCGCGGAGCCGACGCGAAGACGGTGCTCGAGCTCCTCGACTGACGCGCGGCTACTCGGCGCGCAGCTCGTCACCGAACCCGGGGGGGAGCGGCCCGAAGTTCGGATCGCGCCGGTCGACGAAGCTGGCGACGCCCTCCACGAAGTCGGGCAGGCTGTTCATGCGCTGCATGATCGCGAGGGTGCGCACCCAGGAGGTCTCGAAGTCGTCGCCGAGGTCGGCATAGACCTGGTAGCGGACCGCGGCCATGGCCTGCGGCGAGGCGTACCGCGCCAGCTCGGCCGCGTATGCCTGCGCGTCGCGCAACACCTCGTCGGGTTCGCACAGGCGACCGACGAGGCCCATCCGGTGCGCTTCGTCGGCATCGAAGGTCCGACCCGAGAGGAGGAGATCGAGGGCTCGCTCCACGCCGACGAGCCGCGGGAGCATCCACGACGTCCCGTACTCCGCGCCGAGCCCACGGCGCGTGAATGACGTCGACATCCGAGCGCCACGCGCCGCGAAGCGCAGATCGCAGTACAGCGCCTGGATGAGGCCGATGCCCGCGCACGCGCCGTTGATCGCGGCGATCATCGGCTTCGGGATGGTGAGCGCGTGGTGCATCGGGCGGCGGCCCGCGCGCACCAGCTCGCCCGCGGCCGCGGTCACCTCCAGCGCGGCGACGTCCATGCCGGGGCAGAAGGCGCGGCCGGCACCGGTCACCACGATGGCGCGCACGGCCGGATCAGCAGCTGCGTCGTCGAGCCGCGCGAAGTACTGGTGCTCCATCGCGAGGCTCCACGCGTTCTTCCGCGACGGGTTGTGGAGCGTGACGGTGGCGACGCCGTCGGCGACGTCGTAGTGCACGAGATCCTCGGTGCCCGTTCGATCCTCCGCCACCGCGCATCCCTCCGCGGACCTTGCTGTCCACGCCGGTCATTCAGTTAACTTCGTCAGAGATTACGTGGCCGCGGCGGCGACGATCGCGAGCCCGCGTCCAGGGGGAGGCACGTTGAGTCGAACGATTTGCGACGGCCTACAGGTGATCGAGATGGGGGCGGGCAGCATCGGCGCCTCGTTCGCCGGCATGATGCTGGCGGACAATGGCGCCCGAGTCGTGAAGGTCGAGCCGCCGGAGGGCGACCGCCTCCGCGCGCAGCACCGCAGTGGCTTCCTGGTGTGGAACCGCGGCAAGGAGAGCCTGGTGGCCGACCTGCGCACCGAGGACGGGCGCGCGCGGGTGCGCGCGCTGGCCGCCGACGCCGACGTCGTGATCGAGGGCTTCCGCCCGGGCGTCACCGAGGGATGGGGTCTCGGATACGAGCAGGTCCGCGCCACCAACGCCGGGCTCGTGTACTGCTCCGTGACCGGCTTCGGCGCGCAGGGCCCGTACGCGCGCTTCCCCGCCTACGAGGGCATCGTCGCCGCCAAAGCCGGCGTCTACAACCTCGGGCCCTTCGGCTACCGCTCCGGCCCGATCTTCGTGAGCGCGCCCCTCGGCAGCGTGGGGGCCGGGCACATGGCGTGCAGCGGCATCCTGGCCGCGCTCATCGCGCGTGAACGGACGGGTCGCGGCCAGCACGTCGAGGCCACGATCCTGCAGGGCTTCAACCCGCTCGACTACTTCGGCACGATGACCTGGCAGCACACGCAACAGACGACCGGCGATGCGCACGGGTCGTCGGCGACGAGCGCGGTCATGGGCGCGAGCCGGTACAGCTTCTTCGTGCCCACCCAGGACGGCCGCTGGGTGAGCTTCACCCAGATGCTCCCCCACCAGGCGCACGCGCTCAGCCGCGCCGCCGGCATCGAGCACACCATCGACGACCCGCGCTTCGACCAGCAGCCCCAGTTCGGGACCGCCGAGGACGCGCAGGCCTGGGAGGACCTCTTGTGGGAGGCCATGGCCCAGCAGCCCTACGAGCACTGGGAGAAGGCGTTCCTCGCCGATCCCGACATCGCCTTCGAGCTGGCCCGGTTCAGCGAGGAGGGTCTGGACCATGAGCAGATCCGCCACAACGGTGAGGCCGTCACCGTGGACGACGTCGAGCACGGCCCGGTCGAGCAGGTGGGCCCGGTCGCGCGCTTCACCGAGACGCCTTCACGCATTGATCGATCGGCGCCCCGCCTCGGCGAGCGCCGCGACGACCGCTTCCGGCCACGCCGGCCGACGGCCGCCGACGGTGCCGCGCTCGCCCACCCGCTCGACGGCATCACCATCGTCGAGCTCGGCTACTTCTACGCGATGCCCTACGGCGTCACGATGACCGCCGCGCTCGGCGCGCGCGTGATCAAGCTGGAAGGCGCGACCGGTGATCCCATGCGCAACTCCTTCGGCGCGGCCGAGACCGGCGGCGCGAAGACGATGGAGGGCAAGGAGAGCCTGGCCGTCGACCTCCACACCCCCGAGGGCCAGGAGATCGTGCGCGAAGCCGCGGCACGGGCCGACGTGTTCGTGAACGGCTTCCGCACCGGCGTGGCCGAACGCATGGGGCTCGACCACGCCACCCTCTCGGCTCGCAACCCGCGGCTCGTCTACGTGCACGCCGCCGGGTACGGCACCGACGGGCCCTACGCGCACCGACCGATCTACGCGCAGGTGGCGCAGGCGGTCGCGGGCAGCATCGGCCGCTACGGCGGGCGCTGGCTCGATCCCGAGTTCACGAGGACGCTGAGCACGGTGGAGGCGCAGATCGTGGTGATGCCCCGCATCCGCGGCATCGTCGACGGCGACTCCAACGCCGCCCTCGGGGTGCTCTCGTCGCTGTTGCTCGCGCTCTATGACCAGCGCCGCACCGGGAGGGGACAGTTCCTCTCGACCACCATGATCGGGGGCAACGCGATGGCCTACGCCGACGACTTCGTGCGCTACGCCGGCAAGCCACCGCTCGCGGTCGCCGACGAGGAGAATCACGGACTGCATGCGCTCTACCGGCTGTACCGCGCGGCAGGAGGCTGGATCTTCCTCGCCGCGCCCCGACAACGGGAGTGGGTCGCGCTGGTCGAGGCGCTCGGTCGTGCCGACCTCGCCGCCGACGAGCGCTTCGCCAGCGAGGCGGCGCGCACGGAGCATGACGACGAGCTGGTCGCGGCGCTCGCCGACGTGTTCGTCACCGAGGCCGCCGCGGCGTGGGAGGAGCGGCTCACCGAAGCGGGCGTCGCGTGCGTGGAGGTGTTCGGAGCCAGCCATTCCGAGTTCACCTGCACCGACCCCGTGCTGCGCGAGACCGGCCTCGTGGTCGAGGTCGAGCATCCGCGGTTCGGCCCGGTGCTGCGGGCGGGCCCTCCCGTCGCGCTCTCGGAGACGCCCGCACGCGTAGCGCCCGGCTGCCTGGTCGGGCAACACACGGCAGCGATCCTCGCCGAGCTCGGCTATGCGCCCGAGCGCATCGACGAGCTCACGGCGCAGGGCACGGTCTTCGGCGGCGCGCCGCACCCCGGAGCAGGAGCGACGACGTGAGCGAGGCGTTCGACTACGTGATCGTCGGTGCGGGCTCGGCCGGATGCGTCCTCGCCAACCGCCTCTCGGCCGACCCCGCGAACCGTGTCCTCCTCCTGGAGGCCGGCGGCCGGGACAACAACCTCATGGTCCGGATCCCGCGCGGGTTCGGGAAGCTGCTGGGCAACGAGCGCTTCGCCTGGTTCTTCCCCACCTCGCCGATCGGCCGCGGAGGGACGGTGGAGATCTGGGTGCGCGGCAAGACGCTCGGCGGCTCGAGCGCGGTGAACGGCATGGTCTACAACCGGGGCGTCCGGGCCGACTGGAACGGTCTCGCCACGGTCGCCGGCGCTCCCACCTGGGCGTGGGACGCGATCGTCCCGCACTACCGCGCCATGGAGGACAACCAGTTCGGGGCCTCGCCCACCCGCGGCGTGGGCGGTCCGCTGGGGATCTCATCCGGCGCGAACCGGAGCGAGCTCACCGACGACATGATCGCGTCCTGCGCCGCGGCCGGGCTCGCGCGGGTCGAGGACCTGAACGAGGTCGACGGCGAGCGCATCGGCTACGCGATGGCGAACATCAAGCGCGGGCAGCGCGTGAGCGCGGCCGCCGCGTTCCTGCACCCGGTGGCAAAGCGCCCCAACCTGACGATCACCGTCGACGCGCCGGTCACCTCGTTGCTCTTCGAGGGCGACAAGGCGGTCGGCGTGCGGGTCGGCGCGGGCCCGGCCGCGGTCGAGCACCGCGCGGCCCGCGAGGTGATCCTCGCCCTCGGCAGCATCCAGACGCCCAAGCTCCTCCAGCTCTCCGGCATCGGCCCGTCGGAGGTCCTGCGCGCCGCCGGCGTCGACGTCCGCCTCGACCGCCCCAACGTGGGCGCGCGCATGCGCGAGCACCACTGCTTCGCGCTCCAGTTCCGGCTCCGGGAGAACCTGGGGTACAACCGCAGGCTGAGCAGCCCACTCGCCCAGGCGATGAGCGGCATCCAGTACCTCGCGACGAAGCGCGGCGCCCTCGCGGCGCCGTCGTACGACATCGTCGGCTTCATGAAGACCCGCCCCGACCTCGACCGCGTCGACGCACAGATCCTCATGGCGCCGTGGACCACCGAACCGCCGGTCCCCGGGAAGGCCATCGGGTTGGAACGCGAGCCGGGGATGCAGTGCATCGGCTACGTGCTGCGCCCCGACAGTGAAGGCACCGTGCACCTCACCGGCTCGGACCCTGACGCGCCGCTCGAGATCGACAGCAATTACTTCACCACCGAGCACGATCGGCAGACCGGCGTGCGCATCTTCCGCCGGATGCGCGAGATCTTCGCGAACGACCCGGTCGCGGGCCGGATCGCGAAGGAGACCCAACCAGGCGCGGGCGTCGAGGACGACGACGACGTGATCGAGGCGAACTTCGCCCACGGATACTGCGGGTACCACGCCATCGGCACGTGCGCGATGGGGCCCGACGACGCGGACGTGGTCGACCCCGCGCTGCGCGTCCGCGGCGTCGACAACCTGCGCATCATGGACTGCTCGGTGCTTCCGATCATGGTGGCCGGGAACCTCAATGGCCCGATGATGGCGATGGCGTCGCGGGCTGCCGACCTCATCCTCGAGGCGCGCTGATCGACGGTTCGCCGAGCGACGAATCAGCGAGGAGTGGCGCGAGCCGCGTGCACAGCGTCTCCATGTGCTGTCGCGACATCGCCTCGGACATGCCGCCGATCGAGACCCAGAAGAACACCGTCTCGACTGGTGCGCCTGCGGTCCGCGCCCGCACCGTGTTCGCCACCTCGTCGGGCGTGCCGTAGACGAAGGAGGCGAGCGGCGCGTCGGAGTCGCGTGCGCGTACGCGCTCCGGGTCGACCGGTCGCGGCACCGGCGCGTCGGTGCCCTCCACCATGTACCGGCGGTACGAGTCGAGTTGGTAGGCAAGATGGCGCGAGACCTCGGGCCAGTCCCGCTCGGGATCATCGGTGACGAAGCCCTGGAACGATCCGGCCATTCGGCCGGACTCGGGATCGTGGCCACCCTCGCGCAGCCCCTCGGCGTAGGGCTCGGAGAGCGCGGCGGTCGCCGAGAGCAGGCCCTCGCCCATCCGCCCCGCCCGGCGGGCGCCCTGCGGGCCCTGGTAGCCCAACCAGATCGGAATGCGCGGTTGGACGGGCGCCGGCGTCACCCGACCCTCGGCCCAGATCGCCCGGAGCTCAGCCACCCGAGTGTCGGTGAGCCGGTAGCGCTGCGCGAGGTCGACGCCCATGAGCTCGAACTCCGGCGCGCGGTACCCGGCGCCCAGCCCGAGCTCGAGGCGGCCGTCGCTCACGAGGTCGACCACGGCAACCTGTTCGGCGATCTCGACCGGATGGTGCAGCGGCGCGAGCAGGACGGCGGTGCCGATGCGCGTGTGTCGCGTGCGCGCCGCGACTGCGGCGGCGAAGGTGAGCGGTTGCGGCAGGTAGCCGTCGTCGAACAGGTGGTGCTCCGAGAGCCACACCGAGTGCGTGCCGAGGTGCTCGGCCTCCTCGCAGAGCTCGAGCGTGAAACCGTAGAGGCGCGCCGGATCCTGTGGCCACGGCGGCGCGTTGCGCAGATCGAAGTAGATACCGACGTTCACGGCAATCCGGGAGCCCGGCGGATCAGACGGCGGGGAGGTAGCGCTCGAGGTTGTCGCGCATGATGGCGCGCTGCTCGTCGTCGGTGAACGACTTCAGCTGCGTGACGACGTACTCCGAGGGGTACGCGAGACCCTCGCCGTGCGGGAAGTCGGAGCCGAACACGATGGGCGCGATCCCGACCTCGGCGACGACGCGCTCCACGTTCTCCTCCGGGAACGGCGCGACGACGAAGTGCCGGCGGAAGATCTCGCTCGGCCGCTCGGTGAGCTCGCCCCACGTGGCCTTGCGGCCCATCAGGAAGGCATGGTCCATCTTGCGCAGCGCGTACGGCAACCACACCGTGCCCTGCTCGGAGAGGCACACCTGCACGTTCGGGAAACGTCCGAACAGGTTGTGCAGGATCATGCCCGCGGTGAGCTCCATGGCCGGGCGGTCGCCCCAGTACATCACCCACTGGAACGCGTCGAAGCCGCCGAACGTCATGTCGGGGTCCTCGCTCCAGTCCGCGCCGTACTTCTGGTAGTCGGTGGCGCCGAGGTGGACGGCGACGCGCAGGCCGGCCTCGTCGATGCGGGCCCAGATCGGGTCGAACACGGGATCCGCGATCGAGCGGCCGCCGAACGGGTTGTCCCGCCCGCCGTGCGCGTGGCCCGACTTGAACTGGACCATCGGGGCGCCGGTGTCGAGCAGCACCTCGAGCTCGGCGAGCGCGAGGTCGACGTCGGCGAGGGCGAGGTAGGGCGGCAGGAACATACGGCCCCGGTACGCGTACCCGATCTCCTCGTGGATCCAGCGGTTGAAGGCGCGGACGTTCGCGTAGAGCGCCTCGAGGTCGTCGGCGAACTCGAACTCGAGGTCGTGCGCGCTCGCCGGGTACATCAGGGCCTTGTCGATGCCCTGGTCGTCCATCAGCGCGAGCCGGACGTCGCGGTTGCCGTAGGCCTCGCGTTGCTCGCGGAACTGCGCGATCAGCTCCTGGCGCTCGGCGTCGCTCAGGCCCTTGAGCGGGTTCAGCCGATTGAGGAGCATCCCCGGCAGTGTGCTCCCCGAGCCGCCGGACTCGTCCCCGCTGCGGGACGGCACGTCGCCGAGCATCTTCGCCAGCTCGTCGGCCGAGTAGGTGACCTGGCTGGCGTCGAACTTCGACGGTCGCCCGGCGAAGAGCTGCAGCTCGCGACCCCCGGCGTCGGTGACGTAGCGGATGGCCAGGTCACGATGCTGCGGGTCGATGTAGCGCTCGTACAGGTCGGGCGGTTCGTTGAAGTGGTTGTCGGCGTCGTTGATCGAGAACGGCAGGTCGACCTTGGGCATGTGGGGCTCCTCGTGTGGGTGTGGAACTCAGGCGCGGCGGCGAACCTGGCCTTCGAGCGAGTCGGCGAAGTCGGTCCAGAAGCCCGCCCGGCGGCGCGCCTCGTCCGCGACCTCGTAGATGCGGCTGCGCGGCACCGTGCCGACGTGCGCCCAGAGATCTGCCGGCTCGACTGTCGTGGCGTCGAACCACTGCACGAACTCGGTGCCGTGCTCGCGCCCGCTGAAGGCCCGGTCACCGTCCAAGCGGTGGCCGACTCGCCGGGAGCGGTTGAGGAGTCCGAGCACGGTCGCCTCGGTGTCGAGCACCGGTTCGGCGTCGGGCACGGACTCGCCGGCCACCGTACGGAGCTTCCGGCGCACGCTCCGCACGGTCTCGGGCGAGGACCCGACGACGGCAGCGATCGAGCGCAACGACGCCTGCGGACGCCGCTCGAGCTCCTCGGTGATCCGGGCGCGGAGCTCGGCGTGGTCGATCGGACGCACGCGGCCGTCGCGACCGACCCGCCGGGCCGGATGACCGCAGGCGGCCGTCGACGCGAGCCCACCGCGCAGCCGGGCGACCGTCTTCGGCGACACGCCGCACACGGACGCGATCCCGCGGTCGGAGCGCTCGGGGTGCGACCGCAGGATCCGGCCGGCCGCCGAACGGCGCTCGGCCAGGCCGAGCGGCAGGCCGTGGCCGATGTTGCAGCGGACGAACTCGACGAACGCGTCCTCGGCCGAACCGTCGAACCACATCACCTGGAGGGCGCCGAGGCCGAGGCGCCGCGCCGCCGCCACCCGGTGCTGGCCGTCGACCACCGAGCGATCGTCCCGGCGCACGAGGATGGGCGGCCAGGCGCCGGCCAGCTCCGCCAACGTGGCGACATGGCCGGCGTCGAGGCCCTCCGCGCGGAGCGATGGGCCGACCCTCAGCTCGTCGATCGGTACCTCGGCATCTCCCGCCACCACGGGGCGGGTGGGCGTAACGCGCCTGCTGGCCATCGGTGTCCCCCCGGTCTCGGAATTCAAACCGTGGTTCGATTCAAATACAGTTGAATGATTGTGTCAAGACGACGACTCGCAGGACCCGGTCGGACTGACCAACTGGGGCCACTTGTAGGGTGCGAACGGTCCGGCGCCGACGACGAAGGGGAGGACCGCGTGGCCGTCGCCCCCGAAGCGCGTCGACCGATCGGCCAGGGCGGCCGGAGCCCCGGCAGCCTGCGCCCCGAGCGGTGGAACGAGATCGTGGACGCGGCGGGCGACGTCTTCGACGAGAAGGGCTACGCCGCGGCGCGGATCGAGGACATCGCCGCCCGGGTCGGGCTGCTCAAGGGCAGCCTCTACTACTACATCGACAGCAAGGAAGACCTCCTCTTCGCCATCGTCGACGGCAACCACAGCCGCGGCATCGTGGTCGTCGAGGAGGGCGCGGCCCTCGAGTCGGCCGATCCCCCGACCCGGCTCGGCGCCTTCGTCGAACGCTGGATCGGCATCCTCGGGGCCAACCCCGGCTACGCCGCCATCGCCGAGCGCGACCTGCGCCGGCTCAGCCCCGAGCGCCAGGCGATCGTGATGGACAAGCGGGCGCGCATCCACCGCTTCGTCCGCGACATCGTCGAGGACGGGATCGCCGATGGCAGCTTCGACGCCGGGATCGACCCCGGCATCGTCACCAACAACGTCTTCGACGTGCTCAACGGCATCAGCCAGTGGTTCCACCCGGCGCGCCCCTTGACCTACGAACAGCTCGCGGAGCACGTCCGGTGCTTCGTGCTGCGTGGCCTCGGCGCCGATCCCGAGACGATCGGCCCCGCACTACCGTGAGGAAACCATCCCAGCGAACCAGGCGGTCATGACATGCGCGACGTCGTAGTGGTGGAAGCGGTGCGGACGCCCGTCGGGCGGCGCAACGGCGGGCTCGCCGGAATGCACTCCGCCGACCTCCTGGCCGAGGTGCAGCGGGCCGTGGTCGAGCGCTCGGGCATCGATCCCACCGAGGTGGGTCAGGTCGTGGGCGGCTGCGTCGGGCAGGTGGGCATGCAGGCGGCCAACGTCACCCGCACCGCGTGGCTGCAGGCCGGGCTCCCGCTCGAGGCCGCCGCCACGACCGTCAACACGCAGTGCGGCTCGTCGCAACAGGCCACCAACATGGCGACCGCCCTGGTCGCGGCGGGGGTGGTGGACGTCGCGGTGGCCTGCGGGGTGGAGGTGATGAGCGCGGTGCCGATGGGATCCACCGTCCCGAAGGACCCGTTCGTGGGGAAGCCGATCAACAAGCATTACTGGGAGCACTACGAGAACACGTCGCAGTTCGAGGGGGCGGAGCGCATCGCCGAGACCTTCGGCGTCAGCCGCGAGGAGCTCGACCGGTTCGGCAAGCAATCGCAGGACCGGGCCGCGGCCGCCTGGGCCGAAGGACGCTTCGACACGCAGATCGTGCCGATCGACGCCCCGACCCGCGACGAGCACGGCGAGGTGCACGGCATCCGCACCATCGACCGCGACGAAGGGCTGCGCGACACGACGCTCGAGGCACTCGCCAACCTGAAGCCGGTGCTCGACCGCGACCCCGCCTTCCACACCGCGGGCACCGCGTCGCAGATCAGTGACGGGGCCGGCGCGCTCCTGCTCATGACCGCCGACAAGGCCGAGGCGCTCGGGCTCGAGCCCCGGGCCCGCATCGTCGACACGTGCATCCAGGGCAGTGACCCGGTGCTGATGCTCACCGGTCCCATCCCGGCGACCGAACACCTCCTGGAGCGCAACAAGCTCACCATCGACGACATCGACCTGGTCGAGATCAACGAGGCGTTCGCGTCGGTCGTCCTCGGGTGGCAGCGTGCCACCGGGGCCGACATGGACCGCGTCAACCCGAACGG
>Ga0134125_10005488_pt1 | contig 14394 bp, 14 predicted proteins | sample KB31751_FD_96464 | JGI IMG/M metagenome (GOLD analysis project Ga0134125, IMG submission 96464) | Terrestrial soil microbial communities with excess Nitrogen fertilizer from Kellogg Biological Station, Michigan, USA - KB3-175-1 | ecosystem: Environmental > Terrestrial > Soil > Unclassified ... | reverse complement strand
GCGCCCGCCTACGTTTTCCTCGCCTCCGCCGAGTCCAGCTACGTGGTCGGCGAGACCCTGAACGTCAACGGCGGCAAGCCGACCCCATGAGCACCCGGAGTACGACGGCGCGCGGAAGAGCGTGCGCCCGGCCCAAGCCCGTCCTGGCGGCTGTGCTGGCCGTGATGCTCCTGCTGACCGGATGCGTGACCCAGCAGGGCGGGACCACCGGCAAGCTCGGACGGGCAGCGGACGAGGTGGAATCCTCCCTCACCAGCGCCGAACTCGGCTTGGAGCAGGAACAGGCTGGCCTGACCCTGCCCGGTGCAGTCGACACCCTGTTGGAGAACATGCTCAAGGACGTCAACAAGGCAGCATCGAAGATGGGCAAGCTCTCGCCGAAGGACGTCACCGAACGCGACCAGCAGCGCCGCGCCCTCGAGTTGACCGGGGAAGCCGAGCAGGCCCTGGCCAGTGCCCGGGCGAACCTGCAGCTTCCGACGTCGACGCCGGGGACCTCGGCCGAATCCGACATCCAGAAGCTGTCCCGGCTGGCCGACACGATCGGAAGCGCAACCGAAGGCTGGACCCGGTGAAGCGGCTCCTGGGGGTCGCCCTCGGCATCCTGACCGCGATCGGCGGCTTCGTCGACATCGGTGACCTGGTCACCAACTCGGTGGTCGGCGCCCGCTTCGGGATGGGATTGGCCTGGGTCGTCGTCATCGGGATTATCGGCATCTGCGCCTTCGCCCACATGTCCGGCCGGGTCGCGGCAGTCAGCGGACGGGCCACCTTCGAGATCATCCGCGAACGGCTGGGGGCCCGCGCTGCCGGGGCCAACCTGCTGGCCTCGTTCTTCATCAACCTGATGACCGTCACCGCCGAGGTCGGCGGCATCGCCCTGACCCTCCAGCTGGCCAGTAGCATCACCTACCTGGCCTGGATCCCGGTGGCGGCGTTCTTCGTGTGGCTGGTGGTCTGGCGGGTCAAGTTCAAGATCCTCGAGAACGTGACCGGGCTGCTGGGCTTGTGCCTGGTGGCCTTCGCCGTCGCCCTGTTCCAGCTCGGGCCCAACTGGCTGGACCTGGCCGGACAGGCGCTCAACCCCACGGTTCCCGGCAATGAAAGTCCCTGGACCTACTGGTACTACGCCGTGGCCCTGTTCGGGGCGGCCATGACCCCCTATGAGGTGTTCTTCTTCTCCTCCGGGGCGATCGAGGAGAAATGGGGGCCCAAGGACGTGGCCCAGTCGCGGATCAACGTCCTGGTCGGATTCCCCCTCGGTGGTCTGCTGTCCCTGGCCATCGCCGCCTGCGCCGCCGTCGTGCTCATGCCCCAGGGGATCACGGTGTCCTCCCTGTCCCAGGTGGTGCTTCCGGTCGCCGAAGCCGGAGGCAAGATCGGGCTCATCGTGGTCCTGGTCGGCATCCTCGCCGCGACCTTCGGGGCGGCCCTGGAAACGACGCTCTCCTCGGGCTACACCCTGGCGCAGTACTTCGGCTGGACGTGGGGCAAACGCCACCGCCCGGCCGAGGCCGCGCGCTTCCACGTCTCGATGATCGCGACCTTGCTGGTCGGCATCGCGATCCTGGCGACCGGGGTCGACCCGGTGATGGTCACCGAGTTGTCCGTGGTGTTCTCAGCGGTCGCCTTGCCGCTGACCTACGTGCCCATCCTGGTGGTGGCCAACGACCCCCAATACATGGGGGACGCCGTCAACGGGCGCTTCCTCAACGGCCTGGGCACCATCTACCTGGTCATCATCCTCGCCGCGGCCATCGCGGCGATCCCGTTGATGGTCATTACGGGGGCTGGAGCATGAACGAGAACGGTAAGGCACCTGCCGGCAAGGTCCTGGATGCGATCCTGCACCTGCTGGACCGGCAGATCAAGGACACGGAGGGCCTGGTGGTCAGCGTCGTCGACGACCTCGAGATCTCCCTGCCCGACGACGGCCGCACCCTCGACGCGGACGCGGAGGCGCCGATGCTCACGAACCTGCTCATGGGCCCGACGCTGGCCACCCGCCTGTTCGGCGGGCAGCCGCCGCCGGAGCGCATGATGCGCATTCCCTGGTCCGACGTCGCCCGCGTGGGAACGGTCCTGGAGCTGCGCAACCGGGCCGAGGGGCTGCCGGTGCGTTGGGTGGAACACTGGCTGCGCGACCACGTCATCGCGCGCATCCCGGGAGGCCGCCATGATCCTGAGTGACCTGCTCGGCTCCGAGGTGCGCGACGCCCAGGGGCAGAAGGTGGGCCTGGTCGCCGACGCCCGGTTCGCACTCAACGGGCCGGTGCGCGGATCGGGATCCGTCGCCGGCGCACGGATGATCGGTCTCGTCGTCGGCCGGCACGGCGCCTCACGGCGCATGGGCTACGAACGCCGAGACGTCAACCGGCCCTGGCCGTTGGCGCAGATCCTCGGCCGCCGGGACCGCGGATCCTTCCTGGTCCTGTGGCCCGACATCGAGTCGGTGCGGCCCGGCCAGGTGGTGCTCCGGAACGGTTTCACCCGCCACGACGCCTCGCTGTAGGCGGCCCGCTGCAGGGGCCCGGGTCGCCGAGCCGTGGGCCGGCTCTCAGAGCGTCCAGCCGGTGATGGCCTCCGCATCCTCCCCGTGCAGGCGGGTGTGGTCTTTGGCCTCCTCCAGGCGCTTGGTGTACCGGGCACGCAGCTCCGGGTAGCGCTCGTGCAGGCCTGGCACGCGCTCCAGCACGTCGAGGGCGAGGTGGAACCGGTCGATCCGGTTGAGCATGGCCATGTCGAAGCCGGTGGTGGTCGTCCCCTCCTCGACGTAGCCGCGGACATGGAAGTTGGCGTGGTTGGCCTGCCGGTAAGTCAGCCGGTGGATCAGCCACGGGTAGCCGTGGTAGGCGAAGATGACGGGCCGGTCCCGGGTGAAGTAGCGGTCGAACTCCTCTTCGGTGAGCCCGTGGGGATGCGCCCGGTCATCCTGCAGGCGCATCAGGTCCACCACGTTGACCACCCGGACCCGCAGGTCGGGGGCATCCCCGCGCAGCAGGGCCGCCGCGGCGACGACCTCGGCGGTCGGGACATCGCCGGCACACCCCAGGACGACTTCGGGCTCCTGGCCGTCGGCCTCGGTGCCGGCGAAGTCCCACGTCCCGATCCCCGCCGCACAGTGTTCCCGGGCCTCGTCGAGGGTGAGCCACTGCAGCGACGGCGCCTTCCCGGCCACGACGACGTTGACGTAGTCGCGGGTGCGCAGCACGTGGTCCATCGTCACCACCAAGGTGTTGGCATCGACCGGGAAGTAGGCGCGCACCACCTCCGGCTTCTTGTTCAGCACGACGTCGATGAAGCCCGGGTCCTGGTGCGAGAAGCCGTTGTGGTCCTGCTGCCAGACGTGGGAGGAGAGCAGGTAGTTCAGGCTCGCCACCGGCCGGCGCCACGGTAGTTCGCGATGGGATTCGAGCCACTTGGCGTGCTGGTTGAACATCGAATCCACGATGTGCACGAAGGCCTCGTAGCAGTTGAAGACCCCGTGCCGGCCCGAGAGCAGGTACCCTTCCAACCAGCCCTGGCAGAGGTGCTCGCTGAGGACCTCCATGACCCGCCCGGCCCGCGCCAGGTGCTCGTCGACGTCGTACAGCTCGGGCTGCCAGACCTTGTCGGTGGCCTCGTAGACGGCCGAGAGCCGGTTGGAGGCGGTCTCGTCGGGGCCGAAGAGGCGGAAGGTGTGGGGGTTCGCCGCGATGACCTCGCGCATCCAGGCTCCGAGGTTGATCATGGCACTGGTGCGTTCGGTGCCCGGTGCCGGGACGTCCACGGCATGGTCCTCCATGGCGGGCAGGACGAGGTCCTGGAGCAGCGCGCCGCCGTTGGCGACCGGGGAGGAGCCCATGCGCAGCTCCGGTGGCGGGGCGAGCCGGACGGTGTCGGGTCGGGGCGCACCCGCCGCGTCGAACAGCTCGTCCGGGTGGTAGGAGGCGAGCCAGTCCTGCAGCAGGGCCAGGTGGGCCGGGTCCTCCCGCACGTCGGTCAGCGGGACCTGGTGGGCGCGCCAGGTGCCCTCCACCTGGAGTCCGTCCACCACGTCGGGACCGGTCCAGCCCTTGGGGGAGCGGAACACGATCATCGGCCACACGGGTTGGACGACACCGTCGGGGTCGGCTGCGTCGGCGTGGCCGTCGCGGGCCCGCCGCTGGATGTCCCGGATGTCGGCCAGGCAGTCGTCGAGGGCCCGGGCGAAGTCGCGGTGGGCGGCGGCGTGGTCGGACGGGTCTCCCACGGTGACCAGGCGCGGTGCATAGCCGAGCCCCTCGAAGTAGCGGCGCAGCCGGTCCTCGGGCATGCGGGCCAGCACGGTCGGGTTGGCGATCTTGTAGCCGTTCAGGTGCAGGATCGGCAGCACGGCGCCGTCGTGCACCGGATCCAGGAAGGCCACGGACTTCCACGAGCCGGCCAGCGGACCGGTTTCGGCCTCCCCGTCGCCGATGACGCAGGCGCTGACCAGGTCCGGGTTGTCGAACACGGTGCCGAAGGCGTGCGCCAGCGAATAGCCCAGCTCCCCGCCCTCGTTGATCGATCCGGGGGTTTCGGGGGCCGCGTGGCTGGGGATGCCGCCGGGGTAGGAGAACTGGTGGAAGAGCTTGCGCATCCCCTCCTCGTCGGGCGTGATCTCCGGATAGACCTGCGTGTAGGAGCCCTCCAGGTAGGTGTTGGCCACGTTTGCCGGTCCGCCATGGCCGGGGCCGGTCACGAACAGCATCTGCTGGCCGGCGGCGATGATGGCCCGGTTCAGGTGGGCGTAGATGAAGTTCAGCCCGGGTGTGGTGCCCCAGTGGCCCAGCAGCCGGGACTTGATGTCGTGGGGTTCGAGGCGATGGCGCAGTAGTGGGTTCCCGCGCAGGTAGATCTGCCCCACGGAGAGGTAGTTCGCCGCCCGCCACCAGCGTTCGAGGTCCTGCAGGGTGTCCGGGGCCAGATGCGGCTCGTCGGGCGAGGGGCGCTGGGTGCTCGTCTCCATGCCCGAACTCTACGGGCCGGGACCGGTCGTGTCAGCGTCCCGCGTGGGCACCATCGGGCCCGCCAACCCGTCGGGCGCAGCTGGGATCGTGGTTCACTGGCAGCAGGACACGATGCGGAAGGGGCCGGGATGGGATCCACACGGGGGGCCACGACCGAGGGGCAGCACCTGCTGGAACTGCGTATCCACGGGGTCCTGAACACCCCGCCCTACCAGATGCTCGAGACCACGCCGGATGACGTGGTGCTCAGCCGCGGCGACCGGCTCGCCGGCTTCTCCACCTACCGCCGTCCCCGCCCGGGTACCGCGCCGCAGGACCGCCGGATCGAGGCCTATGCCTGGGGCCGGCTGGCCCGCTTCACCGGGGTGCCGGCCCTGGGGGCGATCGGCGACGCGCTGGTCAAGGTCCTGTGGTTTGCCCTGGCTCCGTTCGGCCTGGCCAACACCGCGTATTGGTCGCGCAGCCACATCGGCACCGGCGGCGGTCCCGACCGGGAGGCAGGGACCGGCGGCCAGCACCGGTGGATCGCCCACACCATCAGCACCGGCCGCGGGGCGGGGACCATGCGGCTCTACGGTCTGCTGCTCAGCCTGCTGTTCATCACGACGGCGGCCACCGTGGCCCTGGATATGGTCGCCCGGCAATGCCTCGACGCGGCCTTGCCGGAAACCGGCCCGGCAGCCACCTGTCCGGGCGCCGCGTCCGTGCTAGCGCCCTTGGCCGGTTGGGGTGGCGGCGCCCGGGAGGCGATCCTGCTGGTGCTGCCGTTGCTCTCCTTGGCCGCGGTGGTGGTGCTGCCCCTGCTCGGCCGCACCCGCTACCTCACCGGTCCCTCGCGTCCAGGCCGGGTCCCGCCGGACACGACACCGGCGACCCCCGGCGCGCCCCTGCTGGCCCAGCGCGACGTGTGGCTCGTCGGATCCGGGATGGGCCGGCTGCGGCGGATCCATGCCGGGGCGGTCCTGTCCTGGCTCGCGGCGATCCTGGCGTTTGACCACGCCGACGCCGTGGGGTCCGTGGGCGGCCCGACCGGCTGGCATGCGGTGGCGTGGCCGCTGGCCGCAGCGGTGGCGGCGCTGCTGGTCGTCGGCGGTGGCGTGTGGATCGTCAGGCCCCAGGCCCAGGTGGCCGGGGACCGGCCACGTCGCCACGTGGCCTACCTGGTGGCCGGTGTGGTCCTGCTGGCCGGGGTCGTCGGGCTGGGCCTGGGCGACGCGTCGCCGGGCCGCGGCGGCCGCGCCGGTGCCATGGCGGCAACGGCCATCGTGCTGGCGATGGCCCTGACACTGGTGGTCATGCTGGCCCAAGCCGGGCGTGCAGCCCGTTCCCTGGGAGGCCCGGAGGCCCCGGGGCAGCCCGGCCGGGAACGAGACGTGCTGGGCTGGCAGGGACGGGGTCCGTTCGTGCTCGGGTCCCTGGCCGCGGGATTCGGGCTGCTGCTCTCCTTCGCCGTCGTCCTCGGGGCGGGGTGGGTGCTCCGGGGGCCCACGCCTCCCTTGGTCTACGTCCTGCAGGGGGCGGGGTTCCTGGTGCTGTTGGTCGTGGCCCTGGCCTGGTTGGCGTTGCGCCAGGCAGGGGTCCACCGCCGGGCGCTGCCGCTGAGGCCGGCGCATGTCACCGCGATCCGAGAGGAGCTGCTGGACCAGGCCGGTCATTGGACCACCGGGCCGATGATCGAGCACGCTGCCCGGGCCGTCTACCGGGCGCGCCGCCAGGCGGCCTTGCTGCGCCGCCTGGAGGTGTTCCTGGGCTGGCTCGGGTGGGCCGTCTTCGTGGGCATCTGCCTCGGATGGGCCGTGCTGGTCCCGTCGCTGGGAGGCGAACAGACGGAGACGGAAGGGGGCTGGGGTGTCCTGCGCACGCTCGGTGACCTGGGGCTCTGGACCGGGATGATCGCCGTCGTGCTCACGTACCTGCTGTCGCGGCGCTCCGATGCCAGGCCCCTCGGGTTGCTCTGGGACCTGATGTGCTTCCTGCCCACCCAGGCCCACCCCTTCGGCCCGTCGTGCTATGCCGAGCGTGTGGTCCCCGAGGTGGCGGACCGTGTCGTCGACTGGTTTGCCGCCACGCCGGCGCCCGGACGATCGGGAGGCGAGTGCGGACCTGGCTCCGGGCAGCGGCGGCTGGTCATCTCCGCCCACTCGATGGGGATCGTGCTGGCAGTCGCCGCACTGTTCCAATTGCGCGCCCGTGGCCTGGCAGCGGCCGACCTGGACCGGATCGGCCTGCTCAGCTACGGCTGCCAGCTCCGACGTTACTTCTCCCGCTTCTTCCCGGGGGTCTGCGGCCCCGATGTGCTGTCCCTGGAACCCTCGGGTCCGCCCTCGGCCACCGCGCACGATCCCTGGCCGACCTGCCCACCAGGGGAAGCAGCGGGGGAAGGGAAGGCCGGGGGCGACGGGCTGCAGGGCGTCGAGTTGCGGCCGGGCTCGCTGGGCACCGTCCTGGGGGACCGCTGGCTGAACCTCTACCGGCCCACGGATCCGCTCGGATTCCCGGCGTGCTACCTCGGCGGTGGGGACGGCACGGACCGCCGGGCGGCGTCCTACCGGGAACGTGCCTACCAATTCGTCTCCGCCGGACACGGGCACTACCTTGAATCCGCCGCCTACATGCGGGCGTTCGCGGATTTGCGGGGGCGGTTGCGCTAGGCCTGCCGCGGCAGCGGATGGCGCGGGGCTGACGGAACTTCCGCCACGCAGGGGGTGGGGATGCACGGAAGGCGGCCGGGATGCACTCCCGACCGCCTTCTGCAAAAGGTGATCGGCATCGGAGCAATCTTGGGGGGAAAACAGCTCCGATGCCGATAGGAAGACTCTAGGGCAGTGGGGGAGGCCCGCGCGATGGGGAGTTCTCCCCATGCCTGCGGCTGGACAAGATGGCAAGCTGCGGGGTATACGCCGTGGGGCTCCAAGGACTGAAAGTTTTTTGGCCCGGATCCAATCCGCCCACGCCGCGGCTCCGAATGACTCCATGACAGCCCACCCCGCCGGGGGAAGGGAACCATGGCGGCCACGGCCGCTCCAGCAAGGAGAAAAGTCATGAAGACCATGAACCGCAAGTATGCAGCACTCTTCGGCCTGCTCGCCGTGGGGTCCCTCAGCCTCAGCGCCTGTGCCGGTGGCAACGACGCCGGGTCCGGGGAATCCTCGTCGATGCCGATGGAGTCCTCCTCGTCCGCCCCCATGTCGTCCGCGCCGATGTCGGAATCCTCCGGCTCGTCCTCCTCGGCCATGTCCGAGGACATGGACCCGGCAGCAAACCTCGTGGGCCCCGGCTGCGAGGCATACGCCAAGATGGTTCCGGATGGCGCCGGCTCGGTCAAGGGCATGGCACAGGATCCGGTGGCCGTGGCCGCCTCGAACAACCCGATGCTCAAGACGCTGACCAAGGCCGTTTCCGGCAAGCTGAACCCTAAGGTGGACCTTGTCGACACGCTCAACAGCGACGAGTTCACCGTCTTTGCCCCGGTCGACGACGCCTTCGCCGCGATCCCCAAGAAGGACCTCAACTCGGTCGTCGAAGACGCCGACATGCTCAGCAAGGTCCTGACCTACCACGTGGTCCCCGGTCAGATGACGCCGGACGAGGTCGTCGGGACCCATAAGACGGTCGAGGGCGACGAGGTCAAGGTCACCGGCAGCGGCGACAACCTGAAGGTCAACGATGCCTCGGTCATCTGTGGCGGTGTGAAGACGGCCAACGCCACCGTCTACCTCATCGACCAGGTGCTGATGCCGCCGGCCAAGAAGTAGTGCCGCAAGGGCAGCGTCCAACGGGCTCCGGCGGTTGCGATCGCCGGAGCCCGCGGTGCTCCCCTTCCCGGGATCGCCGCGGTGCCCGGCCGGGGCACGACACGTTCCGGCCGGAGACAGGCCGTGTTTCCGACAGGCCGCGCGGCATGCAAGACTTGCATCCATGAGATTGCCTTGGGCCAGGACTGCGGAGGACCCCGCACCCACAGACCCCGAGGTGCTCATCCACCGCATCGCCGCCGGCGACCAGGAGGCTTTCGAGGTCCTGTACGACGACGTTTCCCCCCGCGTCTTCGGACTCATCCTGCGCATCCTGCGCGATGAGTCGCAAGCCGAGGAGGTCCTGCAGGAGGTCTTCGTCGAGGTCTGGCAGCAGGCCGCCCGTTTCGATGCGGACCGCGGCCGGGCCGTCTCCTGGATCATGGTCCTGGCGCACCGCCGGGCCGTCGACCGGGTTCGGGCCAGCCAAAGCAGCAGGGACCGCGACCTGCGCGAGGGCATCAAGGGATTCGAGGAAAGCTACGACGACGTCCAGGACACCGTCGAGGCCCACCTCGAAGGAGAACGCGTCCACCGGGCGCTGGGACAGCTCTCCGAGGCCCAACGGCGCGCCATCGAACTGGCCTATTTCGGCGGCTTCACCCACCAGGAAGTCGCCAAGCTGCTCGAGGTCCCCGTGGGAACGGTGAAAACACGCATACGCGATGGCATGATCAAGCTCAGAGACCAGTTAGGAGTGGCGTGATGGACCGGCAACTGCACCTTCTCACCGGTGCCTACGCGCTCAATGCCCTCGACCCCGCCGAACGCGAGGATTTCGAGAACCAGGCCCTGGCCTCGCAGGGCACGCTCCACGAGGTCCGCACGCTGAGCGAAACCGCCGCCCGGCTGGCCGAACAGACCACTCCGGTGGCACCCCCGGCACGCGCGAAGGCCAACATCATGGCCGCCATCCGTGATACCCCCCAGCTGCCCGCGGTCGGCGCACCGGCCGATGACCCGATGACCGGGTCCGCACGCGCCCCGGAACCCGCCCCGGCGGACCCCGCCAGGCGCCACGACGAGGGAGTCGCCGACCTCGACGCCGCCCGGCAGCGCCGTGCTGGGCGGCAGGCCCGCACCGCCTGGCCCTCCAGGTTCCTGGCCGGTGCCGCAGCGGCGTTGCTGCTGGCCGCCGGCGTGCTCACCGGCGTGGTCGTGAACCAGAACCGGCAGCAGGACCAGCTCGAGCAGCAGCTCAAAGCCCTGTCGGAACACCAGGAGCAGATGCAGCAGATCTTCTCCGCCACTGACATGAAATCGGCAACCCAGCGCATGGACGACGGCGCCGAGGTGACCGTCGCCTACTCGGCAACGGCCGGACTGGCCGCCCTGACCACGCGCGGGCTGCCGTCGCTGCCCTCCGACAAGGGCTACGAACTCTGGCTCATCGGCGAGGGCGGTGCCACCCCCATGGGCATGCTGGACACGGCGGGAACTGCGCCGAAGACCACGCTGGTCGAAGGCGCCATGGACCAGGCCACGCATCTGGGGATCACCGTCGAACCGGCGCAGGGCTCCGAGCAGCCCACGACGGATCCCATCATGCTCCAGCAGCTCTAGGCCAGCAGCCGCCATCGACGGCCTCTCCGGAAAAACCCGGCCCGTTGTCCAATCCATGGCCGCCGCGGTTCCGAACTACCGGTGACACACGCCCCGGGGCACAGCCGGGGCGGCGCACCCAAGGAGTAGGACCATGGCCACCACACACGCCACCACCATCCGCCGCACCCACGTCCAGCTGGCGGCCCTCGTCTGGGCAGCCTTCCTGCTGGTCGGCGTGCTCGGCTTCATCCCGGGCATCACCACGAACGTGCGCGAGCTGACCTTCGCCGGGCACCAGTCCGGCGCCATGCTGCTGGGCCTGTTCCAGGTATCGATCCTGCACAACATCGTCCACCTGCTCTTCGGCATCGCCGGCCTCCTGCTCTCCCGCGGGCCCCTCTCGGCCAAGCGCTACCTGGTCATCGGCGGCATCATCTACCTGGTGCTGTGGATCTACGGCCTGGTGGTCGGACACGGCACCCCGGCGAACTTCGTTCCCCTGAACGACGCCGACAACTGGCTCCACCTGGTCCTCGGGGCGGCCATGATCGCCCTGGGAAGCATCCTGGGCCGTAAGCAGGCCTGAACCCACGGCGAGCATCCGGCCCGGCCCGGGGGATCCCCGGCGGGCCGGATGGCGCGATCATAGAAGCAGGCCCGCATCCGGTGACGGGTGCCGGCCGCCACAGAACCGAGGAAGGCCCATCATGGACACGCACAGCACCGCCCCGGAACTCCGCCCGGACACCGGCCGGAACCGCGGGAGGCTGCGGCAGTGGCGCTTTGCCCTCGCCGGACTCGTCTCCGCCGCGCTGCTCTTCGGGGTCGCCGAACTCGTCGCGGCCTTCTTCGCCCCGGCCGCCTCGCCGATGGTGGCCCTGGGCCAGACGTTCATCGACATCACCCCGCCGTGGCTGAAGGACTTCGCCATCGGGGTCTTCGGCACGAATGACAAACTCGCCCTCTTCGTCTCGATGGGGATCGTCGCCGCGCTGGTCGCCGCCGGCATCGGCCTGCTGGCACGGCGTCGCGCCGGAGCCGCCGCCGCCGTGATCGTCGCCCTTGGCGTCGGCATGGCGGCCAGCGTCCTCTCGCGCCCGGCCACGGGTGTCCTCGACGTCATCCCGACCCTCGTCGGCGTCGGCGCCGGGATCCTCGCGCTGCGGTACCTCGCCGGGCTCGCCGCTTCCGCGGCGGCTGCCCCCGCCCCTCCTGCTGCCGCCGCCCCCGCCGCCGCTCTGAACGGAACCGCTAGCCCGGGCGGCAGCACGGGCCCGGCGCCGGCATCGTCCTCCCGGCGGGGGTTCCTGCTCGGATCCGCCGTCGGAGTCGTCGGTGCGGCGGCCATGCTGGCCGGTGGGCGGGCACTCTCGGCCGTCCTGAACACGGCCCAGGCCACGCGCGAGGCGCTGCGGCTGCCTCGGCCGGTGAAGCAGGCGATCGAGCTGCCCGACGGGGTCGCCGCGGACGTGAAGGGCATGCCGTCCTTCGTCACCCCCAACGGGAAGTTCTACCGCATCGACACCGCGCTGGCCGTCCCGCGCATCGATCCGGCGAGCTGGAGCCTTCGGGTCCATGGCATGGTGGAGGAGGAATTCACGCTCACCTTCGACGAGCTGCTGGGCATGGACCTCGAGGAAACCTGGCTGACCCTGACGTGCGTCTCGAACCCGGTCGGCGGCGACCTGGTCGGCAACGCCAAGTGGCTCGGCTACCCGCTGCGCAAGATCCTGGAGCGGGCCCGTCCGCAGCAAGGCGCCGACATGGTCCTGTCCACCAGTATCGACGGGTTCAGCGCCTCCACACCGCTGGAGGTACTCATGGACCAACGCAACGCGCTGCTGGCCGTGGGCATGAACGGCGAACCGCTGCCCCTAGAACACGGCTACCCGGTGCGGATGGTGGTCCCCGGGTTGTATGGCTATGTGTCGGCGACCAAGTGGGTCGTGGACCTGGAGGTGACCCGCTTCGCCGACAAGACCGCCTATTGGACCACCCGGGGTTGGTCCGACCACGGTCCCATCAAGCTCGCCTCCCGGGTCGACGTCCCGCGGGCCTTTGCGACCGTCGCTCCGGGCACCGTGCACCTGGGCGGCACCGCCTGGGCGCAGACCACCGGGATCAAGGCCGTGCAGGTCAAGATCGACGACAACGATTGGCAGGATGCAGACCTTGCGGCTGAAGCCACCGTCGACACCTGGCGCCAGTGGTCCTTCAGTTGGGAGGATGCGCCGGAGGGAACGCACTCGGTCACGGTCCGGGCCATCGACGCCGACGGAACGGTCCAGACCGCAGAACGGGCCGACCCCGTGCCCAATGGGGCCAGTGGCCTGCAGCGGCTGCAATTCACCGTTGGCTGAGTCCCTCCGGGCGGCCACGGGGATGCCGGGCCGCCCCGAAAACATTGACCTGCTAGGCGCAGTGCATAGGCTGGGGGAACGACCTGCTGAAAGGAGTACCCGATGGCCGACAGGATCAAGGACGAGCATCTCTATGAGGAACTACGCGCCGAGGGGAACTCGAAGCAGAAGTCAGCCCGGATCGCCAACGCGGCGGCCCGCGACGGACGCGACGAGGTCGGCGAGCGCGGCGGTCAGTCCGGTAGCTACGAGGACTGGACTGTCGAGGAGCTGAAGGATCGGGCCAAGGAGATTGGCCTGACCGGCTACTCCCACCAGAAGAAGGACGAGCTGATCAAGTCCCTGCGAAACTCCTGACCGTTCAACCGATTCGAGTGTAGGGAGAAGCCATGCCAGAATCTCATAACCGTCGCTGGCCCCGGGGTACCGAACCCCGTGGCATGAAGCTCGCGCTCTTCGGGGTGGTAGTCATCGTCCTGTTCGGGGCATATCTCGTCGTCATGGCGATCAAGCGCGCGCCCGTCGACAATCCCGTCTGGTTGGGACTCATCCTCGGTGTAATCATGCTGGGCTACGGGCTCTACCGGCGCTTGCGGGGACCCGGTGCCCTTGATTTTCCAGAGGAAGGTGGCACGAATGTCGAACAGTCGCGAAAACGAGACTGAAACCAATCGAACCGAAAGCGGCCCGGCGGCAACGTCGGACCCGTCGTACCTCGGATCTGATGAGGCAACCGGCGCGGGGGAGGAACACCACACCTTCGCCGGCTCCGCCGACGGCGAGCTCGTCGATGTCGGCGAGGATGGCGAGACGATCCGCACGCTCGAGGAGCGCCAGACGCCCGACGGCAGCGGAAACGACGCCGACGATCCGGACCGGCGCCCCGATGATGACGGGGAGCGCTACGACGCCGGCTGACCGGAGCCGCTGACCCGCCGCAGACCGCCGTTCCCCGCTTCTGGGGGACGGCGGTTTCCGCGTGCCCGGCCACCGGGCACGACACACCGCGCGGGAGCCGAATGTGGCGCAAAGCACATTCAGGGCATAGTCTCAGGGCCAGGGCCCGATCGGACCAGGAGTGTTCGGGCGCCGCCGACATCGACGGGGAGGCTCGAGCAGATGCCAGAAGATTCGAACCGCAGCGGCATGCGGCGCGGCGCGCGCCGGGCAGGAGTCGCCGCCGCAGCGCTGGCCCTGCTCCTCTCCGGCTGCGGGCCGGCCGACTCGACGCCGGTGCTCACCTGGTACATCAACCCCGACGACGGCGGCCAGGAGGCCATAGCGCAAAAGTGCACGGCGTCGGCCGATGGAAAATACCGGATCCAGACCACGCTGCTCCCCTCCGACGCCGCCGCCCAGCGCGAACAACTCGCCCGCCGGCTCGCGGCGGGGGACACCTCGTTGGACATCATGAGCCTGGACCCGCCCTTCATTCCGGAGCTGGCCGAACCGGGCTTCCTGGCACCGGTGCCCGAGGAGACGGCACGCAAGACCACCCAGAACACGCTCGACGGCGCCCTCGCTGGGGCCAAGTGGAAGGACACGCTGGTCACCGTCCCGTTCTGGGCGAACACGCAGATCCTCTGGTATCGCAAGTCCGTCGCCCAAGCGGCCGGGCTGGACATGTCCAAGCCCGTCACCTGGGACCAGCTCATCCAGGCGGCGCAGGACGAGAAGAAGTACCTCAGCGTCCAGGGCGCCCTGGCCGAGTCCATGACCGTGTGG
>Ga0134125_10005486_pt1 | contig 14399 bp, 13 predicted proteins | sample KB31751_FD_96464 | JGI IMG/M metagenome (GOLD analysis project Ga0134125, IMG submission 96464) | Terrestrial soil microbial communities with excess Nitrogen fertilizer from Kellogg Biological Station, Michigan, USA - KB3-175-1 | ecosystem: Environmental > Terrestrial > Soil > Unclassified ... | reverse complement strand
TCATATCAAACATTTCAGTCATTTCTTTTCCATCCGAGTTCTGTGTTAAACATCCTGCCGGAAAAACATCTACCAAATTATTTTTGCATGCATTAACCACATACTCAATTTGCGATTTGCTATGCAATGGTGGGCTAGTAGCCGGCATAATGCAAACACCTGTAAAACCACCTTGTGCAGCGGCCTGCATGCCACTTTGTAAATCTTCTTTATGCTCAAATCCCGGGTCGCAAAAATTAGCCTGCATATCAAACCAACCCGGTGATGCATGTAAGTTTTCCTGTTCTATAACCTTTACATTTTTATCGGCTTTAAGGTTTACACCAATTTGAGTGATGGTGCCTTGCTCAACAAGTATATCTACTCGCTTAGAATTGTATGGCGAATTAACATCAACCACTTTTGCGCTTTTAATTAAGTAATTCATTTTAAAAATTTAATTAAAATAATTTCTAGGCCTAAAAATAATAAAGTTAAGAGAACAAACAGTTTCCATAAACGAATTCCTCCACCTATTTCTGCTAACGATGCTTGCATGTTGCCAACAGATGCCTCAATAATATGTGTGCGTTTCCAATCCATTTTTTTTATCATTTCACTTAATTCATTTTTAGTAAAACAAGCCAAATCACTTTCTTTTCGGTCGTAGTTAAAAGCTAAACCTTCAACATTTATTTTATCGCGCTGTAAAAAATAATTATTTGCAAAAGCGGGATTACCATGTGTTAAAAGAGATTTATTATCCTCCGTTACCTTCATTTCAGGAATAAAATCTGTTTTGTTTTCGGTTGAAGATATGTGTAAAGGTGTTTCTCCATTTGTGTTTACATTGCTTATATCAATGGCTTCGTTTTTGCCACTAAAATAATACAGCGGCGGTGATGGTCTGCTAAGGATGGCGATTTTTATAAGCGTTGGAATAAATAATGCATGTTTTGCAAAACTACTGCTCTTTTCATCTAAAGCGGATGTGCAAATATATAAGCACCCTTTGCCTTTTTTATATAAGCTTAAAAACGGTTGGCCGTTAATTAGTTTTAAAATAATTTCTTCTCCGCTGCGTGTGTTACCTTTAGTGATATAGTGTTCGTGAACGGTTGGCATATCCATGTTTTCGGGTGTTTTTTCAAATACACCCTCGTATAAATCTTTAGGTAGATTTTTACTTTCTAAACGATAACTTGCCGTGTCAACCCCTGTAAAAATTGGTAGATTAAATAGATTGAAGAAGCTGTTGTACGAATCTTTATCTGCATTATCTGATGGAAAAACAAGCACACTTCCTCCTGCCGAAATATATTTCTTTAATTCCTGAGACAAACCGCTGCTTATTGTTTGCAGACCATTTACTACAATTAAATTACTTTTATTAAAATAAGAAAAATCAATGCTTTGATCGTTTTGATTGTAATAAGTAAATAACGAATCGTTACTGAAAAGACTTTGCAAATACACATCAGATTTATCATCCTTTTTGTGAATATTTAAACAAGGAATTTTATTGTTAACCCTGAAAGTAAAATACAAAGTATCATCAAACGTTACCGGAAAATCCTCTACAATAAGTTTACCTTGTTGCACTCCTGTATCTTTGCAGGTAAAGCTAACCAACGCGTCTATGGCTGCGTTTGGGTTAACTTTAAAACTTACCGGGGTAACTTGTTTATTGTTTAAATATAATTTTAACGACCCATTTTCAATTTCTTTATCCGATAAGTTTTTAATTTTTACATGTAGTTTTTGATTTATACCGGCTTGGAAATAAGGACTCTCAACAAAACAGGTATCTATAAAAATATTTTGTGCAGGCGCATTTTCCAGCAATACAAAATTGGTTTCTGCCAAGCTATCAGGTTTAAAATCGCTTACATTGTTTTTTTGAAAATCACTTATTAAAAAAAACTCAGCGTCTTTAAAATCCTTATCGGTGTTACTCTTAGCACGGTTATAAATTTCTTGCAGACTTTTTACGGAAGGGGAAACTGATAATTTATCAATAGCATCAAGTGCTTGCTCCTTGCTTAAAACGGTATGAGATGTAGCATAAAAATCATTGCTTATTAATTGGATTTTATCGCTTGACGAGGTTGCTTGTACAAGTTCTCTGGCTTTCCGTTTGGCATCATCTAACAAACTTCCGTTTTTATTAGCCGCCTGCATACTAAAGGAGTTATCAATATAAATGATAATGGTGCGCACTCCTTTTTTGATATTGTGGTTACTTGGTATATAGGGTTGTGCAAAGGCTAACACCAAACAGGTTAACGCCAGTAGTCTGGAAGCTAATATCAGTAGGCGTTTTAGGGTTGATTTTGATTTGCTTTCTTGCTGAACTTCTTTTAAAAAACGAACGTTAGTGAAATAAACCTTTTTGTAACGTCTGAAATTGAATAAATGAACAATAATGGGAATTGATAGGGCGCCTAAGGCAAATAAAAACGAGGGGTATAAAAAGCTCATCAAAAACCAAAGATACAATTTTGAGGGTAAAACCAAACCCTAAAGTTTTTATTATATTTGCTTAAATTTTTTTACATGAGCACTGAAAATAACCGCTTTGGCATTGCCAGAGAAAACTATAAATTTTTTATTGCAGGCGTTGCACTTATTGTGCTTGGATACCTGTTAATGATGGGGGGCGGTAGCGAAGACCCTAATGTTTTTAACCCCGAAATTTTTAGTTTCAGACGTATTACTTTAGCTCCTTTAGTTTGCTTAGCGGGCTTTGCAACCATTATGGTGGCTATTATGCGCCGTCCTAAAAAAGCAGAATAATATGGATTTAGTACAAGCCATTGTTTTAGCCATTGTAGAAGGGCTTACGGAGTTTTTGCCTGTATCAAGCACCGGGCATATGATTATTGCCACGGGTTTAATGGGTATGCAGGTTACCGACTTTGTAAAACTGTTTACCGTTGCTATACAATTAGGCGCTATAGCTGCTGTGGTAGTTATGTATTTTAAACGATTTTTTCAGTCGGTTAACTTTTACTTTAAGCTTTTTGTGGCTTTTATACCTGCCGCTATTTTTGGGGTTTTATTAGGTGATGTTATTGACAGTTTATTGGAAAGTCCGTTGGGTGTGGGCATCGCCCTGTTTTTAGGCGGGATTATTTTCCTTTTCATAGATAAATGGTTTACCGAAGAGAAAATTGAATCGACAGATGATGTAAGTTATATGCAGGCGCTAAAAATTGGTTTATTTCAATGTATTGCCTTAATCCCTGGTGTTTCAAGAAGTGGGGCCACTATTGTTGGTGGATTATCGCAAAAATTAACCCGCAAAGCAGCAGCAGAGTTTTCTTTCTTTTTGGCTGTACCAACTATGGTTGCTGCCACCGGCAAAAAATTGCTTGATTTTTATAAAGACAATGGTATGCCGTCATCTGACCAAATAAAACTTTTGGCTATAGGAAATGTTGTAGCTTTCGTTGTGGCGATGCTTGCTATTAAATTATTTATAAACTTCCTTACCAAACACGGTTTTAAATTATTTGGCTGGTACCGCATTATAGTTGGCGGCATTATTATTTTACTTTTTGCTATGGGCATTAAGTTAGATGTACTATAAATAAACTACCTATTCTTTTTTCGAAGGTACTTTAACTCTTCTTTTTCTTTTACGGATAATTTTTCTATTGCGGGGCTAAAAGCTACCGCAGTAATTTTTGCATGATGCTGCACTAAGAAACTCCAAGTGTCTTTAGGATAAACGTTACCTATTTCACGCAAAGTCCAACCAACGCCTTTTTGTACAAAATAATTTTCATCTTCTAATAACGGCCTTATTAAGGGCAATAATTTATTTACTGGTAAAACTTTTTTACGCTTTTTACTATATTCAAGTAAAGCAACTATAGATTGCCTACGCTCCCAAGGGTTTTCCGATTTATTCCAAATTTTAATTTGCGGGTAAACAATAGCGGCATCTTTTTCAAGCAGGTAAGAAAATATATCTGACAAACCATCCGAATGTGCCCAGTTATCAATTTTAGTAACCCAATTTTTTGTAGTAGCAAAAAGTACTTTAGTATCAAAAGCTTCTCTGTTTTGAGAAACAAAAAACAAAGCTTGAGTCATAGCTTCATACAATTTACTATGAAGCCAAATTTCATTCCATATTTCTAGTTGCTGGTCTAAGCTAAGTATATTAAAATCATAAGCAGCTTTAAACACTTCTCTTTGTTTGGGAACCGAAAGTCCAATAAAATCATACTGTGTGCCTATATATTTCTTTAAATCCTTAAACCCTGATTTTTTATCAGAAGCCAAACCTGCTTGTAATTTTTTTACAATTATAGGATGGTGTTTTTTAAAATGCTTCATAAAAACTAATCTATCGTTCCGGCAGCAATAGTGTTATTAGTATTTTCATTTATTAAAATAAATGCTCCACTTCCACGGTTATCAGCATAGCTATCGTAACTAATAGGCTCTGCTGTTTTTATAAGCACTTTACAAATATCATTTAGTTTCATGCTTCCATCGCTTTCTAAAGCTGCAAAAGAATGGATATCAATTTTACCAATAACTTCTTTTACTACCGCCTTGGTACGAAAACTGTTTTGTTGCAAAAGTATTTTTTGCCCGGGTATAAATGCTGCGCTATCCATCCAGCAAATAGTTGCAGTAAGCTCCTTAGTTGTTTTAGGTAAATGCGCCACAGGTACAATGCTATTTCCACGACTAACATCTACATCATCTTTTAAATGTAATACAACAGGTGTATTTGTTTCAGCAGTTTCAACTTCTTTTTGATGTACTTCTATTTTATCAATAGTTGTTTCTATCCCTGAAGGCAAAACCACTACTCGCTCTCCTTTTTTGTAAATGCCACTTACTACTCTTCCGGCAAAACCACGATAATCATGCAATTCATCGGTTTGCGGACGAATTACATACTGTACCTGAAAACGAGATGCTTCTGTTTTTTTAAGCTCAGCAATTTCTGTCGTTTCTAAAAATTCTAATAAGGCCTTGCCTTTGTACCAAGTCATTTTATCTGATTTGGTGACCACATTATCTCCAGCCAAAGCACTTGCGGGAATAAAAGAAATCTCTTTTAATTTTAATTGCTTAGCAAAAGTTAAATAGTCAGCCTCTATTTGTTTATAGGTTGCTTCTGAATAATCAACCAAATCCATTTTATTGATACAAACCAAAACATGTGGTATACCCAAAATAGCTGAAATAATGGAATGACGTTTCGTTTGATCTGTTATTCCATTTCTAGCATCAACCAATATAATAGCTAAATCGGCATTAGATGCTCCGGTAAACATATTACGTGTATACTGAATGTGCCCCGGTGTATCTGCAATAATAAATTTGCGTTTATTGGTGCTAAAATATTTATAGGCAACATCAATGGTTATACCTTGTTCACGCTCTGCACGTAAGCCATCAGTTAATAAAGCCAAATCAATTTTAGTATCACCACCGGTTGTTTTGCTTTGTTTGGTAAGTGTTTCAATAATATCAGTTGATATAGAATTACTATCATACAACAAACGCCCTATTAGTGTACTCTTGCCGTCATCTACATTACCTGCAGTAAAAAATCTTAATAGTTCCATTAAAAATATCCTCCTTTTTTGCGATCCTCCATAGCTGCCTCACTTATTTTATCATCCATTCTGGTTGCACCACGTTCGCTAATTTTAGCTTCTTTTATTTCATTAATAATATCGTCAATTTTATAGGCCTCACTTTCAATAGCCGCAGTACATGTCATATCTCCAACGGTACGGTATCTTACTTTTTTTGTAATCAGTTTATCAGTCGCATCTAGTTGCAAATATTCTGAATTAGACATAAGCTGACCACTTTCAGTAACTACACATTCACGTTCGTGTGTAAAATAAATAGAAGGTAACTGAATGTTCTCTCGTTTAATATAATTCCACACATCTAACTCTGTCCAGTTACTAATAGGAAACACACGTACGTTTTCTCCTTTATTTATTTTACCATTATAAATGTTCCAAAGTTCAGGGCGTTGCATTTTAGGATCCCACTGCCCAAACTCATCTCTTACTGAAAAAATACGTTCTTTGGCGCGTGCTTTTTCCTCATCTCTACGCGCTCCACCTATACAAGCGTCAAATTCAAACTCTTCAATAACATCTAATAAAGTATAAGTTTGCAAAGCATTTCTGCTGGGGAATTTTCCTTTAGCATCTTGCAATTTTTTTGCTTTAATAGTGTCTTCAACTTTACGCACAATTAATTTTTCATTTATTAATTGTACCATATCATCTCTGTATTTTAAAGCCTCCGGAAAATTATGTCCGGTATCGATATGTACTAAAGGAAAAGGAAATTTACCCGGGCGGAATGCTTTTAATGCCAAATGAACCAAGCAAATACTATCTTTTCCACCACTAAATAAAAGTGCGGGGCGTTCAAACTGCCCGGCAACTTCGCGCATAATGTATATGGCCTCTGCCTCTAACTCATCTAAATAATCTTTATCCTGTTTACTCATCTCAATTTTATTAATTAGAATGTAATCCACATTCCTTTTTATTGTTTTGTTCCCACCACCAACGCCCGGCCCTAAAATCTTCTCCAGTTTTTACAGATCTTGTACAAGGTGCACAACCTATGCTAACAAAACCTTTATCATGCAAAGGGTTATACGGAATGTTGTGTTCAGCAATATATTGTTTCACTTCATCTAAGGTCCAATTGATAATAGGATGAAATTTAATAATATTATTTGTTTCGTCCCATTCTACTGAAGGAACATCTTTTCTACCCTCTGATTGTTCTGCTCGTATACCTGTTATCCAAATAGAATATCCTTGCAAAGCTCTTTTTAAAGGCTCTACCTTTCTAATAAAACAACACTCTTTTCTATTTTCAACCGATTCGTAAAAACTAATAGGTCCTTTTTCCGAAACTAATTTTTCTACTAAAGTTGTTTGAGGATAAAAAACTTTGATTGGTTTTTTGTATCGCTCTAACGTGCTCTGTAAAACAGAATAAGTTTCATTATACAATCTGCCGGTATCTAAAGTAAAAATTGCAATTGATAAGTTATTAGAAAAAATAAAATGTGTAATTACTTGGTCTTCATAACCCAAACTACTTGAAAAAACAACCTTACCCGGAAAGTTTGCAGCAATAGTTTGTAAAGCCTCTTCGGGTGATTTATTTTTTATTAGCTCGTTTATGAATGAGATTTTTTGTTGCATTTATTGTATAAAGATAATTTATTTTAAAATGAATTTACACCATTTACAGTAGTATATTTCATGGTATATTTTACCCCAGGGTTTATGTATTTATAAGCACTATGAGCCATTAAAGCAGCTTCATGAAATCCACATAAAATTAATTTTAGTTTGTTTTTGTATGTGTTTATATCCCCAATGGCGTAAATGCCTGGCATGTTAGTGCTATAATCATCTATGTTAACTTCAATAGCACTTTTATCAATGTTTAAACCCCAACCTTCAATTGGACCTAACTTTGGGCTGAGTCCAAAAAGCGGAATTACATTATCTGCTCCAAGTACACTTACTTCATTTGTTTTAATATTGGTTACAATTACTTTTTCTAAATGATTATCCCCTTGAACTTCGGTAAGTTGTGTGTTTAGTAAAAGATTGATTTTCTTTTCCTTTGCTAAATGTTGAACTTTACTTACCGAATCAGGAGCGCCACGGAATGATTCGCTACGATGAACAAGTGTTATTTCTTTAGCAATATCAGTCAGAAAAATAGTCCAGTCTAAAGCACTATCTCCCCCACCTGCAATAATAATTTTCTTATCGCGATATTTTTCAGGGTCGAGTACTACATAGCTAACGCCTTTTCCGTTTTCAAAATCAGTTAAACCAATAGTATCAGGCTTGCGTGGTTCAAAACAGCCGAGCCCACCAGCGATAACCACTACACTCGAATTAATTTTTGTGCCCAAATTAGTAGTAACTACAAAATCACGTTCGCCAATTTTTTCCAATTTTTCAACTCGCTCTCCAAATGTAAAAGTTGGTTTAAAGGGCTCTGCCTGTTTTAAAAGATTATCGACTAATTCTTGCGCCAATACTGTTGGATAACCCGGTATATCATAAATGGGTTTTTTAGGATATATTTCTGAAAGCTGACCTCCTGCTTGCGGAAGAAAATCAATTAAATGACAGCGAAGTTTTAATAAACCTGTTTCAAATATGGCGAATAAACCTACAGGGCCCGCCCCAATAATTGTAATGTCTGTTGTTATCATACTAAAAAAATAATCGTTTTAAACTTGTTATAATTACTACTATGCCCACAAAAATCATGGTACTTTTTGCGGGAATTCTACTTGATAAATAAGCCGCGAAAGGAGCTGCAACTATACCGCCAATAATTAACCCTGCAATAATGCTCCAATGTGTTAAACCAATAAACGTAAAAAAAGTAAGTGAGCTTGCCAGCGAAACAAAAAATTCAGCAAGGTTAACCGAGCCAATAGCAAAGCGTGCATTTCTACCTCCGGCAACTAAGGTTGATGTTACAACGGGTCCCCAACCACCGCCACCGATTGAATCCAAAAAACCACCAACTAAAGCTAAAGGAAATATTTTTTTAATGCGCTCGCGTATTTTGTCTTTTTTCAGAGCTTTAAAAATAATTAAAAGCCCTAAAAACAAAGTGTAAGAAGATACCAAAGGCTTAATGATATAATTATAATCTTGTAATTTGGATAATACAAACGCCCCCATAATAGCTCCTAAAATACCGGGCAATAAAAGAGTACGAAACAGTTTAGTGTTAACGTTGCCGAATTTTAAATGCATTAAACCCGATACGCCACTGGTAAAAATTTCGGAAGCATGAACACTTGCGCTTGATGCCGCCGGTGGCACACCTAACGAAAGTAAAAATGTAGTTGCTGTTACACCATAAGCCATGCCTAAAGCCCCATCAATCATTTGAGCGGTAAAACCCGCGAGAATAAAAAACAAAATAGAAGAATCTATACTGCTTGCAATTTGAGTAGCATAACCGCCAATAACATTTGGTGGCAAGTACATTGAAAATAAATAACCGACAATTAACAGAGCAGGTGCACTTAAACTGTAAACAATAATTCGTTTAGTGCTGATTGATTTTTTTGCCTCTTTGGTTTTTTGTTCAACCAGTATTGAAGTAATTTCATTCAGCTGTTTTACTTTCTCTTTAAAGTCGCCATTTAGGTTTTTACGGATTTCAACTAAATTACCAATCGAATCATTTATTTCATAGGGAATTGCCTCATCAAATGTCTCACGCAAACGTTTTGCCAGTGTGGGAGATTTACCATTGGTAGATATAGCAATTTTTACATCGCCTTTCTGTACTATAGATCCTAAATAAAAATCGCATTGCTCAGGAATATCTGCTACATTGGTAATTATTTTTCTTTCGGTTGCCAATTGTTTTATAGAAGCGCTTATCTTTTTGTCATTAACAGCCACAATAACAAAGTCGGTGTTATCTAAATCACTTTCTTGAAATGGGCGTTCTATTATAGTAAGACTTGAAAACTCCTTTGAAAATTGCTTTATTTCTTCTGCTATGTTTATGGAAACCAACCTGATTTCCGTCTTAGGACTGTTTTTTAGCACAGAGCTTATTTTTTCGAGCGCAACTTTTCCACCGCCAATAATAAGCAGCTTAAAGTTTTCCAACTTTAAGAAAACAGGGTATAAATTATTTTCGGTGATAGTAGCCATATTGTACTTAGTTAAAAAAATAATTTAAGTTAGATAGCGCAACTGGAAAATCATCGTGTTGCTTTACTACATCTCCAATAACTATTACAGCAGGTGCTTTTATATTTTCATGTTTGGCTATTTCAACTATAGTTTCAATAGTTCCTAAAGCAATGGCTTGACTTTGCAGCGAGCCATTTTGAATAAGTGCAATAGCTGTATCTTCTCTGCCCTCTGCTTTAAATACTTCTGTAATTTCCTTCAGTTTAGCAAGCCCCATTAAAATAACTATGGTTGCATTTGTTTTGGCAGCTAATAAAACATCTTTCGATAATTTATTTTCTTTGGTGGTACCTGTTAACACCCAAAAACTTTCGCTTACTCCACGGTGTGTAACAGGGATTCCGCTTAACGCAGGAACACCAATAGAACTTGATATACCTGGCACAACAGCCGTTTCAATATTAAATGTTTTTGCATGGTTTATTTCTTCCTGTCCACGACCGAAAACAAAAGAGTCGCCTCCTTTTAAACGAACCACATGTCCGTGTGTGTAAGCCAAATCCACAATTAAACTATTAATTTGTTCTTGTGTGTATGTATGTTGATGATTACGTTTACCAACATATATTTTTAATGCTTGTTGAGGAGCAAAACCTAATAGCTCTTTATTTACTAAGGCATCATACAGCACAACGTTAGCAGTTTTTAACGCATTTACACCTTTTATAGTTAGTAACTCTACATCACCCGGGCCTGCGCCAACTAGGGTTAATTTTGGATATATTTCTTTATTCATTTTTATAACTGTTGTTTTATTTGAAATTGCGTTTCGGTTTACAGATAAACTGTATTTGCCGAAACTTCAAATACAGTTATACCATTATCATGGTGGAACAACAACTATCAAATTTTATATATGGATAATATTTTTTCATTTTAGTTAAGAGTTTCTTTTTTTTCTTCTTTATTAGATTTAATTCTATATTGCTTCACCTCATTTACAAATTGATTGGCTTGCGAAAAATAAGTTTCTGCAAATTCTTTCGATGGGTCATTTTTATTTATTTGTAAAACCAATTCTTTAAATGTTGCGTTATAGGTGAAAGGTTTATCTATTTCAAATAATTTATCAAAATCTGCAATTACGCCATGCTGTGTATTTACATGAATTTGTTTATCTAATAATAAAGCCTTAGCTGCGTTAATTAAAGCTGCATAACTATAATAAATGCTATCGCCGTATCCTTCATTTTCAAAAGCTTCGGCTGCAAGGGCAAGTTTTTCTTCTGCTTCAAAAAATAAAGTCGTTACTAAATCAATTACCACACCGGCGCACTCCCCAACTCCAATTGCAGTAGCAAATTTTTCATCTTGTCCCCAATCTATATAATCTTTATTTTTTAATGTAGAATTATCTGCTAAGGGCTTCAATAGTTGATAGAAATAATCTTTGCCTTGTTTATCATAGTAACTATTAAAATACTCGCCTTCAACTGCATTTTTTTCAAAGTCATTAAATAATGCACGTAACACATCCGGTCCGCGTTTACTGGCAACTTTAATTATCTTATTAGATATCCTTCCCTCACCATTACCAATAGTTCCACCTCCTAATAAAACCTGCAATGCAGGAACCACGTTTGTACCTACTTTAAATGAACTGCCATGAAACCCAATTTGCGCCAACCCGTGTTGGCCGCAAGAATTCATGCAACCACTTATTTTAATTTTTATATCGTGATTATATACTAAGTCAGGAAACTCATTATAAATAACTTCTTCTAGGGCAACTGAAATATGTGTGCTGTTTGAAATAGCCAAATTACAAGTATCAGTTCCCGGGCATGCCGTTATATCTCCCACTGAATCAAAGCCTGGCGCGGCTAATTTAATTGCATCAAGTTCGTTATATATAAAAGGCAAATCGTTTTCATAAACATTCCTTAATAAAAAACCCTGGTTTATAGTTATACGTATATCTTCAGCATCCGCATACTTTTTTACAACCTCGGTTAGCTTTCTTGCATCGGCACTTGAAATATTCCCCAGCTGAATTTTAATATACACTCCAAACAAACCATTCTGTTTTTGTTTAAAAGCATTGGTGTTTTTCCATCTCTTATATTTTTCTTCATTTACAATAACTGCTTCCTTTTTTATGGTAGAACGAAGTGTTGTAGGTTTTTGTTTAACTGTAGTGTCAATTTTAAATTCTTTTACTAATAAAGCTTGTTCTTCTTCTTTTACAAAATTTAAAAATGACTCTAATCCAATTTTATTAATTAAATATTTTAAACGTGCTTTATGCCTGCTAGCTCTTTCACCATGTCGGTCAAACACTCTTAAAGTTGCTTCTACAAACGGAATCACTTTATCTTCATGTAAAAATTCAAAGGCAGTTTGTGCTAAAAATGGTTGAGCCCCTAAGCCCCCACCAATTAATATTTTAAACCCCCTCTGGTTGTTTTCAATTTTAGGAATAAAACCCAAATCGTGGATATAAGTTAAAGCAGTGTCTTTATCATTATTCGAAAAAGCAATTTTTATTTTCCTTCCTAACTCCTGGCAAAATGGTTTGCGTAAAAAATAATTGAATAAAGCATAGGCGTACGGAGAAACATCAAACAATTCGTTCGGGTCGATGCCTGCTTCAGCAGATGCAGTAATATTTCTTACTGTGTTACCACAAGCTTCGCGCAACGTAATGTCATCTTGTTCCAGTTTAGCCCAAAGCTCAGGTGTTCTATCTAAACTCACATGGTGTATTTGTATATCTTGACGGGTGGTTAAATGCAAATTGCCATTCGAATACTCATCACTGATATCTGCAATGCGCAATAATTGTTTTACACTTAACTTGCCAAAAGGCAATTTAATACGAATCATTTGTACGCCTTGTTGGCGTTGTCCGTAAACACCACGTGCTAAACGCAGGCTACGAAATTTTTCTTCGTGTATTTTACCCTCCCTAAACTCATGTATTTTTTTATCGAGATCGATAATGTCTTTCTCAATTAAAACCTTTGAAGAGGAATGAATGTTTTCTAATTCTGTTCTAAAACTTTGCATAGCTATTTCGAAGCATTATATAATTGATACCATTCTTCTCTACTTAAATCAATTGAATAAGCACTTGCCGCATTTTTAATTCGTTTTTTATCCGGACTGCCAATAATGGGCAAAGCACCTAATTTATAAAGCCAAGCCACCGCTGTTTGTTCTATGTTGGCATTGTGCTTTTTACTTATTTCAGTAAGCGTTTTTCTAATTTTTAATGCATGCTTATCCTTGCCACTTAAAATTCTACCTCCGGCTAAAGGTGCAAATGCCATAGGTTTGCTACGTTGTTCCTTAATAAAATCTAATCTACCATCATCAATGGCTTTGGTTTGTAATAAGTTTAATTCAATATGATTTGTAATAATGGGTTGCGATAAATGCGAAGCCAATAAACGGTGTTGAAATACATTAAAATTAGAAACGCCTATGTGTTTTATTTTACCACTTCTTAAAAGTTGCAATAAAGCCGATGCCGTCTCTTCCACATTATACAAAGGGTCATAATGTTCTAAAAGAAAAATATCAATATAATCTGTTTTTAATCTTTTTAAAGATTCTTCTACACTTTTAGTCAAGTGTTTTGGACTTAAATCATAATAAGTTCCTTTGTTTTTCGCATCGGAAAATTTTCTGATACCGGCTTTGGTAGAAATAATTATATCCTCGCGTTTAATAGAACTGGATGCTATTGCTTTGCCAAATAACTCCTCAATTTTACCATCTGCATAATTATTGCTGTGGTCAAATGTGTTAATGCCCAATTCTAAATTGTAATTAACAATATCCTCTACCGTTTTTGGGTTAGCTAAAGTCGAAGTTGTAAATCTCCAAAAGCCATAAATAGCAGCCGATACTTCCGGTCCTGATTCGCTTAGGTATATTTTTTCCATAATTACTTTATTAAGGTTCTGTGTTTTAAACACAAAGCCTAGTTTATTTTAAATATTTGGTTGTGGGGTTGTTCTTAGGTAAGGTTTAATTTCTTTAAATCCTTTTGGGAACTTAGCCGGAATATCCTCTGTTTTAATGGCCGGTATAACCACTACATCTTCCCCTGCTTTCCAATTTGCCGGTGTTGCCACGCTGTAATTAGCTGTCAGCTGTAAAGAATCTATTACACGTAAAATCTCATCAAAATTTCTTCCGGTTGATGCAGGATAAGTAATTAAGAGTTTTACTTTTTTATCGGGACCAATTACTACAACCGACCTAACTGTAAATTTATCTGAGGCATTAGGGTGTACAAATCCGTATAATTTTGATACTTCAAAAATTGGATCGGCAATAATTGGATAGTTTACCGTTGTGTATTGCGTTTCATTAATATCTTTAATCCACTCTATGTGAGATTGAACCCCATCAACACTTAGTGCAATTACTTTTACATTGCGTTTATCAAACTCGCCCTTTAGTTTAGCCACAGTTCCTAATTCGGTAGTGCAAACAGGTGTAAAATCGGCAGGGTGTGAGAATAGAATTCCCCAGCTGTTCCCTAACCATTCATAAAATTTAATTTTTCCTTCGCTTGACTCTGCTACAAAGTCCGGTGCGATATCTCCTAATCTAATTGACATTTTGTTTTCGTTTTTATGGTTTATATTATTTTAAATTATTCGCTCAAAAAAAAACCTTCCCGTGTTAGCGGAAAGG
>Ga0134125_10005484_pt1 | contig 14401 bp, 9 predicted proteins | sample KB31751_FD_96464 | JGI IMG/M metagenome (GOLD analysis project Ga0134125, IMG submission 96464) | Terrestrial soil microbial communities with excess Nitrogen fertilizer from Kellogg Biological Station, Michigan, USA - KB3-175-1 | ecosystem: Environmental > Terrestrial > Soil > Unclassified ... | reverse complement strand
TCTGAAATGCGCAAGCCCGCGCCATATAAAAGCGTGAGCAGCGCCACGTCGCGCGCCGCCAGCCATTCCACGTTACCCTCTCCCGCTTCTTCCAGCACCCGCGCCGCATCGTTTTCGCTGAGCGGCCGGGGCAGGCCCCGTTTCACGCGCGGCGTGCGCACGGCGCGCGGCGCGGCGTTTTCCAGTATCCCTTCGCGGGCAAGGAATTTGTAGAAGCCGCGGATCGCCGCCAGCGCCCGTTGCACCCCGCCCGCGCCCAGGCCTTCGCTGCGGCGCTGGGCGATGAAGGCGCGGATGTCAGCGGGTGCCAGTTTTTGCAGCACGCGCTCGCCAAACGCGCCGCCGAAATGCTCGCGCTGGAAAGTGAGAAACCGCGAGACGTCGTCGCCATAGGCGCGCAAGGTGTTGGGGCTGGCGCGCCGCTCATGGCGCAGCGAGGTGAGCCAGAGCTTCTTGAGATCGTCCGGCGAACGGGTCATTGGCCCCCGGCCTCATGCTTCGACAGGCTCAGCATGAGGATATTATTTTTCCTTCCTCACCCTGAGCTTGTCGAAGGGTGAGGGCAACCATTATGTCTTGATGGTCACGTTGGCCTTCTTGGCGTCGGCGATGAAGGCGGCCAGGCCCTTGTCGGTCAAAGGATGCGACATCAGCTTCTTGAAGATATCAGTGGGAATGGTGGATACGTCCGCGCCCGCCAGCGCCGCTTCGCGCACATGGCTGACGCTCCTGATCGAAGCCGCCAATATCTCGGTCTTGAAACCGTAATTGTCGTAAATCGCGCGGATATCGCGCACCAGGCCCATGCCGTCCTCGCCGATATCGTCCACCCGCCCGATGAAGGGAGAAATAAAAGTGGCACCGGCCTTGGCCGCCATCATCGCCTGGATGGGCGAGAAGCAGAGCGTGACATTGACCATCAGCCCGTCATCGGAGAGCGCGCGGCAGGCCCGCATCCCATCCCAGGTGGAGGGCACCTTGATGGTGATGTTCTTGGCGATCTTGGAGACGGCCTTGCCTTCTTTCATCATGCCGTCGAACTCGGTCGAGATCACTTCGGCGCTCACCGAGCCGGAAATGATGCCGCAGATCTCCTTCAGCGAATCGGCATAATCGCGCCCGGTCTTGGCCGCCAGCGAGGGGTTGGTGGTGATGCCGTCCACCAGGCCGGTCTTGGCCAATTCGCGGATTTCCGCCGCATCGGCGGTGTCGAGAAAGAGTTTCATGGGTATCTCACGACCTTTTTGTTGACGGACGGCCTTCTAGGGCGGGAATGCTAGCGCATGAGGACGTCCTCTTGAACCGGGCTCGTTTGATCGCCGAAACACCCATTCCAGCGGTGGAACGGGCCGGCGTCCTTTTGCCTTTGCCGCTGACGGGACCGTACGACTACAAGCTGCCCCATGGAATAAACGCGGCCCGCGGCATGCTGGTTGCCGCACCCATCGGCAGCCGCGAAAGCCTGGGCGTGGTATGGAGCAGCCCGGAAGGTAACGTAGGCGACAATCGGCTCAAGATCGCCGAGCCGCTGGAAGGTCTTCCCCGCCTGCCCGCCACTTTGTGCGATTTCATCGACTGGGTGGCGGCCTATACCCTCAATCCGCCGGGGGCGATTTTGGCGATGGCGCTGCGTTCCCGAGGCGCGTTCGAACCCGAGGCCCGCCGCATTGCCTATGTGAAAGGCGACACCGTTCCGGCGCGGCTATCGGACGCAAGGCGCCGCGTGCTGACGGTGGCGGAAGACGGCTTGGCCCGCAGCGTCCCCGGCATGGCGGAAGACGCCAATGTCTCGCCCGCGGTGGTGCGCGGCCTGATCCAGAGAGGGGCGTTGAAGCCCACCGAGTTGCCGGAATTCGCGGCCTTTCGCACCCCCGATCCCCAGTTTGCCGCGCCCGAGCTCAATCCCGACCAGAAAAGTGCGGCGGAAATTCTGCGCGGCGCAGTGAAAGAGAAAAAATTCTCCGCGCATTTGCTGGACGGCGTGACCGGCTCCGGCAAGACCGAAGTCTATTTCGAGGCGGTGGCGGAAGCGCTGCGCCAGGGCAAACAGACCCTGATCCTGCTGCCCGAGATTGCGCTGACCGTGCAATTCCTGGAGCGTTTCGCGGCGCGTTTCGGCATCCGGCCGGCGGAATGGCACAGCGACCTGTCGCAGAAAGAGCGGCGGCGGGTTTATCGCGCGGTGATGGGGGGCGAGTGCCAAGTGGTGGTGGGTGCGCGCTCATCCCTGTTCCTGCCGTTCGCGGCGCTGGGCCTGGTGATCGTGGACGAAGAACATGAGCAGGCGTTCAAGCAGCAGGACGGCGCCATCTATCACGCCCGCGACATGGCGGTGGTGCGCGCCCGTACCGAAAATTGCCCGGTGGTGCTGGCCAGCGCCACGCCGTCCTTGGAAAGTTTCGTCAACGCCGCCAGCGGACGCTACAGCCATTTGAAACTGGCCAGCCGCCATGGCGTGGCGGAATTGCCGGAGGTGCGCATTCTCGATCTTCGGCACGAGAAAGACACCGACGAAAACGCCAAATGGCTCTCCACCCCATTGCGCCATGCCCTGGAGCAGACATTGGCCGCAGGCGAACAGGCGCTGTTGTTCCTCAACCGGCGCGGGTATGCGCCCCTCACCCTGTGCCAGGCGTGCGGGCATAAATTCACCTGTCCGCATTGTTCGGCCTGGCTGGTCGAGCATCGCTATCGCAGGCGTCTGGCCTGTCATCAATGCGGTTACGAGATCGCCGCGCCCAACGAATGTCCAGAGTGCCAAGCGAAGGATACGTTGATCGCCTGCGGACCAGGTGTCGAGCGGGTGGCGGAGGAGTTCGCGCATTTCTTCCCGAACGCGCGCTACGCCATCGCCTCGTCCGACACGCTGCATGGCCCGGCGGAAACCCAGGCCGCCATCCGCGCCTTCGCCAAGCGCGAGATCGACGTCCTGATCGGCACCCAGATCATTGCCAAGGGGCACCATTTTCCACAACTCACTTTGGTGGGCGTGATCGACGCCGATCTGGGGGGCGCGGACGGCGATATAAGGGCACGTGAGCGCACCTTCCAATTGCTGCATCAGGTGTCAGGCCGCGCCGGGCGCGCGGAGAAGCCGGGGCTGGTGCTGCTGCAGACCCGCAATCCGCAGGACGCGGTGATGCAGGCCTTGGCCAACAGCGACCGCGACGGATTCTATGAACAGGAGCGGCTTTACCGCGAGCGGGTGGCGGCGCCACCCTTCGGGCGTCTGGCCGCCATTGTTGTATCAGGTGGCGACGGCGAACAGGTGCGCGTGATCGCGCGGCAATTGGGCAAGGCCGCGCCGCCGGCAAAAGACATCAAGGTCTGGGGACCGACGCCCGCTTTCTATTCCCTGTTGCGCGGGCAGACGCGCGAACGGCTTTTGGTGCAGGCCGCCAAAGGCGTGGACATGCAGGCATACCTACGCGCCTGGCTCGCCAACGTGAAAATCCCCGCCGCCGTGCGTGCGGCGGTGGATGTAGATCCGATTAGCTTTTTTTGACCCTATTGTCATCCCCGGCATACCGGCGTGACCAACAATCTTGCCAGGCGCATAAGCGAGCACAAAGCAAAGGCCGTCCCGGGCTTCACTAAAAAATATGGCGTGGACATTCTCGTCTGGTACGAAACGCATGGCGATATCAAGAAGCGATTTCACGCGAGAAACTGATCAAAGGCTGGAATCGTGCCTGGAAACTTCGCCTGATCGAGGAGAAGAATTCCGGCTGGAATGATCTGGCACCGGGTCCGCTGTGACGCCGGGGTCCCCTTCCCTCGCATCGGCTGCACAGCAGCCGATGTTCGCCGGGGATGACATACTGCGTTAAAGCGTCCGAACGTCCGTGAGATGCCCTGTCACCGCCGCGGCAACCGCCATCGCGGGCGAGACCAGATGCGTGCGGCCGCCCCGGCCCTGGCGGCCTTCGAAATTGCGGTTGGAGGTCGAGGCGCAACGTTCGCCGGGCTGAAGCTTGTCGGCATTCATCGCCAGGCACATGGAGCAGCCGGGCTCGCGCCATTCAAAGCCGGCGTCGAGAAACACCTGGTCCAGGCCTTCCTGTTCCGCCTGTTCCTTCACCAGGCCCGAGCCCGGCACCACCATGGCATTGACGCCTTTGGCGACATGGCGGCCACGCGCCACCTCGGCGGCGGCGCGCAGATCCTCGATCCGGCCATTGGTGCAGGAGCCGATGAAGACATGATCCACCTTGATGTCGGTGAGCTTCATGTTGGCCTGAAGGCCCATGTAATCCAAAGCGCGCTGGGCCGCCTCGCGCTTCCCCGCTTCGGCGATTTGGACGGGGTCGGGCACATTCGCGGTGATGGGCAACGCCTGTTCCGGCGAGGTGCCCCAAGTCACCATCGGCACGATGTCACGCGCATCCAACGTCACTTCGGCGTCGAATTTGGCATCGGCATCGGAATGCAGCCGTTTCCAATTCATGGCCGCGACTTCGAAGGCCGCGCCCTTGGGCGTGCGAGGGCGGCCCTTGAGATAATCGATGGTGGTGTCGTCCACCGCCACCAGCCCGGCGCGCGCGCCCCCTTCGATGGTGAGGTTGCACAGCGTCATGCGCCCTTCCATGGAAAGGGCCCTCACCGCCTCGCCGGCATATTCGATCACATAGCTGGTGCCGCCGGCGGTGCCGATCCTGGCGATCACGGCCAGCGCGATATCCTTGGCGGTGACGCCTTCGGGCAATGTGCCGTTCACCTTGACGCGCATATTCTTGGAGCGCTGGGCGCGCAAGGTCTGGGTCGCCAGCACATGCTCCACTTCCGAAGTGCCGATGCCGAACGCCAGGGCGCCGAACGCGCCATGGGTCGAGGTATGGCTGTCGCCGCAGACGATGGTGGTGCCGGGAAGCGTCCAGCCCTGCTCCGGCCCGATGATGTGGACGATGCCCTGGCGGATATCGTCCATGGCGAAATATTCGACGCCGAATTCGCGCGCGTTCCTGGCCAAGGTCTCGACCTGCTCGCGCGATTCCGGATCGGCGATGCCGCCCGCCCGGTCCTTGGTGGGAACATTGTGGTCGGCCACCGCGAGCGTGAGTTCGGGACGGCGCACTTTGCGTGCCGAGGCGCGCAGGCCTTCGAAGGCCTGGGGGCTGGTCACTTCATGGATGAGATGGCGATCGATGTAGAGGATGGGCGCTTCGCCCGGCTTGTCTTCCACCAGATGCGCATCCCAGATCTTGTCGTACAGCGTCTTGCCCATGAATCCTCAGGATCGTGAAACTTTATTGCGCGACATCCCCGCCGCGCGCGCTTACATATAAGCGAAGGCGGATCGGTTCAACGGGCCGGATCAGAAGTTGAAATTGCCGCTGAAATAGGCCACCGCGATGATGATCAGGATGGCGATAAACTGCGCCAGCACGCGGATGCGCATCAGCTTGTTGGACCAGGTGCGCGCCGCCGTGCCGCCCAGCCAGAGGGTGTAAAGCCCCATGCAAAGCACCACGACAACCGACAGGACCGCGATTGCGACAATGATTTTGCCCGCTGCCATGCCCCTATATCAGCCCGCCGCAGCCAGGACGCAAGCGCGTCAGGCTATCGCATCGATCGCTGTGTCCGTCAGGGTTCCCGGGACGATGGTGACCGGAATGGGATGCGTTCCCGTCGCAAACATGGAGACCAGCGGACCCGGGCCGGCCTTGCCGGTACCCGCCGCCAGAATGAGGATCGAAAGGTCCTTGTCCGCCTTCAGAAGCTCGCTCACGCAGTCGGTCTTGCGGCCCTGCATGATCACCAGTTCCGGGGTCACGCCCGCCAGTTCGTTGATGGTCTTGGCCGCGGCATGGACCTGCGCCTCCGCCTCGGCATGGGCTTCGTCTTCCATGATGGATTCCACGCCCCGCCATTGCTGGAAATCCGGTGGCGCCGCGATCGCCAGCAATGTCACCCGGCCCTGCGTGTGCTGGGCGCGGCGCGCGGCATAGCGCAACGCCACCCGGGCTTCGGGTGTCTTGTCCACCACCACCAGGAATTTGCGGACCCGCGCTTTGGCTTTGGCTTCGGCCATGGCTCCGACTTTAAGGCAGCTTGCGCTTCAGATCATAGAGGATCTCAAGCGCCTGTTTGGGCGAGAGCGCATCCGGCTCGACGGTCCGTAACGCCTCTTCCACCATGCAGGTCTTGGGCGCTGGCGCACTGGCGCCGAACAGCGGCAAATCGTCAATCCGCGCCAGGGGTTGATGGCCTTCGCGGCCTTCCTCCAGGGCGCGCAATACTTCCTCGGCCCGTTCCACCACGGCCAAAGGCAGGCCCGCCAGCTTGGCGACATGGATACCATAAGACCGATCCGCCGCGCCCGATGTCACTTCATGCAGGAAGACGATGGTGTCGTTCCACTCTTTCACTTTCATGGTGACGCAGGCCATGGCGCCGAGCCGCTCACACAGCGCCACCATCTCGTGATAATGGGTGGCGAACAGCGCGCGGCTCTTGTTGGTTTCGTGGAGATGTTCGGCCGCTGCCCAGGCGATGGCGAGGCCGTCATAGGTGGCGGTGCCCCGTCCGATCTCGTCCAATATCACCAGCGATTTCGCCGTGGCCTGATTGAGGATGGCAGCGGTCTCCACCATCTCGACCATGAAGGTGGAACGGCCCGCCGCCAGGTCGTCGCCCGCACCCACCCGCGAGAACAGCTTGTCGACGATGCCGATATGGGCGGCATCTGCCGGCACGAAGCTACCCATCTGGGCGAGAATGGCGATCAGCGCATTCTGGCGCAGGAAAGTGGATTTGCCCGCCATGTTGGGACCGGTGACCAGCCACAACCGCGCGCTTTTTCCGTTCCTTGCGGAATTCGGTGACAGATCGCAATCATTGGGCACGAAGCCGCGCGCATTCTCGGCTCTTAGTGCCGCTTCCACCACGGGATGACGACCACGCGTGATCCTGAAGCCCAGGCCATTGTCCAAGCTGGGCCGCACATAGCGCGCCGCTACCGCCAACTCCGCCAGCGCCACCGAGACGTCGAACACGGAAAGCGCATCGGCGATCTGGCCCAGGGCCTCTTCATGCTCCAGTACCAGCGCCGTCATTTCATCGAACAAGGCGCGTTCCAGATCGAGCGCCGCGCCCGCGCTTTCGGCAATCCGGCTGGCGAGATTGGCCAGTTCGTCGGTCGAGAAGCGCACCGCGCCCGCCATGGTCTGGCGGTGCCGGAACAGGTCCTTCATCGCCATCAACCGATCGCCATGCTGTTGCGACACTTCGATGAAGTAACCCAGGATGCCGTTATGCTTGATCTTGAGTTGCGTCACTTGCGCGGCCTGGCGATACTGATTTTCCAGGCCCGCGATCACGCGGCGGGATTCATGCGCCAAGGTGCGCAACTCGTCCAATGGCGCATGGACATTGGCCTTGATGAAGCCGCCATCGCGGACGAGATAAGGCGGCTCGTCCACCAGCAGCAATTCCAGCCGGTCGGCCAGGCGCGAGACATGCGCCACATTCTGGACGATCGCTTCGGCGGCATCTGCCGCTTCGCCCTGCAGCACGATTTGCGTCAGGCTGTCGCGCAAAGAGCGCGCCGCGCCAATGCCATCGCGCAGATTGGCCAGGTCGCGCGGACCGCCCCGTCCCACCGACAAACGGGCCAACGCACGCGAAAGATCGGGCGCGGTGCGCAAGGCATCGCGCAGGCGGCGGCGCAATTCGCTGTCATTTGCGAACAGCCCCACGGAGACATGACGCGCTTCGATGGCTTTGACATCGGTCAAGGGCGCGGCCAGCCGCGCCGCCAATTCCCGCGCGCCGGCGGCCGTGACAGTGCGATCGATCACCGCCAGCAAGCTGCCGCCCCGCGTGCCCGACAGGGTCTCGGTCAATTCCAGATTCCGCCGCGTGGCGGCGTCGATCGCCATGAAATGCGACGGCGCCACCCGCTTCAGCCGCGCCAACCGTGCATGTTTGCCCTTTTGGGTAAGCTCCAGATAGGCGATCAGCGCACCCGCCGCCGACAATTCCGCGCGACTGAAACTTCCCAAGCCATCCAGCGCGGCGATGTTGTAATGCGCCGTCAGCGCGCGTTCACCATGGGCGGAATCGAACCGGCTGGAAGGCAGGGGCGAGAGCGCGGCTCGGCACGCCTTGAGAACCGCGCCCAAACTTTCGTGCGCCAGCAATCCATCCGGCACCAGAAGTTCGCGGGGGCGAACCCGTGCCAATTCGGAGGCGATCTCCCGCTCATGCAGCGCCGCCACCCAGAAGCTGCCGGTCGACAGGTCGGCGGCCGCGAGCGCGAAGTCGCTCCCCGATCTCCCTAGCGCGGCCAGAATGTTGGACGCGCGCGCGTCCAGCAGCGCGTCCTCGGTCAAGGTGCCGGGGGTCACCAGCCGCACCACCTCCCGCCGAACCACCGCCTTGCTGCCCCGCTTCTTGGCGAGGGCCGGGTCTTCGACCTGCTCGCAGACCGCTACCCGGAAGCCCTTGCGGATCAGCTTTTCCATATAAGATTCAGCGGCATGGACGGGCACCCCGCACATCGGGATATCCTCGCCCAGATGCTTGCCCCGCTTGGTCAGGGCGATGTCCAGGGCCTCGGCCGCCTTTGCTGCATCTGCGAAAAAGAGCTCGTAGAAATCCCCCATCCGGTAGAACAGGAGATAGCCCTCATGGGCGTGCCTGATGGCCAGATACTGGGCCATCAAGGGGGTGACATCGCCGGCCAGATCGGCGGCCAGTGTCGTGGTTTCGAAGTTCGCCATATCGCCGATATCAAACTCCTCGCGAACTTCGAAACCAAAACGACACTGGAATCAAATAATTGCTAGTCCTTCGATTCCGAAATTCGCTTGGCGGCCTATATCGAGATCGTGCGAATTTCGGAATCGGGACACTAGGGAAGGTTGTTCCGTCATGGCGAAAAGCCTATCAGACTGGCCTCCCCTGGCTCGGAAACAACCTGACACGTCCGGCCGATAATCTGTGGATTGCTGACCCCTGATGGCCGCGCACGACCGTCCCACTTTCACCGACGAGGAAGCGCTTTCCTTTCACGCCACCCCCAAGCCCGGCAAGGTAGAGATCACCCCCACCAAGCCGATGGCGACCCAGCGGGATTTGAGCCTGGCCTATTCGCCCGGCGTGGCGGTTCCGGTCCGGGCCATCGCCGACAATCCCGACGCGGTGTTCGATTACACCGCCCGGGGCAACATGGTGGCGGTGATCACCAACGGCACCGCCATACTCGGGCTGGGCAATCTGGGCGCGACTGCCGCCAAACCGGTGATGGAAGGCAAGGCGGTCTTGTTCAAGCGCTTTGCCGACGTGGACGCGGTGGACCTGGAAGTGGACACGGTGGACGTGGACGCCTTCGTCAATTGCGTGCGCTATCTGGGGCCCAGCTTCGGCGGCATCAACCTGGAAGACATCCGTTCGCCCGACTGCTTCATCATCGAGCAGCAGTTGCGCGAGATGATGGACATTCCCGTTTTCCATGACGACCAGCATGGCACCGCCATCATCGTTGCGGCGGGCCTGATCAACGCCGCCGACATCACCGGGCGTAAATTGTCGGAGATGAAAGTGGTGCTGAACGGTCCGGGCGCTGCGGGCATCGCCACCCTGGAACTGATCAAGGCGATGGGCGTGCGTCCCGATAATTGCATCGCGGTGGACAAGACCGGCGTGCTGTCAAAAGACCGCACCGATCTCAATCAATGGCAATCGGCCCATGCGGTGGTGACCAAGAAGCGCACTCTGGCGGAGGCGATGGTGGGCGCGGACGTGCTGATTGGCGTGTCGGCCAAAGGCGCGGTGACCCAGGAGATGGTGAAGAGCATGGCCAACGCGCCCATCATCTTTGCCATGGCCAATCCCGACCCCGAGATCACGCCGGAAGACGTGAAAGCGGTCAGGCCGGATGCCATCGTCGCCACGGGCCGAAGCGACTATCCCAACCAGGTGAACAATGTGTTGGGCTTTCCCTACATCTTCCGCGGCGCGCTGGACGTGCGCGCGCGCACCATCAACGAGCCGATGAAAATTGCCGCGGCGCAAGCCTTGGCGGCTTTGGCGCGCGAGGATGTGCCCGATGAAGTGGCGGCGGCCTATCGCGGCTCGCGCCCGGTCTATGGCGCCGACTACATCATCCCGGTGCCGTTCGATCCCCGCCTGATCAGCCGGGTGAGCCGCGCGGTGGCGGAAGCGGCGATCAAGACCGGCGTGGCCCGGCGCGAGATCAAGAATCTGGATCATTATTCCTATCAGCTCTCCGCCCGGCTCGATCCCTCCGCCATTCTGCTTCAGACCATCACCTCGGCGGTCAGGGCCGAACCCAAGCGGGTGGTGTTCGCGGAAGGCGAGGACGAAGCGGTGATCCGCGCCGCCTACGCGTTCCAGAATTCCGGGCTGGGCAAGCCGATCCTGGTGGGCCGCGCCGATGTGGTGAGGCGCGGCTTCAAGAATATCGGCCTGGACGAGCATGCGCTGGACATCCGCGTGCCGCTGTCGGCCCAGGAAGTCACACCCTATGTCGAGCGGCTCTACAAGCGGCTGCAGCGGCGTGGCGTTCTCTATCGTGACGCCGTGCGCATGGTGACCAACGACCGCAACATCTATGCCGCCGCCATGCTGGCGGCCGGCGATGCCGACGCCATGGTGACGGGCGTGACACGCAATTATGCCGCCGCGCTCACCGATGTGCGCACAGTGATCGACGCCTCGCATGGGGTGAGGCCCATCGGGCTTCAGGTGATTTTCGCCAAAGGCCGCATTGTGCTGGTGGCCGACACCTCCATCACCGAACTGCCCAATTCCGAACAATTGGCGGACATCGCTATCCGTGCCGCAGCCACGGCGAAGAAGCTGGGGTTGACGCCGCGGGTGGCGATGCTGGCGTCTTCCACTTTCGGCTTCCCCCGCTCCGAGCGCAGCGAACGCATCATCGAGGCGGTGCACATCCTGGACACGCGCGCCGTGGATTTCGAATATGACGGCGAATTCGCGCCCGACGTGGCGCTGGACCGCGCCAAGCTCGATCTCTATCCCTTCGCGCGGCTCTCCGACACCGCCAATGTGCTGATCATGCCGGCGATGCATTCGGCCCAGATTTCCACCAAACTGCTGCAGCAGCTTGGCGGGGTGAATGTGATGGGGCCGCTGCTGGTGGGGCTGGAGAAATCCGTGCAGATCGCACCCCTGGGCGCCAAGATGAGCGACATCTATAACGCGGCCATCGTCGCCGCCTATGACATCAATGATTGACCATGATTGACGCGCACAAGACCAAAAGCTTCATCGACGCGATCTGGGACAAGGAAATTGTTCCCACGCTCACAGATTATATCCGCATCCCCAACAAGAGTCCGGCCTTCGATCCCAAGTGGGAGGCGCATGGCCATATGGACAAGGTGGTGGAGATGTTCACCGCCTGGGCCAAAGGCAAGCTCAAGCAATTGCCCGGTTCGTCATTGGAAGTCGTGCGCCTTCCCGGCCGCACGCCCTTGATCTTCATCGAGGTTCCCGGAGCGACCGGAAACCCGGAGCGCAGCGAAGGGCCTTCCGGCGCGACCATTCTAATGTACGGTCATCTCGACAAACAGCCCGAGATGACCGGCTGGACCGACAGCCCGGGTCCCTGGGAGCCGGTGCTCAAGAATGACCGGCTCTATGGCCGGGGCGGCGCCGACGACGGCTATGCCATGTTCGCGGCCATCAGCGCGCTTCTGGCGCTGAAAGAGCAGAATATCCCTCATGCCCGCGCCGTGATCGTGATTGAGGCCTGCGAGGAATCCGGTTCACCCGATTTGCCCTTCTATATCGACCATCTGGCCGCGAAAATCGGCACGCCCGATCTGGTGGTGTGTCTGGATTCCGGCTGCGGCAATTACGACCAGCTTTGGCTCACCACTTCCTTGCGCGGCATGGTGATCGGCAATCTCACCGTGCGCGTCTTGACTGAAGGCGTGCATTCCGGCGACGCCAGCGGCGTGGTGGCGTCATCGTTCCGCATCGCGCGCCAGCTTCTGTCGCGCATCGAGGACCAAGCCAGCGGACAGATGAAGATCGAGTCCCTGTTCGTGCAGGTTCCGCCAGAACGGCAGGAGCAGGCCAAAGCCGCCGCCGGCATTCTGGGCGACGAGGTTTTCACCAAGCTGCCTTTCGCCTCGGGGATGAAGCCGATGGCCGACGATCCCACGCAATTGATCCTGAACCGCACCTGGCGGCCGCAATTGGCGATCACGGCGATGGCGGGTTATCCCACGCCCGAAAATGGCGGCAATGTCCTTCTGCCCTATACGACCTTGAAACTGTCGCTGCGCCTGCCGCCTACCTGCTTGTCGGAAACAGCGAGGGCGGCCGTCAAAAGGGAATTGGAACGCGATCCGCCTTATGGCGCGCAAGTGAGCTTCGACGGCGTGCAAGGCGACAATGGCTGGAACGCGCCCGCGCTTTCGCCCTGGCTGGCCAAGGCACTCGACAAAGCCAGCAAGGATTATTTCGGCAAGCCGGTTGCCTTCATCGGCGAAGGCGGCTCGATCCCCTTCATGGCGATGCTGGGCAAGAAATTTCCCAAGACCCAGTTCGTGGTGACGGGCGTCTTGGGACCGCATTCCAACGCCCATGGCCCCAACGAATTCCTGCACATTCCCACCGGCAAGAAGGTCTCCGCCTCCATCGCCTCGATCCTGGCCGATCACGCCCGGCAATGAATTTCGTAGATCACTCGGATGATCCCAAGCGCGCCGCGCGCTGGCCGCTTTATTATTTCCTGCTGGCGAGTTTGGCGGTAGGCGCGGCGGCCAGCCTCTTCACCGAACCCAATCTCGCCTGGTACGAGGCGCTGAGGCGGCCGTCTTTTGCCCCTCCTTCCTGGCTGCTCAAGGCGCTGTGGACCGCGGTCTATGTGCTGATGGCGGTGGCCGCCTGGCGGGCCTGGAAAATCACCGGCCTCAAATCCAGCGCCATGACGCTCTATGGCTTGCAGTTGGCTTTCACCTTCGTGTGGACCGCGCTGTTCTTTGGTCCCCATCGCATGGACCTGGCCTTGGCGGCGCTGGGCCTGGTTGTGCTTCTCCGGCTCCTCGCCACCATCCTGTTCTGGCGGAAGGACCGGCTGGCCGGCTTGCTGTTCCTCCCGGTCCTGGGCTGGGGTGTATTCGAAGCCGTACTGGTTTATGCCTTCGACGTCCTCAATGCCTGAAAACCGGGCTTTTACGGCGTACCCGCCTTGGCAAGACCACCCCCCCACCCTATATACCCCATGAAGGCAGCGGGGTTTCCCCGCCAGCCTTGATTTGTCTTGTGTTTCAATGGGATGGGCCAGAGGACGCCGTCAGGGTCAGAACCCCATGCCCGAGTGAGAGGAATGAAAATGGCTAAAGTAATCGGCATTGACCTGGGCACGACCAATTCCTGCGTCGCCGTGATGGAAGGCTCCGCCCCCAAGGTCATCGAGAACGCCGAAGGGGCAAGGACCACCCCGTCCATCGTGGCCTTCGCGCCCGATGGGGAGCGCCTGATCGGCCAGCCCGCCAAGCGCCAAGGCGTGACCAATCCCGAATTCACTTTCTTTGCCATCAAGCGGCTGATCGGCCGCCGCTTCGACGATCCCATGACCCAGAAGGACATGGGCATGGTGCCGTACAAGATCGTCAAGGCCGACAATGGCGACGCCTGGGTCCAGGGCCGTGACGGCAAGAAATTCTCTCCCTCGGAAATCTCGGCCTTCATCCTCACCAAGATGAAGGAAACCGCCGAAGCGCATCTGGGCGAAAAAGTCACCCAGGCGGTGATCACCGTTCCAGCCTATTTCAACGACGCCCAGCGCCAGGCCACCAAGGATGCCGGCAAGATCGCCGGCCTGGAAGTCTTGCGCATCATCAACGAGCCGACCGCGGCGGCTCTTGCCTATGGCTTGGACAAGAAACAGTCCGGCACCATCGCGGTCTATGACCTTGGCGGCGGCACGTTCGACGTGTCGGTGCTGGAAATCGGCGACGGCGTCTTCGAGGTGAAGTCCACCAATGGCGACACCTTTCTGGGCGGCGAGGATTTCGACACCCGCGTGGTCAATTTCCTGGCCGACGAATTCAAGAAAGAGAATGGCATCGACCTGCGCAACGATCGGCTGGCGTTGCAGCGCCTGAAGGACGCGGCGGAAAAAGCCAAGATCGAGCTTTCCAGCGCCCAGCAGACGGAAGTGAACCTTCCCTTCATCACCGCCGACGCTTCGGGTCCCAAGCATCTCACCATCAAGATCACCCGCGCTAAGCTGGAAAGCCTGGTCGATGACCTGATCCAGAAGACGGTGGGCCCGGTCAAGCAGGCCTTGAAGGATGCCGGCGTCACCGCGCAGCAGATCGACGAAGTGATCCTGGTGGGGGGCATGACCCGCATGCCCAAGGTGCAGGAAGCCGTGAAGCAATTGTTCGGCAAG
>Ga0134125_10005483_pt1 | contig 14403 bp, 14 predicted proteins | sample KB31751_FD_96464 | JGI IMG/M metagenome (GOLD analysis project Ga0134125, IMG submission 96464) | Terrestrial soil microbial communities with excess Nitrogen fertilizer from Kellogg Biological Station, Michigan, USA - KB3-175-1 | ecosystem: Environmental > Terrestrial > Soil > Unclassified ... | reverse complement strand
TGCCCTTAACCTGATTAAAAACGAAACCAGTAAGAAGAGAAGCGTTAAAGGAAAACGACTGATTGCCGGATGGGATAATGATTATTTGCTCAATATCCTCAAAAATTAGATGCGTTTGCCCTGCCCGTTAATCGTGATAATACCTTTATATGCTGCCTGCCGCGTCTGCAGCAAGTGATAAATCGATCGCTTCTGGCCAAACATCCAAAGGGTTAACGCCGCCTCTTTATTGGCTAAAAGATCTAAAGCAGAGCTATAAATAAGATTGGATTTACCAAGACCTGTTTACACCCTTCCAAAACCTACAGTGTGTACACAATTTTCTTAAAAAAAATGTCATTTCGAACGAGCAGCGCGTGGAGTGAGATGGCGCGAGTGAGAAATCTATACACAAGCCATACGGACAATGCAAAGTTCGCTTAGCGTATGTATAGATTTCTCTCTATCGTTCGAAATGACAGGTTATTGGTTTTATTTAGTTATAGACGTGATTATCTAATGAAAAAAGATGTGTACACAGTAGCTCCAAAACCGGACATTCCACTGTTCGCAAATGATACATTTGACATGACCTGTTTGTATTTAATTATTTAATTATCAGCCATTTAATCGGATGGCACGAAATTTTGGCAAGAGCTGTATCAAACCGTTTCGCCATGATAAAAAATTACCTAAAATCAGCATTTCGCAACCTTGTTAAAAACAAAGTGCACTCCTTCATTAATATCGTGGGATTATCCGTAGGCATGGTTGTAGCCATGCTGATCGGCCTTTGGATATGGGATGAGCTTTCCTTCGACACCTATCATAAAAATTATAGTTCTATCGCCCAGGTGATACAAAATGTGACCAACAACGGCGAGGTGCAAACCTGGCGGCAGGTGCCCTACCCGCTGGCCGCCGAACTGCGCAAAAGCTATGGCAGTGATTTTAAAAATGTGGTAATGGCGGTCGGTATAGGCGATCATATGCTGGCGCTCGATAACAAAAAACTCACCCGCAACGGCGGTTTTATGGAACCGAACGGCCCCGGTATGTTTACATTGGAAATGCTGAAAGGCAATACGAACGCGCTGAAGGACCCTTCCTCGATAATTATTTCCGCGTCAACAGCCAAAGCATATTTTGGCGACGCCGATCCGATGGGCAAAACTTTGAGGATCGATAACCAGATCAACGGGAAAGTGGCAGGCGTTTATAGCGATCTGCCGCAGAACTCGACTTTTGCCGATTTGGGGTTTCTCGGGTCGTGGGAAATGTTCTATAACGCGAATGATCTGAAATCAATAAAGGATCCGTGGCGGCCAAACTTTGTTGCGCTTTACGTGCAATTGGCGGATAATGCCGGCATGGCTGCCGTTTCATCGAAAATCAGGGATGCGAAGCTGCATAAGGTAAGTCCGGTGCTGGCTAAAAAGAAACCCGCGCTTTTCCTGCAATCCATGAGTAAATGGCATTTATATGATGAATTTAAGAACGGTAAAAACACGGGAGGCCGCATAGGATATGTTTGGATGTTCGGTATCATCGGGGTGTTCGTATTGCTCCTGGCTTGTATCAATTTCATGAATTTAAGCACTGCCCGCTCTGAAAAACGCGCCCGCGAAGTGGGCATACGTAAAGCGGTGGGTTCCCTGCGCACCCAGCTTATTTACCAGTTTTTTAGCGAGTCGGTGCTGTACGTTGGAATTGCGTTTTTACTGGCATTGTTGTTTGTGCAATTAAGCCTCCCGCTTTTTAACGAAGTAGCCGATAAAAGAATGACAATACTTTGGGGCTCGCCGCTGTTTTGGCTCATGAGTATTGGTTTCAGCCTGTTCACTGGCCTTATTGCCGGCAGCTACCCTGCTTTTTATCTTTCTTCATTTCAGCCGGTTAAAGTGCTCAAGGGATCATTCCGCATGGGCCGTTTTGCGGCGCTTCCGCGCAAAGTGCTGGTCGTGGTGCAGTTTACCGTTTCAGTAACGCTCATTATTGGAACGGCTGTAGTCTTTCGGCAAATACAGTTTGCAAAAGACCGCCCGGTGGGTTATACCCGCGATGGCCTGGTGGCTATCCCGGTAATCACTGATAAGATACACAAAAGTTACAACGCCGTGCAGGACGAGTTGTTTAAAACCGGTGCCGTCACCTCAATGGCTGAAGGCGACGTGGCGCCCACAAATTCGGCGGGCAGCACCAGCGGTATCGCATGGCCGGGTAAGGATCCAAATCTCAGTATCGACTTTCAGCAAAATGGCGTGTCGCCTGAATATGGTAAAACTGCCGGCTGGCAATTTAGCGAAGGAAGAAATTTTTCAAGGGAGTTTCTGACTGATTCCGCTGCCGTAATTGTTAATGAGTCCGCCGTAAAGTTTATGGGCTTAAGAGATCCCGTCGGCCAAAACCTCACTTTTGACGGCACCCCGCTTAAAATTATCGGGGTGATCAAGGATATCATCGTCGATTCGCCCTACGGACAGGTAAAACCATCGCTATATTTTTGGAGAAATGGATCAGCAAATACCGTCTTGATAAGAATAAATCCTTCGGTTAGTGCCAGCGCAGCGTTAGAGAAAATTGCGCCGGTATTTAAACGTTTCAATCCGGAGCAGCCGTTCGACTACCAGTTTGTCGACCAGGAATACGCCAAAAAATTCGGCAATGAGCAGCGCATCGGTAAATTAGCCGCATTTTTTGCCAGCCTGGCTATTTTTATCAGTTGCCTCGGCCTGTTTGGCATGGCTTCGTTTATGGCCGCGCAGCGCATCAAGGAAATTGGCGTGCGCAAGGTATTAGGTGCCTCGGTATTAAATTTATGGCGTTTGCTGTCGACAGATTTTATCGGGCTTGTAGCCATAGCGTTCCTTATCGCTAGTCCGCTGGCATGGTATCTTATGCATAACTGGCTGCAGCGGTTCGACTACCGGTCGGGCATATCGGGCTGGATATTTGTGTTCACCGGGCTGGGCGCTGTTGCTATTACGCTGGCCACGGTGAGTTTTCAGTCTGTAAAAGCGGCGCGAGCCAATCCTATAAACAGCTTAAAAACCGAATAACTCCTTTATCGGACGTTCGGGTGCGTGCTAAGCCTGGATATTTACGGTTTATTATTTACATTTATCCTGCTATTCAGCGGATGATATAATACATTCCATAAACCCGGCCGTAAAAGCATGCCCAACCCAATGATCAATCGCCGTGCCGCGCTGCAACTTATCGGTGCATCTGCCGGAGTGGCTGCAGTTACCGCCGCCGAAGCACGAACCGTGAAAATTGAAACAAAACCGCCGGCATTCGTCTTTTGCCTCAACATGTCAACCATCCGGGGCCATAACCTGGGTTTTGTAAAGGAGTTGGAAACCGCTGCCGCCGCAGGCTTCCGCTCGGTCGAGATATGGATCGAATCCTTGCAAACCTATTTAAAAAATGGTGGAACCATAAAAGACGCAAAACACCGCCTGGACGATTTAGGATTAAAGGTGGAAGATAGTATCGGCTTTGCTCAATGGGTGGTTGACGACGCCGTTGTCCGGAATAATGCCATTGAACAGGTAAAAAGGGAAATGGGGCTGCTCGCCCAAATTGGCTGCAGGCGAATGGCCGCACCGGCTATGGGCGCCACAAACACGTCGGCTATCAGTTTGGATGCAGTGGCCCAACGATACCGGGCGATATTAGATCTTAGCGATACAAGCGGCGTGGTGCCGCAGCTGGAGATGTGGGGATTTTTAAACCTGCTAAGCAATGTGAGTGATGTGTTATACGCGGCCATGCAAACGGGCCACCCCTCGGCCAGGGTGCTGCTTGATATTTTTCATTTGTACCGCGGCCATTCGTCATTGGATACCTTGCCGCTGATGAGCCCCTCAGCAGTGGATATCCTGCACATGAACGATTACCCGGCCGGCCTTCCCTATCAAACCGTTACCGATGCCGACAGGATATATCCCGGCGATGGCGTAGCGCCCATAAAACGCATTTTACAAATCCTCCGCAGGCACGACCGGCCGCTGGTATTGTCAGTTGAGCTGTTCAATAAATCCTATTATCGCAAGGACGCCCTGACCGTGGCTAAAACCGCGCTGTCGAAGCTGAAAGCCGTGGCTGCGGATATTTAGCCTGGCTTGCAGTGTCTCAATTCAGCTTGCTTACAAATGAAAAGAAAAAAGGCGAAAGGCTGCCGCCAAATCGCGGGTTTATCTCAAATACATAGGGCTGGTAATCCCTCACCTTATAATTAACGCAGCACAGGCCTTCGAACCCGGCAGCATTAAGCATTTGAGTAAAAAGATCGAGATAAGGACAGCCCGATATCTCTCGCGATATATACGTATTCTGCCCTTTGATGGGCAATTCCTCTTTAAAAGTGTATTTGATATTGATACAGGATTGTATCTTTCCATCCTTTAATAAAATATGCGTGGCATATTCATTATGGCCGGCGATTATTTCCTGCGAAAAATATTCAGGGTCGGATAGCTGTGCTTCGTGCGATTTTTCATCGGCGGCGTTAAAAATCACGTAACAATTGTCACCGTCTTCGGCCACCCGCTTTTTTAAGATGTATGGATAAGGTAGCTTCGCGCCTATTCGTGGCAAATAATCACCAAATCCCCTTTCTTTTAAGGTTTGATAAAAAAGATATTTATCGTCGCATATCTCAATGGCCGCAAGGTCGGGTATCGGGATCAGGTTGCGCTCTGCCAGCTTATGGCGGCTGCTTAAATACTTAAGATCCTTCATGGTTAGCGGAACCGCAAGATCGCTCTTTTCGATATTTTCGTCTGTGAACGCATCAAACAGCAAATGGTGGCGGGTTGGCCTGAAACCGATGCGGATATTGGGTTCCCATGCCGGCTTAACTGAAAACAGGATGTTCAGCTTCGGCTTGGGCGAAAAAGCCGATCTCAGTATTTCCCCACCAACAAAAACCGACTTATTGATCCTGGCACGCAGGCGTATCAGGCGAATTTTTAGATCACCCGTAAACGCATTAAAAGTTTTCATACAGAATTAAAGTAAAGCGTAGCAACCAATATTATGTTCTCCCCGTTATAACCTCGCGCACTATGATTTGTTTTGCCGGGTAGTTGTATGAATTCCCGCCAGTGGGTCAAAGATCCGGATCAACCAGCCAGTGTAATACCACATTTACATTATTGCCGTTGATGGTGTAACAATTAAAGATACTTTTGCATCAAAATTATACAATGCCCAAAACGCTGTTGTTTATCTTCCTTCTTTTTACATCGTTTTCGGTTTTTGGGCAAAAAAAATTCACAATAAGCGGCATTATAAAAGATAAGGCCACCGGCGAACAGCTGATTGGCGCCGCAATACGAATAAACGAGCTTCCGCAAAACGGGTCTGCGACCAACAGCTATGGCTTTTATTCTGTCCAGGTTCCAAAAGGCGACTACACACTGACATTTACCTATGTGGGCTACCAAACAATAACACAGCATATTTCACTGTCAGATGATCTTGAGATCAACATCGCCCTGCAGCCCAGGTCAGAGTTGAACGAAGTCATTATCAATGGCAATAAGCCCAATAACGATAATGTGGCATCCCCGCAAATGGGAGTCGAAAAGCTGAACATGGCACAGATAAACCAGGTGCCCGTGGTGTTAGGCGAACGCGATATATTAAAAACGTTATCCCTACTGCCAGGTGTAAAATCCGCGGGCGAGGCCAATACCGGGTTTTACGTTCGTGGCGGGGCTTCCGACCAAAACCTGATCCTGCTTGACGAAGCTACCGTGTATAACGCCTCGCACTTCTTCGGTTTTTTTTCGACGTTCAATTCTGATGCTATAAAGGATGTAAGTTTATATAAAGGCGGCATGCCGGCAGAATACGGGGGGCGGCTATCTTCGGTTTTAGACATCAAAATGAACGAGGGTAACAACAAGGACTATACCGCAGAGGGTGGCCTGGGGTTGATATCGTCGCGCATCAAGGTTGAAGGTCCGCTGGTAAAAGATAAAGGATCGTTTATGGTGAGTGCCCGTCGTACCTATATCGATTTTTTTCTGAAAGCTTCATCCGATAGCACGGTAAAAGGAAGCTCTATTTATTTTTACGATATCAATGCAAAAGCAAATTATCACTTCGATACCAAAAACGCCTTATATATTTCAGGGTATTTCGGCAAGGACGTTTTGGCGCTGAAAAATACTTTCGGAACCAACTGGGGCAATGCTACCGGCACCCTCAGGTTCAACCATGTATTTAGCGGCCGGTTGTTTTCAAATACCTCGCTTGTGTTCAGCAATTATGATTATACGGTACAAAGCCTGATATCGAATGACGAGTTTAAGGCGACATCGCAAATAACAGACGTTAACTTAAAGGAAGACCTGCAATACACACTGGGGAATAACACGCTCAAATTTGGTGTGAATATCCTGCACCACACCATCGCTCCAGGCGACATTACAACCCCGCCATCGTCAAGCTTTAACAGCAAAAGCATTGAAGAGCGCTATGGTTTTGAAAACGCTGCTTACGTAAGCGATGAATGGCGGGCGACCGATAAGCTGACTATTTTATATGGCGTGCGGCTAACGGGCTTCTTTTTGTTGGGGCCGGGCACTTTTAAAACTTACGATGCTGCCGGCAATACCTCAACCTCGGTAACGTACGGTTCAGGCGAAGCCGTAAAAAACTATTTTAATATCGAACCCCGTTTTTCGGCATGCTACCTTCTTGACGATGAAAACTCCCTCAAAGCATCGTACAACCGCAATACCCAAAACATACACTTGCTAAACAATACCACCAGCGCCACGCCTACCGACCTGTATGTGATGAGCAGCAACAATATAAAGCCCGAAATAGCCGACCAGGTCTCAACGGGCTGGTTCCGGAATTTTAAAGATAACACCTACGAATTTTCTGCCGAGGTTTACTATAAATGGCTCCAAAACCAGATCGACTATAAAGACGGTGCGCAGCTGATCGGCAATGCCGATGTAGAGTCATTGCTCACCTATGGTTCGGGCAGGGCGTATGGCCTTGAGCTGTTTTTAAAGAAAAAATATGGCCGGTTCAATGGTTGGGTTGGTTATACGCTTTCGCGGACCGAATTAAAATTCGACGCCATCAACAACGGCAATTACTACCCCGCCCGGCAGGACCGCACGCACGATCTTTCGGTGGTAGGTATCTACCAGTTCAATAAACGCTGGTCATTTTCAAGCGTGTTTGTTTACGGAACAGGCAACGCTGTCACCTATCCTACCGGCAAGTACAATGTGGGCGGCTTAACAACGTTTTCGTATTCTGAGCGTAACGGTTACCGGCTGCCATCGTCAAACCGGCTGGATATAGGCGCCACGCTCGAAGGGAAAGAGCATAAAAAATATCACTCCAGCTGGACGTTTGGCATCTATAATGTATATGCACACCGCGATCCGTATATTATTACTTTCCGCGACAGCAAAACGTCACCAGGCACAACGGAGGCGGTGGAAACCAGTATTTTTGCGACGTACATCCCATCGGTTACCTGGAATTTTAAATTCTGATAAATGAACACGGCAAAATTTAAATATCATATATTATTCATGATCATCGGCGTTGCCATCACAGCCATGTCGTGTCAAAAGGTGATCGATCTAAAGCTGCGGAATGATACCGGGAAACTGGTAATTGAAGGGAATATTGTTAACAAGCGCGGCCAGCAAACGGTTAAGCTTAGTCGAAATATCCCGTTTACAAACACAAACATTTACCCGCCGGTTTCCGGCGCGACAGTCATTGTGACCGATTCGGTGGGCAATACGTTCACGTTCGTCGAGCATACGCCTGGCACATACACCACCAATTTATCCGCTAAACCTCACGGCACGTATGCACTTGCTGTTACAACCGGCGGACAAACATATACGGCAACCTCACAAATGCCCAGGCCTGTCGAAATTGATTCTGTAATAGCGCAGCCACAGTTATTTAACAGCAATAAAAATCGCAGGGATATTTTAGTTTATTTCCAGGACCCGCCCGGTGTAACCAACCAATACCGTTTTATATTAACCGTAAACGGCATCCAGGTAAACAGGGTCTTTGCCTTTAATGATGATTTTTTCGACGGCAAATTTGTAAGCCTCGAATTGTTTGCTAACGAGACCGATATTGAGCCTGGTGATACGGTAACGGTGGAAATGCAATGCGTTGATAAACCCGTTTATACTTACTGGTTTTCATTAATGCAGCAGGACAACGGCCCCGGCGGCGGCGTTTCACCATCAAATCCGCCTACCAATATCAATCCCGCCACACTGGGTTATTTCAGCGCCCATACGTCATCCGTCAAAACATTGATCGTGCAGTAACCCGCCCGGCAATATTAATTCATCGGCACGATACAAACAGGCAACGGGGATTCGCGAACGATAGATTCGGCAACATTGTCGCCCAAAAGTTTACTTATGCCATGACGGGCCTGCGATCCCGCGATCACCAGGTCAATGGCCGACGATTGAATAACCTGCATAACAGTCGGTAATATTTCGCCGTCACGTATCAGGGTTTCGGCATGTACACCTGCTCCGAGCTTGTTTTTTATACGTTCCAAAAAATCTGCCGTTTTCTTTTTTAACGGCATCAAAGCATCATCCGGAAATATCCCCGCATCTGTGTTCCCCGTCGTCATAATGGGTTCAATTACACCGAGCAATATTACATCGGCACCCAGCCCCTTTGCCAGATCAAAGCCAAACCGGGCCGCGTTTTCAGAGCACGGTGTATCGTCAGCCAAAACCAGGATGCGGTCAATTTTCATGCCTATATATTTCGCGCTACTAAAATCCCGGCATACGTTGCCAAAAAACCAACAGCAAGACTTGCAAATGTGTAGCCCAGGAAAGTTAGTATCTGCCGGTTCTCGATCAGCAATATATTTTCGAGCGAAAATGAAGAAAACGTAGTATACCCCCCGCACAGCCCGGTTACCAGGAATAAACGCAACGGTAACGATGCCGCGCCAAAACGCCCTTCGGTAAAGTAAAATACAAAAAAGCCGATGAGCAGGCACCCTGTAATATTTACAAGGAAGGTTCCTAAAAACGGGTAAGCGTTAAAAAAGTTAACCGTTATATACCGGCTTAACAAATAACGGCATAAGCTGCCGATGCCGCCGCCGATAAAAACTAAGGCAAGAATCTTCATTTTTTGGTTGATGGGATAATTACAGGCTAAAGTAGTAAATTAAACCTTTTATCTTACAACCCTTACAACCCTTACGACCCTTTCAACTATTTCAACTATTTCCCCCTGCCCATAGCATACTTTATACCACCCAGCAAATGCTGCAGGTATAGCGGGTCGGAATAAGATTCGTCAGTGTGACCCAACGCGGTATAAAACGCCCGGCCACCATCGTAGCTGTGGTACCAGCTCATCGGGTGATTATCGCCCATGGTTCCGCCGGTATAGCTTTTTTCATCTATCGAGATCAGCACATGCAGATTTGGTGCCATCCATTTAAAATTATACCATTCATCAAAATGACGCCAGTTGGCCGGTAAGTGTTTAGTGGCAATAAAATCACGGTCAACCACATGTAAAACTGCAAATTGCTGGTGGTCGGGATGATTTTTAAAGTAAGCCCCTACCAGGTTGCCGTACCATGGCCAGTCGTACTCTGTATCTGTTGCTGCATGGACCCCGACAAAGCCGCCCCCTGCCCGGATGTATTTTTCAAATTCGGCCTGTTGCGCGTCATTCAAAACATCGCCGGTGGTGCTTAAAAATATAACCGCCGCGTACTGTTTTAAATTATTGTAAGTAAATTCTCCCGAATTGGTTGTGGTATCCACGTCGAAATTATTTTCATGCCCCAGCTTAATAATCGCATTGATACCTGCCGGGATCGATGTATGATGCCAGCCCTTCGTTTTACTGAAAACTAACACTTTTTGCTTTGCAAAAACACTTGAAGTGAATATGCCTAATACAATGTAAATGAGTAATTTATATTTCATATAACATCAATTTATTGTTTTTTACTCCAATCCCTAATCTCAAACCCTCTAATCACCAACCTCTACCCCAAATTTCCCTTCTTCAACTCGTTCGCGGCAAAATTTGCGGCCCTTGCCGTCAGCGCCATATAAGTCAATGAAGGGTTTTGGCAAGCCGACGATACCATGCAGGCACCATCGGTTACAAAAACGTTTTTAGCATCCCAAACCTGGTTATGCTCATTAAGTACTGATGTTTTTGGATCGCGGCCCATACGCGCAGTGCCCATCTCGTGAATACCGTCGCCAACATTATGCCCCCTGTCCCACGTTTTTACATTTTTTACGCCGGCGCTCTCCAGCATTTCCTTCGCTTCCTTTACAATGTCCACGCGCATCTTCTTCTCGTTGTCCTTGATCTCGGCATCCATTGCCAGTATCGGCAGCCCCCATTTATCTTTCCGGTGCGGGTCGAGCGTTATTTTATTTTCATGATACGGCAGTAGTTCGCCGAACCCGCCGATGCCTATCGTCCATTGCCCAGGTTCGGTGATTGCGTCTTTAAACGCCCCGCCCACGTTCAGCTCGGCCACGCTCCTGCTCCACCCCTCGCGGCTTGCGGCGCCCTGATAACCGAACCCCCGCAGGTAGTCGCGCTTATCGCCAAAAAAGTTAGCGAACCTCACCACGTAAATGCCGTTTGGCCTCCTGCCAAAATAATATTTATCTTCATAACCTTCAACCGTGCCCGATGCGCCGAGGTTATAATGATGGTCCATAATATTGTGGCCCAGCTCGCCGCTGCTGCTGCCAAGCCCTCCCGGCCATACGTCCGTGGCCGAATTCATCAATACCCATGCGCTGTTCAGCGTCGAGGCGTTAACAAAAACGATTTTAGCATGATATTCATAGGTTTGGTGCGTTTCGGCATCAACGATCTCTACCCCGGTCGCTTTTTTGGTGTTTTTATCGTAAAGTACCCTGGTCACGATGGAAAAAGGCCTAACGGTTAGCTTGCCGGTAGCCATTGCCGCCGGCAACGTTGAGGATTGCGTGCTGAAATACCCCCCGAAAGGGCATCCTTCCCAGCACCGGTTTCTGAACTGGCAGCGCGTTCTGCCCGGGATAGCTTCGGTAAGGTTGGCGCTGCGGCCGATGATCATGTGCCGGGTGTTGTTATAATGCTTTTTTATGCGCTCGGAAACATCCTTCTCCACGCAATTCATATCCATTGGCTTCAGGAAATGGCCATCGGGCAGCTGCGGCAGCCCCTCCTTCGAGCCGTTTACACCGGCAAACTTTTCAACATGATCGTACCATGGCTCCAGGTCTTTATACCGGATGGGCCAGTCGATCGCCCATCCGTCTTTTAAATTCGCTTCAAAATCAAGGTCGCTCCACCGGTAGCTTTGCCTTCCCCATAAAATTGAGCGGCCGCCCAGCTGGTACGAGCGCCACCAGTTAAAAGGCTTTATCTCGGTATATGGCGCATCCTGCTCGTTGGCCCAGTAATCCATTATGGGCTCGTACGCCCCCCAGCCGCGCGAGATCACCGGCCGCACCTTGCGCTGCGCCTGTGTCGGGTTACCCCGGTGTTCAAATTCCCACGGATCTTTCGCCGCCGATTTGTAATCTTTCAGGTGCTCAAAGTTACGGCCGCGCTCCAGCATGATCGTTTTTAAACCGCGTTCGGTAAGCTCTTTGGCCGCCCATCCCCCGCTTATACCCGAACCGATCACAATAGCATCATAAGTATTGTTGGCCTTAGCCTTACCGTTTATTTGAACTGTATCTGCTGACATAAATTGAATGAATAAATTAAGCCTGGGGCTTGTTGATAATTGGTTATACAATGATATTAATTAATACCAACTATCGCAACGCTTCGTTCACCTCAAAATTTAAAATTTAGTAATTTGCGCTATAATCGTTACGATGAGCATTACCACCTATGGCGTACAGGATATAAAAAAAGAAGTTCAGCATTTGTCGAACGAACAGGTAGCGGAGTTATGTTTGCGCCTGGTGCGTTATAAAAAAGAGAACAAGGAGCTGGTAGCGTATCTGTTGTTCGAGGCGGATAACGAGCAGGCATTTATCGAAAAAGTAAAGGGCGAAGTCGGCTTTATGTTTAGCGCGCTGCCGTCACAAAGTTACCTGGCAGCAAAATATATCCGGAAGATATTAAGATTGATAGGCAAATACACCAAATTCATCGGATCAAAACAAGCTGAAATAGAATTGCTGATAAACTTTTGCTACACTTTTTTACAATATACCGACCGAAAATTATCATACAAGCCATTGCGGATGATATTGACCCGGCAGTTGGAAAAAATCCGCAATACCATTGATAAGCTCCATGAGGATCTGCAGTTCGATTATACCGAAGAGTATAATATACTGCACATGGAAGCCGAAAAAAAATTTCCGTGGTTATATCATTAGCCTCACCCTGCCCTCTCCAAGGGAGAGGGTTCTTAAAAGAACTCCGGGAACGGGTTAAAGTCCTTCTCCTTTGGAGAAGGATATAGGATAAGGCATGTAACATTTACATATTTTTAACATCTAAACATAAATTAACTGGTAGTGGCAGATAAAGAGGCAGCTTTCAAAAAGATTTACGAAGCCAATTCAAAAAAGATCTACCATCTATGCTATGGTTACACCGGGGATGATGATGCTGCGAACGACCTTTTACAGGAAACATTTTTAAAAGTTTGGCAAAACCTCGATAAATTCCGCAACCAGGCGATGATCTCGACGTGGATATATCGCATTGCGGTAAATACGTGCTTAACCTACCTGCGGTCCGAAAAACGGCAGGCCAAGGATGAGCTGACGCCGTTTATATCCGAAAATAAAAAGGAAGAATTATCAGAAAAAAACGAGCAGGTAGCTTTGCTCTATAAGTGCATATCCAAATTGGAAGAGTCGGAAAGAATTATTATTACCCTTGTGCTGGATGAAGTGCCCTATCCTGAAATTGCCGAAGTTTCGGGCATATCAGAAGGAAATTTGCGGGTTAAAATACATCGCATTAAACAAAAGTTGACCGAATTATATAACCACTATGAAAGAGTTTGAACACTTAATGTCGGTATGGCAGGGACAGCCAAAACCCGATAAGCTTTCGGTGGACGAAGCGCTGAAGCAGGTAAAGAAAGGAATCAGCGGCATAACCAGTAAGCTGTACTGGGGTATCGTGGGCATGATCGGCTTAATTGGCTGCGCCTTTATTGTCACGTTCTTTTTCGCTTTCCGGTCAACGGCGACAACTGTCGGTATCCTGATCATCTTAATTACCATGATAGCCTATTTGTCGCTCATCATCCGCCACTATCATATCCTGAACAAACACGATCTTACGCAAAATCCCGCCGATTACCTGAATACGCTTAAGGAATATCAAAAAAACAGGAGTAAGATCGTAGGCTGGTTTTATTACTTTTTTGTTTTGTTCATCAGTGCCGGCCTGGCTTTATATTTTATCGAAGTGCTGGAGAAGGCCCCGTTATATTTTAAGCTCATTACCTATGGCTCTACCATTATCTGGTTCCTCTTTATCACCTTTTATTTAAAGCCTCGGATGTTTAAAAACGAGGAAGAAAAGCTTAACCTGATGATAGACAGGCTTATCCGTTTGCAGGAGCAGTTTGACTAACCTTAATTTGAAAATTTGTTGATTTGAGAATTTGAAGATTGCTATTCTTGCAATTAATTTCAAATTAGAATATGATTGCTATCAGAAAGGTTGAATTGGCAGAGGCGGGGTTACTGGCTGATTTCAGCAAAAAAACTTTTTACGATTTTTTTGCTCATTTAAACGATCTTTCCGATATCGATGCTTATTCGGCAAATGCATTCACGCTTCAAAAAATATTCTCGGAGCTTGCCAACCGGGATTCTGAATTTTATTTCGCGATGCTTAACGACGAAGTAGCAGGATACCTCAAGTTAAACTTTAACGATGCGCAAACCGAGCTTCAAGATAAAAAAGCCGCCGAGGTCGAGCGGATATATGTTTCTGCTGAACATCATGGCAAGCATATCGGCCGCAGCCTGCTAAATTTTGCAGCTGATATTGCCAGGAACAGGTACCTCGAATACCTGTGGCTCGGCGTTTGGGAGCACAACGACAAAGCCATCGGCTTTTATAAGCATCACGGCTTCAATATATTTGGCAGCCACGAGTTTTTGCTTGGTAACGACCGCCAAACCGATCTCCTGATGAAAAAACAATTGCGATAGCTATCGATTCGAAAGCGGTTGATCCGGAATGTGTTGTCCACACTAAAATAAAAGAAGCCCCCGGACGCTGATCCGAAGGCTTAAGGTAACCTCTAAAAACTGACTCGACAATAGATTTGCATAATATACTGAATTTCAGTATATTAGATTAATGAAACAATATAAACGACATAGGGATTATGGTTTTTTTGACCAGGATATT
>Ga0134125_10005482_pt1 | contig 14404 bp, 12 predicted proteins | sample KB31751_FD_96464 | JGI IMG/M metagenome (GOLD analysis project Ga0134125, IMG submission 96464) | Terrestrial soil microbial communities with excess Nitrogen fertilizer from Kellogg Biological Station, Michigan, USA - KB3-175-1 | ecosystem: Environmental > Terrestrial > Soil > Unclassified ... | reverse complement strand
CCTGACTGAGTCCCTTCAAGGAATTGGCGACTTCCTCGAGCATCTTCGATTCGATGCGCGGGGAGAGCCGCTGGAACATCATGGCGTCGCTGGTGGCCGATGCTCGCCGCGAGGCTTCCTCAATGCGCTGCTGAATCTTCTTCTGTTCGTCCCGCTGGCGCACGGGGTCCGTGTCGTTCGACATGGCGACGCGAACGAGGCCGGTGGAAAGCAGAATGGCGGAGAAGAAGCGGATGGCACGGCCGGCGGGCATGGAAGCCTCCTTGAGGCGCGGGGGCCGTGGTGAGGTACGGCCCGGTGTGTATTCTCCCAGTATCGAAGGCGCAGCGGGAGATTGCAACAGGAATTCGGACGCGTTTCAGAGTCGTTACGTTCCGGATTCACGGCCGCGTCTGTTCGAACAGGTCGGTGGTGCGGCACCAGAATTCGCCGCCCATGCGGGCCACGGTTTGCAGCTTCCGCGGGTCGATGCGGCCTTTCGAATCGAGCACTTCATCGGCGATGTGCATGGCCAGCACTTCGCCGATCACCAGGTTGGCCGCGATGGCCCCGGTGCCGCAAGGAATGATTTGCCGCACGCGGCACTCGAAATTCACTGGCGATTGAGCAATCCGCGGCGGCCGCACGATCGTGCTCGGCACGGCCGTCAATCCGGCCAAGGAAACTTCGCTCTCGATTCGCGGGATTTCCTTGGACGTGAGATTGACTTGTTCGGCCAGGGGCGCGGTGGCCGCGTTGAGCACAAACTCGCCCAGCGATTCCAGGTTCAAGAGCGTGTCCTTCTTGGACCCGTCGCGGCGCAAGGTCGGCGAAAAAACGACGATCGGCGGGTTGGCCCCGAAGGCATTGAAGAAACTGAACGGCGCGAGGTTCACCACGCCGGCGGGCGAAAGCGTCGTGACCCAGGCGATTGGCCGCGGCGTTACCACACCGACCAGCAGATGGTATACATCGACGACTTTCGCCGAGGCGACTTCGATAAACATGTTCTATTTCCACGACCTGGCGAGCCGGGAGCGTGAGCGACCGGAGCGCTGAAGACTCCGGTCGCTCACGCTCCCGGCTCGCCATCAATCCAGCCAACTCAGTGGATAGCGATCGTCGTCGAGAGCCATCGCCTGTTTGGTCAAATATAGCGGGCGGAAGGTATCGACCATCACGGCAAGTTCGTCGGTCCACTTGGCGTCGCGGCTGGCGGCGATGGTGCCGGGATGCGGGCCGTGCGGGATGCCGTGCGGGTGCAGGGTGAACGACGATTCTTCGACGCCGCGGCGGCTGCCGAACTTCCCGCGCACGTAATACAGCACTTCATCCGACTCCACGTTGGAGTGGGAGTACGGCACCTTGATGGCGTCCGGATGCGTGTCGAGCATTCGCGGGGCGAACGTGCAGACGACGAAGCCGCCGACCGATTCGAACGTTTGATGGATCGGCGGCGGCTGGTGCACGGTTCCCGTGATCGGCTCGAAATCGTCCGCGTTGAACGTGAACGGATAAACGCAGCCATCCCAGCCGACGGCGTCGAACGGATGATGGGCGAGCACGTAGCGAGTCAACCGCGTGCCATCCTTAACCAGGATGCTCGTCTCTTCTTCGCGGTCGAACGAGTGCAGTTCCGCAGGCCCATGGATGTCGCGTTCGCAATAGGGTGCGCCGAGTTTTAGCTGGCCATCGGGGTTGAGATAGCGGCGCGGAAACTCGATCGTGCCCGTCGATTCGACGATCAACAAATCGACTGGCCCGGCATCGAACTGCAGTTCGTAAGTCGTGCAGCGCGGGATGACGACGTAATCGAACGGTTTGAACGGCAAGGCCCCGAACTGGGTCAGCAGTTTTCCTTGGCCCTTGTGGACGAACGCGATCTCATCGCAGACAGCGTTGCGATAGAGTTCCGTCGCGGCCTCGTTCGGCCGGCAGCGCCAGAGCGTCACGTCGTTGTTGGTCAAAATGGGGACGCGGCCCCGGATGGGGTCGCCGGCCGCGGGAATCGATCCGGTCTTGAAGTGGTGGTGCCGAAGGGTCGGTTGGTCGACGCGCTCAATGGGGCAGGAGCCGGCGGGCTCGACGCTTTTGACGCGAGTCGGCGGCCGCCGATGGTAGACGATGGAATAGGCACGCGAGAACCCCTGCGTGCTGACCACTTCTTCGTAATAGAGGCCTTCGTTGCGGTATCCGGGGGAAGTGCGGAAGGCGATATGCCGCTTCTTGGGAACCGACCCGAGTGCCAGATAACGAGGCATTGCCGAGTTCCAGGGTTCAAGTTCCAAGTCCAGGTTGAAGAGCTTCAAACCTGGGCTCGGAACTCGCCACTCCATTTTACGGGTGGGTCACCTGGTTGGTGCGATTGTAGGCCCAGAACGACTGGAAGACGGCATCGTCGTTGAGGCCGGAGTTGTCGGTATAGCCGTACTGGTACTGGCCGACGGAACCGTCGCCCCAGAGCACCGGCGAGCCGCCGGGATGCGGGCCGCCGAAGTGGTTTTCGTCCACATTGTTGTCGTCGGGCGTGTAGCCCCGATTGCCGCTGCTGCCGCCGCCAAAGGTATCGGCCCAGCGCATGTGATCGAAGGTGGAAGTAATTGCCCAGCCGGGGTCGGTTCCGCTGCCGCCATTGTAGTTGGAGGGCCGCATCACCTTGTGTGCGAGCAAGAGCGTGTTCGAGGAACCGGAGAGGCCGATGATGGCCGGAAGGGTGACGCCGGCGCCGACGCCATTGACGGGATTGAGAATCGAGCGGTTTCCGTTGGCGTTGGCGAACGTGTTGGTGAGGGCCGCCTCGGCGATGCCTTGATAGTAGGCGCCGGCGTAGTCGATCCGGGCGCCGACCGCAGTGGTCCGCCGGCTCGGGCAGATGAAATTCTTCACTCCGGTCGCCGCGCCTTGGCCGCCACCCCCCGTCGTCATGAGCGTGAAGAGCGGGGCTTGTTCGATGTATGGCAAGATGGCCACGACCCAGTTGTTGGTTTGCCAGGGAGCGTTGACGTACTCGTACGGGAACTGCTGCCGCGAATCGTGGTAGCCGTGGAGTGCGAGCCCCAGTTGCTTCAAGTTGTTCTGACACTGCGAGCGGGCCGCCGCCTCGCGAACCTTCTGCACCGCGGGCAGGAGCAGTCCGATCAAGATGGCGATGATCGCGATCACCACCAACAACTCGATCAGCGTGAACCCGCACCGGCAACGGATCTTCGACATAAGACGATCTCCGAAGGAACGAAAGAATGAAAAGTATCGAGTCAAGTTGTTCGGCTTGGCGACATGGAGAGGGAGCGAAATAGCGCTAAAGAGGAATCGCGCCATCGCTCCCCATGTTTTCACAATGTTAGGCGTCCCTCTTGTCGCTTTCAAGCGAAATCAGTTCGTCCTCCTGATTCTGCGAAAAAATGAGGGCGATCCTACAAATCTTCAATCGACGACGTGATTTCGCAGTGTATCCACTCTTTCGATCGATAATTCACACGATCGCCGGATTGCAACCAGCCGCCGATGGGCCTTGGGTGTTTAACTCCAGGCCCCCCGGGCTCTTCAGGCGCGAACCATGTTGGCATCGCGTTTCCTCTGGAGAGGCTCATCATAACAACGAAGAAGCCGCCGCGGTGAAGGCCCGCAGCGATGCGGAACCGTCGGCCGACAAACACATGCGCTTGTTGGCGCGGAATAGCAATGTTCTGGGGCGGCTTTTTTTGCGAGCGTTCGCCTCTAGCTCGCGGCTAATTCTGTTTCTTCGGCAGGGCGGCCTGGGCGGTATCCAGCGCGGCTTTAGCCGGGGCGACTCCCACGGCGGCGGCGTCCGCGGCCTTCTTCGCAGGGACAATCGCATCGGCGGCCGGCTTGACCTGCGGCATGAGCGCTGCCGCGTTCTTCTGGGCCGCGGCCAGGTTCGCCATCGCGGTCGTCTGCTTCGCCATCGCCTCGGTCTGCTTATCGGTGGCGGCTTTCAGAGCCGCGGCGGCGGCAGTGTTGGCGGCCTTCGCGGCGGTCAATTCCTTGTTGATCGCTGCGAGGGTGTCGGCGGCCTTCTTGGCCTGGGCGGCCAGTTCCGCATTCGCTGGGGCTTTTGCCGCGGCATCGGCGATCGCCTTCGCGGCCGGACCATGAGCCGCTGCCACCACTTCCAGCGCCGCCGCTTTGTTCGCGGCCAATGCGGCAACCGGCGCGAGTTTGGCCACATCCGCTTTTGCGGCGTCAATCAACGGCTTGGCGGCAACGATGGCCGCGGTGTTATCGGCAATCGCCTTGTTCGCCGCGGCCAAGTTCGCATTAACCGCGTTCAACTTGTTGACGGCGGCGGTGTGGGCGTCGGCAGCCTGCTTGGAACGGAGCACGGCCGTGTCGTATGTCGCCTGAGCAAGCTTAATTGCCGCCTCCACCACCTTGACGCGCTCGGCCGCCGGCAGCGGGTTGGCGTCGAGAAGCGCGACCACCTTGGCATCAGCCGCGTTCCATGCCTTGACCATGCCGGACCAATCCCCGGCGATCACTCGGGCGTTGTCGTGGGTGACGGCGACGCGAAGGCCGAGGTCGGGGAACGACTCGAAGCTTTTCTGCGGGGCGCCGTTCTGGTTCCAGAGCTTGGTGACCTTGTCGCGGCCGGTGGAGGCGAGTTTGCCGTCGTGAGTAAAGCGAACGCTGGCGGCGCCGCCGCCGTGCGCTCCCCAGTTCTTGATGTTCCCACCGTTCTCCATTTCCCACAGTTTGATGGTGGAATCTTCGCTGCAGGAAGCGAGCACGTTGGAATCGTCGCGCCAGGAAACGTCCGAGATCATGGCGGTGTGGCCGCGGAGGCTGAAGTATTCGCGGCCGGTGAATGCTTCCCAGACAAACAGGCCGCCGTTGCGGTCGCCGGTGGCCAGCAGCACGCCGTCCGGGCTGTACTCCACGGCGGTGACCCAGTCGGTGTGCTTCTTGATCTCGCGGATCACGCTGCCATCGGTGGTCGAATAGACGCGAATGAGCCGGGACGGGCTGCCGACGGCGATCTGCGTTTGATCGGCGGAGATGTCGGCGGCGAGGATCGCGTCGCTTTCGATGCCGACCTCGATGATCTTTTCGCCGGTCTCGACTTTATAAAGAACGGCCTTGCCGGCTTGCCCGCCGCGGCCGCCGGCGACCAGCAGGAACTGCGCGTTCCGCGAGAACTTGATGCTGTTGATCTGGCCGTGGGTGAACGGCAAGATGCCGACGATCTGGGCCGTGTCCGTGTTGTAAAGGATGATTTGATGCTGGCCGCCGATGGCGACCAGTGGCGCCCACGGGCTGGCGGCCAGCGCGAGCACGGCGCCCGCGCGGCGCGCCCGCACCACTGGCTCGAGTGACAACTTGCCGGCGGCCGGCATCGGCGGCGGTCCCGAGGGCCGACCCTTCGCCACGGATTTCAGGCCAATCGCCGCCGTCTTGGCGGGAAGGCTGACTTTGCTGCCGGTGTTCTCGCGGGCCCCCTGTTCGATCCACAGCTTCAGCAGGTTCAACTGGGCCAGCGGAAGCTTGTCGCCCTTGGGCGGCATCTTGGGTTCTTCGAGGTGCGCGGTCAGCGAATAGAGCCGCGACTTGTCGGGATTGCCCGGCACCACGATGGCCCCGGACGAGCCGCCTTTTTGCAGCGCCGCGAAGGTGGCGAGGTTCAGGTCGGATTTCTGCTTGTCGTTGCCGTGGCAGTTGGTGCAGTGCTGCTTGAAGATGGCAACGACGTCGCCATCGTAGGTCGGCTTGGTCGGATCGGCGGAAGCGATCCGATTGCCGGAAACGAGGAGAACCAGGGCCAGGAGGAAGGCAAGGAGCCGCATGTCAAGGAGCCTTGGGTGGAATCGAGTTCAGGAATGCGATTGGGGCGGGCAGGCGCTCGTTTAGCCGCGACCCAACGGGGAGCGCGTCGGTTTCGCGCTCCCCGTTGGGTCGCGGCTAAACAACAAGAACCAACCGATATATTATCGATTCCCCGCGTTCGCCGCTATCGATTGCGGAACGCGGATCGCCTCGGCGGGGCATACCACCTCGCAGGCGGCGCAGGCGATGCAATCGGCGGGGCGCGGCAGCCACGGCCGTCCGCCCGCGATCGCCAGGCAGCCTGTGGGGCATGCCGCGACGCAATCGCCGCAACCGGTGCAGCGGCGCGCATCCAATACCGGCAACTCGCCCACGGCGATCATGCGTGGGCCTCCTCGGAGGCCAGATCGATCGGCGATTCCGCTGGCCGGGGGGGCGATTCCACTCCCACGACTCGGCGAATTGCCGCCGCCATCAGTCCGCTGGCTAGGTCTTCAAGGATGGGCCCCGTCAACGGCGGGAACAGCACGTAACGCGCCCCGAGATCGAACAGCAATGCCGTCCAGGCGGCCCGGTCGGCATCGGGCAGCTTTACATCGCTGACCGCGACGATCGCCGCATCGGGGTTTGAGCGAAGCACGTCCGTCAGAATCGCGAGGCCGGGGTGCTTCTCATCGGATGGGTCGACGCGCAGAAACAGCACAGTGGGACGCAGATCGCGGACCAGGGCAAGAACGGCATCGCGCGATTTCGGTTCCTTGAGCAGCCACCGCGATTCTTCGGCGAGTTCCGCGAGTTGCCGGGCCACCCAGCCATCGGCGTCGTGAACCAACAACTGAGGGTAACGCATCGCGGCGCCCCGAGGGATCACTCGGTGTCCAGGGCCTGTTCGAGTGCGCGAATCGTGTCGTGGAGGTGTTCGAAGGTGGGGTTGATCTGCAATGCCTGGCGGAACGCTCGCAGCGCCGCCCGCGGCTTCTTCAACTTCATGTAGCACTGGCCCATGCCCGCCGCCGCCCCGTAGTGGTGCGGGTTCAGCCGCAGCACCGTTTCGCAATCGCGAATCGCCTGCGGATATTCGCCCTTGCGGAAAAACCAGACGGCCCGCTGGTTGTAGGGCTCGGCGAAGTGCGGCGCCCGCAGAATCAAGTCGTCGAGGGCCGCCTTGGCTTTCTTCGCGTCGTCCTTGCGAAGGGCTTGTTGCAGGTTCCAGTTCTGGTCCGGCGTGCCGCCGCGAAACCAGAGTTCCCACAAGGCATCCGAGGCGAACCGCTGCACCAGGGGATCCTCGTCGTGGAGCAAGGCGGCTACGGAAGCGTTGGAATCGTAAGTGCCGAGGAGGCCAATGGCGAGCACCGCGGCGCGGCGCGTGATCGGATCGGTCGAGTTCAACAGTCGCTGCAAGGTGCCTTCGCTGTAGCGTTCCTTGACTTCGGCGCGGAAGAGGTGCATCGACTCGCGGGCGCCGGCCGCCCATTGTTCCTCGTCGTCGCCGGGGTGCAGCGGCGGCAGCCGGTCGAAGAATTCCACAAGCAGCGGCGTGGACACGGCGGCGGACCCTCGTGGTGCTTCCAACAGTTTAGAACACCGCGGCCCAAGATAGAAGTGGACATTGGTACTTCGCGATGCGACCGCGCGTTACCGATCGTTACCAACACGTTACCCACTTCTGGCGTCTGAGTGGTTAGAGTAAGAGCCGTCGTCCCATTGTGTCGCTGGGAGGAATCCGATGAAGAAGTTCCTGCATCCGCTGGCCGGCCTGACCGCGCTCGGAGTGGTCGGAGTCCTGTGCACGGCCCCACTGAGCGCCGATCCGCCGAAAGGCGCCCCGGCCGGGCTGGTCGATCGACCCGTCGCCAAGCCCATCGCCGACGCACCGATGACCCCCGTGAAGATCACCGAGACTCGCGTCGCCACCAAGACCGCGGTCGATCCCAAACCGCTCAGCGACACGGTTAAGAAGGGAATCGACTATCTCGTGAAGCAGCAGCAAGAAGACGGCGGCTGGAACCAGGGCGGCGGCTGGCGCACCGCCATCGGCCCGAACGCCGGCAGCCGCATCGAAGGCAAAAACGTCGAAGACCCCTCGGACGTCGGCAACACCTGCTTCGCCCTGCTTGCCCTCTTCCGCGCCGGCAGCACTCCCACCGAAGGCCCCCACAAAGAGAACGTCGTCAAGGGGCTCAAGTTCATTCTCACCCGCGTCGAGAAGGCCGACAAGGATTCGCTCTACGTAACCGACGTTCGCAATACCCAATTGCAGAGCAAGATCGGCCCGTACGTCGATACGTTCCTCGTCAACCTCGTGCTGGCGGAGATGAAGGGAAAGGCCGGGAGCGAAGAGAAGCGGCTGACGGCCGCGCTCGAAAAGACCATGAACAAGATGGTCAAGCACCAGGACGCCAACGGCGGGTTCGCCAACAACGGCGGCTGGGCCCCGACGCTTTCGGTGGGCATCGCCAACAAGAGTTTCGCCCGCGCCAAACAAAACGGAGTGCACTTCGACGAGCGCGTGGTGGCCCGAGGCTTGGCGCAATCGAATGGCGCCGCTGCGGGCAAGCCGGCCGCTGGCGCAGCCCCAGCGTTCACCGGCCCGGCCACGGCCGTGAAGCCGAGCAGTGGGGCATTCGCCGCGGCGCCGGCTACCGGCCTGGGTCGCGGCGCCGGAATCGCCGGCGGAGGAGCTGGCGCCGGTGACGCGGGCGTTCGGCTTTACTCGCTCGGCCAGGGGGCCGGCAACTCCCAGGACTTCCTGAACGGCCTCAAAGTCGATGGCAAGAAGGCCGAGCAAGTTCTCAAGGATGCCAAGTCGACCAAGGAAGAGAAGGCCAAGGCCCAGAAAACCGTCGACGAGGTTCGCAGGGCCGAGAAAGAGAACGACAAGGTGCAGCAACAACTGGCCGCGACCGTTCGCGACGATCGCTTCGTCTCCGGCTTCGGCTCCAACGGCGGCGAAGAGTTCCTCAGCTTCCTGAACATCAGCGAGGCGCTGATCGTGAAGGGGGGCAAGGACTGGACCGACTGGGACGCGAAAATGGCCAGCGGCCTGCAAAAGGCCCAGGACAAGAACGGCAGCTGGTCCGGGCAGCACTGCATCACGGGGAAGACCTTCTGCACCTCGGCGGCGCTGTTGGTGATGATGGCCGACCGCACACAGTTCCCGGTGGATGTACTGAAGAAGACGGTGCAGCCGAAGAAGTAATGGTGAAAGACAGGAGCCCATCCATGCGCGATCGACGCCACTGGCTCGCCGCAATCGTCGCCTTGAGCATTGCGATTGCAAACAGCTGGCGAGCCGGGAGCGTCAGCGACCGGAGCGTTCCAGGACTCCGGTCGCTGACGCTCCCGGCTCGCCAGGTCCACATCGACGACCCCGCTGTCGCTTCCGGGATCGCTTATCTCGTCAAACAGCAATCACCGGACGGCGCGTGGCGATCCGATCGCTACGCCACGTTCAAGGATGGAACAGCACTCACGCCGCTGGTTGTTTGTGCTCTCCAAGAAGCCGGCGGATCGCCCGACGCCATCCGCAAAGGCTGCGAGTTCCTCGCGAAATCGATCCCCGTTGGTGACGAAGGCACGCTCGATTACCCGGCGTACACGGCCGCGCTTTCGGTGACGGCCTTGTCACGCGAACTTCGCCGCGACCCCGAACTCCGCAAAGCGCGCGACGCCTGGCTGAAATACTTGCTCGAACGGCAACTCACGGAAAAGCTCGGCTGGAAGCCCGAAGACCGCGAGTTCGGCGGCTGGGGCTATTGCCGGTTCATTCCCAAAAAGCCGGTGCCAGGCGCGATTGCTCCGCCGCTTATCGAATCCAATCTCTCCGCAACCGTGTTCGCCCTGGACGCCCTGCGCGAAGCCGGCGTGAGGGACGAAGCCGTTTACAAGAAGGCGCTCGTCTTCGTGCGAAGTTGCCAGAACTACGCGTCGCCGCTGGCCTGCATTTACATCCCGGAGTTGGATGGCGGCTTCCACTTCATGTACGGCGACCCGGTTCGCAACAAGGCCGGCGCCGTGCCGACGATGGGAGATCAACCGCCGTCGGCGTTTCGTTCCTACGGCAGCGCAACCGCCGACGGCTATCGCGCCTTGAATTGCTTCATCGATAAGGCCGACGATTTTCGCCGCGGAGAAGCCAAGACGTGGCTTACCGCCTACTTCAAGCCCGATTCGCATCCCGGCAAGTACATCCCCACGCACGAAGGCAATCGCGAGGCCGTTTACTACTACTATGCAGCGTCGGTCGCCAAGGCGCTGCGATTGGCCAAGGTCGAGAAAGCCGGCGGCAAGCCGTGGGCCCAAGCGCTCGCCGCCGAGCTTCGCCGCCGTCAGAGGAAGGATGGAAGTTGGGCCAATCCGGTCGAACTCGTTCGCGAGGATGAACCGCTCGTCGCCACGGCCAATGCCGTCGTTGCTCTGTCGCACTGCAAGTGAACGTCACTTCTTCTTGACTCGTTCGCGGAGTTCCTCGGGCGTGATCGGCTCGGCTCGCCGCGGTTCCGTTGCGTCGAGCCCCTTGTCGTCGCCGTAGCGTCCTTGCAACTTCGCGAGTCGCTCCGACATCTCGGCAATCCGATCCCTGTGCGCCGCTTCCCCGGCCAGGTTTTTCGTTTCGTCGGGGTCCGCCTGCAAGTCGAACAGTTGTGTGTGGCTAGCTTCGGGATAGCGGATCAGCTTCCAACGTTCGTCGCGGATGGCCCGCTGCTTGCCGAGATAAGCGAGCATCAATTCCTTTCGAACCACCTTCAATTTCCCCTCGATGACGCCGCGAAAACTGCGGCCATCGATTCCGCGCGGCATCGCGGCGCCGACCAGGTCGCAGACGGTTGGGAAAATATCGAACAGGTAAACGAGGGCCGCGCTCGAGCCGTGCGGAATGCCCGGCCCCGCGAACACCAGCGGCGACTTCATGCTGTGGTCGTACAGGTTCTGCTTGCCGAGCAGGCCGTGGCTGCCGACCGCAATTCCCTGGTCCGCCGAGAAGATCACGATCGTGTTATCGAGTTCGCCCCGGTCCTTGAGCGTCTGAATCAGCCGGCCGATGTGGTGGTCGAGAGCCGCGACGGTCGCGTGGTACTCGTGCAAGGTGCGGCGAACGCCGGCTTCGGTGCGCGGCCACGGCAGCAGTTGCTCGTCGCGGACGGTCAGGTCGCCGTTGTCGAACGGATGAATCGGAAGGAAGTTCTTCGGCACCCGAATCTTGTCTTCCTCGAAGAGATCGCGGTACTTCGGGGCGGCGACGCGCGGATCGTGCGGATTGGCGAATGCAAGGTACATGAATAGCGGCCGCGGGTCGCGGTTGGCCTTCAAGAATGCAATCGCTTCGTTCACGATTTCGCGGCCGGGCTCGCCGCTCTTCCGCTCAGCGTCGTCGTTCTTCAAGTACTTGTTGATCTCGAATCGGGCCTGGACGAGTGGAGCCGTGTTGCCGCGCTTGCCGTGATGGTAGGTGAGGTAGCCGGCATCCTTGAGGGAGAGCGGGAAGTTCGGCCCGTCGCCGGGCGCGAGCAGCCCTTTCGGCGACTTGCGGCCCGGCGGGACGTATTCCTTCCTGCGGAAGTAGGCGTTGCCGGTTAGAAGCATGTTGCGGCTGGGCGTGCAGACCGCGGCGGAATTGCCGCCGAAACAATACGCATTGGAGAAGGTGAAGCCGCGGCGCACGAGGGCGTCGAGGTTGGGCGTTTTGGCGGCGGGGTTGCCGAGCGCGGCGATTGAATCGGCGCGCATATCGTCCGCCAGCAGCAAGATGACGTTCGGCTTCTTCGGCTCCGCAGGGAAAGCGGATGCGGCGGGGAGAAGAAGCATCAGCACGGTAAGAAGTGGTTTCATGGTAACCATGTTATTGCGTAGCCGCGACCCAACGGGAGCGCGCGGAATGCGCGCTTCCCACGTTCTCGCAACTTCCATTTGCGGTCGTCGCCCTCGCCGGGTATGTTGTTTACCAAGCCCCCACCCCTCCTCTTCCCTCGAGGCCTCTCATGCGTCTGACTCGCCGCCGCTTTCTGGAATCGTCCCTCGCCACCGCCGCGACCATCACGGTTGCCGGCACCAAATCGTCCGGCAAAGTGCTGGGCGCCAACGACACGGTGCGCATCGGCGTCGCCGGCTTGAACGGCCGCGGCGGCTCCCACGTCGGCGAATTCTCCGGCATGAAGAATGTCGAAATCGTTTATCTCATCGACCCTCACCAGGGCACTTACAAGGGGCGGATCGCCCAGCTGGCCAAGGCTGGCCGCAAGGAACCCACCTGCGTGCAGGACGTCCGCAAGGCCCTCGAAGACAAGAACCTCGACGCGATTTCGATCGCGACGCCGAACCACTGGCACGCCCTCATGACCATCTGGGCCTGCCAGGCCGGCAAGGACGTGTACGTGGAGAAGCCGTGCAGCCACAACATCCACGAAGGGCGGATCGCGGTCGAAACGGCCCATAAATACAAGCGAATCGTGCAGCACGGCACGCAGAGCCGGGCCAGCAGCGGCTTCGCCAATCTGGCGGCGATCGCCAAGAGCGGCAAGTACGGCAAGTTGCTCGTCTCGCGCGGCCTCTGCTACAAGGACGGCGGCGACAAAGGCAGCACCCGCGGCAACATCGGCTTCAAACCGACCAAGGCCCCGCCCGCCGCTCTCGACTTCAACATCTGGACCGGGCCCGCTCCCGAGCAACCGTACCACGAGAACATCGTCCACTATCGCTGGCACTGGTTCTGGGATTTCGGCAACGGCGACATCGGCAACCAGGGCGTTCACGAAATGGACAAGGCCCGCTGGTTCATCCCCAATGCCCAGTGGCCCAAGTCCGTCATCACCTTCGGCGGCCGCTTCACCGGCAAGGACCAGGGCCAGACGCCCAACACCGAAGTGACCGTGATGGATTACGACGGCACTCTTTTGATCTTCGAGGTCCGCGGCCAGAAGTCCCCGGGATACTTCGGCCAGGGGGTCGGCAACGTGCTCCACTTCGAGGCCGGCGTGGTGGCCGGGTCGAAGTTCTACCCCAAGGGGCAAGGCAGCGGCGAGGCGCTGGTGAAGGTCGAAGTGGAGAAGAAGCCGGCCGGCAGCCACTTCGGCAACTTCATCGATTGCGTCCGCAGCCGCAAGAGCGAGAACTTGAACGCCGAGATCGCCGTCGGGCACATCTCCGCGGGTCTTTGTCACCTGGCGAACATCTCGTATCGCCTCGGCAAGGACGAGCCGTTCAGCGCCCGCACCGGGGCCGTGCAGGGCAACGATTTCGCGAGCGAAACGCTGGCCCGCACCGAGCAATACCTCACCGGGAACGGCGTCGTGCTCGAGAAGCAGATGCTCCGCGTTGGCCGGAAACTCGAGTTCGGCGGCGCAACCGAAACCTTCAAGAACGACGCCGACGCGAACGCGCTGCTCACCCGCAACTACCGCGCTCCGTTCACGGTGCCGGCCAAGGTGTAATCGCGGCCATTGCCAGGCCGCAATAAAGCACAAAACACACTGTTTTTCTTTGTGTCATTTGTGCTTTTTTGCGGCCGCACTTTCTCTTTTTCTTTGTGTCGTTTGTGTTTTTTTGCGTCCGCTGACAGCCATTGTCAGGCCGCAAAAAAGCACAAAGGCCGATTCAATCTTTCTTTTTGAGCCTTTTGTGTTTTTTTGCGGCCGCTGTTTTGTTCTTTGCGGCCGCAAGCGCACTTCCGCCGATACCAATCGTGCCTTACAATCCATTCAACCACGCTCTCTTCGCGGAGTTCTCCGATATGAAGGCCTTAATCCTTGTCGCCGACGGCTTCGAGGACCTCACTTTATTCCTTCCCTGGTATCGCCTTAGGGAAGAAAACTTCGACGTGCGCCTGGCCAGCCCCCTGATGCATGCTCTCACCGGGATGCACGATTATCAGATCGAACCGGACCTTCGCATTCACGAGGTAAACCCGGCGGAATACGACGTTCTGGTAATCCCAGACGGCCGGGCCGTGGAAATGCTGCGTCAGCGCGAGGAAGCGGTCGACGTGACGCGAACTTTCATGCAGGACGGCAACTCGCGGGTCGCCGCCATCGGCCACGGCGCCCAGCTTCTGATCAGTGCCGGCGTGCTCGATGGCCGGACGATCACTTGCGATCCCGGCATCCGCGACGACGTCCGCGCCGCCGGAGCCATTTATCGCGACGAGGCGGTCGTCCGCGACGGCAACCTGCTCACCGCCCGGTCCGTGGACGACCTTCCCACTTTTTGCCAGATGCTCGTTCATTCGCTCGGGGTTCGGGTGTAATTGAAGGCAGATCACGAAAGAAGGAAAGCACGAAACCAAACGATCCGCTTTCGTGTTTTGGATGAAGCAAAAATCTCTGGGGGATGCGATATCGTAGACGGTTCTTGGGTGGCACCGGCTTCCAGCCGGTGCAAGTAAAGACGTAGACGGTTCTTGGGTGGCACGGGCTTCCAGCCGGTGCAAGTAAAGACGTAGACGGTTCCTGGGTGGCACGGGCTTCCAGCCGGTGCAAGTAAAGACGTAGTCGGTTCTTGGGTGGCACCGGCTTCCAGCCAGTGCAAGTAAAGACGTAGTCGGTTCTTGGGTGGCACCGGCTTCCAGCCGGTGCAAGTAAAGACGTAGACGGTTCTTGGGTGGCACCGGCTTCCAGCCGGTGCAAGTAAAGACGTAGACGGTTCTTGG
>Ga0134125_10005481_pt1 | contig 14404 bp, 12 predicted proteins | sample KB31751_FD_96464 | JGI IMG/M metagenome (GOLD analysis project Ga0134125, IMG submission 96464) | Terrestrial soil microbial communities with excess Nitrogen fertilizer from Kellogg Biological Station, Michigan, USA - KB3-175-1 | ecosystem: Environmental > Terrestrial > Soil > Unclassified ... | reverse complement strand
CGTTTATTGGGAGACCCGCTATAATGCGGGCCATGGACGCAAAGACCGCCGCGCTTTTGAACCTGCCCTCATTTGATAAGGGCTGGGTCTGGCTGGTCGGCGGCGGCCCCGGCGATCCCGGCCTGATCACGGCGCTGGGGCTGAAAGCGCTGGCCGATGCCGATATCATCCTCCACGACGCGTTGATCGATGAACGGTTGCTGGCGCTGACGCATCCGGGCGCCGAGCTGATCTTCGCCGGCAAGCGCGCGGGCGTGAAATCGTGCAAGCAGGACGAGATCAGCGACATGCTGGTGCGGCTGGCGAAAGCAGGCCAGCGCGTGCTGCGGCTGAAAGGCGGCGATCCCTTCGTCTTCGGCCGCGGCGGCGAAGAAGCCCAGGCGCTGGCGCGGGCACGCGTGCCCTTCCGCATCGTCCCCGGCATCACCGCCGGGATCGGGGGGCTGGCCTATGCCGGCATCCCGGTGACCCATCGCGACACCAACCATGCCGTGATTTTCCTCACCGGCCATGACGAAACCGGCGAGCTGCCGCAATCGGTCGACTGGGCGGCTGTGGCGACTGCGGCACCTGTCATCGTCATGTTCATGGCGGTCAAACATCTGGGCGCCATCGCGGAAAGACTCGTCGCCGCCGGCCGCGATCCGCGCGATCGCCTCGCCGTCGTCAGCCACGCCGCCTTGCCTGGCCAGCGTGTCGTGGAAGCAACCCTCGCAGAGGCCGCGACCCTCGTCGGCCTCGAGACGCCGGCGCTCGTCGTGCTCGGTCCCGTCAGCCGCTATCGCGAGGTGCTCGACTGGTATCGCCCCGAGCTCAGGTCCAATGCGCTCGGCTAACGCGATAATTGTCGCCGCGCCGCGCTCGGGTTCCGGCAAGACGCTGCTGACGCTGGGCCTGCTGGCGGCGTTGCGCAAGCGCGGCCTCGCGGTCGCGCCCGCCAAGGCCGGCCCCGACTATATCGATGCCGCCATCCTGAGCCGTGTCGCGGGCATGGAGGCCGTCAACCTCGATCCCTGGGCGATGTCGCCCGACCGGCTCCGCTCACTCGCCGCAGGGCAGGCCACCGGCGCCGATCTGCTTCTGATCGAGGGGGTGATGGGCCTGTTCGATGGCGCCGCCGACGGTACCGGCTCGACCGCCGATCTTGTCGCCGCGTTGAAGCTGCCGGTGATCCTCGTCGTCGATGCGCACAAGCAGGGCCAGTCCGTCGCCGCCCTGGTGCAGGGCTTCGCCCGCTTCCGCCCCGGCGTCGAAATCGCCGGGGTGATTCTCAACCGCGTCTCGACGACACGCCACGAGGCGATGCTGACCGCGGCGCTGCAGCCGCTCGGCATCGCGATCCTCGGCGCTCTGCCGCGCCGCGACGGGCTCGTCCTGCCGGAGCGTCACCTCGGCCTCGTCCTCCCCGACGAGATCGCCAGCTTCGACACCATCGTCGGAAGCGCCGCCGAGGCGGTCGAGGAGTTCGTCGATCTCAACCGACTGCTTGCTTTGTCCGGGCCACCAGCTCCGCCCACCAGCGCGTCGCCCCGGCTCCCGCCGCTCGGCCAGCGCATTGCCGTCGCCCGCGACGAAGCCTTCGCCTTCCTCTACCCGCACCTGCTGGCCGATTGGCAAGCCCTGGGCGCCGAACTCACCTTCTTCTCCCCACTCCGCAACGAGCCTGCGGCAACGAATAGCGATGCCGTCTATCTTCCCGGCGGCTATCCGGAATTGCATGGGCTGAAGTTGGCCGCGGCGACCCGGTTCCATGCCGGTCTGATCGCCGCCCGCGACCGCGGCGCCCTCGTCTATGGCGAATGCGGGGGGTATATGGTCTTGGGAGAAGAACTAGTGGATAAGTCAGGAAGTCCATACAAAATGGCAGGGCTTCTGCCGGTCCGCACCGACATCAGCCGGCCTCGCCGCACCCTTGGTTACCGCCGCCTGTCGCATGCGAGCCCCCTGCCATGGCCGGCCAACCTCACCGGTCATGAGTTCCACTACTCGTCCGGCGCCGGAGCCGATCCGCTGTTCGCCGCCACCGACGCGCTCGGCACGCCCCTGCCGCCGATGGGCGCAGTCGTGGGTCGCGTCATGGGGTCTTATGCGCACGTGATCGACGTGGCATAGCTCACCTACAAACCATCGATCATGCGCGTAAAATGCGTCCGCAAAGGGCATATGTGTGCATGCAAAAAAATCGGCTCGAGAGGCGTCGTTGACCAAAGCGCTGATGTTCATGGGCACCGGCAGCGATGTCGGCAAGACCCTCATCGTCGCCGCGCTGTGCCGCGCCTACGCCAATCGCGGGCTGCGCGTCGCGCCGTTCAAGCCGCAAAATATGTCGAACAATGCGGCAGTTACGGCCGATGGCGGCGAGATCGGCCGGGCCCAGGCGCTGCAGGCGCGGGCGGCGCGGCGCGAGCCGCTGACCGCGATGAACCCGGTTTTGCTGAAGCCCGAGCACGAGACCGGCGCCCAGCTCATCGTCCGCGGCAAGCGCGTCGGGTCCTTCTCCGCCCGCGATTACTGGCAGCAGCGCTCGACGCTCATGCCGGAAGTCCTGAAGGCATTTCAGGAGCTTAGCGATGCCGACCTGGTCCTCGTCGAAGGTGCCGGCAGCGCCTCGGAGGTCAATCTGCGGGCCACCGACATCGCCAATTTCGGCTTCGCCCGCGCCGCCGATGTCCCCGTCATCCTCATCGGCGACATCGATCGCGGCGGCGTCATCGCCTCGCTCGTCGGCACCTTTGCGGTCATCGACCCCCAAGATCGTGCGCTCATCCGCGCCACCCTGGTCAACAAATTCCGTGGCGAACATAGGCTCTTTGAGGACGGAAAAATCGCCATTGCACGCCTTACGAACGTGCCGTGCCTGGGCCCCATTCCCTATCTCGCCGAGGCCGCGCGCCTGCCTGCCGAGGACTCGCTCGCCCTCGATCGCGCCGAGCCGGCGCGGCCCGGCCGCTACGTCGTCGCCGTCCCGCGCCTGCCGCGCGTCTCCAACTTCGACGATCTCGACCCGCTCCGCGCCGAACCCAACGTTTCGGTGGTGGTGGTCGAGCGCGGCATGCCGCTGCCGCAGTCGGCCGATCTCATCCTCATCCCCGGCAGCAAGGCGACGCGCGCCGACCTGATGGCGCTGCGCGAGGCCGGCTGGGATACCGACATTGCCGCCCATGTCCGTGCCGGCAAGGCCGTGCTCGGGATCTGCGGCGGCTACCAGATGCTCGGGCGGACCATCGCCGATCCACACGGGATCGAAGGGACGCCCGGCGTCACCGATGGCCTCGGCCTGCTCGATGTCGAGACCGTGCTCGGCCCGGCAAAGGAACTGCGCGTCGCGAGCGCGACCCATGTCGCGAGCGGCGAGCCGATCTACGGCTACCACATGCACATGGGAGTGACGACCGGAGGCGACACCGCGCTGCCCTTCAGTCGCGTCGATGGCAAGCGCGAAGGGGCGACCAGCGGCCGAGTCGCCGGAACGTATTTGCATGGCCTCTTCGCCTCAGACCGATTCCGCCACGCTTTTTTGAATGGCCACGCCGCGCTGGGCGTCCAGTACGAGGCAGGCATCGAGAGCGCGCTCGATGCCCTTGCAACGCAACTCGAGCGTCACCTCGATCTGGACCAGCTGCTGAGTTTCGCCAGCCCGGTCGGTCGTTGAGCGATGGCGTGGCTGCTCGCACCGCTGGCCCTGTTGATCGAACGCGCCGTCGGCTATCCCCCCCGGTTGTTCCGGTTGATCGGGCATCCCGTGACGTGGATGGGGGCACTGATCACCTGGCTCGACACGCGGCTCAACCAAGGCGCCAATCGGCGGCTCAAGGGCGCCGTCATGCTCCTCCTCCTCCTGCTCACGGGGCTCGCGATCTCGCTGCTCGTCGTCGCGGTCACTCGGCGCGTTCCGTTCGGCTGGGTGCTCGAGGCCCTTATTGCCTCGAGCCTGTTGGCGCAAAAGGAGCTTGGGCGAGCCGTAAAGGCGGTGGCCGACACCCTTGCGGTGTCGCTCGACAGCGGCCGTTCAGCCGTCAGCCATATCGTTGGGCGCGATCCCGACACCCTTGACGAGGCCGGAGTTGCCCGGGCCGCGATCGAAAGCCTGGCGGAGTCGACGTCGGACGGGGTCGTGGCGCCGCTGTTCTGGCTGCTGATCGGCGGGCTGCCGGGCATCGTGCTCTACAAAGCTGCAAACACCGCCGACTCGATGGTCGGTCACCGCACCGAGCGCCATGCCGAGTTTGGTTGGGCCAGTGCCCGCTGCGACGATTGGCTCAACTGGATCCCGGCGCGGCTGAGCGCCCTGCTGATTGCCGGTGCCGCCTTCCTGGTGCGGCGTGCCGATCCCGAAGCCGCCTGGTCCACCGCATTGCGCGATGCCCGCAAGCACGCCTCCCCCAACGCGGGCTGGCCCGAGGCGGCCTTCGCGGGTGCTCTTGGTTTCGAGCTCGGGGGGCCCCGCGCCTATGCCGGTGAGGTGCACGACCTGCCGCACTTCGGCGACGGCAAGGCCAACCTCACCGCGCTCGATATCCTCAAAGCACTCGAGCTCTATTGGAGCGCGATGAACCTGCTGTTGGGGCTGACGCTCGTCGTGACGCTGCTGCTCTGGCGGTTCCTCCTCCTATGACTGGATGGCGATTGGGGAGCGGGCCAAATTCCCAACGCCCGCATCCCACATATTGGCCTTGAGCCGGACCTTGCGTCATAGGCTAAGACCCGTCGCAAAGATCTGCGAGCGACCAGCATGGACACCGCCGCAAACGATGATTGGGTCACGGCCGCGGAATGCGCCAGACGCGTCGGCATCAGCGTGCGTGCACTGCGGCACTACGAGCGTTGCGGATTGATCGTCCCGCGGCGCACGGAGAAACGGTGGCGTCTCTACGGGGCCACCGAGATCGTTCGCCTCAATGAAGTGCTGGCCCTCAAGGCGCTGGGCTTTCGGCTGTCGGAGATCAGCAGCCTGCTCACCGGCGTGCCGGCCGATCTCGGCCGCATGTTCGACGTCCAGCGTGACGTCCTTGAGAGCGCGCGGGCGAAGGCGGAGCGTGGCCTCACCGCTATCGACGCCGCACAGGCAACGATTGCCGCCGGAGGCATCATTTCAATCGACTGGCTTATGAATTTGCTGAAGGAGACGACCATGAGCGACAATTCGAAGGATACTGTGGCCTGGCGCCGTTACGAGCAGAACCGGCCGCGCACCGAAGTCGCGATCGACAAGGCGCTCTATGGCCAATATGCGGGCGCCTACCAGCTCGATGACGGCACCTTCTATGCTGTCCTCCACCGGGACGGCCATCTGTTCACCCGCGTCATCGGCCAGCCGGAGATCGAGATATTCCCGGAAGAGGCTGACCGCTTCTTCATGAAGGCGCTCCCGGTCCAGGTGACCTTTATCCACAACTCCACGGGCGACGTGACCGGACTGGTTCACCACCAGAACGGCGAAGAGATGAGAGGGGCCCGGATCGATCAGGCGGTCCTGGACGCGGCGGATTCCGCCCTGCAGAAGCGCGTGCGGGAAAAGATTGCCTTTCCACGAAGCGAAGAGATCCTTCGGCGGGTGATCGATGAGGCGATCCGGGGTGAGCCGAACTACCAGGCGATGTCGCCGGCCCTGGCGGCCCTGGCCCGCGAACAGCGCGAAATCGTGCACGCGACGCTGAAGGAGGCCGGCAAACTCGAGGGCCTTTCCTTCAAAGGCGTGAGCGCGCAAGGCTGGGACGTCTACGAGGCAAAGTTCGAGACCGCCAACATGGAGTGGGCGTTCATGCTCGCGGCCGATGGGACGATGACCGGTCTTTATCTGCGCCCGTCGCCGTAGGGCGCAAAGCGCCTATTCAGGCTTTGTCGTTTCCGTCACGCTTTCGGTGAGGCGCGGCCCCTTCAGGGTCATCGGCAGCCCGGCGACGACGAAATGCACCTCGTTGCAGATATCGGCGAGGCGTTGGTGTGCGGCGCCGGCGAGGTCGCGGAACATCCGCGCCATGGCGTTGTCGGGGACGATGCCGAGCCCGACCTCGTTGGACACCAGGATCACGCGCGCGCCGTCCGTGGCGCCGAGCGTGGCGATCAATTCGTCGACCGCCTGCGCCACGTCGCGGCCGGCCCCGAGCAAATTGGTGATCCACAGGGTCAGGCAGTCGACCAGGATCACGTCATGGTCTTTCGCCGCGGCCTTGAGGGCGGCCGACAGCGCGAGCGGCTCCTCCAGCGTCGAGAAACGGCGATGCCGATGCTCCTGGTGGAGCCGGACACGCTCCAGCATTTCCGTGTCGAGCACCTGCGCGGTGGCGAGATAGAGCGGCCTCTGGCCGGCGCGCATCGCCATGCGTTCGGCAAAGCTCGTCTTACCCGATCGCGCCCCGCCCAGAACCAGAACATGTCCGCCCATGTCGTCCTCCGATTCGCCCTTAACGCCGGCGCCAGAGATTGGTCGCCAGGGCCGGTTGCGGCAAGCTGAATGCGTGCACCGAAATCGATTGCATATTCCGCTTTCACCGGCCGGGCGAACACATTATGGTCCGCCCGCGCGAGGGGCGCGGCCAGCATCCGGGGTCGGAATTTGACCAGATATTACTTGGGCGTAGACGGTGGGGGCACCAATTGCCGCATCCGCCTCGCGGACGAAAATCTGGCGACTTTGGGCGAGGGACGGGGCGGCCCGTCCAATCTGCAGATTCAGAACGGCGAGCCGGCCTATCGCTCGATCCTCGACGGGGCCAGGGCGGCCTTCGCCGCGGCCGGGCTGCCCGCGTCGGCCTACGCCCAGACATATGGCTGCTTCTGCATGGCGGGCGGGCGCTCGGTCGTCGACCGTGACACCTTCCAGCGCCGGCCATGGCCGTTTGCCGATGTCCGTGTCTATGACGATATCGACGCCGCGCATGCCGGGGCGCTGGGCGGCGAAGACGGGGCGGTAATCATCGCCGGCACCGGCTCGGCGGCGCTCGCCATCGTCGACGGAAAGCGCCACCAGTGCGGCGGCTGGGGGTTCCACGTCGGAGACCAGATGTCGGGCGCCATTCTCGGGCGGGAACTGGTCCGCCGCGCCGTGGAAGCAAAGGACGGGCTGGTCTCCGGTTCGCCGTTGACCGAAGCCGTCGTCGCAACGCTCGGCGGCAGCCTCGATGCGGTGATGGACTGGTCATTCCCCAAGCCTGCAACACCGATCGAGTTCAAGGACCGTGACGGCAACGAATTGCCGGTGACCGTGGGGCGCGCGCCCAAGGCGTATGGCGACTTCTCCCGCCTGATTTTCGACTATTACGGCAAGGGCGACGCGGTCGCGCGCGAACTGATCGAGCTCGAATTGAGTTACGTCGACAACTATGTGCGCTGGTTCAAGCAGCGTGGCGCCCAGCGCATGGCTGCCACCGGCGGCGTGGGCGAACGCTTGTTTCCGCTGCTGGTTGAGCGCTATGGCAGCTTCATCGTCAAACCGCTCGGGGACAACCTTTCGGGCGCAGTCATTCTCGCAAAGCAGAACTTCGCCGCATGAACTACATCGACAAGAGGCAAAAGAGCGTGTCCAGCCGCATCATCCCCGTCCAGCCTTTCGATTATGTGGTCTTCGGCGCGACCGGCGATCTGACCAAGCGCAAGCTCATCCCGGCACTCTACCACCGGTTCTATGACGGACAGTTCGACGAGCAGAGCCGGATCATCGGCGTCTCCCGCACCAAGTGGAGCGACGAGGATTTCCGCAACGCGGCACGCAAGGACATCGCCGACTTCGTCGAAAAGGAATACCAGGACGAAAAGGTGATCGAGCGCTTCGTCTCGACCTTCTGCTACGTGGTCAACGACGTGACCGACCAGAGCAAGTGGGGCGATCTTTCGACCAAGCTGCGCGACGACCCCAAGATCGTGCGGGCCTTCTACATGGCGATCGCGCCCGACCTGTTCGGACCGACCTGCGAATACATCGACAAGAAAGGCTACTACCGCCGCGACGCGCGTGTGGTGATCGAAAAGCCGCTCGGACACGATCTGCAGTCGTCGATCGAGATCAACGACGAAGTCAGCAAGATTTTCGCCGAGGATCAGGTCTACCGCATCGACCACTACCTGGGCAAAGAGACGGTCCAGAACCTGCTGGCGCTGCGCTTTGCCAACATCCTGTTCGAGCCGGTGTGGAACTCGACCCACATCGACCATGTGCAGATTACGGTGGCGGAGTCGGTGGGTGCCGGCACCCGTGGCTATTACGACGAGAGCGGCGCGCTTCGCGACATGGTGCAGAACCACATGGCGCAGCTCCTCTGCCTTGTGGCCATGGAGCCCCCGGCCTCGGACGACGCCAACGCGTTGCGCGATGAAAAACTGAAGGTCCTGCGCTCGCTGAAGCCGATTACGGCCGCCGACGTCAATCGCGTCACCGTGCGGGGCCAGTACCGGGCCGGCTCGATCGGCGGCCAGTCCGTACCGAGCTACCAGGACGAGCTGCCGGACGACAAGAAGGGGTCGAAAACCGAAACCTTCGTCGCACTCAAGGCCGAGCTCGAGAACTGGCGCTGGGCTGGAGTTCCGTTCTATTTTCGGACTGGCAAGCGTCTCGCGAGCCGGTCGAGCGAGATCGTCATCCAGTTCCGCAACATCCCGCACTCGATCTTCGACCATGCCGAAGGTGCGCCGCGCCCCAACCGGCTGGTCATCAACATCCAGCCCGACGAGAGCGTGAAGATGTTCCTGATGATCAAGGATCCGGGTCCGGGCGGCATGCGCCTGCGCGAAGTGCCGCTGAATCTGAGCTTTGCCGCGACCTTCCACGAGCGGACGCCCGAGGCCTATGAGCGGCTGTTGCTCGACGTGATCCGCGGCCAGCAGACCCTGTTCATGCGCCGCGACGAGCTCGAGGCGGCGTGGCGCTGGATCGATCCGATCCGGGACGCCTGGGATGCCGCGAGCGACGCGCCGCAGGCCTACGCCGCCGGTACCTGGGGTCCGTCGGGCGCCGTGGCGCTGATCGAGCGCGATGGCCGCACCTGGCACGAGGACGATTGATGCGGCCAGCGCGCCGGACTTTCAAGGATAAGCAGCAACTCGCCGACGCCCTCGCCGAGGCCATCGCGGCCAACCTCAAGGCCGGCATCGCCGCACGCGGCGCCGCCTCGCTGGCGGTGTCGGGTGGTACCACGCCGGCATTGTTCTTCAAGACGCTGTCCAATCGCGCGGACATCGCCTGGGAGAAGGTCACGGTGACGCTGGTCGACGAGCGCTGGGTCGACGAACATTCCGATCGCTCCAATGCGCGGCTGGTCAGGGCCAATCTGCTGCAGAACCGGGCGGCGCCAGCGACATTCGTGCCGCTCTATCAGGGTGGCGCGACGCCCGACCCCGGCAAGGCCAGCGCTGCGCTGGCAGCGGTCCCCCATCCGCTCGATGCGGCGATCCTGGGCATGGGCAATGACGGCCATACCGCCTCGTTCTTTCCGGGCGGCGACAATCTGGCAACGGCGCTGACGGCAGACGGACCGGTGGTGTCGATGCATGCGCCGGGCGCGGGCGAACCGCGCGTCACGCTGACGCTCAGGCAATTGCTGGCGGCACGGACGCTCTATCTGCTTATCGAGGGGGACGAGAAGGCCAGAACGCTGGAGCAAGCTGAAGCACAAGGCCCCGTAGAGGCCATGCCGGTGCGCGCCATTCTCCGCCAGACGCAAACACCGCTCACCATCTACTGGTGCCCCTAGGAGACCCAGATGTCTGTCCTCAAGGTTGTTCAGGACGTGACCGACCGGATCGCGGCACGCAGCGCCGACACGCGCGGCGACTACCTGCACCGGCTCGATACAGCGCGTGAGGCGGGCGTCTATCGCGCAACGCTCAGTTGCGGAAATCTGGCGCATGGCTTTGCCGCCTGCTCGCCTGCCGACAAGGCCAGGCTCGCCGGCAACAGGGCACTGAACCTGGGCATCGTCACGTCCTACAACGACATGCTGAGCGCCCATCAGCCGTACGAGACCTACCCCGCGATCATCAAGGAGGCGGCGCGCTCAATCGGCGCGACGGCCCAGGTGGCGGGCGGCGTGCCGGCCATGTGCGACGGCGTCACTCAGGGCCAGCCCGGCATGGATCTGTCGCTGTTCTCGCGTGACGTGATCGCCATGGCGACGGCCATCGCCCTTAGCCACAACATGTTCGATGCCGCGGTGTTCCTGGGCATTTGCGACAAGATCGTGCCGGGCCTCTTGATCGGCGCGCTGAGCTTCGGGCACCTGCCGGCGGTGTTCATCCCGGCGGGCCCGATGCCCTCGGGCATGCCGAACGACGAAAAGACCCGCATCCGGCAGCTCTATTCGGAGGGCAAGGTCGGGCGCGCCGAGCTGCTCGAGGCAGAGGCCAAGTCGTACCATTCGCCTGGCACCTGCACCTTCTACGGCACCGCCAATTCCAACCAGATGCTGATGGAGATCATGGGCCTCCATCTGCCCGGCGCGAGCTTCGTCAATCCCGGCACGCCGCTGCGCGAGGCGCTGACCCGCGAGGCCACCAAGCGTGCGCTGTCGCTGACCGCACAGGGCAACGACTACACGCCGGTCGGGCATGTGATCTCCGAAAAGACCATCGTCAATGGTCTCGTCGGCCTGCATGCGACGGGCGGCTCGACCAACCACACAATGCACCTCGTCGCCATCGCCGCCGCCGCAGGACTGCAGGTCACCTGGCAGGACATGGCGGATTTGAGCGAGGTCGTGCCGCTGCTCGCCCGCGTCTATCCCAACGGCGTCGCCGACGTGAATCATTTTCACTCGGCGGGTGGAATGGGATTCCTGATACGCGAACTTCTGGACGGCGGCTATCTGCACGAGGATGTCAAGACAGTGCAGGGCGGCGGCCTGTCGAGTTACACGGTCGAAGCCAAGCTCATCGAGGACAAGCTGACTTTCGAGCCCTCGCCCAAGGAGACGGGTAACGACAAGATTCTGGTGCCGGTGAAGGCGGCCTTCAGCAAGAACGGTGGGCTCAAACTCCTGAGCGGCAATCTCGGCAAGTCGGTGATCAAGGTCAGCGCCGTGAAGCCCGAACATCGCGTCATCGAGGCGCCGGCGCGAGTCTTCCACAGCCAGCATGGGCTGCAGGCGGCGTTCAAGGCGGGCGAGCTCAATCGCGACTTCATCGCGGTGGTGCGCTTCGCCGGCCCCAAGGCGATCGGCATGCCGGAGCTGCACAATCTGACCCCCGCACTCGGAGTTCTGCAGGGCCGGGGCTTCAAGGTCGCGCTGGTCACCGACGGCCGCATGTCCGGCGCGTCGGGCAAGGTGCCGGCGGCCATCCACGTGACGCCGGAGGCCGTCGACGGTGGACCGATCAGCAAGGTCCGCGACGGCGATCTGCTGCGCCTCGATGCCGAGGCCGGCACGCTGACCTTCATCGGCGACGAGAAGGAATTTTTCTCGCGCACGCCCGCGACCGAAGATCAGCGTCATGAGCACTACGGCATGGGCCGTGAGCTCTTCGCCGGCTTCCGCGCCATGGTTGGCGCCGCCGACCGCGGCGCCAGCGTCTTCGGCTGAGCGAAACGATCCTGACTCCTGAGGTTTCCGTATTCGCGGGAATCTACTATGAGCGAGCTATGCGCCTGCTGCTCGCCATTGCCCTGAGTCTTCTTCTTGCCGCCTGTTCCGGGACCGGACCCGACTTCAGTTCCCATGGACCTTCGTTCGATCCGTCAAAGGACGACGTTGCGGACCTGCTGATTGTGTTCGATCTGCCGCGAGGCCTCGGGACCAACAATACCGCCGGGCAGCTCTTTACCTTCGATGCCGCGCAAGGCGGGCCCAACGAGCATTTGCGGCTGACCCTCATGCCGGCGGATGGCGACCAGGTGATGAGCAGCCTGCCGCCGCCGGCCGACGGACGGTCATATTATCTCTTCCAGCTCGCACCACAGGCCAAGTCGCAGATCCTGGCGGCCCAGCAGTCGGCACAGGCGCGCGGCGTACCGGGCAGCAGCATTCAGCTCGGAATCGTGCCGCATCTGTGCAGCAGCGGCCCGGTCGACCAGAACGCGGCGACGGTGACTATTTCGGCCGTGCTGCCGGGCAAAACCGGCCTGCTGCCGTTCATCAACAACGAGCCCCTGGCGCAGGTCCTGCAGTTGCCGGGCAGCAACCAGCTCGGCATTTGCAGCTAGGCGGCGGACGTCAGGCCACGCTGCGGATGGCCCGCGGCACGCTGACGACTCAGTCCGGTCCCGGCAGGGCCCGGAAGCTTGCCCCAGCCTCCACCGGGTCCGCCGTAACCCGGTGCCGTCCAGCTCTGCATGCGGCGTGTGAAGTCCCAGAACTGCGCCGCCGAGATTTCGCCGCGCAGCAGGGCATTGAGCGTCTCTCCGACAAGGTCTTCCGAGGCAAATCGTGCATGCGGATTGTCGAAGCCGCGCAGCTTGAGCTCGTAAAGGATGTCCTCGAGATCGCGGCGTCGCATCCCGAGCACCCTGAGGCGCAAACCATGCTCGCGGATCTCGTCGCCCTCGTCCTTGATCCGTTGGCGTGCGTCCTCGATCTGCTGCGCGATCGTCGCCGCGGCGCCCCCCGCATCGGCGCGCGCCTCGGCCAGCAGTCGCCGCAGATCGTCCTGTGCGAGCACCTGATCGAGATCGTCGGCGGCGATCGAAAAAGCGACTTCGCGGCCGAGCGCCAGTTCAGTGCGGCCGGCGATGGCCTCATCACGGCGATCCAGTAAGGCGCCGTTCTCGCGGTCCAGCATCTCGATGCGCACGATCGCCATCTCGATCGCTTCGCGCGCCGTCTTGCCGCCGGCACTATCGAGAGCAGTATTTTCAGCCTTGGCGATTTCGCCTCGGGCGGCTTCGGCCTCGGCCTCGATCCGGCCGCTGTACTGGCGGAGGCGTACGGGGATCTCGCTCAGCAAAACAAAGATCTGCCGGGCTCGCTCATAGCCAATGAGCCGCGCGACGCGGGCGTCGAGCGCGGAGACAAGGCCTCGCCCGCGATAGCTCTCCATGCCATAGCCCTTGCTCCACAGATACATGAACAGCGGATCGTCACGGAACGGCCGGCCCTTCTGTTCGCGATCCGCCTCGGCAGCGACGAGCTTGGCGCGAAGCTGTTTGGAGATAGCGTCGAGCCTTCGGCCGCGTGCAAGCCGCGCAGCGTAGTCATCATCAGCGCCGAGTCGTGGGCGCGCCGCGGCCGCAAGAGCCTTGAGCTCGCTGTCGCGGCGGCCCGTCTCGGCCTGCAGCGACATGCGGTCGGCATTGCCGCGGGCGAGGCCGGCTTCGATCTGCTGCAACTCGGCTTCGGCTTCCGCAAAGGTCGCGTCATAGCGCGACAGCGCCGCTTCGGCGGCCTCGTCGATGTCGCGGACGAGCGCTGTGATCCTGGCACGAGCCGCCGGATCGGGGCGCAGCGTGCCGAGCTGATGGTAGAGCTCGGCCTCCTGCGCCCGATGCTTGATCAGGAGCTCGGCACCGCGCGCGGCACGCTTGGAGATATCGTCCTCCTCGCGCCGGACGTCGCGCAGGGCTTCTTCGAGTGCGCGCAGGAGATCGGTTCCGCTGAGGCTCATGTCACCACCGCGTCACCTCGCCCCCCAGCACCGGCAGCACATAGTCGGGCTGGAGAAAGCCGAAATCCTTGATGGCCACCAGATTGTGCTCGATCACCCCGTCGTCGCTCTTGTCGGCCTCGACGGCACGATAGACCTCTTCCGGCACACGCTCGCCCCACGCGCTGACGGTTTCGGTCCTGCCGCTGTCCTCGCTGTGGATGGGAAGCGACAGAGGCGTGCCGCCGGCATCGATCGCCTGCACGATCAGATAATAGTTCGTGGCGTCGGAATTGGATTTCGGAAAGCTCCAAAAGCCCCACTTGTCGCCATCGACGATCCTGAGCTGGTAGTCGAGTCGCAGCGTGTCACGGATGCTGGTGAGGTCGTCGATGGCCTGCTGCGCGCCCGCCCGGTCACCCTTCTGCGCCGCATCTTTGCCTCGGGTGCGGACATCGCTGGCGTCATTGGTGGCTTGCTGGACCTTGGTCTCTTCGAAGATCGTTTCGTAGAGCGCATCCATCTGCGCCGGCATGACCTGGGTCAGCTCGCGCTGCGCCTGCTCGATCTGCGCCCGATGGTACGGCCGATAGACCAGGAAATAGCTGCCGCCGCCGACGATAATCGCAAGGGCGATGGCGGTCGCCGCCGGCAGCCAGGTACGACGCATCACATAGAGGCGAGCAAGGACCGCGCCGAGCCCACTTTGCGGCGGAGTATATGTGAAACGGCGGTCGTTGGCCGCCGCAAGGCCGCTTTTGGCGACACTGTCGCTGATCTCGATCCCCAGCTCGCGATAAAGCGCCTGCAGGGCAGGTACGATCTCGGGATCGTCCAGCCGCAGCGTGTCGTCGCGCCGAAGCGTGTCTGCCACGTCCATGGCGAGCATGTCGTCGGT
>Ga0134125_10005479_pt1 | contig 14406 bp, 13 predicted proteins | sample KB31751_FD_96464 | JGI IMG/M metagenome (GOLD analysis project Ga0134125, IMG submission 96464) | Terrestrial soil microbial communities with excess Nitrogen fertilizer from Kellogg Biological Station, Michigan, USA - KB3-175-1 | ecosystem: Environmental > Terrestrial > Soil > Unclassified ... | reverse complement strand
GGCTGCGCCGCAGCTGGCCGGCGCGCGGCTGCTGGTCGGCTTCAACCGCCGCTTCGACCCCAGCTTCCAGGCGCTGAAGCTGGCGCTGGAGGCCGGCCAGGTCGGCGCGCTGGAGACGCTGAACATCACGAGCCACGATCCGGCGCCGCCGCCGATCGCCTACGTGAAGGTCAGCGGCGGCCTCTTCCGCGACATGGCGATCCACGACTTCGACACCGCCCGCTGGCTGCTGGGGGAGCCGGTGGCGGAGGTGTTCGCGTCCGCCGCCTGCCTGATCGACCCTCAGATCGGCGCGGCCGGGGACGTCGACACCGCCAAGACGCTGCTGCGCACCGCCTCCGGCAAGCTCTGCCTGATCAGCAACAGCCGCCGCAGCGGCTACGGCTACGACCAGCGCATCGAGGCGTTCGGCTCGCGCGGCATGGTGCGGGCCGGCAACGTCAGCGAGCGCGAAGGCGCGCTCTGGAGCGAGGCCGGCGCGCTGGCGCCGCCGCTGCGCAACTTCTTCCTCGACCGCTATGCCGACGCCTACCGCGCCGAGATGGCCCACTTCGCCGAGGTGCTGGCCGGCGCCTCGCCGCTGACCGGCTTCGCCGATGGGCTGGCCGCGCTGGCGCTGGCCGAGGCGGCGACAGAGTCGGCGCGGACCGGGCGGCCGGTGCGCGTCTGACGGGACGCCGCCTCTGGCCGCCGCTTGCCGTCCCCGCGGCCCAGCTCTCGCTCATCTCGGCAAAAGCCGGGACCAGGCAGGCGTTGGTCGAAGGGGAACCACGGAAAACACGGAAATCATGGAAAGGCCGTGCGAGCGCTCGGTCCGTGTTTTTCCGTGCTTTCCGTGGCTGACCTTTGGGCCCCGGGCCTGCCTGGGTCCCGACTTGTGTCGGGATGAGCGGGTATTTCGCGACGACTGGCCCTCTGCCGCGCTTTCGTTTATAACTGATCGATCAGTTATAAACGATTGGAGCGCTCGCCATGGCCGAAGGTCCGCGTCTGGAGGGGCAGGTCGCGCTGGTCGCCGGCGCCACGCGCGGCGCCGGGCGCGGCATCGCCCGCGCGCTCGGCGAGGCAGGGGCGCTGGTCTACTGCACCGGCCGCAGCGCGGTCGGCCACCCGCGCGGCATGGATCGCCCCGAGACCATCGACGAGACGGCGGCGCTCATCGAGGCGGCGGGCGGCCGGGCGGTCGCGGTGCGCGTCGACCACACCGACGACGCGCAGGTGGCGGCGCTCGCCGCGCGCGTCCGCGCCGAGGCTGGCCGGCTCGACGTGCTGGTGAACAGCATCTGGGGCGCCGATCCGATGCTCGACTGGGCGAAGCGCTTCTGGGAGATCGATCCGGCCAGCCTGCGCGCCTACCTCGACCGGACGCTGGTCAGCCACCTGGTCACCAATCGGCGGCTCGCGCCGCTGATGGTGGAGGCCGACAGAGGCCTCATCGTCGAGGTGATCGACGGCCATTTCGCCGGCTATCGCGGCCAGATCCTCTACGACCTCGTCAAGGCCGCGCTGGCGCGGCTCGCCTACGGCATGGCGATGGAGCTGGCCCGCACCGGCGTCACGGCGCTCGCCGTCTCGCCCGGGTTCCTGCGCTCGGAGGCAGTGCTCGAGCACTTCGGCGTCGCGGAGGCGAACTGGCGCGAGGCGATCGCCAAGGACCGCTATCTCGCCGAGTCCGAGACGCCGGCGCTGGTCGGCCGCGCCGTCGTGGCGCTGGCCGCCGATCCGGCCGTGGGGCGCAAGGCCGGGCTCGTCCACTTCGCAGCCGACCTCGCCCGCGCGTACGGCTTCGCCGACGTCGACGGCCGCACGCCCGACTTCCCGCGGATGTTCGACGCCGAGGTGCGGGCGATGGCCTCGGCCGAAACGCCCGACGAGCAGAGCCGCGGCCTGATGTGGGCGCGCTATTGCCAGATCCACCGCGATCCGCAGCGGCGAGAGCTCGCCGTGCTGCTCGCCAGGGCGCTGGAACTCGAGGGGCTGGGACCGGGCCTCGCCCCCGCGGGGACGCAGGTGGAGACCGTCCCGTGAGCGCGGACGCGGTGGCGCTCGGCTTTCGCGCGGGCCGCGGCGGCAGCGTGGTGGTCGGCGTCGGTCTCGACGACGGCGAGCCGCGGATCGTGCTCTCCACGCACCTGGCGACCGCGGCCGAGGGCGACCGGCTCGCCTACGAACCCTACCAGGTCGCCTACGAGATGCCGCGCGGACCGGACGGCGGGCCGTCGGCGGAAGCCGCTGCGGCGGTCGCCGAAGGCCGCCGGCGCCAGACCCTGACGGCGACGGAGGCGCTGGCGCGTCTCGTCGAACCGCTGCGCGCGGCGGGACGCACGCCGCTGGTCGGGGCGCTGGTGATCAACCGCGCCGGCTGGATGACTGACCTCCTGGGCCACGCGCTTTCCGCGCCGGAGCATCCGCCGGTGATGGAGGGCCTGGCGGTGCGCGAGGCGCTGCGGCACGGTTGCCGCGCGTGCGGCCTGCCGCTCGTCGAGATGGACGAGAAGAGCCTGGGCGAAGCGGCCTCGATGAAGCTCGGCCTTTCGCCGGGAGAGATCGATGCGGCGTTGAAGGCGCTCGGCGCGGCCGCCGGCCGGCCATGGCGGAAGGAGCAGAAGGCCGCCGCGCTGGCGGCGTGGGTCGCGGTCGCCTGGCAATAGCGGTGCCGCGCCGCAAGCTGATCAGCGATGAGGAGATCCTCGAGCGCGCCCTGGCGGTGATGGCCCGCCGCGGGCCGGGCGGTTTCACGATGGCCGACGTCGCGCGCGAGGTCGGCGTCGCGACGGCGACGCTCTTCCAGCGCTTCGGCGACAAGCAGACGCTGGTCGAGCGCGCCTTCGCCGGTGACAACCAGCGCTTCGTCGCCTGGCTGCAGGACCTGCCGGGCGGCGTCGGGGCAGACGCCGTCGTGCAGGTCTATGCGGAGGCCACGAAGCTGTTCGGCGACAACCCCAGCCTCGCGGACCACCTGCTCTGGCTGCGCGAGGACATCCGCGACCCGACCCTCAACCGGCTGGCGCGCGACCGCTTCAGCCTGTTCCGCGCGGCGATCGTGGCGCGGCTGCCGCCGATGCCGATCCCGGCCGAGCGAGCGGCGGACCTGCTCGACGCGCTGCACCACGGGGCGGTCGTGCAGTGGGCGCTGGAGCCGCGCGGCCGCCTGGCCGACTTCGTGACCGACCGACTCCGGGACTGCTTCCGGCTCTGCGGCCTTTGAGCGTGCTTGCGCGTCACGCCACCGCGGGCTTCAGCATCCACTCATGCGCCGGGTCGTTGTGGAAGATCCACTGGCGGCGCGGGCCGGCCATCACGTTGAGGTAGTAGAGGTCGTAGCCGTGCGGGGCGCCGACCGGATGGTAGCCGCGCGGCACCAGCACCACGTCGCCGTCCTCGACGCAGAGCGTCTCGTCGAGGCTGCGATCGTCGGTGTAGACGCGCTGGAAGGCGAAGCCCTGCGCCGGCCTCAGCCGGTGATAGTAGGTCTCCTCGAGCTGGGTCTCGACGAGCGGCGAGTCGGTGTCGTGCTTGTGCGGCGGATAGCTCGACCAGTGGCCGCCGGGGGTCAGCGCCTCGACCACCAGCAGGTGCTCGGCGGGCTCGGTCTCCGGCAGGATGTTGCGCACGTAGCGCTGGTTGGTCCCGACGCCGCGCACCTCGCGCGACATCCGCTCCGCCCCGATCAGCCGCGCCGCGCCGACGCCGGCGCCCGGCGCGGTGCAGACAGCGACCTCGGCGTCGGTCACGGCCGTGATGGCGATCTGCGCCCTGGCTGGCGCGTAGACCGCGCCCGGCGCCGCATCCTCGAACACCGAGGTGCGCCCGCCGACCGCTTCGAAGCGCGCCTCGCCTGCGGCGATGTCGGCCTTGCCGCTCAGCACGACGACGCAGGTCTCGCGGCCGTCGAAGCTGAACGCCGCGCGCTGGCCAGCCGCCAGCTTGCGCAGCTCGAAGCCGACGTACGTCCAGCCTGCGCTGGCGGGCGTGATGTCGATCACCCGGCCGCCGGCGTCGGGCGCCTTCGGGCTCACCTTCAGATTGGGCATCCGCTACTCCGCCGTCTGTTGCGCGCCGCTCAGCCCCGCCGCGTTGGCCGCCGCGCGCAGCGTCCGCAGCCCCAGCCGGCTATAGACGCGCGGGTCGGCGAGCTTCGGGTCCTGCTCGGCCTCGATCACGATCCAGCCGTCATAGCCGATGTCGGCGAGGGCGCGCATCACGGCCACGAAATCGAGGCCGCCGTCGCCGGGCGCGGTGAACATGCCGGCGAGCACCCCGTCCAGGAAGCTGCCGCGCTCGGCCATGAGCGTCTCGAACACCGCGCGCCGGACGTCCTTCGCGTGCACGTGGACCACGCGCCCCGGATGCCGGCGGATCAGCGCGGCGGCGTCGACCCCGCCCAGCGCCGCATGCCCGGTGTCGACCACGAAGCCGACGCTGGCCGGCGTCGCGGCAATGAAGGCGTCGACGTCGGCTTGCCGCTCGACGACCGTGCCGAGGTGGAAGTGATAGGCGAAGCGCAGGCCCTCGTGGTCGACGTAGGCCGCGACCGCCGCCAGCCGCTCGCCGAACCGCCTCCAGTCGGACGCGGCGAGCCGCGGCGTCTCGGAGAGCGGGCGGGTCCGGTCGCTGTGGATCGCATTGCTGGTCTCCGCGGCGATGAACACGCCCGAGCCCATCGCCTTCAGCAGCGCCAGGTGCGGCTGCAGCGCGGCGATCTCCGCCTCGGCGCCCCGCGCCAGCAGGTTCAGCGACCACCACCCGCCGACCAGGGCGAGGCCGCGGCGGGCCAGCATCCGGCCGAGCACGGCCGGATCGCGCGGGAAGCGGCCGCCGAGCTCGACGCCGGCGAAGCCGATCGCTGCAGCGTCGTCGAGAATGGTCTCGACCGGCGTGTCGCCGCCGAGCTCGGGCATGTCGTCGTTGGCCCAGGCGATCGGGCTGACCCCGAACCGGATCGTCATGACGCCGCCTGTCGCGCCCTGAGCCTTGCCTCGTAGCGCGCCCGCGCCGCCTTGACCGGCGCGCGGTCGGAAACCTCTGGCACGGCCACATCCCACCAGGCGCCGCCGGCCGCGGTGCTGAGCGCCGGGTCGGTGTCGACGACGATCACGCAGGTGCGCTCGGTTTCGACGGCGCGGTCCAGGGCGGCTTCCAGGGCGGCGATGCCGTCGACCTTCTCGGCGAGCGCGCCGAGGCTTGCGGCATGGGCGGCGAAGTCGATCTCCGGCAGGACCTGGCGCCGGGCGTCGGCGAACAGGTTGTTGAACGGCGCGCCGCCGGTCTCGGCCTGCAGGCGGTTGATGCAGCCGAAGCCGCGGTTGTCCAGCACCACGATGGTCAGCTTCAGCCCCAGCATCACCGAGGTGGCGATCTCGGAGTTCAGCATCAGGTAGCTGCCGTCCCCGACCATCACGATCACCTCGCGGGCCGGATCGGCCATCTTCACCCCCAGCCCGCCGGCGATCTCGTAGCCCATGCAGGAGAAGCCGTACTCGAGATGATAGCCGCCCGGCCGCTTCGGGCGCCAGAGCTTGTGCAGTTCGCCGGGCAGCCCGCCCGCCGCGCAGACTACCACCGCGTCGTCTCCGGCCTTGCGCCAGACCGCGCCGACCACCTGGCTGTCGGAAGGCAGCGCGTTGCCGACGGGCGGCGCGGTCGCCGCGGCCCAATCTTGGTTCCAGGCCGCGACGCCGTCCCGCGCCGCAGCCGCCCATGCGGCCGGCGCCCGCCAGCCCTCCAGCCGCGCGATCAGCGCTTCCAATGTCGCGCCGGCATCGCCGACCACCGCCATCGCGCCGTGCTTCGCGGCGTCGAACGCGGCGACGTTGACCTGGGCGAGGCGCACGCCAGGCTTGGCGAACAGCGCGCGCGAGCCCGTGGTGAAGTCCTGCAGGCGCGTGCCGACGCCGATCACCAGGTCCGCCTCGGCGGCCGCGCGGTTCGCCGCGCTCGTGCCGGTGACGCCCACGCCGCCGAGCGCGAGCGGATGCTCCCAGGCGAGCGCGCCGCGCCCGGCCTGGGTCTCGGCGACCGGAACACCGGCGCGCTCCGCGAAGGCCGCCAGCGCCGCCTCCGCGCCGGCGTAGATCACGCCGCCGCCGGCGATCACCAGCGGCGACTTCGCGGCCCTGAGCGCGGCGGCGAGCTCGTCCAGCTCGCGCGGATCGGGCGGCTGTCGGCGGATCCGCCAGACGCGGCGCTCGAACATCGCGGCCGGAAAGTCGGTCGCCTCGGCCTGCGCGTCCTGGCAGAAGGCGAGCGTGGCGGGCCCGCACGAAGCGGGGTCGAGCATCGTCGCCAGCGCCCGCGGCAACGCGCCGATCAGTTGCTCCGGACGCTCGATGCGGTCGAACCAGCGCGAGACCGGGCGGAAGCAGTCGTTGGCGCTCACCGTCGCGTCGGCGAAGGCCTCGACCTGCTGCAGCACCGGATCGGGCGCCCGGCTCGCGAAGACGTCGCCGGGGACCAGCAGCACCGGCAGGCGGTTCACGTGCGCGAGCGCCGCCGCGGTGACCATGTTGAGCGCGCCGGGTCCGATCGAGGTGGTGCAGACCATCGCGCGGCGCCGCTTGCAGGCCTTGGCGAAGGCGATCGCGGCATGCGCCATCGCCTGCTCGTTGTGGGCGCGGTAGGTCGGCAGCAAGTCCTGCACGCCATGCAGCGCCTCGCCGATCCCGGCGACGTTGCCATGCCCGAAGATCGCCCAGGCCCCGGCGAAGTAGGGGAGCTCGCGGCCATCGATCTCGACGAACTGCGCGGCGAGATAGCGGACCATCGCCTGCGCGGCGGTGAGGCGGACGAGCGCCATCTCAGGCCGGTACCAGCTCGATGACCCGCTCCGCCGCCGCCTCGATCGCCGGCCGCGACCACAGCATCGGCACGTACTCGCCCTTCGCCCAGAACGGGAACAGGTCGGCGTAGTGCGGGCTGTCGGGGTCGCCGGACTGGCCGGGGGTGTTGATGACGAGGCTCTCGTCCCAGGCGCCGACGTCCATGACCATCCGCACCGAGGCGCCGTGCGACATGCCGAAGTCGGCCATCCGGTAGGTGGCGGCGGCGACGGTCAGCGCCGAGCCGGCGATCGGCGCCGGCCCATGGCTGAGCTTCGCCCTGGTCGCTGCATCGGCGAAGGCGGCCGCGGCGGGGACGAAGTGGGCGTGGTGCAGGTCGCCCCAGCGCCAGTCCGCCATGTCGGGGCCGAGCCGCTCGCCGAGCTCGTCCAGCGCGGCCCGCAGGCTGGCCAGCAGGATCTCGCGGCGCGCCGCCGCCGGATCCGGGCCGAGCGCGGCGTCCGGCGACTGCAGGTAGGCGACGGCCGCATACTGCGACGGCGTCGTGACGCCGTTGATGATCGCCGCGGCGGCGGGCGTCGCGACGCGCCCGGCGATCGTGCGGCCGAGGTGCTTGCTCAGCCACACCTCCGCGATCGCGGCCGGCGCGCTGCCCACGCCCTCGTCGCCATCCCAGCCGGTCAAGAGCGCGATCGCCCGCTGCACCTGCGGATCGGGCGAGGCGAGCCCGTCCAGCAGCCGCGCCCCTCGCAGCGCCGAGCGGCTGACCGTGTCGACCTGCAGCCGCGCGCAGTCCTCCACCGTCATCCGGTCATTGGCGTCCAGCACCTCGCCGATCCGCTCGGCGCGGCCGGGATCGGCCCACTCGAAGCCGAGGCCGAGCGCGATGGCCGGATGGTCGCGCGGCACGTTCAGCTCGTTGGCGGTCTGGATCCAGCCCCGCTCCGGGTTGAGCAGCGTCGGCAGCTCGTCCTGGCCGACGAAGCCGTCCCATTCGAAGCGGCCGTCGCCCGGCGCGCCCGCCAGGCCGTCCCAGCCTTTGCGCCGCGGGATGAGGCCGGCCGGCTGCCAGGCGATGTTCCCGGCGACGTCGGCGTAGACGAAGTTCATCGGCGCCGCGCCCCAGTGCTTCAGCGCCGCGCGGAAGCTCGGCCAGTCGGCGGCGGTCTGGTAGCGCGCCGCGCCGAAGTAGGCGGCCGTGCCAGGCTCGGTCCAGGCGGTGCGCAGCGCGAACGCGCGGTTGCGCCCCGGCTCGGTCTTCAGCACCGGCCCGTGGCGGGTGAAGGCGAGTTCGACCTCGCGGTCCGCCTCGCCCTTCACGGCGATGCGCTCGGTGACGATCCGCATGTCCTCCCAGCCGCCGCCGTAGCGGTATTGGCGCGGGTTCTCGGGGTTGAGCTCGTAGACGTAGAAGTCGGCGTGGTCGGCCGGGAAAATGGTGATGCCGAAGGCGCAGTCGCCGTTGTGGCCCAACGTGACCCCCGGCAGGTGCAGCTCGCCGGCGCCCATCACCTGGTAGCCGGGCGCATCGAGATGGACGACGTAGCGGATCGACGGAGCGAGCAGCACGCGGTGAGGGTCGCTCGCCAGGATCGGCCGGCCGGTGGCGGTGCGCGCGGGCGCGATCGCCCAGTTGTTCGATCCCTGCGCGGCCGCCTCGTCGACCAGCTCAGGCGCGGCCTGCGCGGCCTGGGCGAGGCCGGCCGGCGTGAACTCCACCTCCTTGGTGGCCAGCGTGTAGTCGGCCAGCAGGTCGGCCGGGACGTCGGTCAGATCGAGGCCGTCCGGCAGCGCGAGCGCGTGGTCCGGCTCCAGCTTGCGACGCACGCCGTCGGCCGCCAGGCTGCCCGCCGAGGCGATCCGCATGCGGATGGACTCCGACTCGGCGTTGTTGCTGATGCCGTGGCTGCGGATGCGGACCACGTCGGCGGCGTCCCACGGCTCCGGCCGGGTCCCTGAGAGGCCGAACTCCATCGGCAGCGGCGCCTCGCCCGCCAGCACCTTCGCCACGTGGGCGTTCAGGCCCGCGACCCAGGCCTCGGTCCACGCCTTGGCGTCGGGTCCGTAGACCGCCCACTCGGCGTCCATGTCGCCGCGGTAGAGGAACAGCCGCGCGGCCCGGTCCTTGGCCGCGAACTGCGGGCCGAAGCTCTCGGCGAGCCGGCCGAGTCCGCGCTTGCGCCACAGGTCGAGCTGCCACAGCCGCTCGCGCGCCGCGTTCCAGCCTTGCGCGAAGAACACGTCGTGGATCGTCGCGGCGTAGATGTGCGGGATGCCCCAGCGGTCGACGATGATCTCCACCGGTTGCTCCAGACCGGCCGCATCGCGCCGCGCCCGCTCTGCCGTCGCGATCCCCGACATGGCGTCTCCTCCATTTTGTTTGCCGAACAAGGCGACGCCGCGCCGCGTCCGTCAACCGCGCGCCCCCGTCACGCGTGGATCGGGAAGGTCGGCCACCAGGCTGCGATCTCCGCGCCGTCGTAGACCGCGATGTCGCCGAACTGCAGGAAGACGCCCTCGCTCTCGGTGGGCCGCAGGAAGACGAAGTCGTCCTCGGCGAGCTGCACCCTGGCTGAACCCTCCAGCATGCCGCGCCCGCCCCAGATCGGGCTGAACCGCAGGCCGGGCGGCGACACCGGCCGCGCATCGCCGTAGCCGCCGTAGAGGAAGAAGCCGCGCTGGGTGTTGGGATCGAGACGGCGGTAGGCGCCAGCCAGTCCCTCGCGGCGCGGGAAGACCGCCGGGTCCATCACCTTCAGCACCGGCTCGGCGAGGAAGGCGGCGGGCTGCAGCGGCGTCAGCGTCGGCAAATCAAAGTGCTCCGGCTTGACGAAGGCCGAGCCGACCGAGACCTCGTTGGCGGCGGAGCCCGCCAGGTGCAGCGCGTAGGTCGGGCTGCCGGCGCCGTTCAGCGTCAGCCGCGAGACGTCGCCCAGCTTGTCGGCCAGCAGCGCCACCGCCGCCGCGTAGCGCTGCTGGACGCGCGCCGCCTCGGCCGCCGGCGAGGCGGCGCCCGTCACCTGCGGATCGTAGCCCATCAGGCCGGTGATGCGCAGCAGCGGCTCGGTGCGGGCCAGCTCGACGGCCTCGGCGAGCGCGGCGAGGTCCGCAAGGCCGCCGCGGTGCAGCCCGACGTCGATCTCGAGATTGACCTTGAGCTGAGATTGGGTCGCGCGCGCGATCTCAGCGTACTGACGGAGCCGGCGCGGGCTGTCGGCCAGCCACTGGGGGCGCGCGGCCGGCGCGTCGCCGTTGGCGTGACGACGCACGAAGTCGGCGACCTCGGCGGCCGGCAGCGGCCGCCCGGTCAGCACGTCGGCCTGCGGATAGCGCGCGGCGATCTCGTCCAGCATGACGCCGTTGAACGCCATCAGACGGTCGCTTGCGGTCCCGGCCAGGACCGCGTCGAGCAGCGCGGGCGCCGGCAGCGACTTGCTGACCACCCGCAGCCCCAGCCGAGTGGGCGCCAGCTGGCCGGCGATCGTCGCGATATTGGCGGCGAGCCGCTGCCGGTCGACGACCAGGGTCGGCCGGGTGACGCCCGCCCGCTTCAGCGCCGCCTGCAGGCCGGCGAAATAGGGGTCGTGCCCGCCCGCGCCGCGGTCCTTCGCCCGCAGACCAGGGACAAAGCGCGCCGCGAAGGCGGCGGCGCGCAGCAGCCGCGGATCGCTGGGCAGCCGCTTCACTCGGCGCCCACGGGATCGGCGTCGAGGCGGGCGACCTGGCCGGCGAGCTCCGGCCGCGCGGCCGGGAAGCGCGCCAGCACCTGCGGGTCGTGGCCGGGGATCACCAGCTCGTCGGCGCTGGCGAGCGCCTTCAGGGTGCGGTGGCCCTCCAGCATGGCGGCGACGTCGTGGACGATCGGGAAGGGGCGGCCCTCGTCGATGTTGGCGTAGAGGTGGGCGGCGTCGGAGGCCAGCACCAGCCAGCCGCGCCGGGTCCAGACCCGCACCGCCTGCAGGCCGGCGGTGTGGCCGCCGATCAGGTGCAGCGACAGCCCGGGCGCGAGCTCGGCGTCGCCGGCGTGGATGTCGACGCGGCCGCCGAACACCTTGGCCACCATCTCCATCACGTCGGGCGGCGAATAGGCGTGGCGCAGCGCCGCGTGGGTCATTGGGCGGCCTGTGCAGAAGGCCATCTCCGCATCCTGCAGGTGATAGCGCGCGGCGGGGAACAGCTGGTGGTTGCCGGCGTGGTCGTAATGCATGTGGGTGACGATCACGTCCGCGACCGCGGCCGGCTCGACGCCGAGCGCGCGCAGCCCGTCTCCGACCGGCGCGAGCAGCCGGCGGCCGCGCTCGGCCGCGGCGGCGGCGTCGAACCCGGTGTCGATCACGAAGGTCCCGGCCTCGCCGCGCGCCAACCAGACGAAATAGTCAAGCGGCGCGGGCCCGTCGTGTGGGTCGCCGCCGACGAAGTTCTGCGCGGCGGTCCGCCCCTCGTGCCGCGCGTAGCGGATCGCATAGACCTCGTAGGGCGCGGTCATCGCCATTCCCCGCGTGTGGCGGTAACACCTGATCCTAGCCGGATCGCGGCGGGAGGACGAGCCAATGGGCGACGACCAGCTCTTCGAAGCGGGCATGCAGGTCAGGCGCGAGGTGCTGGGCGCCGACTACGTCGACCGCTCGATGGCGCAGGCGGGCGATTTCATGGCGCCGTTCCAGCGGATGACCACCGAGTGGTGCTGGGGGGCGGCGTGGACGCGCCCCGGCCTCGCCCGGCGCGAGCGCAGCCTGATGAACCTCGCCATGCTGACCGCGCTCGGCAAGCCGAACGAGCTGAAGCTGCACGTCGTCGGCGCGCTCAACAATGGCCTTTCCGTCGCCGAGATCCAGGAGGCGTTGCTGCACGCCACCGTCTATTGCGGCATCCCGGCCGGCCTGGAAGCGTTCCGCGCCGCCAACCAGGCGCTGCAGGACGCCGGCGCGTTCAAGTCATGACCGAGATCGGCTTCATCGGGCTCGGCCGCATGGGCGCGCCGATGGCGGCCCGACTCGCCGCCGCCGGCCACGCCATGACCGTGCTCGATGTCGACGCCGGCGCGGTGCAGCGCTTCCTGGCCGATCACCCTGGCAAGCCCGCCGACACGCCGCGGGCGCTGGCCGAGCGCGCCGACGTGGTCATCACCATGCTGCCGACCAGCGCCATCGTCGCCGAGGTGCTGCGCGGGCCGGCGGGCGCGCTCGCCGGGCTGAAGCGCGGCGGCCTCGTCATCGAGATGAGCTCCGGCGCGCCCGTCGTCACCCAGCAGCTGGCGGCGGAGGTCGCGGGGGCCGGCGGCGCGCTCGTCGACGCACCCGTCTCGGGCGGCGTCGCGCGGGCGGCGACCGGCGAGCTGGCGATCATGGTCGGCGGCGCGGCCGATGCGGTCGACGCGGCCGAGCCGGTGCTGAAGGCGATGGGGACGCAAGTTCTGCGCACCGGCGCGGTCGGCACGGCGCACGCGATGAAGGCGCTGAACAACCTGGTCTCCGCCGCCGGCTTCCTGATCAGCGTCGAGGCGCTGCTGATCGGCAAGCGTTTCGGCCTCGATCCGGCGGTGATGGTCGACGTGCTGAACGCCTCGACCGGCGTCAACAACTCGACCCAGAAGAAGCTGAAGCCGTTCGTGCTGTCGCGCAGCTTCGACTCCGGCTTCTCGCTCGAGCTGATGGTCAAGGACATCTCGATCGCGCTCGGCCTCGCCGACGAAAGCCACGTCATCGCGCCGCTCGCCGCCATGACCCGCAACCTCTGGGCCGAGGCGCTGGCCGACGGCGTCGGCCCCGACCACACCCACGCCGCCCGGCTCAGCGAGCGGCTCGCCGGGATCGAGCTCTAGGAGGGCAAGATGGCGCAGCACTTCGTCTGCCTGACCTTCGACTTCGACAACGCCTCGCCGATGATCGCGCGCGAGATGACCACGCCGACCATGATCTCGCGCGGCGACTTCGGCATGGTCGCCTCCGAGCGCCTGCTGGCGCTGTTCGAGAAGCACGCCATCCGCACCACCTGGTTCACGCCCGGCCACACCATCGAGACCTATCCGGCCCACTGCCGCGCCGTGCACGCGGCCGGCCACGAGATTGCCCATCACGGCTGGACGCACCGCGTGCCGGCGAGCCTCGGGCGCGACGAGGAGGAGCGCGAGCTGGTGCGCGGCAACGAGGCGATCCGGCGGCTCACCGGGCGGCCCGCGCGCGGCTACCGCTCGCCGGCCTGGGACCTCAGCCCGCACTCGATCGAGCTCTTGCTGAAGCACGGCTTCGTCTACGACTCGAGCCTGATGGGCCACGACTACCTGCCCTACCAGGCGCGCGACGGCGACGTCGCCGCGCTGCACGAGCCGATCCGCTACGGCCTGGACACGGCGCTGGTCGAGATGCCGATCAGCTGGTCGCTCGATGACTACCCGGTGTTCGAGTACATGCGCACGCCCACCGGCATCAACGCCGGGCTCGCCAACGCCGAGCTGGTCGGCGCCAACTGGCTGGCCGATTTCGACTACATGGCCGAGCACTACGACTGGGGCGTGCTCACCTACACCTTCCACCCGCACGTGATCGGGCGCGGCCACCGGCTGGTCATGCTGGAGAAGCTGATCGGCGAGCTGAAGCGCCGCGGCGCGATCTTCCTGACCGTCGAGGACGCGGTCGCCGAGTACCGGGCGAAATACCCGAACGGGCGCAGCGAGCGCGGCGGCGACCTGGCGAGCGCCGCCGCGGCGGCGGCCGCCCGGGCTTGAGCGACACGCCCGCGCTGAAGTCGTCGTTCGCCCCGGTCGCGGACGCGCGCGTGCGGCTCCTGGTGCTCGGCAGCCTCCCCGGCGAGGTCTCGCTCAGGAAGCAGCAGTACTACGCCTATCCGCACAACCAGTTCTGGCGGCTGATGGGCCATGTGCTGCGCCGCGAGCTGCCGGCCGACTACGAGGCGCGGCTCGCCGCGCTGCTGGCGGCCGGCGTCGGGCTCTGGGATGTCGTGCGCACCGCCACGCGCGCCGGCAGCCTGGACGCCAGCATCCGCGGCCACCAGCCCAACCCGCTGGAGGGCTTCGTCGCCACGCTGCCGCGCCTGCGCGCAGTCGCCTTCAACGGCGCCACCGCCGCGGCGATCGGCCGGCGCGCGCTGGGCGGCGTCGCCGGCGTCGAGCTGGTGTCGCTGCCGTCCAGCAGCCCCGCCTACACGCTGGCTTTCGCGCGCAAGGCCGAGGCGTGGGCGGGCCTGCGGCGGTTCCTCGAAAACTGACGGCGATCACAATTAATTTCACCGCTCGACCGGCGCCGCTGCCGGCTTCGTGCGTTCCTATCTGCAAGGTCGGCGGTCCGGGCGCGATGGCGCGCGCCGTCCGATGGAGGGAGCGTTTCCAGTGCACATTGCGGCGATGGCGATGGTCGCGGCGACGGTCGCCCCGCTTGTCTGTCCGACTGCGCCCACGCAGCGGCCGGCGCGGCTGGCGCCGGCGGTCGCGGCCGAGTGCACCGCGAGCGCGCCCGCGCGCGGCGCCGCGTTCACCGGCACCGTGCTGCAGGTGATCGACGGGCGGACGCTCTGCGTCGCCTTCGGTCCGACGCCCGACCACTGGGTGCGCGTGCGTCTGAGCGACGCCGGCGACGGCCTGCCGCGCGGCGCGTTGATGGCCTCCGCCTTC
>Ga0134125_10005478_pt1 | contig 14409 bp, 13 predicted proteins | sample KB31751_FD_96464 | JGI IMG/M metagenome (GOLD analysis project Ga0134125, IMG submission 96464) | Terrestrial soil microbial communities with excess Nitrogen fertilizer from Kellogg Biological Station, Michigan, USA - KB3-175-1 | ecosystem: Environmental > Terrestrial > Soil > Unclassified ... | reverse complement strand
TTGGCGCTGCCGGCCGCCGGAGTGCCAGGCAACTCCCGACAACAACGCGGCGTCCCAAGCTTCCATCCACTTGGACTAACGTTCGAGCCAACGTGCGATTCGCGCCACCGCCTCTCGCATATCCTCGGCGGAGCGCGCATAGGAGAAGCGGATAAAGCTGCGCCCATGGACGGGGTCGAAATCGACACCGGGAGTCGCCGCGACATGCGCATGTTCGAGCATGGCCTTGGCGAAGGCGAGACTGTCCGAGGTGAAGTCGGAGACGTCGGCATAGAGGTAGAAAGCGCCGTCGGCGGGGAGAAAGTTCGTGAGCCCTGCCCGGGGCAGCCCCTCGATCAGGATGCGGCGGTTTTCCACATAGCCGCGCTTGACCGCTTCCATCTCTTCAGCGCCGTCAAACGCAGCCTCCGCTGCGAACTGCGACAAGGTCGGCACCGAGATCGCGAGATTCTGCTGCAGCCGTTCAATCGGACGCACCAGCGTCTCCGGCACAACCATCCAGCCGACTCGCCAGCCAGTCATGCAGAAGTATTTCGAGAACGAATTGATCACGAGCGCATGTGGCGACAACTCCGCCGCCGTTACGGCCGGAAAGGCGTAGTCGAGGCCGTGATAGATCTCGTCCGAGATGAAGCGGATCCCCGCCTCTTCCGCTGCCGCGATCAGCCCGGTCATAGCCTGTCTGGACATCATGGTGCCGGTCGGGTTGGCGGGACTTGCGACCAGTACGCCGTTCAACGGCCGTTTGCGGTGGGCGGCCAGTAATGCCTCCCCGGTCAGCGCATGCCGGGTCTCGCCCGAGGTTTCGATCAGCACCGGCTCGCAGCCGAGCGCGGTCAGGATGTGCCGATAGGGCGGATAACCAGGGACCGTGACGGCGATACGGTCACCGGGCTCGAAGGCAGCAAGAAAGGCCAGGATGAACGCACCCGAGGATCCAGTGGTGACCACAATTCGCCCAGGGTCGACGGAGCAGGCGTAGGTGTCGAGGTAATGACGGGCGATGCGTTGACGCAGCGAGGGGATGCCGAGTGCCGAGGTGTAGTCGATCCTGGCAGCGTCGAGCGCCCGGTGAGCCGCAGCGATCGCCGCCTTTGGAGCCGGCGCCGCGGGCTGTCCCACCTCCATGTGCACGACGTGGCCGCCCGCGGCCTCGTTTCGCTCCGCCGCCGCCATCACGTCCATCACCATGAACGGAGGAACGTCGCCGCGGCGGGATGCGGCCTTCAAGAGTTCCGGAAGGTTTGTCACTGTCGCTTCACGCATGGATATCTGCTACTTCGTTCCGGCTCGGGAACAGGCAGGTCCACCAAGCGCGGAGGGTGCCCCAGACTAGCCGCATTCGCCGGTTTGTTAGGGCATAGCCGGGATCGGGCCCGCCGCCAATTACAAAGACCGCTCAATGTTGCTCCGCCTCGCACTTCGGAAAAGAAGGTCCGGCTTTGTCGGCAGTGCCGTTGCCGCCGCGCTCGCGCTCTCTCTGGTTGCTCCCGCTCTTGCCCAGGAGAACAAAGGGCCCAAAGTCCTGCGCGACACCGAGACCGAGCAACTCTTGCGCGATTACGCGCGTCCGCTTCTGCGCGTTGCGGGTCTCGAGAAGCAGAACATCCGTGTGGTCATCATCAACGACCCCAGCTTCAACGCCTTCGTCGCCGACGGCCGGCGCATCTTCGTCAATTACGGCGCGATCCTGCAGTCGGAGACGCCGAACCAGCTGATCGGCGTGCTCGCGCACGAAACCGGCCACTTGGCCGGCGGACACCTCGCCAGATTCCGCCAGCAACTGGCATCCGCACAGACCGAGATGATCATCGCGATGCTGCTCGGCGCCGGCGCGATCGCTGCCGGTGCGAGCGGCGGCGGTAACAACGGGCTCGCCAATGCGGGCGCCGCTGCGCTCGCCGGCCCGCAGTCAATGATCCAACGCTCGCTGCTCTCCTATCAGCGTCAGCAGGAAGAGCAGGCCGACCGCGCCGGCGTGAAGTTCCTGACCAAGACTGGTCAGTCGGCCAAGGGCATGTACGATACCTTCAAGCGCTTCACCAACGACGGTCTCTTCTCGTCGCGCGGCGCCGATCCCTATCTGCAATCGCATCCGATGCCGGCCGATCGCGTCGCGGCGTTGGAAGGGCTGGCGCGCTCCAGCCCCTATTGGGACAAGAAGGATCCGCCCGAGCTGCAGCTCCGCCACGACATGGTCCGCGCCAAGATCGCCGCGTTCATGGAGCAGCCGGACACCGTGTACCGGCGCTACCCCCTCTCCAACACCAGCCTGCCGGCCCGCTATGCGCGCGCGATCAGCACTTATCTGCATGGCAACCTGGGCAGCGCGCTGGCTCAGATCGACGGCTTGATTAAGGTGCAGCCGAACAACCCGTATTTCTACGAGGTGCGTGGCCAGGCGCTGCTTGAAGGAGGCAAGCCTGCCGAAGCTATCCCCTCGCTGCGCAAGGCGGTCCAGCTCTCCGGCAATGCCCCGCTCATCGAGATTTTACTTGGACAGGCGCTAGTCGGCACGGAGAATAAAGCCTACACCGACGAAGCGATTTCCATCCTTCGCGCCGCGGTGGCACGTGAGAACGAGGCACCGCTCGGCTACACCGAACTGGCCATGGCCTATGGCCGCAAGGGGAACTACGCGGAGGCCGATCTGGCTTCCGCCCAGGCGGCCTATCTGCGTGGCGACCACAAGACCGCTCGCGAGCTCGCCGCGCGGGCCAAGACACGCTTCGCTGTCGGTTCGCCCGGATGGGTCAGGGCCGACGATATCGTCTCGGCCAAGCTAATGCCCGGCCAAAAGGGCAACTGAAACCGCGACCAAACATTGATCAGGCCGAGCTACTGAAAGACCAAAAGGTTTGGTTTTGGGGATTTCAGGACACCGGCTTCCACGCAAAGAGGATCTGCCAATGCGCTTGTTCCGCCCGCTCGTCCCTGCCCTACTCGCGCTGTCGCTTTGCGGCGGACCGTTCATAGCTTCGGCCCAAAGCTTCACCGATGCGCAGCGCAGCGACATCGAAACCATCGTCAAAAACTATCTTGTCGCTCATCCCGAGGTGATCGAGGACGCAATCAACGAACTCTCGAAGCGCCAGGCTGCCGCAGACGAGGTAAAGCATGAGGCAGTGATTGCGCAGAATGCGAAGGAGATCTTCAACTCGCCGCGTGGCGTAGTGCTCGGCAACAAGAACGGTGATGTGACCTTCGTCGAGTTCTTCGACTACAATTGCGGCTACTGCAAGCGCGCGATGGGAGACATGCTCACGCTCTTGAAGACCGATCCCAAGCTGAAAGTCGTGCTGAAGGAATTTCCGGTGTTGAGCGCAGGCTCGGTTGAAGCCGCGAAGGTTGCAATTGCCGCCCGCATGGAGGATCCGACGAAATATCTGGACTTCCACACGCGGTTGCTGGGCGGCCGCGGTCCGGCCGACAAGGCGCGCGCCATGCAGGCGGCCAAGGAGGCGGGCTACGATACCGCGCGCATCGAAAAGGATCTTACCAGTCCCGAGATCAAGGCGACGATTGAAGAGAACTTGAAGCTCGCCGAAGAGATGGGCCTGAACGGGACGCCGAGCTACGTGATCGGCAAGCAGATCGTGGTCGGCGCCGTCGGGCTCGATGGACTGAGGGAAAAGATCAGCATGGCGCGCTGCGGCAAGGCCTCTTGCTGAAGAGCATCGCATCTCGTCAGACATCAATCCGAGGGCCGGCCGAAACGCCGGCCCTTTCGTTTGACGAGCACCGTAGTTTGGTAACCCCGATCGCTGAAGTGCTTCGCAGCTTTTCGTTCATCGCGCGTTCAAAAAACAAAGCTGACGGAACCTGGGATCTGCCGGAACGACTGCCTCCTCCTGCCGTTGTCGGCGCGGGCAATGCATAAACGTGAGGAGAGAGGATAATGACGAATCGCTTTTTGGTCTCGGTCGCTGCGCTTGCGCTGATCGCCGGGACGGGTTTTGCGAACGCGCAGGGAACCGGCCATGAGTCGGGCGGCGCATCGGGCGGCGCGCAGATGCAAAGCGCGCCTTCATCCGCCGGTGGCGGGGCCTCGGGTGGTGCTGCAACCGAGCACCAGAGCGGCAAGGACAAGAGCGGCTCCGGCATGAAGGCCGAGCAGAAATCGCCGAGCGCCGGGCAGAGCCAGCGTGCCGAAGAGAAGGAGTCGGGTCAGAAATCGCATATGAAGGCTGAGGGCCGCGAGGGCCGCAACGCCGACAAGAGCGCCAAGTCCCATGAAGGTCTGAATGGCGAAAAGAACGCGCAGACCAAGCAGGGCCGCGAATCCGAGAAGAGCGCACAAACCAAGCAGGGCCGCGAGTCCGAGAAGAGCGCACAGACCAAGCAGGGTCGCGAGTCTGAGAAGAGTGCGCAGACCAAGCAGGGTCGCGAGTCCGAAAAGAGCGCGCAAGGCCAGAACCGCTCCAATGAGATGAACGCGCAAGGCCAGAACCGCACGAACGAGATGAATGCGAAGGGCCAGAACCGCACCAACGAGATGAATGCGCAAGGAAAGACCGGCAGCAGCTCGCAGACCACGGTCGGCGTGGCCGGCTCCGCAGCCAAGCTGTCGACCGAGCAGCGCACCAAGATCGTTAACGTGATCCACGAGGAGCACGTGCAGCCGGTCACCAACGTCGACTTCGCGATCTCGGTTGGCACCCGTGTTCCGCGCGAGCGTGTGCACCTGCGTACGCTGCCGACCAAGGTGGTCGACATCTATCCGCAGTGGCGCGGCTACGAGTTCTTCCTGGTCCATGAGGATATCGTGGTGGTGGACCCGAACTCGCTCGAGATCGTCGCTGTTTTGCCGGCGTAACCCGCTCGGCGAACCAATGGAAAGGCGGGCCATCGGCCCGCCTTTCTCTCTCTACCCCCGCCTCACCGCCTGCCGCCGTCAGAGCGCGCTGGACACGTTGTCCACGGGACTGGATTTAGTCCGCATTTTCCGTAGGTTCAGTGCGTCTTTTTCCAAGGCGAGTGAAAGCCTTGGGACCTGCTTTGGACGCCGTTTAGGCTTCCCCTTGACGACTTTGTTACCTATAAGGGCCGCCTCTGCCCCCACATTGCCGGGATTGGGATGGCCAACGCAGCTGAGCAGACGATTTACGTTCTCAACGGTCCGAACCTCAATCTGCTGGGGACTCGGGAACCCCAGACCTACGGCCATGCCACGCTGGCCGACGTGGAGAAACTGTGCGCCGAAACAGCCGCTCAGTACGGGCTTCTGGCCGACTGCCGGCAATCCAACCACGAGGGCGAGTTGATCGATTTCATTCACGAAGCCCACGCCAAAAAGGCCGCTGGCATCATCATCAACGCCGGCGGCTATTCCCATACCTCGATCGCGCTGCATGATGCGCTCGTTGCGGTGAAAATCCCGGCAGTCGAGGTGCACGTCAGCAATATCCACGCGCGTGAAAGCTTTCGCCATCACTCCTTCACCGCGATGGCGGCTTTTGCCACCCTCGCCGGCTTCGGCATCGACGGCTACCGGCTCGCGATCAACGGCCTCGCCGCCCGGATCGGCGCCAAATCCCAAGCCTGACGCTTTCCTCGTCACAACAGAGAGGTTCGGATCAAGATCATGGCGCGCCAGCCAGACGACAAAGCAGCCGCAAAGTTTTCCAGCGAGGACAGCGCCCTCATCCGCGAGCTTGCGCTCCTGCTTGACGAGACTAGCCTCAGCGAAATCGAAATCGAGCGCGCAGGCTTGCGGGTGCGCGTGGCGCGCAACATCAATATCGCGACGTCGGTGCCGGTGCCCGTTCAGCCGGCCCTTGCGCCGGCAACGGCCGCGGCTGCACCGGTGGTGGCCGCCGCGATGGATCTCAGCAAGCACCCCGGCGTGGTGCCCTCACCGATGGTCGGCACCGCCTATTGGGCGCCAGAGCCCGGCGCCAAACCCTTCATCGAAGTCGGCACGAAGGTGAGCCAGGGCCAGACGCTTCTCATCATCGAGGCGATGAAGACGATGAACCAGATTCCATCGCCGCGCGCCGGCACCGTGACGCAGATTCTCGTCGAGGACGGCCAGCCGGTCGAGTTCGGCGAACCGCTGGTGATCATCGAATGAGGGCGACTGGCGAGTAGCGGCTGGCGAATGGTCTCTTTGCTCTATTCGCTAATCTTTATTCGCTATTCGGCATCTCGAAGGGCACAATGTTCGACAAAATCCTCATAGCCAATCGCGGCGAGATCGCGCTCCGCATCTTGCGGGCCTGCAAGGAGCTGGGCATCGCAACGGTCGCGGTGCACTCGACCGCCGATGCCGACGCCATGCATGTGCGGCTTGCGGATGAGAGCGTCTGCATCGGTCCACCCCCCTCGAAGGACAGCTATCTCAACGTGCCGGCGCTGCTTGCCGCCTGCGAGATCACCGGCGCGGATGCGGTGCATCCCGGCTACGGCTTTTTGTCGGAGAACGCGCGCTTTGCAGAAATTCTCGCCGAGCACAATCTTCACTTCATCGGTCCGAAGGCCGGCCACATCCGCCTGATGGGCGACAAGATCGAAGCCAAGAAGACGGCGAGAAAGCTCGGCATTCCTGTGGTGCCCGGCTCCGACGGCGCGGTCGCACCCGACCAGGACGCGATGGCGATTGCGAAATCGATCGGCTTTCCGGTGCTGGTGAAGGCGGCAGCCGGCGGCGGCGGGCGCGGCATGAAGGTGGCGCACACCGAGGCGGATCTGGCGCTAGCGCTCACAACCGCGGCCAACGAGGCCAAGGCCGCGTTCGGCGATGCCTCGGTCTACCTGGAAAAATACCTGCAGAAGCCCCGCCACATCGAAATACAGGTGCTCGGTGACGGCCGCGGTGGCGCCATCCATCTCGGCGAGCGCGACTGCTCGCTGCAGCGGCGTCATCAGAAGGTCTGGGAAGAAGGCCCTTCACCCGCCATTGATGCGGCCTCGCGCGCCCGGATCGGGATGACCGTCGCGAAGGCGATGCAAGAGCTGAAGTATCTCGGCGTCGGCACCGTCGAATTCCTCTACGAAGACGGCGAGTTCTATTTCATCGAAATGAACACCCGCATCCAGGTTGAACATCCCGTCACCGAGATGATCACCGGGCTCGACCTCGTGTTGGAGCAGATCCGAATCGCCGCCGGCGGCGACCTGCCGCTCACCCAGAACGAAGTGACCATCACCGGCCACTCCATCGAATGCCGGGTCAATGCCGAGAACCCCGTCACCTTCCGTCCCTCGCCCGGCAAGATCCAGCAATACCATCCACCCGGTGGGCTAGGCGTACGCATCGATTCGGCGGTCTATCAGGGCTACGTCATCCCGCCCTATTACGACTCGCTGGTCGGCAAGTTGATCGTTCACGGCAAGAGCCGCGGCGAATGTCTGATGCGGCTGCGGCGCGCGCTCGACGAAATGGTCGTCGACGGCATCGAGACCACTCTGCCCCTGTTCCGCGCGCTGGTGCGGGAGCCCGCCATCATCGACGGCGACTATCACATCCATTGGCTTGAGCAGTATCTCGCGGGTCAGCAACCAGCCTGAACCAGTGTTCTCAATGCAAATATTCCGCACACGCGCGGGAACCTTTGGTCCGGTTCCGCGTTTGCGTGCGTTAACGTTTGGCTTCGGGGGAACGTTGATTTCCTCAACATGGGACGCGACTTAGCCGTGACGCCCGTTCAATGGCACAGGCGGGCGCTGTGGCAGTTCCTGCCGCTGGCGGTTGGATTTTTGGTGCTGGTGGCGATCAGTGCCGGTTCGGTACTGCTGGTCCGTCAAACGCGGCAGGACAACGCCGCAGTGTTGCACACCATCGAGGTCGAAAACCAGACCAACACCCTGTTGCTCGAAGTCCGGCGCGCCGAAAGTTCCGCCCGCGGCTATCTCCTGACCTCCGGGCGGGATTTCCTCGGCGATCATCAGGCGGCGGTGGCAGCCATCCGCCCCGAACTCGACAAGCTGGGATGGCTCAGCGCCGATAACCCGGTTCAGCGCGAAAACCTGCAAAAATTGCGCGCCGCGATCGAAGCGCGCCTTGCGCAGTTCACGCGGGAGGTGGACGCCGTCAAGGCCGGCAACCCAAGCGCGGCGGCGGAGCTGGTGCGCGAGGCGGCCACCAGCAACACCAACGGTACGATCCGTGACGTCGCCAATGCGATGCTCGATGAGGAGAACCGGCTGTTTGCCATGCGCAACGCTAGCGCGGAGCGCAGCCAGCAGCTTGCGTCGATCGCGACCATTGTGGGCTCGGCGCTCGTGATCGCGCTCGCAAGCATTTCCATGATGATGCTGCGCCGCTCGGCGCAAGCGCGCGATGACGCGGAGGCGCTGCTGCGCGACGCCAATCTCAATCTCGAAGCAATCGTCGACGAACGCACCGCGGACTTGCGGGAAGCCAACAACGAGATTCAGCGCTTCGCCTATATCGTCAGCCACGATCTGCGCTCGCCGCTGGTCAACATCATGGGCTTCACCAGCGAACTAGAAGAGTTGCGCCACGACATTTTCAAGCGCATCGCTTCCCTGGGCCGCGCCGACGACCCGACCTCTCCGACACCCGTCGCCCCGGTCGACACCGAACCGGTGCTGGAAGGCGTCGACCGGAAGCTATCGCAGGATTTCTCGGAAGCGCTCTCCTTCATCAAATCGTCGATCGCCAAGATGGACCGGCTGATCTCGGCGATTCTCAACCTCACCCGCGAGGGCCGACGTCGATTCGAGCCAGTGCCCGTCGACACCCGACACTTGATCGAAGGCATCGTCGCAACGCTTGCGCACCAGGCCACCGAGGCCGATGCCACCATTCACATCGGACACCTGCCCAACCTTGTCAGCGATCGTCTGGCGCTGGAGCAGATCTTTTCCAATCTGATCGATAATGCGATCAAGTACCTGAAATCGGGATTTCCCGGCGAGATCTCGGTTAACGGGCGAACCAAGCTCGGTTTTGCCATTTTCGAGATCCGCGACAACGGCCGCGGCATTGACCCCAAAGACCATCAGCGCATTTTCGATCTGTTCCGCCGGGCGGGAACCCAGGACAAGCCCGGCCAGGGCATCGGGCTTGCACATGTTCGCGCACTCGTGCGACGACTCGGTGGAACGATGTCGGTCGCATCGGAACTTAACAGCGGCACCACTTTCACGATCACGCTTCCCTTGAAATGGACCGCAAACCATCGGAACCTGGACGCATGACCACGCCCGTCACCATCATCATGATCGAGGACGACGAAGGACACGCCCGCCTCATCGAGCGGAACATCCGCAGGTCCGGCGTCAACAACGAGATTCTCCCGTTCAGCAACGGTACAGACGCGCTGAAGTATCTGTTCGGCAGCGACGGGACTGGGGCGGTACACAAAGGACGCGCGTTCCTGATCCTGCTCGACCTCAATCTGCCTGACATGACGGGAATCGATATCCTCCGGCAGATCAAGGAGAACAGGTATCTGAAAAGCGCCCCGGTCGTGGTGCTGACCACCACCGACGACTCGCAGGAGATCAAGCGGTGCTACGAGCTCGGTTGCAACGTCTACATTACCAAGCCGGTCAACTACGAGAGCTTCGCGAACGCCATTCGCCAGCTCGGCCTGTTCTTCTCGGTCATCCAGGTCCCGCCGGCCGCGCTATGACCGCTGAAGTGCCCACGCTGCTCTATATCGACGACGACGAGGCGCTGGCCCATTTGGTCGAACGCGGCCTGACGCGGCTCGGCGGCTTCAAGGTGCTGCATGCGAAGAGCGGGACCGAGGGCCTGGAGCGGATCACGCAAGGCGGCATCGACGTCGTCGCGCTGGATCAATACATGCCCGGCCTCGACGGGCTCGAGACGCTGGAGCGCATTCTGGCCATTCCCGATGCGCCGCCGGTGGTGTTCGTCACGGCCTCGCAGGATTCCAGCATTGCGGTCACGGCGCTGAAAGCTGGAGCGGCCGACTATCTGGTCAAGGAGGTCCAGGGCGATTTCATCCCGCTCTTGCAGGTCGCTGCCGACGGTGCGCTCAAGCAGGCGCGTCTGCAAAAGGCCCGCGACGAGGCCGAGGCCGAAGTGCATGCCTCGCGTGACCGCTTTGCCGCGCTGGCGGCCGAGCGCGAATTGCTTTTGCGCGAGGTCAATCACCGCGTCGGCAACAGTCTACAGATTATCGCCTCGCTGCTGCATCTGCAGGCCAATTCGGCCACCCAGGACGACGTCAAGGCGGCGCTGACCAACGCGATGGGACGCGTTGCGGCTGTCGCGCAGGTGCATCGCAGACTCTACACCTCGCATGACCTGAAGAGCGTGCTGCTCAATCAATATCTCGAATCCCTGCTCGACGACCTCAGGCGTTCCGCCGAAGGCAATCGCATGTCGCGGCTCACATTGGCGGCCGAGCCGATTGAGATCGATCCCGACCGCGCGGTCGCCATCGGTATCATCGTCAACGAGCTCGTCATGAACGCGGTGAAATACGCCTATCCTGACGATTCGGGCCCCATTGACGTCGACCTGCGGGCCGAAGACGACGAGCTCGTGCTGTCGATCGCCGATGAGGGCGTGGGCGACAGTGCCCCCGCCGACCCGCGCTCGACCGGCATGGGTCAGCGCATCGTCAGCGCCATGGCGACGAAGCTTGAGGCGAGTGTCGCGCGCGATCCCAATCATACCGGTACCAAGATCGTGCTGCGCTTCCGCCGCGCCAAGGCACCAGCCGCCAAGTCTGCGGTTGCAGCAGTGAAATGAGGCCGCAGCCGCCGGCGGCCGACACAGGATGCGCAAGCCGCCATCGCGCAGGCGTTTTTGCCCTGCTATGCTTGGGCGCATGACCTCGCGCGACTCGGCCGCTTTCGAAATCACGCCCGAAGTACTGCTGCGCGCCTACGCCTGCGGCATCTTCCCCATGGCCGAGACCGCTGACGATCCGAGCCTGTTCTGGGTCGAGCCGGAAATGCGCGGCATCATTCCGCTCAACGGATTCCGTGTCGCCTCGCGGCTCGCGCGCACGGTCCGCCAGGACACCTTCACGGTCAAGGTCGACAACGCGTTCAAAGCCGTCATGGATGGCTGCGCCGCGCCGCAGGAGGGACGCGAGGACACCTGGATTAACAAGCGCATCCGCGATCTCTATTTCGGGCTGCACGAGATCGGGCATTGCCACAGCGTGGAGACATGGCAGGGCGACGAGTTGGTCGGCGGACTTTACGGGGTGAGCCTGGGGCGTGCCTTTTTCGGCGAGAGCATGTTCCATCGCTTGCGTGACGCCTCGAAAGTCGCGCTGGTGCATCTCGTGGCGCGGCTGATCACCGGCGGGTTCGAGCTGCTCGATACCCAATATGTCACCGAGCACCTGAAGACCTTTGGCGCGATCGAAGTTCCGCGCCGGCGCTACACCGCGCTGCTTGACAAGGCGCTGCACGGACAGGCTGGCGATTTTGAGAGGCTCCCGGTCGACCGGCCGATCTCGGGCGCCGAGGCGCTCGCCATCATCGCGACGCGCGCGTAGGCCGGACGACGCCTCGACCACCATTTCGGCGCGGTTCGGCGGCACTGACAACTACCGAAGGACTACCTGAATATCCCGAACAGCCCGCCCGACTGCTGGCGCGGCTGCGGCGGAGGAGGCGGAGGCGGCGCCTGTTGCTGCGACTGAAGTTGCGGTGGTGGCGCAGACCGCGGCGCCGCCGCACGAGGCTTTCTTGGCGCCGGCGGCCGCTTTTGCTGTGCGACCGGCGATGTCGAGGCCGCAGCTTTCGGCTGCTCCGCCGGCGCGGCGCTGACGACCGTGTTCTCGGGGTCCTTACAATTGGTCAGCCAGATGTCGTAGACCGGATGCTCGACCGCGTGCAGGCCGGGGCTTGATGCGAACATCCAGCCCGAAAAGATCCGCTTCACCTCACCCTTCAGCGTGATCTCGTCGACTTCGACAAACGCGTCCGTGTTGGCGGCTTCCGTCGCAGGACGGGTATAGCAGGCGTCCGTTTTCACGCGCAGTGCGCCAAATTGCACGGTTTCGCCGATCTTCTCGTCGAAATTGAAGATGCGGCCGGTGATCTTGTCCAGTCCGGCAAAGCTCGCCGTCTTGTTGATGATCTTCTCCGAGGGCGGTTCGGTGACGATCTCATCCCCGGGCTGCAGGTCCGCGGACCCCTGGGGCGCGCTCTTGGGCTGCGGATGCTGCCCCGGCGGGACATTGGTCTGTTGCTGGCCTGGCTGTGGGGGCTTTACCGCAATACCGGGCGCCACATTCTGAGGCACGGCGGTCGTACCCGGCACGGGCGCGAGCGGTTGGGATTGCACTGGACCCGGCATGGCGTAGCCCTGCTGCCCGGGAACTGGACGGTTGGGCACCGGCATGACACGACCGCCCGGCGGCAGGTCCGGCACGTCATCGTCATCGCTATCATCCGGCGGCGGATCGCCGCGTCGGGGAACGCTGCCTGGCGGGCGCGGCGGCGGATCCGAAAAGATCGTGCCGATCTGCGCGCGCGCCGGCGGCGCAAGCGAGATCGTTGCAGCGGCGAAAAAGGCCGCAAAACTGGCCAAAACGATGGTTCGAAGCATCTCGCGCGGCTTTAGCTTAAGCGAATCGGGCTCCAAGTCATTGTACCGATGTACAACACCAACCGCCGCTCGCAGGCAGTCCGGTTAACACGGGGAATACGGCGGGGAAAGGGCCGTTCCCCCGCATCAGCCCACTGGCATGCGGCAGCCGCGGATGGAATAGTCTGGTCAGAGTTTCGTACCTATCAAGGCACCTACCGGCTCGGCATCAATCCTGAAGATTCCGGGTTCGCTATCCAAGTCCGCTGTTGCCAACTTGGACTATTTATAAACCGAACATGGGTAAACTCGAGCCCGAGCGGTCGCGCCGGAATGACCAGAGAACAAATAGCAGCAGGTCTCTTCTGAAATGCCCGTCATCCTCGATCCCGATGCCGCCAACGTCTACAAGATCTACCAGGAATCCGGCCGGCCACCTTACGAAACGGTGACACCGCGGGAGGCACGCGAGCTCTACTTGAAGGGCTGCATGGCCGCGAGCCCGGAGCCGCCCGAGCTTCAGCAGATCGCGCCACTGCTGATCCGCGCGCCCCATGGCTCGATCCCGGCGCGCATGTACAGGCCGGAGCGGCTGCGCCAGCGAGGCGGCGCAGCACCGGCTCTGGCGTTTTTTCACGGCGGCGGCTGGGTGATCGGCGACCTCGACACTCACGACGTCGCCTGCCGAAAGCTCGCGCACGAGGGTGAGCTCATCGTCATTGCTGTCGAATACCGTCTCGCGCCGGAGCACAAATTCCCCGCGGCCGTGGAGGATGCGATCGCAGCCACGCAATGGATATCGGAAAATGCGCGCGAGCTCGGCATCGATGCGGCACGATTGAGTGTCGGTGGCGACAGCGCCGGAGGAAACCTTGCCACCGTGGCGGCGTTGTCCGCCCGCGATCGCGGCCGCCCGGCGCTGGCCGGTCAGGTGCTGATCTATCCGGCAACGGATTTTTCAATGAGCCAGCCCTCGCATAGCGAACCGGAGACGTCGGTGCTGCTCACCCATTCCGTGATTCGGTGGTTTCGCGACCATTACCTGACTGGTGCCGACCACGCGGACTGGCGCGCTTCCCCTGCTCGCGCCAAGACGCTCTCCGGCCTGCCGCCTGCCTTTGTGTTGACCGCAGGAGCGGATCCCTTGCGCGACGAAGGCGCCGACTACGCGCAACGCCTGAAGGACGCTGGCGTCGCTGTGACCTATCGCCACTTTCCCGGCCAATTCCATGGATTCTTCACGATGGGCAAATTCCTACAGCAAGCCAATGTTGCCGCGAGCGAGATCGGCGCCTGGCTAAGAACGCTCGGCTGAGCCGCGCATTGTCCGCCCGGATAGGCTCGCGTGGAAACCTCAATCTCCGTTGAAGCGGCACGACATGCGCTTTTGAGCTGCGGACTGATCCTTGCGATCGGCACGGTCGGCGGCTTCCTGGCGCAGCGGATTCGCACACCCGATATCGCGATCTTCCTGCTGGCGGGCATCGCGATCGGTCCGCATGTGCTGGGGCTGATCGACATTCCGGCAGCTTCGGCACTGAACCAGGTCATCCTCTTGTTCGGCGCGAGCTATATCCTGTTCGACGGCGGGGCGGCGCTGCGCCTGGACATCTTGAAGCAGGTCTGGATCACCGTCGTCGTCCTGGCGACCATCGGCGTGTTGATCACGGCCGCGATCACCGGGCTTGCCGCGTATCTGGTGTTCGGGATTCCATCGGTGATCGCGCTGCTGCTGGGAGCCACGATCGCATCGACCGATCCGGCGACGCTGGTGCCGATCTTCCGCCAGATCCGCATTCGCGAGCGCGTCGCTCAGACCGTGATGAGCGAGTCCGCGTTCAATGACGCCATGGCTGCGATCCTGACCTTCTCCGTGCTGGCCCTTGCGACAGGCAGCGGCGACTTCTCGCTCACCGGGG
>Ga0134125_10005476_pt1 | contig 14411 bp, 11 predicted proteins | sample KB31751_FD_96464 | JGI IMG/M metagenome (GOLD analysis project Ga0134125, IMG submission 96464) | Terrestrial soil microbial communities with excess Nitrogen fertilizer from Kellogg Biological Station, Michigan, USA - KB3-175-1 | ecosystem: Environmental > Terrestrial > Soil > Unclassified ... | reverse complement strand
TCGCCCGGCCAACGTTCCGAGCGCCGAAGAGATGTACAAATATTGGAACAACGGCGTTGAGCACGACGAGCAGTAACCGTTTTAAAAAAATTGCGATTCGAGTCCTGCTCTGCAGCTTTGCCGCTTGCCTCGGCGCCGCTCCGGCGGACTCGTCGAACACGGCGGCTCTTAAGCCCTACGAGGCAGTGGAGCCCCATATGGGCACGCTGTTCCGCATCAAGCTCTACGCGCCCGATGCAGCCACGGCTGAACATGCGTTTCGCGCGGCTTTCGATCGTGTCGCTTCCTTGGACGACACATTGTCCGACTACAAGCCCGCGAGCGAATTGAATCGAATCTGCAAAAGCGCGGTCGGACGCCCGGTAAAGGTCTCCGGCGATCTGTTGCGGGTTCTCATCGCATCTCAGCAGCTCGCCGCCGAGACGGGCGGCGAGTTTGACATCACGTTAGGTCCGGTGATTCATCTCTGGCGGCAGGCCCGCAAGGACGGCCGCATACCGGATACCGCGGAGCTTGCTCGGGCGTCCGCCAACTGCGGATATCGCAAGCTGCACGTCGATCCGGTTGCAAGCACGGTGGAGTTGGACGATGCTGGCATGGAACTGGACGTGGGTGGCATCGCGAAAGGCTACGCGGCGGACGAAGCCCTTAAGGTGCTGGGGCGGCTTGGTATTCAAAGCGCCCTGGTTGCCGCCAGCGGCGACCTGGCTTTCAGTAACGCGCCTCCCGGCCGGCCTGGCTGGAGTATTGGCATTGACTCGTTCGATCGCGCAAACGCGCCATTCACGCGTGTTTTGCACTTGAGTAACGCGGCAGTATCGACGTCCGGCGACACGGAACAGCACTTGGATGCAGGCGGCAAACGGTATTCCCACATCGTCGATCCGAAAACCGATGTGGGGCTTACCAAAGGCATCACGGTGACGATTGTAGCCCGGCACGGGATTGAAGCCGACGGACTCGCAACGGCGGTCAGCGTCATCGGCGCAACGCGAGGAATGCAGTTCATCGATTCGAAACCGGGCGTTGCCGCGCTGATCGTTAAACCTGGAGCGAACGGCCCGGAAGTCCTCGAATCCTCGCGATTTCATTCACTTACAAGCAATTCCTTGTAGGGGCCGACGCATGCATCGCCCGCCACCTTTCGGAGATTCCTTCCCTCCCGTGCTCCCAACCCGCGCATGATTTATCTCCGCTGTTCTTTAGCAATCACCCGTTTCCCGCATTCGAACAGTGCCGTCCTCCACGACCGAAGTTGACCCTTGTAGTGAGAAGCAGATAGCCCTCAAGTTGGTTGGCCATCGATCTGCCCGCCTTCAGAGTATCCATGAGCCTGCAAGCTATCAACAGCAAGCAAGACGTCCTTTCGCCAGCACGGAACCGCGACCGTGAGGCGGCCGTCTTCAAGGGAGTGCCCACAACACCGAACCGCGACTGTTACTGTCAAGGAGTAACCATGGCTCGGTGGGCCGTGGAATCGGATGAGGACGTCCGGTTACCTGCACCGAACCGCGACCGTAACGGAGCAGGCGTTTTGACCGGAGTTTTCAACGCGGCGGACTTTTTACCGGCCGTCTTCGACCAAGCAGCCGTTCCAACCGGCCGCCCACAGCCGTGCGGCATCCTTACCGCGAACAGGATGCAGCGGTGCTAACGTCGGAACGCCAGACCCCCCCGGCAGAAGCTTCCCCAAAAAAATCGGCGCGTGCGCGCGTGCTGGTCGGTGACGATCAGCACGATATCCTCACAGCGCTGTCCCTGCTGCTGAAACTTAACGGATTTGCGGCTGAGATAGCGGATTCGCCTGAGCGGCTTCTCGCTACGGCAAGCGCCGGGCAATTCGATCTGATCCTGATGGATCTGAACTACACGCGCGATACAACTTCCGGTGAAGAAGGGTTGCAGCTTCTGTCGACACTTCGCAATACCGGCGGCGCAACGCCGATCATCGTGATGACGGCGTGGGGAAATGTCGAGCTGGCCGTGGAGGCCATGCGCCTGGGCGCGGCCGATTTTGTTCAGAAACCATGGGATAACGACCGGCTGCTCGCAACCGTACAAAAACAATTGGAGCGCGCGGAAGCCGCGCAGCGGCAGCGGCAGCTTGCTCAGTCTGAATGGGAAATTGCCCGCCACGTTCAGCAGAAACTGCTTCCGCAAAAGCTCAGAACCCTCCGGACATTGGACTACGCGGCCGCCTGTTTGCCCGCCCGCGAGGTAGGCGGAGACTATTACGATTTCTTCGATTTGGATGAGCACCGGATCGCCGGCGTGCTTGGCGACGTCAGTGGCAAAGGAATCGCGGCGGCGATGCTGATGGCGAACCTGCAAGCCTTGTTCAGAACCCAGCTCGATTCCGGCGCTCACGAACCGGCGATTCTTCTCGAAACCGTCAATCGCCTGTTTTACGCCTCTACTCCCCCGGAACAGTATGTCACGCTTTTCTATTTTGAATACGACGATCGCGACCGGTCGCTACGCTATATCAACTGTGGCCATCTGCCGCCCGTATTGCTGCGATCGTCGGGCGAGATGACGCGTCTTGAAGCGACCGGCACTGTGCTGGGACTTTTCCCACGGTGCGCTCTTGAATCGCGATGTCTCACGCTCGGCGAAAACGATCTGCTCATTGCGTTTACCGATGGCATCACCGATTTTCTCGACGACTCCGGCGAAGAGTTCGGCGAAGAGCGGTTCCTTCCCCTGGCAAAGGCCGTTCGGCATTTGCATTCACAGGCGGCCACCCGCCACTTGACTGATCGCCTACGCACTCTAAGTGGCGGCCGCGATCAGTTCGACGATCAGACGCTGATTGTTCTCCGAGGACAGTAAGCGAGTCCTTTTGCGGCCGAACGGCGACCCGTACAGGCCGCCAAACGTGACGATGACGTCCGGGCGCCTGCACCGAAGCGCAACCGTAACGGAGCGGACGTTCTTACCGGCGTCTTCAACGGAGCCAATCCTTCCGTCGAATCCTCTTGACTCTTTGTGCAAGGCTAGTAAGATATCTAGTTAATTTGGAATGAATAGTTAATTACCGGGTGGTCGTCGATACTGGCCCGGTATGTACGACCGAGATGAGGTTGTTGAAGCTTGCAATTGCCTTCGTTCTGATTCAGCGGCTCTGCTTTCCCGCCGAGGCGCGGATCGAACAAAGATCGCTGCCCGATCGCGGAAAGACTCCCGGCGCTGGCCTATCCGTTACTGGAAGAGATGTCTGTTTGCCGGGATATGCAACCCAGGTGCGTCCCGTCGGCGAACCAGTCCAGCGGAGAGTCTTCAAGACATACGGCATAGAGCACCCTCCGCCGGGCGCCTACGAGATCGATCATCTAATCAGCTTGAATCTGGGCGGTTCCAACGACCCGCGCAATCTCTGGCCTGAGCCGCTGACCGGTCTTGAATGGAATGCCCACGTGAAGGATGCGCTTGAGGAACGGTTGCATGAGAGTGTGTGCCGGGGGACCATCAATCTAACGGCCGCCCAGAAGGCGATCTCGGGTGACTGGATCGCCGCCTACAAGAAATTTTTCCATACAGACAAGCCCGTAACGGTCCGGCATCGGACGCGCGCCCGACGCCGTCGCGGGGCGCGAACACGATAGAAGACGTCACTCTGGAAACCGCATCTACTATCATGAACTTAATCGGCCTTCACCGTGCCCGGGTGGCGAAATTGGCAGACGCAAAGGACTTAAAATCCTTTTCGCCGCAAGGCGAGTGCGGGTTCAAGTCCCGCCCCGGGCACCACTTACGCGACACCGGTAGAAACATGGTGCGTAGGTGAGTGTGCATGTTGTTGTCCTTTCTGCGCCGCTAGATACCTTTCGGTGCGCTTTTCCGCGTCCTTGATATATCGATATATCGCGAGCATCGGTGATGTTATAGCGCCACAACATGCTCGCGGTCTTGCGACCTGAAATCTGCAGCGCGATTTTTTCCGGAACGCCCGCGCGAATCATATTGCGCGCGGCCGTGCGACGCAGATCATGAAAAGCTTCAGGGCTACTCGCAGGCTCGCTGCTCCTGCGGGTAAAGTATCCAGCTCACTTGTAGGAGCAACTGCGGAGATTGGAATTCGATTAAATTCTGGGGCGGGTTTTCTGGGGCGGCTGGAGGGATTCGAACCCTCGACATCCAGAACCACAATCTGGCGCTACTACCAACTGAGCTACAGCCGCCGTGTTATTTCACAGTTTAACATTCGCGACTGCCACGGTAGCCAAGCGACGAAAACGCTGAAACTGAGCCGGGAGCGTGAGCGACCTAGCACGGAACGTCCCGTTCGTCTTGGGTCGCTCACGCTCCCGGCTCAGTTTCGGCATATACGTCAAATTGAATACTGCTCCGCTTCCGTAAGCGGCCCTTTTCCCGGCAGCCGGCCTTCAAACGACCGCTACTCTTTCGACCAAAGCCGCTCGATTTGTTCCAGGCTCTTGCCCCTGGTTTCCGGAACCGCGAGCCAGACAATCAGAAACGTCACAACGCACATTGCCGCATAAATCAGGAACGCGCCCGTGGGCGTAACTGCATTCGCCAGTGAGAGGAACGTCATGGTGAGCACCGTGCAGGCGATCCAAAGCCAGACCGTCGCAATCGACATGGCTCTCCCGCGAATGCGCGTAGGAAAGATTTCGGCGATCAGGACCCAGACTCCCGGTCCGAGCCCAATAGCGAAAGCGGCGACGCACAATAGCATCATCGCGAGTACGAACATCGCGGACGGAGGGTGGCCTAGAAACGCTACCGCCAGTCCTACTTCGCAAAGCGCCATCGCTCCCGAAGAAAGCATCAACAGCGGACGCCTGCCGAGCTTATCGATTGTGCCGAGCGCCACGATAGTCGCGCCGAAGTTGACAAGCCCCACAATGACATTGGCGAACATCGCCGACGATGAGCTGGCGCTGTGTACCTGGTCTTTGAAGATAATCGATCCGTAGAACAAAACCGTATTGATGCCGGTGATCTGCTGCAGAATCGCGAGCGACACCGCGATAAACAGCGGGCGGCGCAAGCCCTTGCGGAACAACTCGGCGAGAGATCCGGATTCTTCCGCGACGGCTTGCTGGATATCGTGCAGCTCGGCGGCGGCGACAACCAGGCCGTTGATCCGCGACAAAACCGTATGCGCTTCTTCGCCGCGGTCGTTTTCAACCAGCCATCGCGGGCTCTCGGGAACGAAGAAAAGCCCAATCAGGAACGCGGCTGAGGGCACGGCGGCGACGGCAAACATCCATCTCCAGCTCGACGGCCCCGTGAACGCCAGCAGCCAGTTGGCAAGATACGCCAGAAGAATGCCGCTCACAATTGCCATCTGGTTCATAGCCACCAGCCGTCCGCGAATCTTTGCAGGAGCGACTTCGGCGATGTACAACGGCGCAAGCACCGAGGCCGCGCCGATCGCCAGTCCGCCGGCTACCCGCGCGGCAACAAATTCCGTCAGAGTTCTCGGAATAGCAGCGCCGAGCGCGGACAAGGCAAACAGAGCGGCCGCCATCATCAGCACGCGCCGCCTGCCGATCCGGTCGCTAAGCCAGCCGGCGAAACTCGCGCCGAAAATGCAGCCGAACAAGAGAGCGCTGACCGCGAACTCCGTTTGCACATCGTTCAGGTGCAGTTCAGATCGAAGAAAGATGATTGCGCCATTGATGACGGCAATATCGAAGCCGAACAGCAGCCCCGAGGTCGCGGCGACAATGGCCGCCAGGTAGACATAGGCGCTGCTGCCCACGGCGCCTGCCGTTTGTGCCGCTGCGTTATTCAAAGTGGGTTCCCCTGCATTCGATTCCATGCGCTACGGCTGGCAGTGTAACACTGCGAACGAGCCCGCGCGATGGAAACGTTGGGTCGATCACATCCGAAAGCTTTTCCCTGCCGGATTCGCCGTCGCAAAGGAAAGACTCTTGATTTTGCGTCTATCTTCTTGCATGATCCTAACGACTTCATCTCGCTGGGACAGCGCGAAAAACGTCACTGGAGGACGCCATGAGCACTCTACCTCATCAGGTCGCATTGGTTTCCGAAACCAAGTCAATCGGATTCTCCGAGATCGCGACAGTAGCAGCCGCGTTACAAAAGCAGGCCGCGCGTGATTTCGGACCCATTTGGAAAGTAAAAGCGACCGTGGACGCATTCGACAAGCTCGAATCCGTACCTGTCGATTATTGGCCCATTATCGTCAAGGACGACATCAAGGAGCCGGGCGCGGCGGGTTATCACACGGACGACAACGGGCAGCCGTTTTCACTCGTGCAGGCCGGTGATGGCTGGGCGCTTACAGCCAGTCACGAAGCCCTCGAAATGTTGGCGGACCCGTTCGGGAACAGAACTCTGGCCGGCTCTCCGCCACCCAACTCGCCCGCGCCGGCTTCCGGCTTCAAACGCGTCGTTTATCTGGTCGAAGTCTGCGATCCCTGCGAGGACACTCAGTTTGCCTATGGCGTCAACGGCCAGCAACTCTCGGATTTCATTACCCCGCAATACTACGATCCGAGCGGTGGCTCCGGAATCCGGTACAGTTTCCGGGGAAGCGTTAAGGCGCCACACACCGTTCTTGAAGGAGGTTACGTGAGTTTTGGGAATCCGGTGACGAACGAGTGGTATCAAATTGCCGTCGCGAATGGAAAAACCGAACTCCGCGAGCTTGGCAAGTTGCAGCGCAACGGACAGAGTCTGCGGGAAACGATCGATCGGAGGGTTCGCGAAATCCTTCGGGACAGCAATTACCGCACGCAGAAGCCGGGAATGGCGTTGGCTGCTGCGGCTTCTTTCTCCACTGCGGAATCGAGCCAAGCCCGGGCCGAATCGCTACGGAGCTTCATAGAGAAGCTTTGACGGCGGCTGGTGTATCGTTCGGCCGCCGCCGCGCCGGCGGCAATAGAATGAGACCAGGAGCAGTATATGTCTGACGCACACACGCGCGAAGGTCAGGAAGAAAGAGCTAGGCGGCTGCGGCAGCAGATTGAGCAAATGCAATCTGGTTCGACAAATCCCGCGCCGGAGCGACCACTCTCGTTGCGGGAACAAATCGAAAAGCGCGCAAACGAAATACGCCAGCAAGAAGAACGCGGCGAGAAATAAATAGTGGCTGGGCCAGTGTGCAATCCCAGTCGGCCTACGTAAGCCGGCGACTCCTGGCGGTCTAGCACGCAAAGCGTCTTTCGCTGGATGCTTCGTGGCGAAGTCTTTTTTAAGAGACTTCACGTCGTGTCTTTGTCTCCTCCTGTTTCAGTGATACCGTCCGAACAAGAGCGAATCCGCATCTGTCGGCGGGATCAGCGCGTCGTTGGGGTAGAAATCATCAACATTTTGCGCCGTAATCAGCGTGTGTTTGATGAATACAGCGGGTGGGATGCACTTGCGGCGGAGAATGCCCAAAGCGAGGGGCATCAGATGGTCCCCATACCTCTCAGGGAAGAACGCCACCGAGCCAATTAGTCTGCTTCCTCGAACACGCAGCTCGCCGCGCGCGGCAATGGTTCCGTTCTGGCCCATGATGGCGCAGTCTTCCAGCCTCCCAATCTCGGTAAAAGCACGCAGGGCGCCCAACGCCACTGCGTCGTTGATTGCGCCGACAAGAATTCGTTTGGCGTTGGAGCGCGCAAGGTGCTTCAAGACGATGTCCATGGTCTCGGCATAACCGCCCTTTACGTCCAGACGCACAATTGCCGAGGAATCGAAGCCGGGCAAAATCTCGGTAATTCCAACGGCCGTGCCTGTCAGCCGCGAATTGGTCAGAGGTCCGGTCGCGGCATGCCCCAGAAGAAGAACGCTATCCACTTTTCCGTTCCATGCCTTGAGCGCCCAACGGCCCAGCGCCCGGCCGCCGATTCGCCCGGCAATATAGTTGTTTCCGCCAAAAAAGGTGGCGCCGGGGTGGGGCGTGTGAACGGCAATCATGGGAATGCCCGCCGCCGCGAATTTGGAGGCAACCAGCGGAGCGATATCGTGGCAGACCTGAAACTCAATGGCCAAATCGACCCGTTCGCGGACCAGCTTCTCTGAATTGCCGATAGCCACGCGCGCGCTGAGCTGATTGTCGAGTTCGATGAGTTCCGTGCAGGTTTCGGCAGCGGCGAAGCGTATGCTTTCCGTAACGTCCCGCGCGAACAACGATTTCGTGGTCATGGCCGCATAGCCGATCCGGAAACTCCGCTCACGGTTGGGATGAACGACAGAACGGTACCGGTTGCCGGCAACCCGCTCCAGCAAGCCTCCCGCCACCAGCGTCTGGGCGGCACGAAACGCGGTTGTCTTGTTAAGGCCGGTGCGGGTCACAAGTTCGTGCAGAGGAATCGATTCACCCTCGAATCGAAACGATTTGAGCACCTCGCAGGCCCTGAGTATTGGTCCCACGAGATAGGTGGACTGCGCCGATTTCGCTCTGTCAATATTCGCACTGGATGTGCGCCGCTGTGGCATGAGAAATCCCTTGTTCCTTAGACGTTTCACTACAGGAAACGGAATGTTACACCAGACTTCGAATCGGCGCAATAAGATCTCCCCGGAATGAACGCTCAATTTCCGTTGATATGGCTGGTGATTCTCGACCGGGCGTGAAGTTGTGAGTTTCGCGAGGCGAAACGTTTTCCGCACTGGCCAATTCCCCTAGCTATCGCTGTCGGTTGTCGATTATTGTTGTTTCAATCCGCTTACAATTCGGATCGGGTCCCAATTCAGGTTCACAAAATGTCATCGGAAACGAACAACTCCCTTCATCGCCGCGAGGCTATTGGTTCGGCATTTAAAGCTGTGGGTCTGGCCGCCCTCGGTTCATCCGCTCTCGAAGCGCAGGAACAGATGAATCGAAACGCCCCCGTTCCCGCGAAAGATAATCTCAAGATTACAAAGCTCGAGACATTCCTCGTGAAGCCTCGCTGGCTCTTCCTGAAGATTCACACCAATGCCGGAATCGTTGGCTTGGGCGAGCCGATCACGGAAGGACGCGCCTTAACCTGCGCTGAAGCGGTCAAAGAAGTCGAGCCTTACCTGGTTGGGAAGGACCCGCGTCCGGTGGCGAAACACTGGCAGGCGATTTACCGGCATGCCTTCTATCGCGGGGGGCCGATTCTTACCAGCGCGCTTAGTGGCATCGACCAGGCGCTGTGGGATATCAAGGGGAAAGCCCTCGGCGTACCGGTGTATGAATTGCTCGGCGGTCCGACTCGCGATCGTGTGCGGGTCTACGCGCATGCCGGCAAGCCGGAGCAAATGAAGAGCCTCAAGGCAAAGGGATTCACCGCATTCAAGACAGGGGTGGCAAAGAGGCGGCCAGCGCGATATATCGAAACCCCAGCGGAAATTGAATACGCGAGAGAAACGTTTGCCGAGCTTCGTCAGGCGATGGGCAAGGATGTTGATATTGCAATCGACTTCCACGGCGCCATCAGCCCGGCGACGGCTAAACTGCTGATCCGCGCCTACGAGCCCTATCAGCCGATGTTTATCGAAGAGCCCTGCCAAGCGCAAAATGTCGACACCATGGCGGAAATCGCACGTGGCACCTATCTTCCGATTGCGACGGGCGAGCGGCTGTTCACAAAGTGGGGTTTCCGCGAAGTGCTTGAGAAGAAATCGGCGACGGTGCTGCAACCGGACATGTGCCATGCAGGCGGCATCACGGAAGTGCGTCTGATTGCGGGAATGGCCGAAGCCTATTACGCGGATGTGGCGCCTCATAATCCGCTTGGCCCCATTTCTCTCGCGGCGGGTGTTCAGCTTTCCGCCAGCATCCCGAATTTCCTCTGCCAGGAACAAGTGTCCCTCGGGGAAGGCTATTTGAAACAACCCTTTCAGGTGCGCGATGGTTACCTGGATTTGCCGAAGGGGCCCGGTTTGGGAATCGAGTTGGATGAAAACGCGCTCGCCGATAAGATTGGCCACGATTGGCGCAATCCGGAATCGTACGATGCCGACGACAATTCCGTAGTCGATTGGTAGCGGACGCGCCAGCATTGTATCGGGCGATCTTTGGGGAATGGGTTAAGGATGGGGAAGATGTCAACTCTAAAGCTGTCGGTGGTATTGTGCGGGTTGTTGTGCGTGCTGTGCGCGCCCGGTTGGGCTCAGGTTGCTTCGGCTGAACTGAGCGGCACGGTTTTAGATTCGTCCGGGGCGGCGGTTGCGAATGCAAAGGTAACGGCCACCAATCTCGCGACAAACGTGGCGCGCGACGGAGTCAGCGACGGCTCCGGCCGTTATTTCATCACTTTGCTTCCCGCAGGTGATTACTCAGTTTCGGCCGAAGCGCCGGGCTTTCGAAAACTTGTCCAAAGCGGTCTCGTTTTACAAATCAACCAGCAAGCGCGCCTCGATTTGACTCTGGAACTCGGCCACGCCTCCGAAACCGTTGAGGTGACGGGGCAGGCTCCGCTTCTTGAATCGGAATCCTCGTCATTGGGAACGGTCGTGAGCCAAAAACTGGTGAACCAGTTGCCATTGAATGGCCGCAATTTCATTCAATTGGCGACTCTCAGTCCGGGTGTCAACGGAGTTGGATATTCCGCGTCGGGCACTATCATGAGTGGAACGCGTCCGGACGATCGCCGCCCGGGAACCGAAATCTTCTCGAATGGAAATCGCGAGGGGTCGAACAATTTCCTCTACGACGGCATCGACGACAATGAGCGCCTTACGCTTTCGATTGTTCTGCGGCCCGCCGTCGAAGCTGTCCGCGAATTCAAGATTCAAACTAACCTGTATAGCGCTGATATCGGCCGGAACTCGGGCGCAGTCGTCGACGTGATTACGAAGTCCGGCACGAACCAGCTTCACGGCAGCCTATTCGAATTTCTGCGCAACTCGGCCATGGACTCGCGCAGTTTCTTCAGCCCTAAGGGGACCGCTTTCCCGACCTTTCGGCTGAACCAGTTCGGCGGCTCGTTCGGAGGTCCGGTTGTGCTGCCGAAACTCTATAACGGAAAGGACCGCACGTTTTTCTTTGTCGATTACGAAGGCTATCGCCGGGACTCGCAGCAGTTGTTGCTTGGCAATGTTCCGACGGCCAAAATGCGGGCAGGGGACTTCAGCGAGGCTGCGGCGATATACGATCCGCTAACGACGCGCGCAAATCCGAACGGCTCGGGATTTATACGCGACCGGTTCCTGAACAACCAAATTCCGGCCAACCGTTGGGACCCAATCTCCGCCAAAATGATCAACGCCTATCCGCTGCCTACGGGTCCGGGGCGCTTCAATAATTACCTCGCCAACCTCGTGCAGAACCAAAAATGGAACCAGGGCGATGTTCGCGTCGATCATCAGATCTCGCCGAAGGACAGCTTCTTTGCGCGCTGGTCCATTCAGAATACGGAAACAACAGTCCCCAGCAGTTTCCCAACGACAACTATCCCCGGCATATCCGAACCTGTGGATCTCGGGGATGAGGGCTCATTTGCCGGCACTTCTTTCCAACCAGCCCAACATGCGGTGGCCAGCTATATTCGGATTATTAATCCGAGCCTGGTGAACGAATTCCGAGTGGGCTTCAACCGTTATCGTCTCGACTACACGGCCGATCAATTCAAACCCAACGGCCAGCTTGGCAACCAACTGGGAGTGCCGAATGCAAACGTAACGCCGAACGAGCAAAACCTGCCGATCTTCTCGCCTTCGAGTTACATCGGAATCGGGCAGACGCGCTCGCTGCCGATTTTCCGCCGTGAGAACACTTTCGAGTACGTGGATAACATGTCGTATACGCACGGCACTCACACGTTGAAATGGGGAGTCGATTTCCGCCGCCGCCAACTCACCATCTACCAAACCAACCAGGGGAACGGCCGCTTTAATTTCTCGCCGGCGCTAACCGACTCGCGGCAACCCGCTGGAACGGGCGGCGACAGCATGGCGAGTTTCCTATTGGGTTACCCGACGCTGATTGCGCACGATTATACGCAAAACTGGCCTGGTGAGCGCGGCAGCGAATTTGGACTATACGTTGCCGATGACTGGCGAGTCTCGAAGAAGTTGACGCTCAATCTGGGCCTGCGGTGGGATTATTTCAGTCCGTTTAGCGAAGTCTCGAACCGCTGGGCGAACTTCAATCTTGCCACCGGAAAGATTGATATAGCGGGCCGCAACGGAGTGGATAAATACGCGGGAGTCGAGCCGTTCTATAAAAACTTTGGGCCGCGCTTCGGATTCGCCTACCAGTTGCTGTCGCATACCGTTATCCGCGGCGGATTCGGCCTGTTCTACAACCCCACCGGCAGCGAAGGAGGAAGCATGCGGTTGTTCCGGCAACTGCCGTTCGGATCGACCCTGAGCATTTCTCCGGGTGACATCAATGTAGGCCAGCGCGTCAGCGACGGATTTCCGCCGCTCTCGCCTGTTAATTATGATTTCGCCAACAATCCGTTCGGGGCCATGTTTGCCGTGGACCACGGATTCCGCCCGTCCTATGCCGAGCAGTTCAACGTGACGGTGGAGCACGAGATTGCGCCGTGGGAGATGGTGATCAAGACAGCAGCCGTCGGAAACCTTGGCCGGCATCTGTACAACACATACAACGCTAATCAGGCCGTTCCGGGTTCGACATCGCTCAATACCCGGCGGCCGCTCTATACGCTCGATCCGAGCCTTAGCGACGCTAGTTATTTCACTACTGATGGATTGAGCGAATACTACGCGTTTCAATTGACTGTTGATAAGCGATTCAGCCATGGGCTAAGCGCCATCTTGGGGTACGCCTGGTCGCATGCCATTGACGATGTGCCTCTCGAATTCGGCGGCGGCGCAGCCGGACCTCAACCGCAGGACCCGCGAAATATCGCGGCCGAGCGCGGTAATTCGATCATCGACATGCGTCACCGGCTTACGTTGAGTTACACGTGGGAATTGCCTGTGGGGAAAAATAAGGCGCTGTTGAACTATGGCGGCCCGGTGAACTGGATTCTCGGAGGATGGCAGACGAACGGTATCCTGACGGTTCAAAGCGGCCTCCCATTCACGGCGGTGCTGCAGACTTCAACAACGAATACCGGCACGGGAAGCAGGCCCAACGCCGCCGGAGAAGTCACTTATCCACGCACGCTGCAGCATTGGTTCGATACCAGCGCCTTTTCCGTTCCAGCGCCCTATACCTATGGCAACCTGGGTCGGAACACGTTGTTCGGACCCGGCCGCACAAACTGGGATATGTCGCTGTTCAAGAATTTCGTCATTCACGAACAGACACGCTTCGAACTCCGGGCGGAGGCGTTCAATATCTTTAACCATCCGCAGTTTGGATTGCCGAACGCAAACATCGGCAATCCTCAGGCGGGTTCCATCACAAGTACGGTCGGAAACCCCCGGCAGTTGCAGATGGGGCTTCGGTTCCAGTTCTGAGGAAGAACCGGTTTGTCACGGCGTTATAAGCGCGCGTTACACGGGACGGAGCCGCATTGCGCAAGCCAGCGGGTTTGGACAACCGCGCGGCCGGCGCACGTGCGGCGGCTGCGTTTCGCGTTTGCTCCACTCAAATCCGCGTCGTATCACACGCCTTACTGTCCGAACGCGCTTCGCACCGGAACCGGCGGATCGGTCTCGCGAATGGCGCGCCAAAGGATATCGTTCAGCTTGTCGTCGTCGATATCGTCCGCGACGGAAAAATCCATCTTCGCTGAATCCTTCGCGTCTGGTCCGTTCGCCGGGTTGCGGTCCGTCAGCGAGACGTGAGGCTTTTCGACGCGATAAGGCGTTGCGTCCGGTTGCGTTGAAAAGCCTCCGAACATCGTTCGCGACGAGGCGTCGAATTGCGTCATCGGATTCAATCCCAGAATTGCTTCGATTGTGCGAAGAATGCCGGTCTGGTTGTACATCGTCGAATCGACAATCCCACGGCGTGTGTAGGGTGAGATAACCCATGCCGGCGAGCGGTGCGAGTCAACATGATCCGGCCCGTTTTGGGCGTCGTCCTCTACGATGAAGATCGCCGTCGAGGGCCAGAATTTGCTGCGCGACACGGCATCCACGACGGTTCCGACAGCATAATCGTTATCGGCTGCTAACGATAGCGGAGTCAGTTTTCCGGGCGCCACGCCCGCTGTATGGTCGTTCGGAAGGCGCATCACGATAAATTGCGGCGCGTCTCCTTTTTCTTCAAAGCCTTTCCACTCCCGTAGAAATTCTTTGGCGCGGTCCATGTCGGGGTAGTCCAGGTCGAACGCGCGAAAATCCATGTCTTCGTAGGGCTGGAGCGCGGGGTCTTTCACCTTGGCGATTTGCCGCGATCCATGCACCTGGTCTGCCGGCAGATTCGTATCCCAGACGCCATACATGCGCAGGCTGATTCCCGCGGCGAGAGCGTTTGTCCAGATATAGCCGGCGGGCGGCAAATTTGCCGGCTCGCCACCCTCGTAGTCGTAAGTCTTGCGGCGCCCGGCATAACTGTTCGGCCACATCTTGACTGTGTAATCCGGCGCGATCGC
>Ga0134125_10005472_pt1 | contig 14414 bp, 9 predicted proteins | sample KB31751_FD_96464 | JGI IMG/M metagenome (GOLD analysis project Ga0134125, IMG submission 96464) | Terrestrial soil microbial communities with excess Nitrogen fertilizer from Kellogg Biological Station, Michigan, USA - KB3-175-1 | ecosystem: Environmental > Terrestrial > Soil > Unclassified ... | reverse complement strand
CGGAATCTTTCTCCGCAACAAGCCACGTGACATATCGGCCAGTTTCTCTACATCTCGCTCGCCCGTGATGATAGCTTTCAGCATCGCCCGTCCAGAGGCTCCGAGGGCGTCCGTCGCTACTGAAGCAAGCTTGAGATTGGCGTCCTCCATTACCTTTTGAATGCGATTGGCGATACGATTACACTCTTGCGCCAGATTCACCCGATAGCGCGTGAGATCGCGCAGTTCGCGGATCGGCTCGGGCGGCACGAAACTGCTCTTCAGCAGACCATGCTGCAGTAACTCCGCTAACCAGGCACTATCTTTGCGATCGGTCTTCCTGCCCGGAATCGCCTTCACGTGCTGCGCATTGACCAGCAGCAATTCGAAATGCCCTTCCAGAATGTGCCACACCGGTTTCCAATACACGCCTGTCGATTCCATCGCGACATGCGTCACTCCACACGCGTGCAGCCAATCCGATAACGCCAGCAGATCCTGCGTGAACGTGGCGAACATCCGCTTTTCTTGTCGGCTCTTGCCTTTGGTTTCCGCCCACAGCACACAAACCGTGACACTGTCTTTGTGCACGTCAATGCCACAGCAGCAGCGATACACTACGTCCATAATCAACCTCCTCTGCCGCCAGGCGCGGGACGCTTGCAGAAAAGAGAAATTCCTTCTCGTGCTCCCCGCCTCGCGGCAGGGGCGACATGCCGTTGTGCCTCGATTACGCCCCGGACCACATTCGTACACGGGCTCGACCGCGCCAGAATAAGTCGGCCTCTTCGCCTACGGCTGCTATCAACATACGCCAGTGAGCGAGGCTTCGGCAGCGCAGCGAAGAAGCTTCGCGAACGCTCTCCATTTTCATGCGCTGTTGTGGCGCTTCAAAAGCGTCATGAGTCATTCGTAGCGTAAGGACACCACAGGGTCGACGCGGGTGGCGCGCCGGGCAGGAAGATAGCCGGCCAAAATCGCGACTGCGGCAATGGCAAGTGTAGCGAGGGTGATTGACATCGGATCCGCAGGCTGAATTCCGTAGAGCTGGGATCGAACGGATTGCGTGAGAATCCAGGCCGCCGGAAGCGCAATGGCGATGCCGGTTCCAAGGAGGATCAGCACCTCCCGCATGACGAGCCAGAGCACATCGTTTTTACGCGCGCCGATCGCCATGCGAATTCCTATCTCGCGGGTTCGCCGGGCGACGGTGTACGCCATCACTCCGTATAACCCGATGGAAGCGAGCACAGTCGCCAGCAACCCGAACCCGCTCGAGAGCAGGGCGACAAGCCGCTCGGTAACCAGGGAGTCTGCCATCTGCCGTTCGAGAGTGTTCATGTCGAACACAGGGAGATTCGAATCGAGATCATATACATGCTTGCGGATCGCCGTGAACATCTGCTCCGGGTTTTGCGCGGTGCGCACGTATCCGCTTAGCCCGGTCGCGAACTCCATCTGTTGATAGGGACGGAACACTTCCGTTGGTATTTCGTCGCGCATGCTTTCGTACTTGGTATTTCGCGATACCCCGATGATTGTTATATCGGTCTTAGTGCCAGGGTCGATGCCCATGCCGATCTTGTGCCCCACCGCGTTGATGCCGCCGAAGTATTTCTTTGCGAACGACTCGTTGACAACGCAAACTTTGGGGGATGTCAAACTATCGGTTCTGCGGAAATCGCGCCCGGCCAGCAAAGTGATCTCCAAAGTCTTGAAGTAATCTGGCGAGACGAAGTTCATGTGAGGATCGGGGAGCTCGCCGGTCTTGGGTGAATAGGAGTCAATGGTGACCCATTGGTCCCATTCATCGCCTTCGAGCACGGGAACAACCGCGAGCGCTGCGTGATCGACGCCGGGCAATGTCTCTAGCGTTTCCTTTAATTGTTCGTAAAAGCGCTTGGTCCGTTCGGGTTTGTATCCATTCAAAGTGGGGTCCACTTTGAAGGCGAGCAGATTGGAGGTGCGAAATCCGGGGTCCAGATCTTTGAGGTTCTGAAGGCTGCGAATGAAGAGACCTGCGCCGATCAGCAGCAAAAGCGACAGCGCAATTTGCGACACGACGAGCAGCTTGCGCGTGAACGTGGATGTTCCGCCGCTTACCGCGCCGGCCTGATCTTTCAGGGTGCCTGCGACGTCGGGCCTGGTCGATTGCAATGCCGGGACGAGGCCGAAGATAAGCCCGGTTAGAACGGAAACGCCGATATTAAAGCCGAGAATACGCCAGTCGGGTACGGCGGAAATGCTCAGCGGCACGGTGCTGGGCGGAAGGAAATTGATCAACGCTTTATCTGCCCATACGGCCAGCAACAATCCCGCAATTCCCGCCGCCAGGGACAGTAGCAAGCTTTCAACCAGAAGCTGGCTGACGATCCGCCCGCGGCCGGAGCCGAGTGCCAGCCGGACTGCGATCTCTTTCTGCCGCGAAGTAGCTCGCGCGAGCAGAAGATTGGCGACATTAGCGCAGGCGATCAGGAGCACCAGCGCGACCGTTGCCATCAAGACCAGCAAAGGTGTCGAAAACTGGCGACGGAGGTAAGAGCGTCCTTTGGACCCAGACAAAATATCCATGGACATTTGAAGAAATTGCTTCTTCATGTAAGGCGAGGCTTTCGCGAACGCTTTCTGCTGGACCTCCATTCGCAGAATCTGATGGAAGAAAGGCTGGATACTTGCTTTGGCCTGCTGGATCGATACGCCCGGTTTCAGGCGTCCGAACGCAGTCACCCAGCGCGAGCGCCGATTGTTGAGATCGAGGTACGCGGTCAGCTTGGAAGCCATCATAATTGGCACACGCACTTGCGGAGCATAGCCGGGATCGGTTCCGGAGAAACCGGATTCGCTTACACCAACGATAGTGAATGGATAGCCGTTGATGATAAGCTTCTGTCCGATCACACCCGGATTGCCCGCGAAACGGCTCTGCCAATACCCGTAGCTCAGGACGGCAATCGGATGAGCGCCCTGAAACTCGTCGTCCGGGGCAGTGAAGAGGCGTCCGATGCTCGCGGTCACGCCCATTAGCGGAAAGTAGTTGCCTGAGACAAACTCGCCGGAAATACGTTCGGTCCGGCCGTTGTAATTTACGCTCAGGTCTGTTTCGTGAAAGCAAAACATGCCGCTGAATACGGAATTGTGATCGCGGAAGTCCTGATACATCGGATACGAGATCCGGTTCCAGCCCATGTTGTTGCCGTAATGACAACCGACGGCGCTAAACATCACGAGTTGCTCCGGATGCTTGACGGGCAGCATCCGGACCAGGACCTGATCGGTCAGCGAGAAGATCGCCGTGTTCGCGCCGATGCCGAAAACGAGCGAGAGCAAGGCGACACCAACGAACAATGGCGCCCTTGCAAAGCTGCGCAAGGCGAACTTGAGATCCTGCAGAAGGTGCATGAGTGGCCGCTCTCCGGATTGATGCGTTACTTGCCCTTGCGAATGAAGATCTGTCCGTTAAAGGATGTGAACTGAAATTCCGGACCGCCGCCGTTAATGGTCCCGCGAAGCGCGCGGTCGAAGCGTACGTGATATCTGCCGTCGTGCGAGTCTCCCGGCTCGTTTTGCACCATGCGGGCGCCTGAATCGAGCTTCACATCGAAATCGCTATAGATCTCGCCGTTGTCGGTCTTCATACGGACGTTTGCCCTGACGGTTTGAGGAAGAGTGACATCGATATTGCCGTTCATGGTGCTAAAAGACATCGGCTTGGATGGATCGACACGATTCAAAGTCGCCAGCACTTCGCCGTTCAAAGAATGCGCAACCACCGACCCGCCAACATTCTGGAGCACGATCTTGCCGTTCAGATCGTTCACGTCAATTTCACCGTCGACGTCCTGGACCTCAATATTGCCGTTGTTGATCGCTTTCAATTCGAGCGAAGAATGCCGTGGCGCCGTGATCACCAGGTCAGAGGGAGTGGTCCACGAAGCCGTCTTGATGTGAACCACGTTGTTATCCTCCACCACATCGAGGCCGGTTCCACCAAGGTCAAGCCGTTTCATGCCGTCGGCGCGAGCCGGGCGGCGCTCGCGCGGCTCCTCACCGCCGCGGGAACGGGCCTCCACGATGACGTCCTTCACATCCGCGCCATGGACGATAATGCTCCCGGACATCAGATGTGCCTCGATGCGCGCCGGACGGGTGGGATCGTGCAACGGCACGGTCGTCTTTTCGCCCCCATCTTGCGCGAGAAGAACGCCAACGGAAAAAAGGGTGATCCCAATTGTCTTAAACATTTTGTTTATTTCTCCCTACTGTTCGCGATGCAAGCGGATATTTCCGTTGAACGCGTCAAAATTTAGCTCGGGCCCACCGCGGCCGACGCGCGCACTTCTGGCGCGATCGCTGTGATAGACGAACCGGCCGTCGTGCTGCTCGGCTTTGGCAACGCGAGCCGCTCCCGGCGATACTTCGAAATCGCTGTAAATCTGTCCGTTAAACGTCTTGAAGAGCAGGTCGGCGGAAAGGCCTGGCTGGAAGTAGGCATCCAATTGCCCGTTAATGCTCTTAAAACTGGTAGGGCGGGATGGATTCTTTGTGAAATGAACTGAGATCGGTCCATTGATCGTGTGGATATCGCCCGAGCCCTCGGCGCCTGTCATGGCGATGCCGCCGTTAATATTGCTGATGTCGAAATCGCCGGCAGTTCCATCGATTCGGATATCACCGTTATTGATGGTGGAAACCACGAGCCGGGCATCGCGAGGCGTCTGGATATCGATGTCATATGAGACCGTGTAGAACCGGCGCTGCTGGTCATGGCAGCCGCGGCCTTCGCCGTTGCAGCGCCAAGGCGCGTCGTAATAAACAGAAACTGTGCCGGGCTTTTCGGTCATGTTCAGGTTGACTTCGCTCCTGGCATCCCGGAGATCACTTTCGGTTTCAGCGCGAATTACTTTGTGCGCCGTCACCTGCACCTGCGATCCGCCGGCGCCGGTGACGTGAACGTAGCCGTTGACGTTGTCGACCACGAGGCGCATAGGTGCGCCCGAAAGGGTTAACGTCTTTTGAATCGTCTGCTGTTCGCGAACCGGCCATCGATCCGAATGAGAAGACGCCAGGCACAACGCCGCTATCTCGGACGCCAGAAGCGCCAGACAAAAGGTGATTTTCATGATGACGTCCCTCTATTGATACGTGAGTTTTTGCAGACCCCATTGCGCTCGTTGCCTTACCGCCGCATTCACTTCCTGATCACCGGTGAGCTTGCGCAATTCCGTAGCGGCGGTGTTATCGCGCATGTGTACGATCGCGTCGATCAACGCGATTTGCACCAGCGGCGAATCCTGACGCGGAATGGATTCGACCAGCGTCTTGCGAACTCCCGGGTCCTCAAAAAATTTCTCGACAGCGTTGAGAGCCGATAGGCGCACGTTTATGTTTGGATCGCTATTCAGCGTTGACAAGAGCGCCGAAACCAGATCGCTGTCGGGATGTTCGACGCGGCTGCTCCAGGAAATCCCTTCGAGCCGCGAAGTGGCCGATTGCCGCTCGAGCAGCGATAGAGCGACTGTCTGACGCAGTGTCTGCACCTCCGTGTCGAGGCGTTTCACTTCCTGCGTGCCAGGGGATGGGCCGAAGTTCATCCGGCCGACATACAACCCCGTGGCGAATACGGCAACAGCTATGGCGGTTTGCCGCACCAACCCTTGCAGGCCCGATTTCCACCACGCAAAGCCGCCGTCTGCGACGCGTTTGCGCTCTCTCGCTATCGCGTTTAGCTTTTGGTAAAAGTGGGCCAGCAATGCATCGCTAGGGCGCTCTTCAGGAATGGAACCGAGTTCGCCCCAAAGTGCGCGCAGCTCCTCCACTTCGATCCGCAGTTCGGGGCGGGCATTCAGTTGTGCTTCAAAGATGTCCTTCTCGGCGGGCGTCAACTGGCCTGACAGATACTGCGGGATGAGCAGTCGAATCTCTTCAAACGTCATACAACTTCTCTCCACGGAGCTCACAGAATTTTTCGCGCAGCTCCTTTAATGCGCGATACACTCGAACTTTGACCGTGCCAATCTCGCATTTCAGAATGCGAGCTATCTCCTCGTAACGCATGTTGTGGAAGCGGCTCAGGATGAGCACCTCCCGCTTCTCTTCAGGTAGTCTTTGAAGCGCCTCTTGCAGGAATGTGACATCCTGTTTGCGGGCGAGCGCCTCTTCGGGCATAGGAGCGGAACTCCTGATCTCTTCCATTTCGCTCCCCGTCATTTCCGCGCGCCCCTCGTGAAGTGCATCGAAGCAGGCATTTCGGGCCATTCCGTAAAGCCAGACCGGGAACGAGAGGCTGGGGTCATAACTGCGCGCGTACTTGAGAACACGAAAAAACACCTCCTGAACCAAGTCCTCGCTGAGCGCCCGATTGCGAGTGAGGCTTAGCAAATAACGAAACAGCCCGAGATGGTAGCGCTCAAAAAGCGTGGCGAGCTGGGCGGAGTCGCCGGCCTGCACGAGCTTCATCAGTACGCTGTCGGTTGAACTCTCCACTCGCCCTCACACGTCAATACTGGCCTACTCGAGAAAGGTTACAGAAAAAACTTTTTATCTTGTGGGCGGGTCGGATTCCAATGCGCGCCTTGCACCGAATCAATAGTTTCCGCAACTTACACACGTCTGTCTTTCGTTTTACATAACAGCTTCAACTCTGTGGTAATACTTTTGGATCTTATAGACTCGCCTGCGCGTATTCCGCTCTATGCGTCACAAAAATTGAGGTCGGCTTGTAACCAAACCGATTCTGCTGAGTATTGCAACTGAGAAATGCCGCGACGGGTTTGCTAACCGCGTGCCGTTTCGTTCGTACTTGAAACGAGAATTAGAGCGCGGGCGACTGGTAGCGGCACCAAACACAATCAAGGGAGACGAAATGGCGGATTTACAGGAAGCGTTTCGGCAACTGAAAAAGGCACCGGGATTTACCACCACGGCGGTGATCACGCTCGCTTTGGGTATTGGCGCCACGACCGCGATCTTCACCCTTGTTCATCAGGTGATGCTCAAGTCTCTGCCGGTCACCAAGCCCGAAGGGCTCTGGCGCGTGGGCGACAAAATCCGCTGCTGCAACTGGGGCGGGTACACGCAGGATAGCGATGGCAATTTTTCGCTCTTCTCCTACGAAGCCTACAAGAATTTCCGCGAGCACACGCCCGAGTTCGCCGACCTTGCCGCACTGCAAGCCGGCACTGCGCCACTCGGTGTCCGCCGCGCAGGATCGCAGGGCCCCGTCGATACGCGCAATGGCGAATATGTCTCCGGCAATTTCTTCCGCACGCTTGGCGTCCATCCCTGGATCGGCCGCTTGATGAGCGACGCCGACGATCAGCCCGGCGCACCTCCCGTGGCCGTTATGAGCTATCACGTCTGGACGGACAAGTATGGCTCCGATCGTTCCGTCGTCGGTGCCAGCTATCAGATCAATGGCCATCTGTTCACCGTGATCGGCGTGGCACCGCCCGGGTTTTACGGCGCCAAACTCGACGGCTGGGGCATGCCCGATATCTGGATCCCGCTCAACACCGAACCTCTGCTCGATGGCGAAGCCCAGCGTCTGAAGCGCCCGAATACGAACTGGCTCGATATCGTCGGCCGCGTGCGTCCCGGCGTGAATCCCAAGTCGCTCGAAGCCAAGCTGCGCGTCGAGTTCCATGACTGGCTCGCAAGCCATGTGCCCGACATGGAGCCCGGCGAAAAGCAGACCTGGCGTCAGCAGACCCTGCATCTCATTCCCGGTGGCGCCGGTGTCGCAGCTATGCGTGATCAATATGAAGCTGGATTGAAGCTACTGCTCATCGCAGCCGGGTGTGTGCTGCTTGTCGCCTGCGGCAATCTCGCCAATCTCATGCTCGCCCGCGGCTTGAAAGAGCGCTTCCAAACGTCTCTGCGCGTCGCACTGGGTGCCTCGCGCGGCAGGCTGGTGCGCAAAGCGCTTGTTGAGTCCACTCTACTCGCGATCATCGGCGGCATTCTCGGAATCGGAATCGCTTACGGAGGAAGCAAACTGATTCTCTATCTCGCGTTCCACAACGGCGGGGGCCCAGCGAACTACGTCCCAGTGGATGCGTCGCCCTCCTGGCCCGTTCTGCTCTTTACGTTAGCGGTCTCGGTGCTCACCGGAATACTTTTCGGAATCGCTCCCGCCTGGATGACTTCGCATGTCGATCCGGTCGAGGCTCTGCGCGGCAGCAACCGTTCCGTGCGCGGCGGCGGCTCCATCGCGCAAAAATCGCTGGTTATCGCACAAGCCGCGATGTCGCTCGTTCTGCTCTCCGCCGCTGCTCTGCTCGGCCAGAGCCTGCGCAATCTCCAGCACCAGAATTTCGGTTTCGAAACGAAGGACCGCTATCTCGTTTCCATCAACCCAACGCTCGGCAACTACAAGCCCGAACAAATGGAGCCGTTCTTCCGCCGTATCGACGAGCGCCTGCTGCGCGTACCCGGCGTGCGCATGGTCGCTCCCGCTCTCTACGCGCCCATGAGCGGCGATAGCTGGAACGAGGGCATTCGTATTGCAGGCCGCCCCGAACCCGGGCCCAAGGAAGACACCGGCGCCGGTTGGGCCCGCGTCATGCCCGGCTTCTTTGAAACTCTCGGCACAAAGCTCGTGCAGGGCCGCTCCATCGAAGAGCACGACACCGCCACGACTCGCCCGATCGCGGTCGTCAACGAAGCATTCGTTCGACGCTTCTTCAAACACCAGAACCCGATCGGCCAGCACTTTGGCATGGATCGCATTCAGTACGCCGGCAAATTCGAGATCGTCGGTGTTGTGCGTGACATCCGCTACATGACCTGGGGTGTAAAGGAGCCCATCCGTCCGATGTTCTGGCTGTCCGAAACGCAAAGCGTCAAATACGACGATCCGCAATTCAATACCTTCGACCTCTTCTCCCACTCCCTCGGCAACATCGTCATCTGGGCTCCCGGCCATCCGCCCGGTATCCAAGCCGAGGTGCGCAAAGCGCTAGCCGACATCGCTCCCAACCTGGTGGTCTATGGCGTGGATCCGTATTCGAAAATTCTGGCCGGCGATTTTCAACAGGAGAACATGATTGCCACCCTCACCATGCTCTTCGGCGTGCTTGGCCTTGTTCTCGCTGCGGTCGGGTTATATGGCGTAATGGCCTACACTGTCGAACAGCGTACGAGCGAGATTGGCGTGCGTATGGCGCTGGGTGCCGATCGCGCTAACGTGGTCCGCATGGTCCTTCGCGGCGCCTTCTTCCAGATCGGTATCGGACTCGGCCTCGGTATCCCGCTCGCCATCGTCGCCGGCCGGCTCATGACGCGTCAACTCTTCGGGGTCTCTCCGTGGGATCCGCGCATGCTCGCCATCGCGACATTGCTGCTCTGCGCCGCCGCACTCGTGGCATCGTGTATTCCCGCTGCGCGGGCCGCGAGCGTCGAGCCTATGGTCGCGCTACGCACCGAGTAGCAATCGCGCTCCATACAGCAGAGCCTTCGCCAGCGCTTCGTCGAACTGCTTGGCTTCGTTCTGGGTTTTGATTATCGGGCACACGAATTTGGCGCATTCCGTTTTGTAATTTGCGCGGCGTGCGCCTGTTGCAGGAAAAAGCTCTTTTAGCCGGGGAGTTCCAGAGAATAGTTGCTTAGGAGGCGCTAGTACGTCACAAGTCCCGTAAGTCGATGGATTGGAAGCATGTTGGACGCCCCCTTACGGTTAAGTACTGTGAATCGTCGTTAGCAACCGGAATGTTCTTGGAAAGCGATGTAGCGTGCCTGAAAATCTCAGTTTCCGTGAACGCGGTTTCCAGCCGCAGAGAGCAGGAACGGTAAACACATCGCGACAAGGCCGAATGAACCCGTACGGAATAGCCACTTCGAGGCACCGGCGAGTGTCCGCAGCGCCAACAAAAGCGTCAAGTATATCGTAAATCCCCAGCCCGTCAGTGTGCGATGTATCCTGGGCAGCTAGCGAGTTGTCGTCAATCGGAAGCCGAGATTCAGGGGTGCATTTTGAATGATTGGCAACATGGGCGGAATGAATCAACCGTTTCAGAACCAAGTCGCCTTGGTTACTGGCGCCGCAGCCGGCATTGGTCTGGCCTTGGCTCGAGCCTTCTCACCCCAGCCGGAGCGGCCGTCGCAGTGATGATATTGACGAGAATGCGGTCAGCTCCGCCACCGGGCAACTGCGCTCCGAACGGTATGGCGCCATGGCGGCTGGTTGCGATGTACCCTGATGAGGACGCCGTAGCTCACGTGGTCGAGCAAACGATCTCCAAGTTCGGTCAACTGGATATTGCATTCAACCATGTCGGAATTCAGGTTCCGGTTCCTGAAACTGCTGATGCCCGGGCGAGGATTTCGACTGCGCTATTGCAATCAATCTGCGCCGGGTCTGCAACTCGAGTATGCAGCGCGCGGTATCCGCATCAATTCAATACGTGCAGGGCTACGGACACTCCTATGGTCGCGAACGCCTTGGCGGATGAACCGGACACCAGGAAAGCGGTCATGAAGAAGATCCCGTTGAGCCGACTGGCGAGACCCGGAGAGATCGCTACGGCCTCCTTTGGTTACGCAGCCCCGGCGCGGGATTCATGGTACGGCAGTGATCATTCCCGACGGTGCGTTCATAGCGCGGCAACTAGCTCACGACTCAAGATGGGCGGGAAGCGTTTACCGGCAAGCCCGCTGCCTTGATGAAGAAAGCACTCAATTCCTACTTTGCTGTCCCGCAGGCCTCCGGTTGGGACTTCGCACTTTCGAGACCGCCGCTCACCGCAGTCACCACATAGCAGTATGTGGCTCTACTCGTCAGCCTCAGGTCAACATAGTTCGTTCCCGCGCTGATCTGCGCCGTCGGTGTAGCTGGATAGGAGCCCGTTGCAGTCCTGCGGTAAATTTTGTTCTGCGTGACGCCTGGAGTTGCCGACTGCGTCCACCGTACACTGATACTTCCACGGGGATTGCCTGGTGACGCGGTAACATTCGTGGGTGCTGCTGGAGCGGTCTGTCCCTGCGGCGTGGCAGTTGCTTCGCTCGAATCGGCGCTCTCCCCACCGGCATCGGGCCCGGCACTGTACGCGGCTGAAACCACATAGTAGTAAGCCGTTCCATTCACCAGACCAGTATCGGTATAACTTGTCCCCATCATGCAGGCCACCCCAACATACGGGCCGCCGCTCCGTAATGCGCGCTTGACGTGATAACTTGTCGCGGCAATGGATGCCGGCCAGGTAAGCACGATGCTTCCCCCACCCGGCGAACTCGCAGTGAGACTCGCCGGGGGAGCCAGGTTCACGAGTAAAGTCGTCGAGGCGGTGTGGGTCATCGCACTTGTCCCGGTTATCGTGAGCGACAACGCATAAGGAACCGCACTTGTGCTCGTGTTCATGGCTAACGTTGAGGAGCCCGCACCGGTAATCGATGGCGGGTTGAATCCCCCACTCGTAATCCCGCTCGGAAATCCGTTTTCGCTGCCGACACTCAGGTTCACGGTGCCTCCGAATCCACTTAATGAGGTGACGGTCACAGTGAAACTGGTGGTCTGGCCAGGCACTACGGCACGCGAACTAGGTGTCACAGTGATGTCGAAGTCACCTGCTGTAGGCAACACTGTTATCTTCCGTGTCGGAGGGCTGGGGTCGGAATTGCCAGCCGCGTCAAGCACGGTCAACGACACCACGTACTCCCCGGGACTGCTGAACACAACAGTTCCCGGATTCTGAATAGTAGAATTCGTCGGAGATCCGCCCGGGAAGATCCATGAGTACTTCGCCGCCGTCGTGCTCGTGCTGAAAGCAACACTGTCGCCGGCAGAGATGGTTACATCGGACGCGGGTGTACTGATCGTGCCGCGCGGAGGCGCCGTGATGTAAGGCGAAAGCTGGATGAACTGCGCTATGGACGGCACACCAGCGCTATCGAACAGGAAGAGCATGTAGTAGCCTGGCGGGGCAATGTTTGAATTGGGTGGACTCGTAAGTGTCAGCGTGCTGCCTGCGCCGTTGCACGCCGGTTGCGGAGCTGCCCCGCAAAGACCGATCAGCCGTTGCTCCATGTCGAAAGCGTGAGTCGCAGACCCAGGCCGCACCAGCACCGCCGCGCTAATGGCCGAGGTGGCTGTGTACGTAACAGAAAAGGAGCTGTTGTACTCCATCACTCGCGGCGACACACCTGTGATACTTGGCCGATTGCTTGTGATCAGGTTGTCGTTCGCGTCATACAGGTAGGGAGGGGTATAAATCTCGATCGCAGGCTCATAGCCGCCGCGCGACCCGGGATTGCTTCCCATGCTCACGACTGTCGCGTCTGGAAGCAGTAGCGCGACTGAGTGATACAAGCGCGAGTACGATTCCGATCCCGCAGAACTGAACGTGTCCGTTCCCGGGTCGTATAGTTGCGACTGTTTCCCTGGGGTATCCGGGCTTTCATTATTCACCGACCCTCCTTCCGTAAGGACTTTGCCGTTGGGCAGGATCGTCGCATTCATTTGAATGCGGCCCGTTGACATGGAGGGTCCAGCCGTCCAACTCGGCGTCGCGGCCGAGAGGTCAATGCTTTCGGTCGTTGCCGTCGCCGGGTTTCCGCCGCCAAAGCTCATCACTGTCGGGGTGTAATTCGGTGGCAGCAGCGGCAGCAGGACTGCGGAACCATAGGTCCTGTCCACCGTCGTCGCGACCGACTGTGTCCATGTGAGCACACTCGGATCAAAGATCCAGGCGTTTGAAACCCTGGATGAACCCTGCCCTGTGAAGAACACTTTGCCGTTCGGCAGTAGGAATTCACGCGGATAGAGCGGCGGTGTGAAAGGAGCCGTTACCGGGTTCGTCCACCCCTTACCCACATTGTGCAAATCGTAAATTTCAACCGTCTTGTTCGTCGCCCCGCTGAGACCGAGCCCGGAGAACGCCATAATCCGCCCGTCCCCCAGCGCGGTCGCGGTCGCATACCAGCGCCCATCTACCATGCTCTGCGATTGGACAAACCCCTCTGTCACTGGATCGAACAGGGAGGCGCGGTTGTCTCCCTTAAATGAATAATCCGACGTGCCGCCAACTATCAATGGCCTTCCATCGAAAAGCGAGGCAGTGCCGCTGCAGAAAACGTCATACTCGATGTTTTGTACGTTGATACTGCTCTGCGTCGTGCCTTTCGGGTCCCACACCGCGTTTCGGTAACTTTCGGCGCCCGGCGAGTTGTTCTTGGCATCATTCTCTGAACCCGCGACAATCAGGATCTTTCCGTCATTCATCAGCGTCGCCGAGATCGGATTGATGGGCGACAAATAAGGCAGAGTGCGCCAGGTACCCTGAAGGTGCGGAATGTTATTCCCGGCGCATGTCTGCGCTATTGCTGGTGGAACCAGCAGGGCCGCACACAACAGAACATAAGCCTTCATTACGGTTCGACCACTCACAAAGTCGCCTCGGTAGCGTGGCTAACTATACGATTTCGAGGCCGGGGAATGCAAGACTTGCGGCGTCCTGTACGTACGGGAACTACTCGCCGCACCATGTCCCCGGCGGCTGGACTTATCATCTGCGGCGGGTTGTTCTCCCGGGGCTCTCATTCCAGCTGACCGCTTGTATGGCTCCCACGGTGAGCAAGGAAATGTCCGGAGTGCGCCGCACGGATTTGAGAAGCTGGTCGGCCAATCGTCAATTAGAGGAAGGATGCTCAAGCTTGCGGCCACTGTCCAGTTTGCCCGTGGTTCGGCAACAATCCGGAATCAATACCGATCGCGCTACGATTTTCCACTTTCCGACAAGCCGGTTTAACGGCCAGAGAGCTGACAATTAGTAAACACATCCCGACTACTCGCGGGTAATGAGGAATTTCACTGTCCGGAAACCCGGCTTCAAAACCGCTGAGCGGCAATTTCGTTCTGTACACGGAGGCTCTCGACAAGTCTTTCTCCCAGCTTCTATCGCCGACGGTTCGGGAGCCGGCTCTTCGGGCTATTGCATTGGCCGGGAGCCCGCGATGAGGATGTCGACCAGCCGCCTGGCGCTTTTTTGCCAGTCGGGGCTGGAGGGTACATTAGCGACGCCGATCAGAGCGTGAAGCAGATCGCTGGAATCGAGGTCTTTGCGTATTTCGCCGCTCTTGATGCCGCGTTTGACCAGATTGCGAAGTGCTTGCTGCACCAGAGCGTGGGAATCTTCAAACACTTTCTTGTAATCTCCGAACAGCGAGTTCAAGGCCGGCGCGATGATTCGTTTTGCAGCGACGGCGTCAATGAACAACAACAGCCACGCCCGCAGCGCTTCGACAGGAGAGAGCGTGGCGGCGAATTTCTGCGCGGCGGCGGCGAGCTTTTCCAATTCCTTCCGGTAAACCGCTTTGAGGAGTTCTTCGCGCGCAGGAAAGTGACGATACAGAGTTCCCGGTCCGACGCCCGCCTGTTTGGCGATTTCGTCCAGGCTGGCATCGGCGCCCGACCGGGTAAACGCCTCCCTGGCAACTTCGAGGAT
>Ga0134125_10005471_pt1 | contig 14414 bp, 11 predicted proteins | sample KB31751_FD_96464 | JGI IMG/M metagenome (GOLD analysis project Ga0134125, IMG submission 96464) | Terrestrial soil microbial communities with excess Nitrogen fertilizer from Kellogg Biological Station, Michigan, USA - KB3-175-1 | ecosystem: Environmental > Terrestrial > Soil > Unclassified ... | reverse complement strand
GCTGCTGCCTACGCCGCATCCAAGGCTGCCGCTGTAGCGATGATGGATTCATTGGCCGCAGACCTGAAGGGAAGCGGCGTGCGCGTGAATTCCATTTTGCCCAGCATCATCGACACGACAGCCAACCGCAGAGCGATGCCCGGCGCAGATTTTGCAAAGTGGCCCAAACCGGAAGACATCGCCAAGGTAATTGTGTTCTTGTGCAGCGACGATGCCACCGTGATACACGGCGCAACCATTCCCGTTTATGGCCATAGCTAGCGGACGAAAGAACGATTATCTGCGGACTATCGTCATCCCGTCAGGTCCAAACCGATTAATTGGAAGGTCGCTTACTGGAAAAGCTGCGATTTTGATATTGCAAAAGATTTGAAACCATGGCATCTTCAAACATCTACTTACGAAAGGACGCCCAATTGGAAGAGTTTAAAAACACGATGCTAACCGGGCAACATCGGCCGACAAGCAGCCGAGGTTGCAACAGGGCGTCGCTTCGGTCGCGCTAACAGCTTTAACAGCTGACCTTCGGCGCTCTTTCCGCAAAATAGAACGTTAACTTTTTCGACGTGTGCCCTCAAAACTGGCATTCGCTCGATTAAACGTGGGTTATTGCCTGCGAAAACTCCGGCCAAGCGCCGGTTAGAAAACGGATTTATGTTGGATCTTCTGAAAAATATGCTCACCGGCCAGAACGCGTTTGCATCTGGCGGTTTGCTGTTGATGGTCATTGGCGGTGTAAGTGTCTGGTTGCGAGCCGTGCCGGAACGAATCTGGTACTGGATTGTGCGACAAGCCACAATGATGATCACAGTTAATGATGATGACGCTGCGTTCGTGTGGGTAAAAGAATGGTTTCTGGAACAAAAGTTTCTGAAGAGAATTCGCCACGTGGATCTCGATACCACCATGCGCAACGAGCGTATAGCAATGATTCCGGCGCCGGGGATGCATTGGTTCTGGTATGGACGTAGACCGTATCAGGTGTGGTTTTCGCGCACTGAAGAGTCGCGCGACCGGGCCGCAAGGCGGATGGAATCACTCACCTTTCGCACCCTGGGCCGAAAACGCATCGTTTTGCAAAAATTTGTAGATGACGTTGTGAGTTGCCATACGCGGCGAATGGGCGTGCAGTCGTATTTATATGTCTACAACGACGGGTGGGATTATGTGGAAGGCTACGCCCCTCGCTTACTTGACTCGGTCGTTTTACAGCCGGGCGAAAAGGAGCACCTGATCGAAGATGTCAAAGGCTTCCGTGCGTCGAAGCAACGATACGCGCGACTGGGTATTCCATATCATCGCGGTTACCTGCTGTATGGGCCGCCAGGGACCGGCAAGACTTCTCTGGTGTCGGCACTGGCGGCGCACTTTGGACTTTCTATCTACGTGGTCAACCTTACTGATTTCACAGATCGCACCCTGATGAACGCGGTCAACCTGGTGCCGGCGAGTTCTGTACTACTGTTTGAGGACATCGATTGTACGAAAGGTGGAAAAACGCGCGAATCTGTGAATTCGTCTGCAATAAACGGAACTCAAAATCAGACTGAAAAGGGAACTGCCACCGCGAACGGCGTCACGCTTTCCGGTCTGTTGAATGTGCTGGACGGATTCTATGCTCCTTCTAACGTGTTGTTCGTCATGACTACAAATCACATTGAGGTACTCGACGAGGCATTATTACGTCCGGGGCGAATCGATTACCGGCTATATCTCGGAAAAGCCAGCGATCGCCAGAAGATTGAACTGTATCGTAGGTTCTTTCCCCATGCCTCGGAATACGAATCGATTGAATTTGTTGAATCACATTTCGCGGAGACAATGGCGGAATTTCAGGGCCTGCTTTTGGGCTTGGACCACAAGCCGCCAACCAGGGCAGAAGACTGCGCAGAGATTCATGCCTGACCTAAGGAACGATAAGGTTCCAAATGCCGTCGATTAAATTTGTTATGTTTTTTCAAGGTGGGACATCCGTGCCATCAAAAACACAACGCTCCCCGGAAAGTATCCGGATACGTTATGCTGATGACATGGATCATCTACTGGTTCTTCGGGAAAAGATTGGACAACTCCGGGCAGAGATTGCTGATATTCAGAAATTAAATGAGCAATTTCGGCGTGACGGCGGCCATGGAACAGAAGCCCAAGTCGCTCACGGACAAAGAAGCGATAGGTTGCAGGCGATCCAACAGGAGCTTGTTCGACTGTCCGACCTTGGCCGCAAGGTTGTTTCGGCAGAAGAAATGAAGGAGAAGCATCGCACTCGACTGCATCTCGTCCAGCAGAAACGGGCATCGTAACGTCCAATTTTCGGCTGCGCACCAAACCCAAGCGCCAGATCCATTTAATTGGTTGCCCCCCAGGGATTCGAACCCCGATAAGCAGATCCAGAATCTGCTGTCCTGCCGTTGAACGAGGGGGCACCAAGGCGAAAAAATCAGGCGGCATTCTGATTTTAGGGGGACTGGCTAACTGGGTCAACTTGTTCGAGAGAACCGCGATTCTGCGGAGACGGTGGGGTAACTGCTCTTGGAGGCGTGCGTTATGCGGCCCGAACGCCGCCAACCAGCCAGTCCAGAGCCTCGTCTCGCGTTTTGAATGTGGGAAGATCGCGCTGCGAGAAAGATTTGATGTTCTGGTAGAAAACCCTTGCCAGAGTTTCCGTCCCAACCCATGCAGAACGCTTCAATTGCGGGCGAACATAAACCGTCGCTTCTTTCAGGCTGGCGACAGCGGTTTTATCGAATTTGGCTCCGCTGAAATCCGCGAGAAGAAGTAGCGAACCCCGAGGCTCGGCGGTGACGTAGCTGGGAACCAGATGACAGAGTTGGGTAACTTCATCCGGTGTGCAATTCGAAACATCGACCAGCAGGACCTTCGTGTTCTCGTGGTTGACGAAACGTATTCGTTCTTCCATAGCCGCCTCCGGCAACACGTATCGACGGGACCCACGAGCGGGGCTCCGCGATTATCACCATACGGGACGGACTGTCACAAAACTGTTAAACGCCAACCGGCTGTTTGCTGCCCACTGCAACCGGCGTCAACCATCCAAAACGATCGGGTTTCGTGCCGTGGACTATGCCGAAGAATTCACGTTGCAACGCCTTGGTAACCGGACCAACATTTCCTTTGCCCACCATGATGCGATCTACCGAGCGGATGGGAGTGACTTCGGCAGCAGTACCGGTGAAGAAGGCTTCGTCTGCGATGTACAGCATTTCGCGCGGAATACCGGCTTCGGCGACCGGAATCCCCAAGTCACGCGCCAGCTTGATGATAGAGTCGCGCGTTATACCCGGCAAAACCGAGTTCCCCAGCGGCGCGGTCTGCAGCACGCCATTGCGCACAATAAATACATTTTCTCCCGAACCTTCGCTCACGTACCCATTCGCATCGAGCGCAATTCCTTCTGCGTAGCCATTGGTGGTGGCTTCCATGCGGATCAGCTGAGAGTTCATATAATTCGCGCCGGCTTTGGCCAGAGCAGGAAGTGTGTTCGGCGCGATGCGCGTCCAGGATGAAACGCAGACGTCGACCCCGGCATCATCCTGAGTCAAGTATTTTCCCCACGGATAATTGACGATATAAACCTCAACCGGGCAGTTGACCGGCGTTACCCCGGCATCGCCGTATCCGCGAAAGACGATAGGGCGCAGGTAGCACGGCCAAACACCATTGGTCCGCACCAGTTCAGTCATGCCGTTGACCAATTCTTCCAGGCTAAAACCGACATCCATCCTGTAAACCTTTGCAGAGTCAAGCAATCGCTGCATGTGTTCCTGGGCGCGGAAGATCGCCGGACCGGGAGGCGGAGCGTAGCAACGGACTCCCTCGAACACAGACGAACCGTAATGAACGACGTGCGACATCACGTGGATGTTCGCGTCTTCCCAGCGTATGAGCTTTCCTTTGTGCCAGATCTTGTCAGTCTTTTGCAGCGGCATGAATACTCCTGGTCAGTGCTGCAATAATTATAACGTGGCAATGTAAAGAGGTTGTCGCGACTAGGGATACTTTCGGCGAATTCCGTTAGTAATGGGACGAGGAAAGCTTATGGCAACAACCTCTGATGCTGTCCTCTGTGGCGTTCGCTCTGTGTACCTTTGCGTTCTCTGTGGTTCTGGTTTTGAACTTTGCACTACAAAACCCAAAAGCATGACCACGGAAGACACGGAGTAACACAGAGGAAGGCACAGACGGAACCGCCGGTTAGGGTTCGGCTGCCACATCTTTGGATTCGCTGGATCAGGATAGCCCCGGACGCGTCGCATCTCCCGTTTACATTCCTGATGATCCAATCGCTTCGTAAGGGATGACAGAGTAGAGGGGAATAGAGGCAGACAGGTCAAAATCCGCGTCTTGACAATAGTCGTTACGACGAGTATTGTTAGATTGAAGATGAAAACGCAAACTCACAAACCGAAGCCCTCCCTGGAGGAAACGGTATTCCTAGATCTACTGCGAACCTCGGAGGTGCTGTCGCGGCGGATTGATTACGTCCTAAAAAATGCGGACCTATCTTCGAACCAGTACAACGTGCTGCGAATTCTGCGGGGTGCTCCCGAGGGCCTGGCGTGTGGAGAGATCGGCAGCCGCATGATTACTCGCGATCCCGACATTACGCGCCTGCTTGATCGCCTGGAGAAGAGGGCATTGATCTCACGCTGCCGCGAAAGCAAAGACCGCCGCATGGTGCTGACCCGCATCACCCCTGCAGGGCTAAAACTACTGGCTGAGTTGGATGAACCGGTGCAGCAGGCACACCGGGAACAGCTGGGGCATGTGGGAAGGGAACGATTAAAAGCTTTATCAGAGTTGCTGGAACTGTCGCGGAACCTGGAAGGGTAGTTTTTTTAGTTACTTATTCGTTTCAACGACTATCGTCGTAACGCATCTAATCTGGAGAAGTGAAAGGACAATAATCATGAGCACACTGGCTACTGCACCAAGCGCTATAAGCACCTGGAACCTGGACGCCGCCCATTCCGTGGCCGAGTTCAAGGTTAAACACATGATGATTTCTAACGTGAAAGGGCAATTCACGAAACTGACGGGCACCCTGAAGTTCGACGAGCAGGACATCACTAACTCCGCGGTAGAAGCATCGATCGACGCCGGGTCGATCCATACCCGCGATGCTCAACGCGATGCGCACTTAAAGAGTGCCGATTTCTTCGACGTAGAGAAATTCCCCGCGCTGACTTTCAAATCGACAGCTATTACTCGAAAATCCGACGACGAACTCGCCGTCGCCGGCGATCTCACCATTCATGGGGTCACGCGGAAGATTGTCTTTGCTGTGGAAGGACCGACTCCGTCGGCGAAAGATCCATGGGGTAACACGCGCTTGGGACTTTCGGCCACCGCCAGGATCAATCGCAAAGATTACGGCCTGACCTGGAACGCCGCACTTGAGACCGGCGGGATCCTTGTCGGTGACGAAATCACCATCACGCTCGATGTTCAGTTCGTTAAGGCCTGAATCGTTGGACGGACGCATACATCGAAATGGAGAAGGAGGAAGCAGAATGTCTCTCCGACCGGTAAAAGAAATTATTCAAACCAAGCCGACCATCGAAGGCGCGGGGGTCAAGCTCCAGCGCGCCTTCGGGTTTGGCAAAACTAAGGAATTCGATCCATTTTTGTTGCTGGATGATTTCCGTAACGAGAATCCGCAGGATTACATGGCGGGTTTCCCCTGGCATCCGCATCGCGGGATCGAGACCATCACTTATGTGCTGGCGGGATCCGTTGAACACGGCGACAGTCTCGGCAACAAAGGCAAAATGACTGCCGGCGACGTTCAATGGATGACTGCCGGCAGCGGCATTCTTCACCAGGAAATGCCCAAAGGCGATACGCAAGGGCGCATGCACGGTTTTCAGCTATGGGCGAACCTGCCTGCATCGTTGAAGATGACCGATCCGCGCTACCAGGACATTCCGGCCAGCGCGATTCCGGAGATAACCGATGACGATGGTACTCGAGTACGCGTCGTGTCCGGTGAGTTCTGGGGAAAACGCGGACCCGTGGAAGGGGTCGCGGCCGATCCGAATTACATTGACATTTCAGTTCCGCCAGGACAGAAGAAGCGGCTGAAGGTCGAGACCACGCGCAATGCGTTTGCCTATGTTTTCGCCGGTTCCGGAACTTTCCGGGATGCATCTAATCCGCGGGCGGTACTGACCGAGCACGTTGCCAAGCCGGAGGCCGCGCCAGAGTACGACGCCACCAATCATTCGCTGGTGCTGTTCGACCGCGGAGATGAGATTGTGGTGCAGGCGGGGCCAGAAGGGATTCGTTTCCTGCTGGTCTCGGGCAAGCCGATTGAAGAGCCGGTGGCATGGTACGGGCCAATCGTGATGAACACACAGAATGAGCTCCGGCTTGCAATTGATGAACTGCAAGAGGGCACATTCATCAAGCACCGCTAACAATTGAAAGAAAAGGCAGCAATGAAGATCACAGTTTTCGGGAAGGGCAACGTTGGCGGCGGTCTCGCAGATCTGTGGGAAGCCGCAGGACACACCCTGACGCGACTGGGGCGGAATGGCGGGGATGTCGGCGACGCGGATGCGGTGCTGATCGCTGTTCCGGGCAAAGCCATCGCGGAAGCGATCGGGAAATTGAGCGGGATAAAAGGCAAGACGGTTATCGACGCCACCAACCGGTTCGGCGTCGACCCGCCCGCCGGTTTCAAGTCCAACGCCGAGTTCGTTAAGTCAAAGACCAATGGGCCGACGGCCAAGGCGTTCAACATCAATTTCGCTTCGCTCTATGGACGGCTGAAAGCAGCGCACTCGCGGCCGAGCAATATATGGTGCGGCGACGATTCGGCGCGATCCGTAGTCGAGCAACTCAGCCGCGATGCCGGATACGACCCAGTTTCTGCCGGTCCCATAACCAACGCCTCCGAGCAGGAAAACTTGATCAAAATTATCTTCGCGATCAACCAGAGCGGGTTCGGCCCATTCGTCTATCGCATTGCCCATCCGGAAGATCTGTAAGAATAATGACGGCGGGCGATCTACTTCCATTTTTCCTGGCCTTCAATGATTGTGACGTAGCGATCGATAGGCAGGTCTGTGAAGCGCTCGATCGCCCCGCTGGGCAATGGCCACTTTATTTCCAGCCAGTCAATTTTTGTGCGCTTGCCAATTCCGAGCACGACGCGCGGATCGTGATCCGACAAATAACTGCCACCGCCGACTTTCATGCGGCTGCGTCTCAGGTCCTGCGCCTGGTATGTAATGCGCGCGCCTACTGCGTCAATATTCGATTTCTTGCCTACGAGTTTGATTCCCAGCCAGTGGTTCTGTGCACCGACATTGTTTCGCAACAACACCGGCGCAGCATTATTCACTGAGATCAGAACATCGATCGCGCCGTCGTTATTAAAGTCTCCAATGGCCATGCCTCGCGCCGAAAGCGGCTGCGAAAAGATTGGTCCACTCTGTTCGCTTATGTTCTGAAATCCTTTTCCAGTGCCGCGGAACAAAAGCGGCGGCTCCTCGTATTTAACCTGGGGATGGATTTGCTCAATGAGGTCATCCGGATTTCCGTTCGCGAGGAAGAGATCCAGATTTCCATCATTGTCGAAATCGAAGAATTTAAGGCCCCACCCGCTCATCAAACGGGTAGCATTGGCGATTCCGTTTGCGTCTGCTCGGTCATCGAAGCTTTCATCGTGGTTGTTGCGGTAGAGCGAATACATCTCGCGGTCCACATTAGCAACGAACAGATCCATCCAACCGTCCTGATCGAAGTCTGCCGAATCCACGCCCATTCCCGAGCGCGGACGTCCATCGGCACTATAGGCGATACCGGCGGGCTCACCAATCTCGTCGAACTTTCCTCCTCCACGATTCTCGAACAAAAAGTTCGCGACCGTGTCGTTGGCGACAAATAGGTCCATCCTGCCATCGTTATTCATGTCGGTAGCAACCACTCCCCATGCTTTCCCAAAATGCGCCGCAATCCCGGATGCCTTACTCACGTCCGAAAACGTGCCGTCGCCATTGTTGTGAAGCAGCCAACTCGCGGTCGGCCGATAAACATGTGGAATGCAATAGCCGCGTTTTGCATCTTCGCCCGTGCGGCAGTCTTTATTTTTTTCTTTGGAAAACTCGACGAACTGGCAGACGAACAGATCCAGCTTGCCATCATTGTCATAGTCGAACCACACTGCACTGGAAGACCAGCCCGGGGCCGCAACTCCGGCCTTCACAGTTACATCAGTAAACGTGCCATCGCCATTATTGTGATAAAGAATGTTCCGGCCATACTGTGTTACGTAGAGGTCAGGGAAACCGTCGCCGTCGTAGTCGCCGACCGCGACCCCTTGACCATATCCGCCTCCCGCGACACCGGCCTTTTCAGTTACATCGGTAAATGTCCCATCGCGATTGTTGCGATACAGGGCATTGCGCAAAGGTGGGTCGGGATTGAAGAAGTCGCACCTTCCGCTGTTGACGAAATAAATATCCATCCATCCGTCGTTGTCATAGTCAAGAAATGCGCAGCCAGCGCCTGTGGTTTCAGGCAGGTAATGCTCGGGAGACTTACCGCTGGTATGTGTCCATCGAATCCCGCTTACTTCAGCGGGCACCGCTTCGAAAGGAAATGTCGAGTTGGGCAGGGCGCGCGCCAAGCGCGGAAAACCGGCGAGTGAAATTCCTCCCACCAGAGAGTACAGAAAATCGCGGCGATTGAGAGCAATGTCTGAAATCCGTTTCACGATTGATAAATAGAAGGCACGGAGTTATGGCTGGGAGGGTGCCGGTTCTCCTTGCGAAGCGTTATCTTCAGGAGGATTTTTCTGGACCATCTCGCGATGGATCGCGAATTCCTTGTCTCCCTCTGGTTTGCGACCGGTGCGGGTATAAGCAATCGCGAGATTATAGTGCGCGGCAGGATTTTGCGGCTCCAGCTTGACAGCAATTTCAAGGGGCGGCACCGCATCAGAAAACTTCTTACTGGAAACCAGTGCCACGCCCCAACCCAAATAAGCATCTCCAAAACCGGAATCGAGTTTAGCGGCTCGCGTAAAGTGCTTCACCGCTTCATCCCATTGTTGCGCCTCACGCGCCAGTTCTCCTAAAACGTATTCGGCGCCGGCATTGCTTGGATCAATCTCCAGTTCCTGCTGAAACTCCTTTTTTGCTTGCTCAGCGACATCAGCAGGAGGATTTGGCGCAGACAGCAACAGACGTCCAACCTTGAAATGAATTCCCGGCAGCCGCGGATTTTCCTGCAAAACTTTTTGATATTCCTTGGAAGCCTGGTTCCATTTGCCTTGCATCTCGAGCGCCTCAGCATTCAGTTCATGCGCCTGCGCGGAATTTGGCGCTTTCATCGCCAGTTCCTGCGAGGCATGTGTCGCCAAATCCGAATAGGTATGGATGGTGGTGTACAAGACCTCCGGATCGTCAGGGAATTCACGATTCAGAATGCGAAGAAAGTCCTCTGCGGTGTCGAATTGGTTCTTCACCATGGCACAGCGCACCCCCGCCAAACCAGCGCTGCGCCGAAAATCTTTGTCGCTGGATTGTGGGATCGCTTTTTTCAGCAGTGGAATGGCTGTTGGGCAATGCCCCTCTTTGGCCAATTCAAGCGCATGCTGCGCTGACGATCCCGGCTTCGGCGCAGAAGGCGCCGAGGTCTGACTATATAAGAGGGGAGACAGGGCAACCAGCAGTGAGCAACCCAAGCTTGAAAATCGATTCGTCAACATAAAAGAAAAAGGGCAGGCGCGTGAACGCCTGCCCTGATAATACATCGCTCAGTAATACAGTTTTAGAGCGAATTGGATGTTACGCGGATTCTCTGCGGAGTTGATTAGACCCATGCCAGATCCTAGATTCGTGTTCGGGATGTTCAAATTAGTGTGGTTAAAGGTGTTGACGAAGTCACTGCGGAACTGCAAACGGAACCTTTCCGATATTGCGAAATTCTTTTGCAAACTCAGATCAACATCGGCATAACCGGGACCACGTACTGGACCTTGCGCGGGACAGGTACCGAAGTCGTTTGCAGGAGCTGAGTACGGCGAAGGATCAAACCATTGGTATCCAATGAACGCGCCATTTGATAACACTGGCTTTCGGCCAAATACGTGTGACGTGCCGTTGCAGTCTGGCCGTAATCCACGAGATCCTGTCGCATCGCTTCCACCGTAATACAACGCCAGCGGGAAGCCAGTATGCCAGCTTACAAGCGGATTTACTGACCATCCTCCGGCGACCGCGTTCACGACACCGCTTGCATTACCACCGAACTTCTTGCCATGTCCAAAGGGAATCTCGTAAGTAGCATATGCACTGATAACGTGTTTTGCGTCGAAGTAGCAGGGCGCCCAATCGGCACGTGGGTTGTATAAATTCTGGAAATAGGGGCTGGCCGGTGCCGCTTGAGTATCTCCCCAAGTTCCGTAATAACCGCTGTTGTCCGTCATGCATTTAGACAGCGTGTATGAAACCTGATATCCGAGACCCTGAGAGGCACGTTTCTCCAATACTGCTTGCAGCCCGTCGTACCTCATGCTGCCCACTGAAGCGGTCCCAGAGATCTGAGAGATATCATTCTGGAACGCTGGATTGCCTGAGAGGAAGGCGCTCGGAGCGGTGCAGGGAGGCGCGCCGCACGCTGTATTCGGCAAAAGCTGCCGCTGTAAGTAGGGCATAGGAACCATAAGATGCGTGCCGTGTTGCCCCACGTAGCCGACTTGAAAAGTCAGATCGTTTGCAAGCTGTTGTTGAACCGTTCCATTCCACTGGTACGTAATTGCAGGCTGAACATTCGGGTCCCAAACACGAATCAGTGATCCGGAAAACGGGTCAGAACCGCTTCCAACAGGAACCAACCCCTGATCTGTACTCGTAGCTGGTACCTGCGTTCCCGTGTATTGCTGGAAAAGCTCAGAAGCACTAAAGGGGGGATTGATCGGTAGACGCAGGTTGGTACCTGTGCCTTCCAAGTAAGAAGAGATGCCGAATGCCCCTCGCACCACCGTTTTACCGTTCAAGGCTCGCGGCGACCAGGCAAAGCCGAGTCGCGGTTGTAGATCCCTTAATCCGTATTGACCGTTATAAAGTGCACGGCTACTTTTTTGGCAGGTGATTGGGGCTGTCCCGACATTCACAATCGAGCAGTTCGGAGCCAATAGAGCACCTGAAAACAGACCAAAGTTGTCCTGCCGGTCATGTATTTCCACCCACGGCGTATGAGCTTCGTACCGAAGACCGATATTGACCGTCAAACTGTCGGTGGCCCGCCAATCATCCTGGAGATAACCTGCGATGACGCTTGCTCGCTGACCCCATTCACCACCGGCAATTCCTCGCCCATAGCTTTGCGGCAAACCCAGAAAGAAATCCGCGCCCGCAAAACCGCCGCCAGTGGTAATGGAAGTACTACCAGTTGGATTGTTTGAAGTGTACTGTCCGCCGAAAATGATGGCTCCTAACTCACCGCTGTTACCCGTGTAGAAAGTGTTGATGCGGTCTCTCCAGAACTCGAAGCCGGTGTGGAAGACATGGTGATTGTGAGTAATCACGACAGCATCGGATGCCTGAATGACGGCGTCCTTGAAAGACTGAATCACCCCATTGCTTCCGACATTGGTCAAAGTTCCATTTCCCACGGAACTCGGAGTTCCGCCACCAAAGCCCAACTCAAGAAGACCGGGGGCGTTGGCATTGGCATTAGCTATACCTAGTTGTGACCCGAGAGCGCCGACTGATTTTGAGAAATCGGTTCCGTTGTGCAACTGGACGTGATTCACGCCAAAGCGCAAGTCATTGAGAAGCCTAGAGCTAAATGAATGGGTCCAATCCACGACTTCATTGTTAATGGGCGCTTCGGAGAAACCCGTTCCGAATATCGCAGCCGAATTGATGGTGGGGTTACTCTGATGCGCGTGTGAGTAACGTGCCGAGAAGTGGTCATTCTCGGTGGCGTTGAAATCTACCTTGATGTCATATTGATTTGTGTTAAATTGCTGCGTCTGTACATAGTAAGCATTATTCCCGGTGACATTGTTACTGATGGCGTGCGGATAAAGAGGCGAGGCAAAAAGCGCCTGTGCCACCGGATCGAGCATCGTGATCGGGATCTGGTTGTTCGGAAACAATTGAGGACCGGATGGGTTGGGCGCGCAAACCGTCCCGGTGCCTCCAGTTCCTGCTGCACAGGGGTTGTAGAGTTGGTTTGCAACGTTCCCTTTCGAATCGCGATCGTTGCACTGGCCAGCCGTAAAGCCGGTCGCACAAAGTCCGGAGAAATCACCACCGCGCTCGGCGGTTGTGAAAACGTTGATGCCCTGAGCAGTAGCGGGATGATCAAAACGCTGTCCTTGATAATCGAAGAATCCGAATAGCTTGTTCTTGATAATTGGCCCGCCGATGGTGCCGCCATACATATTCCAGCGCACCGTATTCCTTGGCACGCCAAAACCGCCATTTGCATTAGGAGTGAATCCGTTTTGCCAGCTGTTGGCGTTAAGCTTGTCGTTTCGGAAGTACTCCCACAGATCGCCATGAACACTATTCGTTCCTGATTTTATGGTCGTATTCACAATCCCGCCCATATAGTTACCGAATTCCGCCGACGCATTCTGCGTAATCAGGTTGAATTCCTCGATTGCGTCAGGAGCGGGAGTGTATCCAAGCAGATTGTCGGATACCTGATTGTTATCCATTCCATCCAAAATGAAATTGTTTGCCTGCTCACGATTTCCATTGATGTAGGGTCTTGCGCCGTTAGCGGTGTTGTCGCCATTGTTGAAGTTGTCAGGATCCGGTGATACCGATCCAGGCGCAAGCAAAGTGAGTTCGACGTAATTTCGCGTCGCCAATGGCAATTGATCATTGGTCACGGAATCAATAATGGTATTGACCTGCGTAGTGTCCGTTTGCAGCACTGGCGCTTGGCCGGTAACCTCGACGCTTTCGGTAACTTGACCGACTTTCATCTGGACATCTACACGCGCGGTTTGATTCAGCACCACCGTGAAGCGAGGATGAATCGCGGTATCGAATCCCGAGGCTGAGACTTTGACCGAATAGCTGCCGACCGGCAACCGGGTAAGATTGTACCCACCAGCATCATTCGTGGTGGCGCTGAAAACTGTGCCCCGGTCAGTGTCCGTAGCGATAACCGTCGCTCCTTTTATGGGGGCGCCGCTTTGATCTGTAATCGTTCCTACGATGGACGCGGTGACTTCCTGCGCCCAGGAAGCTTGGCTAACGACTAACAATGCGATGGACAGGGAACCGAGAACCGCCAGCGAGAGCAATCTGCGTGTGCTCATCTGAGAACCTCCGGGAAGAACTTTTTTTCGGCCCACAAAAGGGATGCGCAATGCTATATAGCAGATGAATGGTGATGGTCAAGCAAAAAATTAAAACCTTCGAGGAAAAAATGCAGTTCCGACCGTTCCTCTGCGAAGGTGAAGATATTTTGAGACGAAATACAATCCAGCGCAATTTTGCCGTTCCAGGCAGCACTGAATATGCTGGCGTTCGCCTCAAGCAACCCGCAATCTATAGCGAATCGTTATTCCAGCGGAATTTGCTAAACTAAGCGGAATCCTGGTCAGGTAAAGTTACCGTGGTTGTTTAATTTCTTTACATTTTGGAGTCTTTTCGCTATATAGCAGAGGAATTCTAAATTCCGGCCTCGACCTAAACCATAAGGACAGAATGTCGGCAAACGGCCAAAGCGCTCTTCCCGCCTATCAAAAGATCCAGGGCTCGATCCGCGAGCGGATCGACGCGGGAGATCTAAAGCCAGGAGATGCAGTAGCTTCCGAACGGGAGCTTGCCCGCCTGCATCGCGTGAGCTTGATGACGGCACGGCACGCGCTTGCTGGTCTGGAGCGGGAGGGCATAGTCGAGCGCCGGCGTGGGGCCGGAACATTCGTCGCCCCGCCTCGCATTCATTTCAACAAGTTAATGAGTTATACGGAGCAAATGGCGAGCCGGGGACTGGCGGCCGGATCGAGGGTCGTGGCCGCCAAAATTATCGAGCAGGAAGACGAAGTTGCCGCCCGGCTGATGATTCCTGCAGCGAGCAGCATGTTCAAGATCGAACGCGTGCGGCATACATCCGAGGAGCCGTTTGCGCTCGAAACCTGTTATCTGGAGGCGGAACGATTTCCCGGACTGGTGCGGGAAGCGTTGGGTCGCGGGTCACTGTTCGCTCGTCTCGAACAGGATTTTGGCGTGCAACTCACGTATGCAGACGAGGAAGTGGACGCCACCGCCGCCGATCTTCGGATCGCGCAATTTCTTCAGGTGCCACGCGGCGCCCCGGTCATGCGCATTCGCCAGGTCATTTATTCCTCGAATGGCAAACCCGTTATCTATGTAGTCGGCTTCTATCGCGCCGAACGGCACTCATTGTTCATACGC